>Ga0075017_100002143_pt1 | contig 12309 bp, 8 predicted proteins | sample AleBraG_ABR_2012_FD_71475 | JGI IMG/M metagenome (GOLD analysis project Ga0075017, IMG submission 71475) | Freshwater sediment microbial communities in response to fracking from Pennsylvania, USA - Alex Branch Run_MetaG_ABR_2012 | ecosystem: Environmental > Aquatic > Freshwater > Creek >...
GAAGCGACCCGCGACGCGTTCCGCGATGGCTGGTTTCGCACGGGGGACACCGCTGTGGTCGAGAACGGTGTTTATCGCATTCTTGGCCGGACGAATATTGACATCCTAAAGACGGGCGGGCACAAGGTATCCGCGTTGGAGATTGAGGAAGCGTTGCGCGGACATCCCGCGATTGCCGAATGTGCGGTGGTTGGCGTCGCCGATCCCGAGTGGGGCGAAAGGGTGGCCGCGGCGGTCGTGTTGAAAGAGGCGTCGAACGGCGACTCTGCTCTCGATCTGCCGTCGCTTCGCACCTGGGCGCGGGAGTTGCTGGCCGCTTACAAACTTCCTTCGCGGCTTCTCGTTCTGGAAGCGCTTCCGCGCAACGCCATGGGAAAGGTCGTGAAGCCTGCGGTGGCGGCGCTATTTCGGAGCGAGAGCCGAGGCGAGTCCGTCGCATAGAGACGGCTGCCTTCCAGTGCCGTCACCACAAAATGCTGGCGGCGTTGAAAACGAGTAGCGCCGGCATCCTACCGGCTATCCGCAGGTTCCCTTGACAAGCCGTGGTATGCTGCTGCCCACGCCCGGCAAGTCTCTGCATTGTGGCGTGAGCGGTTAAGGATGAGGACACCATGGCCCAGGAAGCAGTGATCCGCCCAGCACCCGCAGTTCACACGAAACTTTCACGCCAGCAAATCACGGGGTTCTGGGGCGCGTGGGCCGGATGGACGCTGGACGGGATGGATTCCGTGATCTATGCGCTCGTCCTCAGCCCGGCGCTGACGGAACTGCTTCCGAAGTCGGGAATCAAGGCCACTCCTGCCAATGTTGGATTCGCCGGATCGACCCTGTTCGCGCTGTTCCTCGTCGGATGGGGACTGTCGTTAATCTGGGGGCCGATCGCCGACAAGTTCGGCCGCAGCCGGGTACTCGCCGCTACCATCTTCGTTTATGCAATCTTCACCGGAGCTGCCGCTTTGTCGCAGACGGTGTGGCAATTGGGATTATTCCGGCTGCTGGCGGGCATCGGAATTGGCGGCGAATGGGCGCTGGCAGGAACTTATGTCGCCGAAGCCTGGCCGGAAGACCGCCGCAAGATGGGCGCCGGATATCTGCAGACCGGTTATTACGCAGGATTCTTTCTGGCGTCCGCTCTCAACTACACGGTCGCCGCGCGGTATGGATGGCGCGCGATGTTCTGGTGCGGCCTGACGCCTGTGATCGTGGCCTTCATTGTTTTCTTGCGCGTGAAGGAGCCCGCGCGCTGGGAACAAAAATCCAAGGTCAAATCCAGCGGCGGACTTTCTTCTCTGGGCAAGATCTTCAGTCCTCCTTATACGCAGCGCACGGTGATCAACACCATTCTGCTGGCGGCAGCCATCTGCGGCCTGTGGGCGGGCGCCGTCTACGCTCCAACGGCAATCATCACCCTGGCAAAACATGCGGGCATGGCACAGCCGCAGGCGGTGCGCGTATCTTCGCTCGGCATGGGGTTGCTTTCGCTGGGAACCATCCTGGGATGCCTGACGGTTCCTCCATTGGCCGAACGCTTTGGCCGCAAGCGAACCCTGGCTTTTTACTTCATCGGGATGGCAACCTGCATCCTGCTCAGCTTTGGCTGGGCGTTTTACCTGGCGCAGGGCCTGGTCCCGTTCATCGCGGTGCTGTTCTTCCTGGGCTTTTTTGGCGGGAACTTCGCCATCTTCAGTCTCTGGCTGCCAGAGCAGTATGGGACCACGGTGCGCGCGACTGCATTCGCGTTCACCACGTCATTCGGGCGCTTCTTTGCCGCGGGAGTCAACTTCGCAGTGGGCGCGACGGTCAGCCGCATGGGAACCCTGGGCAAGCCGGTCGCCTTTACAGCGATCGCGTTTGGGATCGGCCTGCTGGTGATTCCCTTCGCCGAGGAGACGCGAGGCAAAACTCTGCCCGACTAGCAGCTTTCCGGCCAAATCAGAACGCGGCGACGTTGACGGTAACTCTCATTTTGTGTTGCTGCCCGGGAGCGACGTCCACCGCAAAATCGGACGCGTTGCTGGCTTCGATGCAGATCATTCGCATCCATTCATCTTCGGCAAAATCGGAGAAGGTGCGCGCCTTCTCCTTCCAGGGATTCCAGACCACGGTAGTGCGGGAATTCTCCTTCGTAACGCGGGTGCGACGGCGCAGTACCGGGTCTTCCAGTTCGACGGCAGCAGAGGTGTCCAGGTACACGCTGTCGGTTTCTGAGACAATCGCGACCTCGCCGTGCTGCGTTTTCTTCCGATTTGAGTCGGTCTTATCGAGATATTGAACCGCATCCAGGCCACGGACGCGGGCGGCTTCAATACTCCCTACTCGGTGGTAAGTGTGCAGAGCCTCTTCAAAGCGCAACGACGTTTTCCCGGTGTTGGTCAATTCAAGTTCGAGGACCAACTCCGAACCGAACTTGACGCGATGGACCAGTCGAAACTCGGCGGGCCACCATTTCTTCGTATCCTCGTTGCTTTCAGTGAACATGGCGACGGTGACCGCACCGCCGGTCTGGGCGATCGACTCCAGTTGCCACGACTTGGCGCGCACAAACCCGTGCGCCGGCGCTTTGGGATCGTCCGCCTTACCGCCAAACCAGGGAAAACAGATGGGCACACCACCGCGAATGGCGCGGCCAGATTCAAATTTCGACCGGGAGCTGAGAAAAATCACCTCGTCTGCGCCCTGCGGCTTCCAGGAGGTAACGTGCGCGCCGTGGAGATACATCTCTCCTGACGCCTCGGGAGAGGTGACGCGAACCATGGGCAGGCCGCCGTTTCCCTCAACGAGTTGGGCAATGCCCGGAATTTCAAATCGGCGATACGACTGTGCAACGGCGCTGTCCATGGCGTTCAAGCCTCCCGAAGATAACCGATACAAAGTTCTATCACACCGAGAGGGTTTGCAAAACTGAGTGCAATTCCCTGAGATGCTCCCATAGATCAAAAAGCTAAGACTCAAGGCTGCTCTTCAAACGAAGGAATTTGAATCGGGTGGAGTGGTGAGCGCGGAAGGAATCGAATCCGCATGACAACGTAAATTCAATGACATGCAAGGCCACGGATGGCACAAAAGCACCTGGAAAACACTGGTAACCGAACTATCGGATTGCGCAATGGATTGCAGCTTGGTTTTCTAGTAGAACTGAACGCTCTTCATGCTCTCGGTCAGCTTTTTCAGCTGCTCGGGAGAGTTCGCGACAAAAGCGAACGACAGGAGCTTGTCCTTGCGTATGGTAGTCCAGACCACGGCGCCCTTCTTGATCGTGCCTTCCTGTCGTGCAAATACAAAGACGGTGAAGCTTTGGCCGGCAAGGACGGCCGAGCGCGGTTTTTCCGGCAAACTGCTGGTACCGGCTACCCACGCAGTCATTTTGGCCTCGGCACTGGCGTCATCGAGGTCGCTAAACTTTTGGCGCGGGTAGGTCTCGATGGTCAATGAATGCCAGCTCGAATCCCTATCGTCTGCGCCCGAAGACATTGAAAGCAGTAGCTCCAATGTGTTAATGGTGTGGCGCTCCGTCGCACGAACACGCATCTTTGCGCGCCCGCTCGCAGTCTCATCCTCCATCTCGCCCGGAGGGACATAGCGAAAGCCAAGCATTGGGTTCGAGTAGGCGCCGGAAGGCATGTAACCTGCATTTCTCTGCCCGGCGGCCAAGCCGGGGAGCGCTGCGATGAAAACGAAGCAAACGGCGGTGAACTCCCTGAGGAATTTTGTCATTCGCAACAGCGTCAGCCATGGACACACCACTTGTGTTCATTCCTCCCGCTTACTAGATTGCTTTTGTGGGAATCTCTTTATGGATGAAACATTCAAATCCTGCTTGAGTGCTTTTTCGATGCCGTCACACGTCCGAGCCCAGCCGTCAGAAACCTCTCGTGGAAGTACAGTTCTCCATAGTGGCCGACTGCACCATGTGAGGATTGCGTAATTGGGACGTTCTGCCGCTATCATCACAAAAACGTTGAACTTCGGGAACTTGACGGAGAAAGCTGCATCACAAGCCTTTCCAGGCTTGGCATCCGTTACATCGAATCCATCCATTCGTAACTGAGCTGCGAGCCTGCGATGCATCTCTAAGGCTAGCGGATCTCGAAAAATTTTAGGCTCGCTCCTCGATTCGGAAACGTTTGAGACAGTGAACTCGAATTCGTTCTTAATTCTATCTTCTTCTTCGGCATTTGCGCGTGTCCTACCAATCATGGGAACCACCCTCTGTATGTTGCATTGACGGCAGCCGTAACACATGACCAGGCTTGGCGTCCTTCGGTTGCAAGGACACCTGCTTCGCTTCGAATGGGGACGGAAAAGGTAAAATATGCTTTCCGGAAAGTTGCGTTTGCATATCTGGTCCCAACATTCATAGGTTCAGGCCCACTCAGCTCTCCAACAGCATTGAGGGCTTTCCCGCCAGCCTCATATGCAACATGGAAAGGATTGCCCGGACCAATCGCAACTCTCATCTTTGGCAAGGCAGATATAGCCTCGCCAGCGTATTTTAGGAACCCTCCAAGCGCAGCTGCCTCCGCCTGGGTTTTCATTGTCCAGTATACAAAGTTCTGTGACTCCGGCCAGATGTCCCCGCATCCCGGACATCTCGCGCTATTATGCCAAATGTCATTGTCAACAGCCACGTCCCCGCCACCACCGCCTCCCGGTCCCGCATTCCCAGCGCTAGTGCTTCCGGGATCCGTCGTCCCTGCACCGGGTCCTCCATCTCCCGCGGGCGCGCTCCCGCCAGAGTCGGGATAATTGCCCGTGCTCTCGGGAGTGTTACCTCCCCAACCACCGCCGCTCCCCGGCCCATTTCCGCTTCCGCCGCCCGTGTAGCAAACGCCGGCTGCACATACTGCGGCCCCAATGTTCACCATCATTTGCGCCGACGTGGACCAGGTCTTACAAGGCTCACCAGGGTTGCAGTCCCCAGTCAGGGAAAAGCCTGACCAGCCGCCGCCGTTGAGATTGATGGCGTCCGCTGTGACAAATTCGACAAATAGATTGGCAATCGCAAAGCCCAGATCCTCCCAAAAGCCCTGGCCGCTGGGGTCGGACAAGTTGATGGGATCGTTCTCGACGTAAGCGTAGCGGTTCCAAGACTGCGGGTCACCTACCACGCCTTCCAACGGGTCGGGAGCCAGGAAACGTCCTTGGCTATTCGCATAGGAACGAGCCAGAGCGTAGTCATTGCCACTTTCCTTGTCCCGCTCGTACGATGTGAAAACCCAACTCGAAGTTGTGTTGTTGTTGTACCAGGACTCGCCGAACGGGAAAGTACCCTGCTCACCGACATCGTTGCCGTTGAGGTCCGTATAGAGGCGCGGGGAGAGATGGTCGCGATGCTGATAGATCATCGTCCCGCCCGATCCCCCGGTGCTGCCGGTCACGATTGCCAGGAGATTGCGGCCGTAAAGATACTCGCGGGTCGGCGAGGTCACGGCTGCTCCGTTGTCGTATTCGGCCATAACTTGTCCGCCAGAGCGGATAGCTACGGTGGTCACCGCGTTCGTTCCGGTGACCACCTTCTTGACACGAATGTGGTTGCCATCGCATGTGTAGGCCGCGGTGTTGCCGTTTCCGGTGTATCCGGTATTGCACTCCTCGCCATCGTAGGTATAACTCAAACTCAGGGGCGCTGGTTCAGCCGTCACATTGCCGCTGGCATCATAGGTGAAGGCGGGATTTGTAATACGGTTGTTGACGGGGTTGATGGTATAGGACGTGTTGAATCCGCTGCCGGCGGTTACGGTTTGTGCGGTCCGGTTTGCGTAGCGGTCGTAGGTCCAGGAGAGCCCCCATGCTGGGTATTGAGTAGACCCTGAAGTTTTCGCAGTAAGCAGCCGCCCGATGGGATCGTAGGTGTAAGCGGCGCTGCGTCCCGAGTCTCCCGTGCCCGCGGAAACGTCCGCAATACACTGGATCTGGCCGTTGTTGCCGAGAGCGTTGCCGGTAGAGCAGTAGGTTGAGTTCTGCTGATAGTAGTAGTTCAAACCAAGAAGCGTGGTCGCACCCTTGGCATAACTAAGGCTTGCCAGCTCGAAGGTCTGTGGAGAATACGCAGCGGTCGCCACCACACCGTTGCCGTACGTCGCGCTCAGAGGCCTACCGGCGGCATCGTAACTTCCGCTCGGCAAAGCTAGATAGGCACCTGTTGCATTGCAGCTGCTACTCGCGCTCGGCGCCACCTGGCACAAATGGCCCACGTTGTCATAGTTGTAATAAACCACTCGCCCCGAAGGATAGGTAACACTCGTTAATTCGTCCGCGGCATTATAGGCGTATTTCGTGGTGTAGTTCGTGCTAGATATCGTCTTTACGATCTGGGCGACCCGCCCCACCCGGTCGTAGGTATATGCCTCAGACCCGGATGGGTCTGTCATTGTGATGAGACGCCCTACATTAAAGCTGGAAGCGCTCGTCCCATAAGTGTAGGTCTCGGTTCCAGTCGTATCGGAATGAGTCTTTTGCTTCAACTGGTTAGCCGTATTGTAGGTGTAAGTCGTGGTAACGGTTGCCGATCCTGTCTGATTGGGGGCCGGGGCCGTTCTGCTGCATGGGTTGGATGGATTGCCGCTGCACAGCGCACCGGAAGACAGATAGGACAGCGTCACAGTTCCGGCCTCAGGTGTGATTTCTTGTGTCAGCCGACTGAGGCCGTCGTATTGGTAGCTCCGGTTTTGAGAACCTTGCACAACCCCGGTCAGGTTGCCCAACACGTCGTATGTGTAGTTCGTTGCCAGAGTGCTCGACAGCACCGGACCGTTGTTGGAACCATTGATAAGGTTGCTCCCCGAGGTGCTGACGGGGAATGATGTTTCGCCGGATGGAAACCATTGCGTGCAGGTGGTAGCTGAACTAGCTGAGAGCGTATAGTTGGTACCGCTTCCTCCCGTTTTTGACGTGAGAGTAATGGAGCTACCTGTCACGAAAGCGCTCACGGATGAGCCAGTGTCGCTGTTAATTGCGGCCGCCAAACGGGCCGCTACAATGGCGGAAGTATCCAAGGATTGTGATCCCGGTTGCTGGCATGCCAGTATGCCTTGGGAATTTAGACCATAGCTAACGCTCGTAGTGTGGCTGTTCACCGTGACACTGACCGTTCCGGAGTCGTCTATCACGCCACATTGGCCAGGCTGGACGCAGCCGTATCTGCCGTTTTCACTTCCCGTTACAAAAACGGAACCTTGTCCCGGCGTCTTGCCCGCCACCGGTTCATCGACCTCAATGACCTTCCCGAAGCCGTCGATCCACTCCTGCCGGGGGTTGCCGGCTTCGTCCACGGAGACCACAGGGAAGCCAACGCCATACGTTGTAGACGAGCCCACTTGGCCCGTCAGCGCTCCCCACTCCCTGGTGACATAAGCGCCGTAAAATACCTGAGCGTTCTCGTTATCCGGGTGTGTAATACCCAGTGACCGTCCCAGTCCGTCATAATGTGCAGTTTCGAACACATTGTTCGGATCGCTGGTTCCGATATGCGGGTGACTGCTGGACGCGACGCGGTTTAGGCCGTCATAAACGCTGGTAACAGTAACCTCACCCGGGGGGCTTGGGTTGTTGACCAGATTAGCGGTTACCGCCCGCCCCAGCAGATCTAGCACTGCCTGCGTATGCGTGCAAAGAGTGCAACTCGCCGACCCCGTTGGGTTGGTGTCGCCAACCGCTGCGTAAGAGTCGATCACTGTTTGGTTTTGTGACGGCACACCATAGACATTGAGCGCCCATCCGATTGGGTAGTCGGTCGCAGTCGGGCGATCAAATGGGTCCACGTAATGTCCATAAGTTGTCACCCCGTTGTAGTCGGTCGACAGCGCCGTCTGTCCGCTCCCGTAGTAATACCCTGTTGAAGTAGTGCCGATGGTGTCTGTCACCGCAGTAGCATATGCATTTGTCTTGGGCGCGCCGCTGTGTGTCGCCGGTGGGTCAGCCCCGTTATCGTCATAAAAAGCATCGGTGTATGAATAGGTTGTAGGGTTACCATTCGAGTCAACAACTTTGATGACCTGGCCTGTCGTATCGTAAGAAATAGCAGTTGTGAGATAGGTGGTTCCGCTGATCAATTTACTGATTTGAGTCGCGTTCCCTCGCGTCAGATAAGAACTTCCGAAGTTGGTGTCGTCGTGATTTACGGCACCCGTAACGGACTGCAACGCCAGTGATCCATTACTCCCATAACCATCGTATGTGATCGTGGTCTGCGCGACCGGCGTTCCGCCTCCAGGACAATTCGTGTTTGTGCCCGTATTATTACAAACGGTTATGGTTTTCGGGTGATTGATATTGTTGTTGGTCCCTATCGTCGCGTAGGTGGTGAATGTGGCTCGGTCGGGCACAGAAGAGAACGTGGGCGCTGCGCCCGGCTGATATTTCCATTCCTTGACGGCCGTGATGTTTGCGGTTTGGGGGGTGTCATAAGCAAACGTAGTCTGCTTGGTGATGCTGCCTCCTGGAACAGGGAGGGTTGTCGATGTGCTCAACTTCCGCACGTCCTGGTGGCCTTGTCCGTGACATGCGTTCAGCGTGCACGGGATCGAAAAGTCCCAAGTATTATTGACAGTTGAAAGCAGGGTCGCACCGTCAGTATCGTAGCTCAATATTTGCGTCGGCCACGGGCTGTTGTCCAGGAAGTAAGACGTTACCTCATTTGAGCTGTCCGGTCTGCCGACCGTCACTTTTTGAGTATTACCGCCCGTCACGGTTGGGGTGTACACCCAATATCCGTTCCAGGTTGTGAACTTCGACGTAAGCCACCGGCCTACAGAGCCCTTTGCGTCCTTGAAATTCGAATAGGTATAGGTCACGGTGTCTCCCGTGGGCAGAGTCATGCTTGTCAGTGTGCCGTAGTATGCGTTCTGGCCCGCAGGGGAGTTACAAGTAGGGTGACCGGAGGATGAATCGCAATCGTAAAGAAACGAATAAGAGGTGCCGTCGGGAAGGCTAATGCTCGTGATGACTTCGACTGTGCAGCTGTTCGTGCATTCAGTAATGCCACTTTGCTGGAAATTCGTCTTTACTGGTACATTGTCCAAAGTGACCACGTAGGTGGAGGTGGCTCCCTGAGAGTTAAGCACCTTTAGCACAGTCGGGTTACCATCTGGGTTGGGATTGACGACGGTCCTGCCAAGGGTGTCGATGACAGGGTCCCAAATGCCGGGAAATTCAGGGTTACCTGCGGTGGTTAAGCCAAGATAATTACCATTGGAATCCTTCGATGCAATGCCGGCCGTGTCGAGAGCAGAACCATACACCTCAGTTCCATCGGGGGCATAGAGCGAAACGCTTGCATCGACGCCCGAACCCCATGCAGTCTGCCGAAGTTGAAAGCCTGATGAATCTGCCGCGTACGCCGTCCCGCCGCTGCACTGTGATCCATTCCATGTTCCAGGGATGTTAAACCAATGCTGGACGCCCGATTCGTCCCAAGACACAATGTCCTCGTTACAGCCATTTCCGCTTTGGGGGCCGGCCCAATCGCCTTGAGTGCCGCCTTCATCGAAACTCCATGTGCCAAAAGGCAATGCGAAGACAAACTCGATGGGGGTCCAAACGTGACCGGTACCGTCTGTTGGAAGAGTCCAAATATGGCTGTCGTAGATGATTCGAGGGATCAGCGGCGCACTTCCTCCCCTCTGCGGAAACGAACCCAGCGGAATCTCCAGATGAAGGTTGCCGGAAGCCGCATCGACCGTTCCCATCTCAGCTGGGTACGGTGAACTGAAACTCGATACGCCTGTACTCGTCAGATAGTCTTGTGCACTAAGAACAGCGCAGAAGGGTCCGATCACGCACAGAGCGCAGATAGCGCCCCAGGATGAAAAACGCCCGACAAAATTGAGCCCGTTTCCAAGCGAGAGACCGCTGATTGCTTCCCGTGTAGTTCTCATCGGCTCCATCCCTTCGTATTCATCCGGCTGAAATGGTTAAGTGTCTGGCTTTTCGGAACAAGAACTAGTTCTTGAAATCTTCTGGACTGAGATTGCTATTGAAGGCAACACTTGTCAGGCGAATACTCAGCGTTTGTTGCCCCATGAGTTTCGTGGAGATGGAGAACGGTACGAGCACGCCATTCACGGTACGGAAATCTCCGAACTCGATTGCGCGCGATGGCTTATCGGAAGATTTCCCTCCTTTTTCATAGGTTCTGAAAGGCCGATCTTCCACGCTCAGAATGCTAAAGTTGAGCGCGTCGATAAGCAGATCTTTCACTACTGGCAGGGTTGGAATTGGCTTGCTGCTGAGACCGAGCTGACCCTTGACGCGCAACCGGTAGATCGAACGCCCCTCCATCGTTTCAATTCCCACTAATGAAATGTCGGTCCTGGCGTCCCCGAGAACCGTCGCAATCTGGGCAATCGGAAAAGTCAGATTGCCCAGATTGACCGCATTTTCGCTGGAAAGCGGGAGAGCCTTCTGGTCCCCTTCTTTCTTGGTACCGTTTCCATCGTTCACGAGCCAAGTGCGTTTTCCTTCTGGAAGAGCGGCTTCCATGCGGAAATGATTTCCCCCAAAAGCTTTAATGGTAACCGGGGCCTTGACCCCTTCTCCCCAATGGAACGTGATCTCACCAGACTCCGTGAGGTCATGTACAGCCGCTAATGCCTGGGCGCCGCCCGCCGCGCTTACAACCCGCGTCAGGACATCAAGCAAGATGGGATCTCGCCGGGGTTGCCTTGCAGGTTCCTGGGCAAATATTGGCACCGATAGCGTTATAACAGCCAACAAGAAAAACACTCGATTCAGCATGCATCCTCCAAGCAGGCAGACGGTTTGATTCGGCCGCGATCAGTCACAGAAGCGGAAACCGGAGCGAATAATCGGGATCTCTAGTGGAGTTTGACCTGTCGCTTCCGAAGAAGCGACAAAGAAAAATAAAAACGACGAAGGATGGCGGCGACATTGCGCGATTCTCCTGACCGAACGAGTCGGCACACAAGGGAAAATAGCTGCGCAATCGCCCCCTCAGATGAATAGCGCAGATATTGCGAAGCACCATAACTCTCCACGCGCAATCTTGGCAAGAGAAAAATGTAAAGAACAATCGCGATCACCAACGTCGGCGAATCGCACTGTTTCTGGCATTCTCGCACGCCTTTACTGTCTTCGTTTCCAATAATATGCACGATGGCCGTGATCCCAGCCATACAGAACTCGGCGACCAAGAAATCAGAGCACCGCAAGTGCTCCACAGAGGAAATGCTGTGGAAAACTTTGCTTTCTCGAACCGAGGTGGTCCTCGCAGTGGGAGTCTCAAAAGTAATTCCTGCAAGGATTTTGATGATTGGCAGATAAAGGGAAGTTACAATCTTGGGTGAACATCAAACTACGGAAACCGTAATGTTATGACGTAGGTTATGTAGCGGCAAATAGAAGGCCCCATTATATTGGGTTCATATCCATGCCCGTAAAGGAGCGCCACACGCTGTCACGCACTTTGCGTCGTGCTGGCGTCCACCCAGTCGTAATCAAGGACACGCTCTAGCGATGAATGTGTACGACAAAGCGAGTGTCGAGGACATCCGTGCGGGTCTGCGCGTAGCGAGCAAGAAGCTGTTAGGCGGGGATTTGCTACCAACCACTCCGAAGCAGCCTGAAAAGGGGCGAGAGTGCGGCTTAAGTCCCGTGCTTGCAATGAAAGATGGTGAGCGCGGTAGGAATCGAATCCGCATGACAACGTAAATTCAACAACATGCAGGGCCACGGATGGCATTAAAGTAAAAGCAAGGTTAGTTCTGCTCGCGGATTGCAGCTTGGATTGCGAGTTTGAGTCCCACCTTGGGATTACGCCTGAATCGCCCCGTCTCGCCGCGCGATGCGCTGCCCGTTGAAGAATACGTAAGTCTCCAGCACCGTGCCCGACAGGTCGGTCTCGGCCAGTGGATCGCTCCCCGTTCCCGTCCAATACAGCGTCCCGCTGGCATGGGCGGCGCAACTGCCCGGCGCCGAACCCGCCGTACATTTCTCCACCCGCTTGCCATCGCCATCGTATAGGTACGACATTCCCGCCGTCGCAATCAGCCGGTTCTCGGCATCGTAAGTGTAGCCGGCGCTGCCGCTCAGCGTCACGTTCCCCGCCGCATCGTAATTCATCGCACAGCCGGTCAGCTGATTCTGGCTGTTGGCCGGGCAGTTCAGCGGCTCGTACAGAGTCTTTCCGGTAATCCCCGAGCGCTGCCAGAGATTGCCCCACGGGTCGATGCCCGCAACCGACGGCACTCCACCCGGAGCAACCGCGCTGCCAAACGACTCTCCCCAGTTGGGGCCGTTGCTGTACGCGGTCTGGATGCGGTTCAGCGTGTCGTAAGTGAAATTCTCGGTGCG
>Ga0075017_100002144_pt1 | contig 12305 bp, 7 predicted proteins | sample AleBraG_ABR_2012_FD_71475 | JGI IMG/M metagenome (GOLD analysis project Ga0075017, IMG submission 71475) | Freshwater sediment microbial communities in response to fracking from Pennsylvania, USA - Alex Branch Run_MetaG_ABR_2012 | ecosystem: Environmental > Aquatic > Freshwater > Creek >...
TTTACAACCTATTCAACAAACTTAATCTTGCAAACATCCAGAACGACATTATGAACGCCCATTTCGGCGAGGCGCAACAGGGGCTGGGATCACGCACGATTGAAATCCAGGCGCGGTTCAGCTTCTAACTTTTAACCGGAGCACGTGTTCCAATCGAGAGCGTGCCATCCAAGGACTGAGCTTACCACCCCCAGAAGCCGTCAACCGGTTAGCGAGATTTGCTAGGCGGTTGACGGCTTCGAGTTTTTGCGACGATAATTTAGAAGATGTTTCCAAAGGGCTCTGCTATTTTTTTTGCAAGTTCCCACTCGACGCTTCGAGAAAACCGATTCGGTTCGGCAATTGCTAAAATTGTCCTCCTGATGGGGCTCCGGCTCGCGCTGATTGCACTGCTCATAATGGTGAGTTGTTGCACCGGGGCCCAGACTCGGCAGTCTACTCCCACCGATTTCGGGACGCTGGCTTCTAGAGCTGCGGAGGCGCGCGACGCCGACCGGCTGGAGGAGGCCGCGGGTTTGTACTCGAACGCATTGGCGCTGCGGCCCCGATGGGTGGAAGGCTGGTGGTCCTTGGGCACACTCGAATACGACCTAGACCACTACGCAAGAGCCGCGCATGCTTTTGAGAAAGTGATCGCGATGGACCCAAAGCACGGCACGGCGCACGCCATGCTGGGCCTGTGCCAGTTCGAGTTGGGGAAGGACGAGCAGGCCCTGAAGAATCTGCTAGCTGCAGAACGATTGGGCGTGACGAAAGACGAGCAGTTGCGCAAAGTCGCGCTCTATCACATGGGTTTGCTGCAGCTGCGCGCCAAAAAATTTGGGGACGCAAAGGAAACACTCGGACACCTAGCCGCAGACCGGGTCAGCACAAAGGAATTGACCACCGGGCTTGGCCTTGCGGCACTACTGCTGAGGCCCCAGGATGCTCCACCAGAAGGCACACCAGGCGCCACCATCGTTGAACGGGCAGGGGAAGCGGAAGAACATCTGACGGCGAACGAGTTTGAGCAAGCGAAACAAAGGTACGCCGAGCTGACCGGCGAATTCCCAAACTATCCAAATCTACATTTTGCCTTTGGGAGGTTGCTGCTGGAAACGCATGAGACCGACGAAGCGATCGAAGAATTTCAGCGAGAGTTACAGCGTGATCCGAAGAATGTAAATTCGATGCTGGAAATCGCTGCAGTCCGCCGCATGATAGACCCGCAGAATGCCTTGAGCTATGCAGTAGAGGCCTCCAAGCTAGCACCGAGGCTGCCCTTCGCTCATTACCTTCTCGGTTTGCTCCGTTTGGACACGGGGGACGCGGCGGCTGCAATTCCGGAGCTGGAGATCGCCCAGAAAGCGTTTCCAGGCGAAGCCGAAGTGTACTTCTCGCTCGGGAATGCCTATGCGCGGGCGGGCCGGAAAGCGGATGCAATCAAAGCTCGCGCGGAATTTGCCCGGCTGAAAGCGGAAGCGGCAAAGCAACCTGGTTCAAGGATCTACGGAGATCCAGTGCGAACTATCGACAGAGAGAAGCCTGGGTAGTGAGGCCTTCATTTAAATTGCCTCCCTTCGGCAGCTGTTTTCAGAGCAACGCCGGCTTTACCCGGCGGGGTTTTTTGCGGGCGCTGACGGCCAATTTGTGCGTTTCTGGCAGCTGTTCGCACTTGGGTGCCGCACCCATTCTACGAAAGTTGGCGGCGGGAATTGTTTATCCCCAGGAAGCTAAACGGGCGCTGTTCGAGGAAGTTTCTGCGAAGCAAAGTGGAATTTCCTGGCGGCATGTCAACGGCCGCTCGCCCGAGTACTATCTACCAGAAACCACCGGAGCGGGCTGCGCATTCTTCGACTACGACAATGATGGCTGGATGGACATCTATCTGGTGAACAGCGGCCGGTGCGATTTTTATGATCCACAGCCGCCGCTGCGCAATGCGCTTTACAAGAACAACCGAGACGGAACTTTCACCGACGTCACCGAAAAGGCCGGTGTCGCGGGCGGCGGATACGGTATGGGCGCCGCCGTGGGCGATTACGACGGCGATGGGTTTGCCGACCTCTACCTGACACAGTATGGCCGGAGCATTTTGTACCACAACAACGGCGACGGAACGTTTACCGATGCGACGGAAAAAGCCGGGGTCGCGGCTCCCGGTTGGGCGACCAGCGCTGTCTGGTTCGATTACGACAACGACGGAAAGCTGGATCTCTTTGTGTGCCGGTTTGCTGATTTTGACAAGTCGAAGCATTTATTCTGTGGCAACGAGCGAACCGGCAAACGCTACAACTGCAGCCCTCGAAGTTATCCGGCGGCCCACAGTTGGCTTTTTCACAACAATGGCGACGGGACTTTCAAGGATGTTTCCGGGGAATCCGGAATCGCCAAGCCGCTGGGCAAATCCTGGGGAGTCGTGGCCACCGACATCAACAACGACGGGTGGTTGGACTTGTTCGTTGCCAATGATACAGTGCAAAATTTTCTGTTTCTGAATAAGAAGAACGGAAAATTCGCGGAAATCGGCTTGGAAGCCGGTGTGGCGTTCAGCCAGGACGGCCGGGAGCGCGGGGGAATGGGTGTGGACTCGGCAGATTACGATCAAGATGGCTGGCAAGATCTGTTCGTCACCAACGTAGATCAGGAAATGTATTCGATATACCACAGCAGCCAGGACCTGACGTTTGAGGATTTGGCGGGGCCGATGGGACTCGGACGGACAACGCTTCTCATGAGCGGATGGGGCGTGAAGTTCTTCGACTACGACAATGACGGCAACCTGGATCTATTCATCGCCAATGGCCACCCCGACGACAAGATTGAGGAGCATTCCAGTCATGTGGGTTACCGGGAGCCGCTTCTGCTCTTTCACAATAATGGTCGCACACTGGAGAATGTGAGCGTTGGTGCAGGGCCCGCGTTTGAGCAGAACTTTGCGGCACGAGGTATGGCCGTCGGAGACTTTGACAATGACGGCGCCGTGGACGTACTGGTTGCGGTAAACGATGGCGCTCCAGTCCTGCTGAAAAACGCCGCGGCGCAAGGGAATCACTGGCTGGGACTGCGGCTTCGCGGGAAAAAATCCAATCCAGATGCCATCGGCGCAAGGATCATGTGGCAGGCTGGCGATTTGAAGCGCACACGGCTAAAAGTGGGGGGCGGCAGCTTCCTTTCTTCGCACGATCCGCGTGAAGTTCTGGGCATCGGGAATCGCTCGAAAATTGATAAGTTGGAGATCCGGTGGCCGCTGCCGAGCGGGCGTGTTGAAACCTTCATGGATCTGCCGATCGATCGCTACATCACCATTGTAGAAGGCGTTGGAATAAAGTGAATGGAATCGTGCCTGAGTCGCGAGAGCGTTCAACTAGCTGACTTGAATCCCACTTTTTGCATGGCGCTCTGCGCTTCCGGATTTTTCATGAACGTCTTCCAGACGAAGCCCGTGCGGTGATTTTCTGCCATGAGCATGGTGATTCCAAGATCAATGCCAAGGACATCCGCGTCATACCAACCTGTGAGCGGATTGAACGCGTCCAGGAAGCTGTATTTGGTCCAAACTTTTTCGGCGTAACGGCCTCGGAGATTTCGCAGCACCTGCATACAATCTTTCGGAAGAAATGGAAGCGAACCTCCCGTAGCGCACGGCACAATGGTGCCGTCGATTGGTCCCTGCGCCGGCGGACCTCCCCATGCTGTGTAACCTCCCGCGAAATCTGAAGCGCTGATTCCCCACAGATCTTGGCGATAGTCGGGGAACTTTTCGTGGAGTGACAAACAGAACAATTTGTGAGCCTGCGTCGCCTTCACGGAGTTCTCAAAATAGTTTGCGTAGCCGTCGTGCTTGTTCCGGAAATCGAACCACGCGTGTGAATACTGGTGCGTGAATATCGGATCGTCACCAGAGATGTATTCGATCCCCAGGTATTTGATCTTCGGGCGAGTCCAGGCATTCCACGTACTCGGCGGCACCGGATGCGTTGGCGAACCGATTGCCAGGAGGTAGATCATCATTAACTCGCAGTAGTGCTCCCAGCGCGCGTTCAGGAAACCCGACTCCGGATGCCATCCCATCGATAGAGTCTTGCCGCCATTCAGCATCCATGGCCAATCCACGCGCTCGTATATTTTTGCGGCAAGATCTTTGATTTCCTGGTCCGCAAAATATTGTCGCGCCGTCAACACGCCGCAATACAGAAGCGAAGAGTCAATCGAGGAAAGTTCGCACTTCTCCCATCGCTGACCCGTGTCCATGTGAATGAAGTGATAGAAAAAACCGTGCTGGTGGGGCAGATCGTTGGCCAGAAATCTTAGCGTCTTGCGCACTCTTTCGAGAATCTCGGGATGCTTTCCGTATTCACGTTGATCGCCGATGCACAGGCTGGTCAAGCCAAATCCCGTGGCGGCGATGCTCGCCATTTTCCTGGAATCGTTGCCATTGGCCAGGGCGCGGTCTTTTACTTGGCCTGTGCTCGGACTCGCCTCGTTCCAAAAGAAATCAAAAGTTGCGCGCTGAATCTCATCGAGAAGCTGTTCCTCTGTCCCTTCAAAAGGTGCACCGTTGGGCTCGACGAAGGATTGTGGTGCTCGCTTTCCGCAGCCTGCGATTGTCGCCAGAGGAGAGGACAGCACGCTCATCCCGCAAATCCTCAGCACTTCTCTTCTGTTAAAGAGACGTTCGCCCGTCATTTCAGGCTCCCTGTTTACTTCGTGATTTGAAGGACCGCTTCGGAGCCGCGGCTCGAGTCCGGGCTAATCCAGAGAGTGACACGCGCAGGTTCAACGCTGAATTTGTCTTGCTCGGTCCAAAAAGCGAAGGCTTCAGCCCCCAGCGCGAACGTCACTTTTTTCGTTTCACCTGGGGCAAGGGCAATCCGCTGGAACCCGCTGAGCGCACGAACCGGCTGCGCAATGCTTGTGCCGCGCAACTGCACGTAAAGCTGCACCGTCTCCTCCCCCGCCCGTTTTCCCGTGTTCGTGATCTCCGCGCTGATGGTCATGGCTTTCCCCGCGGCTCGCTCGCCACCGTGGAGCTCATCATTCAGCGTCTTCGCACTGAGCTGCGTCCTATCTATCTGGATGTTTCCGTAACGATATTCCGCGTACGACAATCCATATCCAAATGGGAACTGCGGGCTGTTCTGCTCGTCGATGTACCGCGAGGTGTATTTCTCATCACCATTTTTTGGTGGATGTGTCAGGTCCATCCCAACTGCGGGTCGACCTGTGCTCAACGCATTGTAGTACAACGGTTCTTGCCCGACGCTCCGCGGCCAGCTCACCACCAGCTTCCCGCTCGGATTCACTTCGCCAAATAGCGTGCGCACGAGGGCCGGCCCGGCTTCCACGCCGGGAAACCATGCAGCCAGTACAGCGGGTACATGTTCAAAAGCCCATGGAAGCGTCAGCGGCCGCCCGCTGAACAGAAGCAGAACGACTGGTTTCCCCGTGGCTACGACCTTTTCCAGAAGTTGCTGTTGCCGGCCTGGCAGGCCGAGATAAGCGCGCGATGCGGCCTCTCCAGTCATCGCGGGGGCATCCTCACCTAAGGCCAATATCACAACATCGGACTGTTCTGCTGTGTTCAGGGCCTCGGCTAATTGCTCTTCCGATCCCCCGATGATTTCGCTTCCCTTAGCGTAACGAACCCGGTCTGCGCCAACCCTTTGTGTGAGAGCCATCCGGAGCGAGATCATATCCTGCGGCCTTCCTTGCGCGGACGAGGATCCCGCCATCTCGTGTGCATCATCTACTAGGGGCCCGATCAGGGCAATCGTTCTCGGCTCGCTAGAGAGCGGCAATAGCGGCGCCCCTCCCGAATAGTTTGCATTCTTGAGCAGCACGAAGGATCGCTCGGCAGCAGTCCGTGCCAAGGAGAGACTCTCGGGCAAGAGCATCGCGGCTGCTTCTCGTGTCTCATCGGCATAGGGATGTTCAAAGAGGCCCAGAGCAAACTTTACGCGCAATACGCGCCGAGCAGCGTCCTCAACGGCCGTCTGCGGCACTTCTCCAGAACGCACCAGTTGCACCAGGTTTTCGTGGTAGAGACTGCTGACCATGTCCATGTCCACGCCTGCTAGAAAAGCCTTGCGGGCCGCCACCGACCCGTCATTGGCGACGCCATGGGCGACCAGCTCTGCGACGGCCGTGTAATCGCTATCCACCAGTCCTTGAAATCCCCACTCCTTTCGCAGAATTTGTCTCAAGGTGAAAGGATTTGCAGAGGATGGAACTCCGTTGAGCGAATTGAACGCACTCATGAGGGTAGCCGTGCCCTCATCGACGGCTGCGTGAAATGGTGGCAAGTAGAATTGCCGCAAGGTGTGTTCGGAAAGTTCCACCGTATTGTAATCGCGACCGCCTTCCGCCGCGCCGTAACCCACATAATGTTTCGCGCACGCCGCAATGCTGTCCCTGGCGTCCAACCGCGCGCCTTGGTAACCTCGGACGTATGCGCGAGCAATTGCAGAGCCGAGATAAGGATCTTCACCGGCTCCTTCCGTGATTCTGCCCCAGCGCGCATCCCGCGCGATGTCGACCATTGGGGAAAATGTCCAGCGGATTCCACTCGCGGAGGCTTCGCGCGCGGCAACGCGTGCCGTTCGTCCAATCAATTCCGGATCCCAGCTAGATGCCAGACCTAACGGGATAGGAAACTCGGTTCGAAATCCGTGAATCACGTCGAGACCAAAAATCAGAGGAATGTGCAATCGGGACTGCTCCACGGCGATCCGTTGGTACGCATTGATGTTGCGCGCGGTCGTGATGTTGAGCAGTGCACCGACTTCACCTTTCCGGATCATGTCGTCATAATCGGTCCGCCCGGTGCCCGGGCCCGTCGGTTGTCCGGCTGAGTATTGAACCAGCTGCCCGACTTTCTCCTCGAGCGTCATTTTTTGCAAGAGTGCTTCCAGTTTCTTCTCGGTGCTTGCCTCGCTCAGACTCGAATGAATAGCGGCGGCGCTGGGTACCGAAGTGGAAGGGTTGGTTTGCGCCCGGAGCGGTTGACAACACAATACGGTGCAAGCCACAATCGTAGAACGAAGCAACGAGTTGGTCACGATTTAGACGCTCCAGTGTTTCTAGCGAGACCCAAAATCAGCTCTTCTGAAAATCTTGAAAAGTAAACCGTCAACTCGGCCAAAATAAAGAACCGGCACGTCCAGTCGAGATGCCGACAGCAACCAGAGTAGTACCAACTTAACCCTATTGCTGAGCAATGACCTCTCTACGGATTGAGGGACGTCTCTTGAAGCATTCGACCTCAAGTTCTGACGGAGAATACTAAACCGATTTACGCAGCATTTCAAGGGATTCAAGCACTCGTCTATCTGTCTTCTCTCGACGCTATTATGGGGCTTGTCCGGCTTCGGCTCCTTATGCGAGACTACCTAGTAAGCCACCCTTATGCTTCGTTCGAAATCCACGCTGACTTCTAAGGCACGAAAACCTGCGAGGGAGAGTATCAGTTTGAAGTCACTCGCGGAACATCTGGGACTCTCGAAGACGGCCGTCTCTTTCGTGATCAACCGCTCTCCCGCGGCAAAATCGATTCCTCAGCGTACCCAGGAATTGATCCGTGCGGCTGCCCGAGAGCTGAATTACAGACCGAACCACCTGGCTAGGTCTCTTCGTCAGCAGAGGAGTTACTCCATCGGGGTGATCGTGCCCGAAATCAGTGAAGGATATGCGGCTTTGGTGATGTCCGGAATTGAAGATCATCTCCTGCAGGAAGGCTATTTTTATTTCGTAGTCAGCCATCGCCATCGCAGCGAGTTGATTGAAGAATACCCGCTCCTTCTGCAGCAGCGGGCCGTCGAGGGCATGATCGCCGTCGATACCGCTCTCCCTGAGGGTGTGCAGGTCCCCCTGGTTGCGGTCTCTGGCCACCGGGATGTACCCGGTGTAACAAACATCGTGCTCGACCATGCACAGGCCGCAACGCTGGCTCTCCAACACCTTGCGAAACTTGGACACCGAAAGATGGCCTTCATCAAAGGGCAGGAATTCAGCTCCGATACTGCCGTGCGCTGGGACTCCGTACGCGGGGTCGCTGCAAAACTTGGCATCGAGATCAACGATCGGCTAGTGGTACAACTGGAAGGCGAATCCTCTTCACCCGAACTCGGATACCAGGTTACACAGAAACTCCTCGCTTCGAACGTGCCATTTACGGCTCTGTTTGCGTTCAATGACATCTCAGCAATCGGTGCCATTCAGGCCTTGCGTGAATCAGGCCGGCGCATACCCGATGACGTTTCCGTCGTCGGCTTCGACGACATCCAAAGCGCCGCGTTTCAGAACCCCGGCCTTACGACTGTTAAACAGCCGCTTCGCCAGATGGGTGTCCTTGCGGCTGAGACACTTCTCCAGCGCATCAACGCCCCGGCAAAGCTTCCCTATCCCAAAGAGATCATCGTTGAACCCGAGTTCATAGTCCGAGGGAGCACGGGACCCCTACCGCGGATCGATCCAAAGAAGTAATGCGCCTCAAGTGCTTAATGAAGATTAACAAGATACGTGGGCCAGACTGAGGCTGAGCGCGCCATCGAAGACTGGTTCACCCTCGTGATTCATTTCACAGACCTGCATCCAACCACTGGCAAACTAATTCCAAGACCGTATGCCGTTAACCTGGACAGAGCAAGACGGACCATTTAGATAGCACTTCTCTCAACGCCTTCTAGGCGGAAATTCACGCCAGGCGCTTGAGGTGGATGCTTGTTGACGGACCCTCGGAACCTGCATCTGACGTTGGTTTGGGGCTCGACTCTCAAGAGCCGCAAACATGAGATACGTCAAGTACTGGGATTTCCCGCCGGGCCAATTGCCTGGGAATTGAAATTGTGTGTTAAGAAGTTGCTAGCTATCGCGTCTTAGGTTGTAGATGAGCCGGGGAGGAATGTTTGGCGGCCGCGATAGAATACATTATGGTCACGCAAGCGACCGCACAGCTTGAAGAAGTCTTTCGAGCACACCAGGCCTGTGTCCTCAAGGCTGCTTACCGCATAACCGGCAGCATGGCGGACGCGGAAGACGTGTCACAATCTGTCTTCCTCCGATTGGCCCGCAGGACTGTTGACCCCGGTCGCATCGCTAATTTGCAGGGCTACTTGCACAGGTCGGCGGTCAATGCCGCCCTGGATCTAATCCGGTCCAGGGGCCAGCGACAGCTCGTGCCGGTTGAAACGGCCGACGAGCTGCCATCCAATACCAGTCTTTCGCCAGAGCGTGCGCTGTCTTCCTTGGAAATCAAGAATTGGCTTCGCCGCCAGCTTGCCACGCTGAATCCCCGCGCTGCTGAAATGTTCGCTCTTCGCTACCTTGAAGGGCTCGATAACCCCGAAATTGCCAGGACGATGAACACATCCCAGGCTGTGGTGGCAGTAACCCTGCATCGTACTCGCGCAAGACTAAAGAAGGGCCTTCGTGGTCTTATGAAAGGTGCATTATGAAATTATTTCGATCGAAGCAAAACGCCTATCTTGATCAGGCGATTTCCGAACTTCGCGGCGAACAGCCCGACGCTAAGACGCTCTCTGCGTCAGCCGAGCGCGTGTGGCGGAGGCTGCAAACGGGCGAAGGCGAGGAAGTTATAACCAATGCCCTGCAGCCTATCCGTGGCTGCGCCGATATCCGGTCTCTGCTGCCGGCTTTTCATCAGCAAGAGCTTTCTCCGGCTCGCGCGCTAATCGTGGAGGATCACCTGCGGGAATGTGTCTCGTGCCGTTCTTATGCCCATGGCCGGGCGGTTGATGGGGCGACGAGCGTCAACTGGCGGATGGAGCCGGCATCCCGCGGTTTCCGGTGGAGCTTTGCGAGACTTTCCTTGGCGGCCGCAACAGCGGCTTTGCTGGTTGCCCTGGTCTGGACTGGGCGCACCTGGTACTTTGCAGGCCCTCCGGGCAGCCGCGCGCGGATTGATTCCATCGAAGGGCAAGCGTATCGCATTGGCCCCACTGGCGAGCGCGCATTGAAACTGGGTGAGGAAGTCGGCGAGAGTGAATTCATTCGCACGGCGGCCAATTCCCATGCTCAGGTGCGGCTCTTTGAGGGCTCCGAAGTGGAAATGAATCAGCGCGCGGAATTGGCGGTCAGCGCCAGCCGCCGCGACACAACCATCCATCTCGCACAGGGCAGGATTATCGTGCAAGCCACGAAGCGTCAAACCGGGCATCTCTACGTCAGTGCTCCGGATTGCACGGTAGCTGTCACTGGAACGGTCTTTTCCGTAAATTCCGCTACCAAAGGCTCGCGCGTGGCCGTGATTGAGGGAGAGGTCCACGTTAAGCACGCTGGAATGGAATCCATTCTGCACTCGGGCGATGTGGTGGCGACCACGCAGAGCGTCGGCCTTGTTCCCGTTCGCGAAGAGATTGGATGGAGCAGCGACCTGGATCACGAACTGGCGTTGCTTGCGGAATTCTCAAAGCTTCGCACGAAATTGGAGGAAATTCAGACCCCCGGTCCGCGGTATGAAAGCAAAATCCTTCCCCTGCTGCCTGCGGATACGGTCCTCTATATCGGCATCCCCAATCTTGGAGCCGCGCTTCAGCAGGCAAATCAAATCTTCCAGCAACAGCTCTCGCAGAGCAAAGTTCTGCAAGACTGGTGGAACAAGAGCGGCAACCCGAATCAGCACCCTACAACCCAGGAGTTGATTGACCAAGTTCAAGCCATAAGCCAGTATCTGGGAGATGAAGTGGTGATAACGGTTGGAGGAAACTCCGCCTCCCTCGAGCACGGGCCCATTCTGTTGGCCGAGGTCCGACAGCCTGGACTGAAGGATTATTTGCAGAATCACCTCGCTGATACCATGACGAGCCCCCAAGGCAAAGCCAATTTGCACGTCGTGGACCCGTCCTCGCTTTCCTCACTCGCCAGCGGTGAGCGCGGAATGATGATGCTCGTCAGGTCGAACATGCTTGTCGTCGGTGGCGACGCTGTCGCGGTTCGGCAGATGAGCGCGCAGCTCGACGCCGGAGCAACTCTCTTCGCCGGGACTGACTTTGGCCAGCGAATCGCTACCGTCTACAGCCGCGGTACGGAAACTCTGGTTGCTGCGAATCTTGGCCAGATTATGGTCGGTACGCATTCCCAGGAAGGAGATTCAAGTGTCCTTCGGAATAGCGGATTCAGTGACATAAAGTATTTCATCGCCTCGCGCGGCGAGTCTTCCAGCCAGGGAGACAACCGCATTACCCTGGAGTTCAATGGCCAGAGACGTGGCATCGCCTCCTGGCTCGCCTCCCCAGCTCCAATGGGTTCGCTTGACTATGTTTCCTCGAACGCGGGGGCGGCATTTTCTTTCGTTGCCAAACAGCCAGCCCTCATGCTGGATGACATTTTCAGCACCATCGGCGCTTCCGACCCCAACTTCTACAAGAGTCTGGCTCAGACAAATTCAGAACTCGGCTTGGACCTTCGCAACGACCTCGCGAGCGCGCTTGGCGGTGAACTGACGCTGGCTCTCGACGGCCCGGTTCTTCCCACACCTTCGTGGAAGGCAATTGTGGAGGTCAACGATTCAGGATCTCTTCAGGTGGCCATCGATAAACTGGTGCAGGCTGCTAACCGGGAAGCGCAAAAAGCGAACCAGCCCGGCGTATCGCTCAATCAAGCACAGGTAGGTGGACGAACGTTTTACACGATCCAATCGCAAGGGGTTGGGCTTTCGACAGAGTTTGATTACACCTTCGCGGACGGCTATATGATCGTGGCGCCCTCTCGCGCTCTGCTCCTGGCGGCGCTGCAAACTCACGCAAACGGCACCTCGCTGGCTCGCTCCGCCTCGTTTCGCGCTCTCCTCCCCAGCGACAACCAGGCGAATTTTTCTGCGATGATTTATCAGAATCTCAGCCCGATTCTGAAACCGCTCGCTTCCCAGCTTACGTCCGAGCAGTTGGCGCTTTTGCAGCAGTTGGGAGCCGACGCCAAGCCGACCGTATTCTGTGCTTATGGGGAAAGTGACCGCATCGAGGTGGTAAGCAGTGGCAAGGTGTTTGACTTAAACCCAGGTCTTCCAACCTTGATCCACTTACTGGGTTTGTCGGATCATGGAACTTCGAGGTCGGCCAATCCGTAATGATTGGCAGATGATGAACCCAACGATCGAGCTCAATGGGCTCGAAGTACAACTCGGCAACCGGACGGTTCTTCATGGCTTGACGGGCGTTTTGAAGAGTCGCGCTATCGGGCTGCTCGGACCCAATGGCGCCGGAAAATCGACGCTCATCAACACCCTGCTGGGATTTCACTCCCCGTTCAAGGGGAGCGCCCGCGTTCTCGGGCTCGACTCCTATACCAATAGCAAAGCGCTTCGATCC
>Ga0075017_100002145_pt1 | contig 12303 bp, 12 predicted proteins | sample AleBraG_ABR_2012_FD_71475 | JGI IMG/M metagenome (GOLD analysis project Ga0075017, IMG submission 71475) | Freshwater sediment microbial communities in response to fracking from Pennsylvania, USA - Alex Branch Run_MetaG_ABR_2012 | ecosystem: Environmental > Aquatic > Freshwater > Creek >...
CCCTTCGACGTGCGACGACGTGTTGACCGGGGGTGGAACAACGGGTGGCGCCGTCGTCATTCCCCGCCGGCCAGGGCGACCGCCCGCAGCGCGGCCGACAGCACCCTGGTCGCCGGGTCGGCTCCCCCGCGCCCGACCCGCAGGGCGTGGTCGGCGCCCGGGACCGCGACGACCTCGGCGCGGGTGCCGGACGCCCGACCCAGCGCCGCACGGAGCTCGGCGGGCGTGCCGAAGGCGTCGCGGGCGCCCTGGGCCGCGACCACCGGGATCCCCCCGCGGAGCGGACGCCTGAGCTCCTCACGGCGGGTCGCCAGGGCCGCGGCGTGACGGTCCGCGTCGCCCCGGGCCGCCGGCGCGACCAGCGGCACGGCGAGCAGGAGCAGCGCGTCGGCCCCCACGAGTGCGGCCGTGCGGCAGGCCACCCGCGCACCGGCACTGCGCCCGCCGGTCACCAGCGGCGTACGCCGTGCGGCGCCGCCCGCCTCGCGCGCGGCAGCGACGCACGGCACCCACGCGGTGTCGAGCGCGGCAGGCGCGACCGCGATCCGGCGGCCGCTGACGACCCACGGCTGGTCGACGAGGACCACGGAGACGCCGAGCCCCGGCAGCGACTCCATGAGCCCGAGCAGGTCGTCGGTGTCCACCCCGCGCCCCGCGCCGTGCCCGAGGACGACCAGCGCGCGTGCGCGAGGGACCGCACACACGTGCAGGCGCGCGAGGCCGGTCGGCGTGCCGACGTCGACGGTCGAGGTCCGGCGGGCCACGTCAGAACAGGGACCCGGACTCGGCGTCCTCGGCCGCGATCGGGTCGAGCAGCTCCGGGCCGTTGTTGCGCACGGCGTTGACCGCGGTCGATACCGGGTAGGCGTCGAGCCGGCCCGGTGCCGCCGGCACGAGCAGCGCCCTGAGGTCGCTCGTCGACCCGTCCCGCGCCGGGTCGAGCCAGTCGTGCCAGCGCCCCGGCTCCACGAACAGCGGCATCCGGTCGTGGATCATCCCGACCGCGTCCTCCGCCGTCGTGGTGAGGACGGTGGCGGTCATCAGCCAGGCGTGCGGGTCGTCGTCGGGCCTCGTGGGATCGCGCCACAGTTCGTAGAGGCCGGCCATCGCGAGGATGCCGCCGTCGGCCGGGTGGATGAAGAACGGCTGCTTGAGCGGCTTGCCGTTCTTGCCCTTCGGGCCGTCCGTGGGCGTGTACCACTCGTAGTACCCGTCGGCCGGCAGCAGGCACCGGCGCTTGGCGAAGGCCCGCCGGTAGGCCGGTTTCTCCGCGACCGTCTCCATCCGCGCGTTGATCATCCGGCTGCCGATCGACGGGTCCTTCGCCCACGACGGCACGAGACCCCAGCGCACGACCGCGAGCTCGCGACGTGGTGGGGCGTCGTTCTCGCCCCTGGGCCGGCGGTCCATCACGGCGTAGACCTTCGCGGTCGGTGCGACGTTGTAGTCCGGACCCAGCGACTCCTCCGGCCGCACGACCGCCTCGAACTCCTCGACCAGGTCGTCGGGGTTGCGGCTCGCGGCGTACCTCCCGCACATGCGCCTGATCCTCCTACGGCAGGCCGACGACGGCGACGGCCGGCTCCTCGAGGCTGCCCATCCACACCCGGCCGTCGTGCTCCCGCACTCCGGTGACGACGTGGTAGCGCGCGACGTCCTCGGGCCGCTCGACGCTGACGTCGTGCACCAGCACCCCGGCGTCGTCGAAGGCCTGCACGCGGATGGTGCGCTTGGGCGCGGGCTGCAAGGCTGCCGGCAGCTTGGTGATCGCGCGCCGGACCCACATCGGGCCGGACTGCAGCCGCTCCACGAGCGGGTCGCGGGGGCTGGCGATCGTGACCCAGAGCAGGCCGTCGCTGCCGCGCGCGATGTTGTCCGGGAAGCCCGGGAGGTCGGCCAGGAACAGGTCGCGCTGCCCCGCGCGCTCGCCGGTGATCCAGTGCCGTGCGACGGTCCTCGTGGCGGTCTCCGCGACGGCGACCCACGACTCGTCGGCGGCGAGGGCCACGCCGTTGGCGAACGCGAGCCCGTCGAGGACGACCTCGACCGTCCCGTCCTCGGACCTGCGCAGCAGCCGGCCGGTGCGGGTGAGCTCGACGATGTCGCTCTTCCACCGCTCGATCGGGTGCACCGTCGAGGAGTCGGAGAACCACACCGACCCGTCGGACGCGATGGCCGCGTTGTTGCAGAACACCATGGGGACGCCGTCGACCTCGGTGGTGAGCACCTCGACCGCTCCGCCGCGCGGGTCGACGGTGAGCAGGCCCCGGTGCGCGTCGCACACGAGCAGACGGCCGTCGGGCATCCACTCCAGGCCGAGCGGGCGCCCGCCGGTGTCGGCCACGCGCTCGACCCTGCTGCCGTCGGGCGAGACGCGGTGGACCAGCCCGTCGGCGGTGCCGGTGAAGACGCACCCCTCGTCGGGGCCGCTCAGGGCGACGACGACGTCCTCGGCCCCGGGGGCCCGGACCGGGATGACCTTCAACGGCATGGCAGAGCCTCTCGTGACGGGTGGGGCGACGGTACCGCCGCAGCGCAGCGTGCGACGCCGAACGAGCAGGCCCCGCCGCGTGGCGCTCCACTAGTCTCTGTCCGTGGCATCCGACGACCATCCGTGGCCGGCACCGACCGCGACGACGCCCGTCGAGGCCGTCGTGCCGGTGCCGGGCTCCAAGTCGCTGACCAACCGGGCGCTGGTGCTGGCCGCGCTGGCCGACGGCCCGTCGGTCGTCAGCGGGGCGTTGCGCGCGCGCGACACCGTGCTGATGGGCCGGGCCCTCGCGGCGCTGGGCGTCGACCTCGACGGGCTCGAGGGGGACGGCCCGATCCGCGTCACGCCGTCGGCCCTCACCGGCCCGGCGCACATCGACTGCGGGCTGGCCGGCACCGTGATGCGCTTCGTCCCGCCGGTGGCGGCGCTCGCCCTCGGCGACGTCCGGTTCGACGGGGACCCCCGGGCGCGCGTGCGCCCGATGGGCGGGGTCGTCGAGGCGCTCGAGTCGCTGGGCATCGAGGTCGACGACGACGGGCGCCGGACTCTGCCGCTCACGGTCAAGGGCGTCGGGCACGTCGCGGGCGGCGAGGTCACGATCGACGCGTCGGCGTCGAGCCAGTTCGTGAGCGGCCTGCTGCTGTCGGCCGCACGGTTCGACCGCGGGCTCGTCGTGCGCCACCGGGGCGCTCCCGTCCCGTCGATGCCGCACATCGACATGAGCGTGGCACTGCTGCGCGAGCACGGGGTCGTGGTCGAGGTCGACGCCGCCGACCCCGCCGCAGCGACCTGGACCGTGCTCCCCGGCGCCGTGCGGGCCCTCGACCGCGCGGTGGAGCCCGACCTGTCGAACGCCGCGCCGTTCCTGGCCGCCGCGCTCGTCACCGGCGGCTCGGTGACGGTGCCGGGCTGGCCGTCGCGGACCACCCAGCCCGGTGACGCCCTGCGCGATCTGTTCTCCCGGATGGGCGCGCGGGTCGAGGTCGGGTCAGCGGGTCTGACCGTGCGCGGCGGCGACCGCCTCGACGGCCTCGACGCCGACCTCAGCGAGGTCGGCGAGCTAGCCCCGGTGCTGGCAGCCCTGTGCGCGCTGGCGTCGAGCCCCTCGCACCTGCGCGGGATCGGTCACCTGCGCGGTCACGAGACCGATCGCCTCGCCGCCCTCGCGCGCGAGATCAACGGCCTCGGCGGCGACGTCGAGGAGCAGCCCGACGGGCTCGTGATCCGGCCGCGCGCGCTGCACGGCGGCGTCGTCGAGACCTACGAGGACCACCGCATCGCGACCGCGGCTGCGGTGCTCGGCCTCGCCGTCCCCGGGGTCGAGGTCGTGGACGTCGCCACCACCGGGAAGACGCTGCCGGGCTTCGTGGCGATGTGGACCTCGATGCTCGCGAGCCGCGCCGCGTGAGCAAGCGCCGCGAGCTCGACGAGGACGACGTCCGGATCCGTCCCGGACGCGGCAAGTCCCGCCCGCGCAGCAAGGAGCGACCGAGCCACGACGACGCCAGCCCGGGCTTCGTCGTCGCGGTCGACCGCGGTCGGTTCACCGCCGTCCTCGGGACTCCGCACGAGCCGGGCAGCGAGCTCTACGCCGTGAAGGCGCGCGAGCTCGGCCGCAAGGGCGTGGTCGTCGGCGATGTCGTGGCCCTCGTGGGCGACCTGTCCGGCGCGACGGACACGCTGGCCCGGGTGGTCCGGGTCCAGCCGCGCGCGACCTCGTTGCGTCGTAGCGCCGACGACGACGACCCGATCGAGCGCGTGCTCGTCGCCAACGCCGACCAGCTCGTCATCGTCACCGCGCTCGCCGACCCCGAGCCGCGGCCCCGCATGATCGACCGCTGCCTCGTCGCCGCGTACGACTCCGGCCTCGAGCCGCTGCTCGTCCTCACCAAGAGCGACCTGCACCCGGCCGACGACCTGCTCGCGATGTACGGCGCGCTCGGTGTGCCCCACGTCGTGACGCGTCGGGTGAAGCCCGAGCCGCTCGACCTCTCCGACCTCGCCGGTCGGCTGGCGGGGCGCGTCTCGGTGATGATCGGGCACTCCGGCGTCGGCAAGTCCACCCTCGTCAACGCGCTCGTGCCCGACGCCGACCGTGCGATCGGCCGGGTCAACGTCGTCACCGGCCGCGGGCGGCACACGTCGACCTCCGCCGTCGCGCTGGCGCTGCCGGGCGGGGGCTGGGTCGTCGACACCCCGGGCGTGCGTTCGTTCGGCCTGGCGCACGTCGACCCGCAGCGGGTGATCCTCGCGTTCCCGGACCTCGGGGCCGGCACCGGCGACTGCCCGCGCGCGTGCACGCACGACGAGGAGGAGTGCGCGCTCGACGCCTGGGTGGCCGAGGGCCACGCCGGTCCCGGCGGGGTGGCGCGCCTCGAGTCGCTGCGTCGCCTGCTGCGCAGCCGGGCGGGCGGCGACGACGGCGCACCCCTGCCCGACGAGGGCCGCTGAGGAGCTCGAGGTGACCAGCCACATCGAGCAACGACGCGCCGGGGGGCGTCGACGGCCTGGCCGCCCTGCGCGTGGACACCGTGGAGGGCGGTGCCAGCGCGGGCTCCCTGCTGCCGCTCACGCACCAGGACGCGGCAGCGTGGTGGCCCGAGGTGCTGCCGGACCCGTGGACCCGGGACCTGGGTCGCGCGCGACGACGACGGCACCGTCGTCGGGTCCGTGCGCCTCACCCGCGTGGGGAGGCCGAACTCGACGCTCCGCGGGGAGATCTCCACGCTCACGGCGGCGCGCACAGCGCGGCGTCGGGGGCTCGCGACGGCGCTGATGGACATCGCCGAGGGCGCCGCATGGGTCCTCGGCCTGCGGCTGGTCCTGCTCGACACGCCGACCGACCGCCCGGCACGGCCGTTCTGCCGCGCGCGCGGCTGGCGGGTGGTCGCCGTGATCGAGGACTACGCGGCCAGGCCCGACGGCGAGCCTGCCCCGACGACGATCAGGCAGCTGGGCCGCCCGGTCCCAGCGCGCTGCTCAGCCGACCGGGAACGTGCCTGGCACGGTGTGCTGGACGATGGACCCCCACACGGCCGTGGCCCCCGAGTGGCCGGCCAGCACGACGAGGGTGAACGCGACGCCCGCGAGCACGACCTGCAGCGCGGCGAGCGCCTTGATCGGCGTGCTGCGCGACTCCCGGTGCGGCCGGTCGAGCCACCACAGGGCCGCGACGCTGAGGAACACCAGGGCGGCCGAGACCACGACCCACGTGCCCCACCGGGAGTGGTCCAGCGGGACGCCGACGCGCGAGGCCAACTTCTCCCCGCTCTCCTTGGCCACCACCGAGGCGCCGGCCGCCACGCACGACGACGCGAGCACCAGGACACCGTGCACCCGGTCCCAGTCCGCCCGCACGGCGACCAGGACGGCGCCGAGGCACGACAGCGGGAGCAGGACGATGACGGCGTGCACGACGAGGGGGTGCCACGGCAGGTTCATGACGGTGTCGAACACGGGCGTCCTCGAGGTCGGTGGCGGGGCCGGTCCCCCGACTGGAGGACGGATGCCGCGCCGACCCGGTTCACCGGCTCGCCTCGCGCGCGGTCCGCGGGCGAGGCGTTCGGCCCTGGCGGTAGCGTCGCGCGCGTGACCCACGCCTACGTCGACGACCTCGCCCTCGCCCTGCTCATCGCCGACCGGGCCGACGCGATCACGATGGACCGCTTCAACGCCCGCGACCTCGTCGTCGAGACCAAGCCGGACCTCACGCCCGTCAGCGACGCCGACCAGGCGGTCGAGCGGATGATCCGCGACCTCGTTACCGAGCAGCGACCGGGTGACGGCGTCCTGGGCGAGGAGTACCCCGAGCTCGTCGGCAGCGGGGGGCGGCGCTGGATCGTCGACCCGGTCGACGGGACCAAGAACTTCGTCCGCGGTGTTCCGGTCTGGTCGACCGTGGTCGGCCTGCAGGACGAGACCGCGCGGATGGTCGTCGGCGTCGTGTCGGCGCCCGCGCTCGGACGCCGGTGGTGGGCGACCCTCGGCGGCGGCGCGTGGGTCAACGAGCCCGGCGGCGTCGAGCCGCGTCGCCTGCACGTCTCGCAGGTGTCGTCGCTCGCCGACGCATCGCTGTCGTACTCGGACACGCAGTGGGTCCCCGCCGAGAACCAGCCGAGGTGGGACGCGCTACGTCACGCGGTCTGGCGCAACCGCGCGTACGGCGACTTCTGGAGCCACCTGCTCGTGGCCGAGGGCGCGGTCGACATCGCCGCCGAGCCCGAGCTCAACCTCTACGACATCGCCGGCGTCTCCATCATCGTCACCGAGGCCGGCGGCCGCTTCACCGGAGTCGACGGGATCGACGGCCCGGCGCAGGGAAGCGGACTCGCGACCAACGGCCTGCTGCACGATGCCGTGCTCGCAGCGCTGCGCGACGACTGACCCGTCTCATCCCTGGGTCGCGTGGCCCACCGATCGCGCGATCACCTCGACGAGGACGCTGCGCTCGACGTCGGAGAGCCGCTTGAGGCAGAGTCAGCCCTCGCCGGTGGTGTGCCTGCCGAGCTTCTCCAACAGGTCGGCGTAGTGGTCGACGCCGCCGGACAGGTACAGCGTGGTGGTGGCCTCGCGCGGGGAGAAGCCGATGACCATCCAGTCGAGCTCGCGACCGTCGTCGTTGCGCAGCCGACGACGACCGAACCCCACGAGGGTGCCCCCCACCTGAGTGCCGGCGCCCGGGCCGCCCTCGCCATGAGCGCGCACACCGCGCGCGCGTCGCACGGGCGTGCTGGGTCCGCGATCGAGCCGGGGAACGTCTCGACGTCGCCGTCGTTCGCCGCCGTCCTCAGCTGGGCCATGGACCCCTCCGGCGGACGACCCCGTGCCGACATCGTGGCGGGTCCCCGCCGACACCTCACCCATCCGGGCGCGCACGACCGGATCCGTGTCCCGCTCGCCGCGCAGCCCCCTCCGCGGAGGGGAGCAGCCACACGGCGGATTCGACACGGGCGGCACGTCCCGGGGCTGTGCGGTGGTGGGCGGCACGGTGCCACGCTGGGGGACCGGATCGGCGCGGTGCGGGCAACGCCGCGGCCGAGGCGGGTCGACCACGCATCCGCCCCGACCCGACTCGGGCGGCCGAGGCCCGTGGGCCACACCAGTGCGCCGGACGCCTCAGGCGGCCGTCGGGTCGGGCGCGACCTGGTCGAGGACGTCGGCGTCGATGACCCCGCGACGCCGGTCCCACGCCGCCACCAGTGTCGGCGCCAGGAGCACGGCGTAGAGGTCGAACCAGCCGTAGCCGCCGGCGGCAATGCTCGGCGGGTTGCCCATCGGGACCCAGCCGAGGATGGTGTCGCGCGGCATCCAGGTCCACACGCCCCAGGTCGTGCCGACGATCTCGAGGTAGCTCACCACCGCGAAGGCGCCGACGTAGAGCAGCGTCGAGCGGCCCCAGCGCAGGAAGGCGAGCAGGCAGAGGTACCAGAAGAACCCGAGGACGTCGTGGCGCGGCGAGGCCAGCAGTCCCCACAGCGCCCACGCCGTCGCGACCACGACGGTGGCGCGCACCGCGGTCGACGCGTTGCGGCGCGCCACCGGGAGCCGGGCGATGGTGAGAGCCGCCAGGTAGATCAGGCCGTGCCCCGGGAAGACGTACGCCGGCACGTGCTGGAGCCGGTAGACGTAGACACCGAGCCAGCCGGAGAACACGAGCTCGATCACGGCGGCGATCGCCACGACGACCGCCGCCTGCGCGCGCACCAGCCGCGACTCGTGCGCCAGCCACCACACCAGCAGCGCCCACGTCACCGCGCCCAGGGCGAGCTGCCCGGCCCACGTCGCCGTGCGGTCGAGCCACAGGGTCGAGGGGATCCAGAGCAGCGCCAGGGTGAGCGCCTTCGCGTCCGTCCAGCCCTGGGTCACCGCACCAGTGTCCCCGATCAGTCCGCATCGGGATTGTGCACTTGTGATTGACCTCGGCGCGCGACGCTGCCAGGGTTCCAGCCAGGATGGCGCCGACGCGGGGAGGAACCATGACCACTGGAGATGTCGCCAGCGCGATGAGCACCGAGGTGCTCTCGGTCGGGCCTGGGCACACGCTGCGCCAGGTGGCGCAGGTGCTTGCCAGCAAGCGCGTCGGCTCGGCCGTCGTGCACGACACCGACGGCTCCGGCGTCGGCATCATCACCGAGCGCGACATCCTCCGCGCCGTCGCCGCCGAGCTGGACCCCGACGTCGAGACCGCGGGCGACCACCAGACCACCGACGTCGTGTTCGCGGCGCCGCACTGGACCCTGCACGAGGCAGCCGACGCGATGAAGCGCGGCGGCTTCCGTCACCTCGTCGTGCTCGACGAGGGCAAGGTCGCCGGGATCATCTCCGTGCGCGACATCGTCAAGGTGTGGGCAACCGACCACACGCACTAGACCCGTCGACGCGGCCGCACCCGCATCGGGAGACCCGCGTCCGGCCGTATCGTCACCAGCGGCACGGCACGGGGCGCGGCACCCACCGGCTCGAGCTCGACCCGTGCCGCGAGCGACGCGAGCACCAGCACGCCCTCGAGCAGCGCCATGTCGCGGCCGATGCACAGCCGCGGGCCGGCGCCGAACGGCAGGTAGGCCGACGACGCCACGACGTCCCTGCGACGCGCCCCCTCGGCGTCGACGAACCGTGCCGGGTCGAAGCGGTCTGGGTCGGCCCAGGCAGCCCGGTCGCGGTGCACCAGCCAGGGACTGATGATCACGAGCGAGTCGGCCGGGATCTCCACACCCGCAAGGACATCCGGCGCCAGCGACCGCCGCGTGACGAGCCAGGCAGGTGGATAGAGGCGCAGTGTCTCATCGAGCACCGCGGCGGTCCAGGGCAGTGACGCGAGGTCGTCGAAGCGGACGTCGCCGTCGGGGCGCACCAGGTCGACCTCGGCGCGCAGGAGCGTGAGCGCGTCCGGGTTCGTCGCCAGCAGGTACCACGCCCAGGTCAGCGCGCTCGCGACCGTCTCATGGCCCGCCACGATGAACGTGACGACCTGGTCGCGCACCTGCGCGCGGGTCAGGCTCGAGCCGTCGTGCGTGGCCAGGAGCAGGTCGAGCATGTCGCGCGGCGGCTCCCCGCCGGACAACGGGCGCGACGCGCGGTCGAGCAGCATCGCCTCCACCGCGTCGTCGAGCTTGCGCACGGCGCGACGCAGCACCACGTTCGTCGGCGTCGGCACGGCCACCGGGACCGGCAGCGGCGAGCGCGCCTTCTTCACGACGACGTCGAGCGCGGCGAGCGTGGCGCCCGCGAGTCGCTCGGCGTCACCGGACAGGTCCGAGCCGAACAGCGAGGAGCCGACCACCTCGAGCGCGAGGTGCATCATCGCCTCGTCGACGTCGACCACCTGACCCTGCTGCGTCGACCACCGAGCGACGAGCCGGTCCACGGCGGTGCGGACGTGGCCCGCGACGAGCTCGAGCGAGGACCGGTGGAACGCGGGCTGCACCAGCGTGCGCTGCGGCCGCCACGCGGCCGTGTCGGCGGTGAGCAGGCCCTCCCCCGTGACGAGGGAGAGCGTCGTGTACTGCAGCGTGCGCTTGCCGTAGGACTTCGCGTTGGTCACGAGCACCCGGCGTACCGCGTCGGGATCGGTGACGAGGTAGGTCGCCGGCACGGGGATCGGGAACTGCAGGACGTCGCCGTACCGGTCGTGCATGTCGGCCAGGAAGCGCAGCGGGTCGCGACGGATCGCGCCGATCGAGCGGAGCATGACGCCGCCGGCGGGACCGGGAGCGGTCATCGGCGCGGGGCGCGGCAGGGGCACGCCCCGATCCTGTCAGCCGACGCGCCGGGACTCCGCGCGACGTCCGGGTCACAGCCTCGCGAGCTCGTCGACGTCGGCCTGGAACATCTCGCGGATCTCCCGCGTGACCGACGGCCGGGCGTCACCCAGCGCGACGAGGTAGTCCGCCGTCGTGGGACCACCGCCGTCCGTGCCGTCGTAGACCGCGCGCTCGAACGACGCCTGGGACGCCGCGCGGGCCACGTGGGCGATCTCGGCGGGGGTGAAGGACTCGCTGCGGCTCACCAGCGCGTCGACGTCGACGCGCGAGTCGTCGACGTAGCGCGCCCAGATGCCCGCGCGTGCCTCGGCGTCCGGCGTACCGATCGGGATCACGTAGTCGAACCGCCCCGGTCGGGTGAACGCGGGGTCGAGTGACCGCAGGTCGTTCGTGGCGCAGACGAGAAGACGCTCGTCGTGCTGGCGGAACGCGGGGACCACCTTGAGCAGCTCGTTCGTGAGCCCGTGCATCGGGCTCGTCGGCGCGTCACCACGCACCGCGGCGATCTCCTCCACCTCGTCGATGAAGACGAGCACGCGCTCGAGGCGTCGCACCTGGTCGAAGGCCGCACGCAGCGCGTGCGCCGGTCCCGCCGGGTCGGCGAGCAGCGCGCTGGGCAGGATCTCGACGAACGGCCAGCCGAGGCGGCTCGCGATCCCCCGGGCGAACGACGTCTTGCCGGTGCCGGGCGGACCGAACAGCACGATCGCGCGCGGCGGCTCCACGCCGTGCCGGCTCGCGACCTCGGGACGGTCCAGCGGGGCGACCACCCGGCGCTCGATGAGGTCCTTCTCGCGGTGCATGCCCGCGAGCTCGTCCCACAGCCGCGCCGGCAGCAGGTGCCCGCCGAGGTCGGCGAGCACGTCGGCCTGGCCGGACTGCACCGACACGACCTTGTCGAAGTAGGCCACCGCCGGCCGACGGGTGAAGCCGGCGTTGGCCAGGCCGTCGGCCAGCTGCTCCTCCTCGGGCAGGACGTAGGACAGCACCCGCACCCGTTGGTCGTCGAGCGCACGCTCGAGCCCGAGCAGCAGCGCCGACGCCATGCCCTGGCCGCGCCACTCCTCCGCGATGGCCAGGCGCACCACCCAGCCGCGGTCCCCGGACACCGTGGAGATGACGGCGCCGACGACCTCGTCGTCGCGTTGCGCCACGACGGCCGGCTGGTCGTCGCGCAGCGCGGCGATGACCTCGGCCAGGCCGAAGACGCTGCCCTGGTGGGCGCTCGTCGCGTCGAGGAGCCGGACGACCGACTCGAGGTCGTCGTCGTGGTAGTCACGGATGAACCAGCGCATGGCCCACGGTCCCGCGGCCGGACACCGCTGTCACCCGCCGCTGCGGCGGGTCAGGTCCGCCTTCCCACGCCGATCCGGCGCATCCCAGACCCGCACGTCGCTGGCGTGGGTGCGACCCCGCAGGGCCCGGCGCGGCACTCACGCCAGTGGCGTCGAGGCCAGGGAGGTGAGGCGGTGGGCGCCGGCGTAGACGTTGAGGTGGCCGTCGCGGACGAAGGCGGCCAGGGTGAGTCCCGCCTCGCGCGCGGTGTCGACGGACAGGGAGGTGGGCGCCGAGACCGCCGCCACGACCGGGATCCCCGCCATGGCAGCCTTCTGCACGATCTCGAAGCCGGCCCGGCCGCTCACGACGAGGACGACGGCGTGCAGGCCGTTCATCAGCGCGTGACCGACCACCTTGTCGACGGCGTTGTGCCGCCCGACGTCCTCGCGCACCACGAGGATCTCGCCCTCGGCCGTCGCGAGCGCGGCCGCGTGCAGCCCTCCGGTGCGCCGGAACAGCGTCTGCCGGCCGCGCATCGCCTCGGGCAGGGCGGCCAGCACGTCGGCGCCGATCGTGACGTCGCTGCGCACGGTCGGCATCGCGGCGAGGACGGCGTCGATCTCGTCGCGGCCGCAGAGACCGCAGGCGCTGGACGGGGTCGACACGCGACCCAGCCGGGAGACGTCGACCCCGACCGAGTCACGCACCACGACCGCGACATCGCCCACGCCGCCGCCCTCGCCGTCCCGGCACGGACGCACCCCGGCGAGG
>Ga0075017_100002146_pt1 | contig 12300 bp, 10 predicted proteins | sample AleBraG_ABR_2012_FD_71475 | JGI IMG/M metagenome (GOLD analysis project Ga0075017, IMG submission 71475) | Freshwater sediment microbial communities in response to fracking from Pennsylvania, USA - Alex Branch Run_MetaG_ABR_2012 | ecosystem: Environmental > Aquatic > Freshwater > Creek >...
GGGGTAACCGAGAAGGTGTGATCGATGTGCCCGTGCGTCAACAGGACCGCAACGGGCTGGAGCCGGTTCTCCCGGAGGGTCTCGGCCAGAGCGTCCTCGACGCCGAAGCCCGGATCGACCACGACGCATTCCGCGCCGGCGGCGGTCGCCAGCACGTAACAATTCGTGCCGAACAGGGTGGCTTCGAACGAGGCGACTAGCACGGGCGACCTTCTGGTGAGGACGGACGGGAACCAGCGGGCAGGGACTCGGGCGAAGGAGCCGGCGGGCGCCGACACCCACCGAGAACCCGCGGCATCCGTTGGGTGTCGGACCGGCATCGAAGCGGTGACGACCGGGACGAGACTACCGGCAGCCGCCGACACGACGAGGTTGTCGGGCCTGGTCCCGCTTAGACTGGCGCCCGCCCGTCTTCCGGCACCATCGGCTGCGGCGGGCGCACCGGATGGCGAACGGTTTCCCGAACCGACCGACAGGAGCTTCTCGCGTGGCCGGCAGCAAGCGCGAGCGGGATGTTGCCCGCGCGAAGTACGAACGTCAGCAGGCCCGCAGAGCCGAGCAGTCGGCCAAGCGTCGGCGGCGTAACCAGGTCGCTGCCGCAATCGTCGTCAGCGTGCTCGTCGTCGCCGGCGTGGTCGTGCTGGCCCAATACCTGCACTCGAACAGCTCCTCGAACGCCGCAGCCTCGACGTCTCCGTCGATCTCGACCGGCACTGCCAGTTCGGCTCCGACCAACGCCAACGGACTGGTGTCCTGCAGCTATCGCGCGACCGGAACCGCGGCACGCGCGGTATCGGTGCCGCCGAGCTCGGCGCCGACCAAGCCGGCCACCAGCCTTGCCGTCATCTATCTGAACGGAAAACCCGTCACCGTCAGGCTGAAAGATGCGGCAGCGCCTTGCACGGTGAACTCGTTCAAGCACCTCGCCAACGCCGGCTTCTACACCAACACCAAGTGCCACCGTCTCACCAAGGGCACCCTCGCCGTCCTCCAGTGCGGCGATCCGACCGGCACCGGGAGCGGCGGACCCGGCTATATGTACAACGACGAGAACCTAGTCGGCGCGACCTATCCCGCCGGCACCGTTGCGATGGCGAATGCCGGTCCCAACACCAACGGCAGCCAGTTCTTCCTCGTGTACGCCAACTCCCAGCTCCCGGCGAGCTACACCCCGTTCGGAACGGTCATCGCCGGCGAGCCTGTGCTCACCGCGATCGCGAAGACCGGCGTGGCCAAGGGAGCGGCCGACGGTCCGCCCGCGAAGCCCGTGATCATCACCCGCATCGTGACCAAGGCGTGATGATGGTCGAGCCTGCGCCGTCCTGGGGGCGTGTCGAGCCGGATGGAACCGTGTATGTGCGGACATCGGAGGGCGAGCGGGCGGTCGGCTCGTTCCAGGCCGGCTCGCCGCAGGATGCGTTGGCCTACTACGAGCGCAAGTTCTCGGCCCTCGAACTGGAAGTGGGCCTGCTGGAACGGCGAATCGCGTTGCCAGAGGTCTCCCCGGACGAGTCCGCGGCCACTTTGCACCGTCTGCGGGACGCTCTCGTCAGCCCGGCGGCGGTCGGCGACCTGGATGGGCTCCGGGCACGGCTGGACGGGCTTCGTCCGCTGCTCGATGCGCGCCGCGACCAGGATCGTGCCGTCCGTGAAGCAGCCAAGGCACAAGCTCGCGAACGCCGCGAAGAGATCGTGACCGAGGCCGAGTCGCTGGCGGAGTCGACGGCTTGGAAGCGTTCGGGTGACCGGCTGCGAGACCTCTTGGTCGAGTGGAAGGCCGCGCCGCACGTGGACCGGACAACCGAACAGACGCTGTGGCGGAGGTTCGGAGCTGCCCGGAACACGTTCGACCGCAGGCGCCGGCAGCACTTCGCTCAGCTCGCCACCGAGCAGACCGCCGCCCGGGAGCAGAAGGCCAAGCTTGTTGCCGAGGCCGAGGAACTCTCGACGTCGACCGACTGGGGTCCGACGGCCGCCCGGCTGCGGACTCTCATGGACGAATGGAAAGCAGCCGGGCGGGCGGGCAAATCCGACGAGGATCGGCTCTGGCGCTCATTCCGGTCCGCGCAGGACGCTTTTTTCGCGGCCCGGTCAGCGTCCTTCGGCGAGCGCGACGCCGCGATGAGCCACAACAGCGCTGCCAAAGAGGCCCTAGCCGCCGAGGCGGAGAACTTGTTGCCGGTCACCGACACGACCGCCGCTCGGGCCGCCCTGCGATCCATCCGGGAACGATGGGAGGCAGCCGGACAGGTCCCTCGCGGGGACCGCGACCGGCTGGACGGCAGACTGCGCAAGGTCGAGGACGCCGTGCGAGCCGCCGAGGACGGCCGTTGGAAGCGCACGAATCCCGAGGGTCGGGCGCGGGCACAAGCGGCGGTCGACCAGCTCAACGCAACCATTGGAAAGCTCGAGAAGTCCCTCGCCGCTGCAGAGCAGGCCAACGACGCGAAGGCTGCGGCTGGCGCTCGCGAGTCGATCGCTGCCCGCCAGGAGTGGCTCGAACGCGCTCAAGCCGCGCTCGCCGAGTTCTCCCCCGAATAAGTACGCGTCAGCGGGACGCATTGGCTGCGGACGTGACCCGGTAGACGTCGTAGACGCCGGGCACGCTGCGAACTGTGCGCAGGACCGAGCCGAGGTGCTTCGGGTCCGCCATCTCGAAGGTGAATCTCGACAGCGCAATCCGGTCCCGGCTGGTCGTGACGGACGCCGACAGGATGTTGACGTGCTGGTCGGACAACGCGCGGGTCACATCTGACAGGAGCCGCGCACGATCGAGCGCCTCCACCTGGATCTGGACGAGGAAAACGCTTGATGCGGACGGCGCCCACTCGACCTCGACCACCCGGTCGGGTTGGCTCCTGACCAGGCCCTGCATGTTCACGCAATCCGTGCGGTGCACGGAAACGCCGTCTCCGCGGGTGACGAAACCGGCGATCGAGTCGCCAGGGACGGGAGTACAGCACTTCGCCAGCTTGACCCAGATGTCGGTGGCGCCCTTCACGACAACGCCCGGATCGCCCTTGGCGACCGGTCGCCTTCCCTCGCGGGTCGGCGCTGTGACCTCGGCGATATCTTCCTCGGCGCCCTGTTCGCCGCCGAACATCTGGACCAGCCGCTGCACCGCGGCCTGAGGCGACAGATGGTTGTCTCCGATCGCCGCGTACAGCGAGGTGATGTCGGGATGCCGCAGCTCGTGCGCGAGGGCGGTCAGCGTCGTCGCGTTGAGCAGGCGCTGCAACGGAAGTCCCTGCTTACGCATCTGCCGCGCGAGCAAGTCCTTGCCCCGCTCGATCGCTTCTTCACGCCGCTCGCGGGAGAACCAGGCCTTGATCTTGCTGCGCGCACGACCGCTCTTGACGAAAGTGAGCCAATCCCGGCTCGGGCCGGCGTCCAACGCCTTCGAGGTCAGCACCTCGATGACGTCGCCGTTGCTGAGCTCACTTTCGAGCGGTACCAGCTTGCCGTTGACCCGGGCACCGACGCATCGGTGGCCGACTTCGGTGTGCACGGCATACGCGAAGTCGATCGGCGTAGCGCCCATCGGCAGACCGACGACGTCGCCCTTTGGCGTGAAGACGAAGACCTGCTTGGTACCGATGTCGAAACGCAGCGAGTCCAGAAACTCGCCGGGGTCTTCGGTCTCGCGCTGCCATTCGACGAGCTGCCGAAGCCACGCCATCTCACCGGCGTCCTCGCGCGCCTTCTTGCTCCCCGTCGGGGAGCCCTCCTTGTACTTCCAGTGCGCCGCGATCCCGTACTCGGCCAACCGGTGCATGTCGTGCGTGCGGATCTGCAGTTCGACCGGCTTGCCCTCGGGCCCGATCACCGTCGTGTGCAGCGACTGGTACATGTTGAACTTGGGCATCGCGATGTAGTCCTTGAAGCGGCCGGGCAGCGGATGCCACTTCGCGTGGAGCGTGCCGAGGACGGCGTAGCAGTCGCGGACGTTGTCCACCAGAATCCGGATGCCGACCAAGTCGTACATGTCGGTGAAGTCGCGACCGCGCACGATCATCTTCTGGTAGATCGAGTAGTAGTGCTTCGGCCGGCCCGTCACCGTCGCTTTGATCTTGGCGTTCCGCAGATCACCGAGGACCTCTTCGATCACGCCGTCGAGGAACTCGTCCCGCTTCGGGGCCCGGTCGGCGACCAGCCTGACGATCTCGTCGTACATCTTCGGGTACAGGATCGCGAAAGCTAGGTCCTCGAGCTCCCATTTGATCGTGTTCATCCCGAGGCGGTGTGCCAGCGGTGCGTAGATCTCGAGCGTCTCCCGTGACTTGCGTTCCTGCTTGTCGGCCGGGAGGAACCTCATGGTCCGCATGTTGTGCAGACGGTCGGCCAGTTTGATCACGAGGACCCGAATGTCGCGGGCCATCGCGACGACCATTTTGCGGACCGTTTCGGCCTCGCTCGCTTGGCCGTACTTCACCTTGTCGAGTTTCGTGACCCCGTCGACGAGCGAAGCAACCTCTTCGCCGAACTCCTGCTCGAGTTCGGGAATCGTGTACTCGGTGTCCTCGACCGTGTCGTGGAGCAGGGCGGCCGCGAGAGTCGGCGGCGTCATCCCGAGGTCGGCCAGGATCTGCGCGACTGCGACCGGGTGGGTGATGTAAGGCTCGCCGCTGCGGCGGTTCTGGCCGCGGTGGCGGAGCTCGGCCATCTCGTAGGCGCGCTCGACCAGGCGGAGGTCTGCCTTGGGGTGGCTGGCCCGGACGCTGCGGAACAGCGGCTCGAGGACCGCGGGGGGCTGTGCCCCCCGTACCGTGGCGAGCCGAGCCAGCCGGGCGCGGACCCGAGCAGCGGTTGGGATTTCGACCGGTTCGGTGGCCGGACTTTCGATTTCGGGCACGCCGGCCGGCGCAGCGCGGTCGCCGACCACGCTGTCAGCCTTGACCGGATCGCCCACGCACTGACTCCTTGTAGCGGCTGCAACTCGACGGCGCCGCGTTACGCGGCGTTACGAGGTTCAACCAGTCTACGCAGCGGGCTGTTCCAACTCCGCGATCAGCACGTCACCAGCACGTGCGCCGGCAAGTCGCCGAGACGAAGCCGACCCTTGAGAAAAGCAAGCTCGATGAGGAAGGCCAACCCCACCACCTCGGCTCCGCCGCGCTGGACCAAGTCGACCGTCGCGGCGGCAGTGCCGCCGGTCGCGAGCACGTCATCGACGATCAGGACTCGGTCACCGGGGCTGAACGCGTCGGTGTGTACCGCGATCGTCGCCTCGCCGTACTCGAGGTCATAGCTCTGCTCGTTCGTGTGCCAGGGCAGTTTGCCCTGCTTGCGGACCGGGACGAATCCGGCACCGAGCTGGTGCGCGACCGGCGCCGCGAGGATGAATCCACGGGCCTCGATCCCGACGACCTTGTCGATGTCGACAGCGCCAGGGCCTTCCGCGAGAGCGGCGACGACGGTGCGGAAGGCGGGACCTTCGGCCAGCAGCGGGGTGATGTCCTTGAACATGATGCCGGGCGTCGGATAGTCCGGAACCTCGCGAATCAGCCGGTCGAACAGCTTCTCGACCTCGACGTTCCCCATCAACGGCGCTTCTTTCCGGACGGCCGCCGCTTGCTCGATGATCCACCGCGACGCTGCTGGCCGGTGCGCTGGCTCGGATTTCGGGAGCCGGACGACGTCCGCGCGGCGGCGCCGGCTGTCGCCGGGACGTCACCGGGGGCGGCGTCCAGATCTTCGTACCCCTCCGCGCCAAGCTCGTCGTCGACGGCCGGTTCGGCGGCCGGAACAGCCTTGGTGCTGGGTGCCGAAGCGCTCCGGGAGGACCGACTCGTCGGCAGCCCGGTCTTGCCCGCGGCCTCGCGCGCCGCGACCCGCTTGGCCAGCGCTTGCATCGCAGGTTCGCGCTCTTTGAGCTGCGCCAGAACCGGCGTTGCGATGAAGATCGACGAGTACGTGCCGGCGGCGATGCCGACGAACAGGGCGAGCGATAGGTCGCCCAGGGTCAGCGCTCCACCGATGGTGCCCACGAACAGGATCGCGGCCACCGGCAGCAGGGCGATCAGCGAGGTGTTGATCGACCGCACCAGCGTCTGGTTGATCGCGAGGTTGGCGGCCTGGCTGTAGGTGTACCGGCTACCGCTCGTGATGCCCTTCGCGTTCTCCTTCACCTTGTCGAACACGACGACCGTGTCGTACAGCGAGTACCCCAGGATTGTGAGCACACCGATCACGGTCGCCGGCGACACGGTGAAACCGACCAGCGAGTAAATGCCTACCGTGATGAGCAAGTCGTGAGCGAGTGCAACGAGTGCGGCGACGGCCATTCGCCACTCGAAGTACAAGCTGAGGAAGATCACGATCAGCACGAGGAAGACCGCTAGACCAGTCAGCGCCTTCTGGGTGATCTGACTCCCCCAGGTAGCCGACACAGCCTGCACGCTCATCTGAGACGTCGGGACGTTGTACGCCTTCGACAGGTTGGTCAGCAGCTCCTGACCTCCCGGGGACGGCAGGTTCTCGGTCTGGACCTCGACGGAACGGTTGTTGCCCGAGGTGATCACGCGGACCACCGGATCGGTCGACCCGGCGGCCTTGGCCGCGTCGATTCCCTGCTGCACCGTCCCGGTCGCGGTCGGCACGCTGACCTGGTTGCCACCCTTGAAGTCGATGCTCACGTTCAAGCCGCGAATCGCGAGCGAGGCGATGGCGATCAGCAGGATCGCAGCCGAGATGAAGTACCACCTGCGGCGCCGACCGACGAAGTCGTACGAGACCTCGCCGGTGTAGAGCCGATGCCCGAGCGAGCGCACGCTGGTCATCAGGCCCCCTTCGTCGCTGGGGTGCGGGTCGGCGCCGGTGTCGGCATCACCGTTTGATGGCCGAGGCGTTCAGGATCGACGCCTGACCAGTGACTGCCGTTGGCGAAGAACGCCGACCGACCGGCCAGAGTCAGCAGCGGCTTGGTGAACAGGAACACGACGACGATGTCGATCAGGGTCGTCAGACCCAGGGTGAATGCGAAGCCCTGCACGTTCCCGACCGAGATCAGGTACAGCACGACGGCGGCGATGATCGAGACCGTGTCGGCGGCAAGGATCGTCCGCCGCGCGCGCTTCCAACCGGTCTCGACCGCGACCCGGTACGTGCGACCGTCGCGCATCTCGTCTCGGATTCGTTCGAAGAAAACGACGAACGAGTCCGCCGTGATTCCGATCGCGATAATCGCTCCGGCAATTCCGGCGAGTGTCAGCGTGTACGAGATCGTGTGGCCGAGCAGGCACAACATTCCGTAGGTCAGCAGTCCGGCGACGAGGAGGCTGCCGACGGCGACGATTCCCAGACCGCGGTAGTAGAGGACGCAGTACAGCAGGACGAGAAGCAGCCCGATCGCGCCCGCCAGCAAACCCAGGTGCAGGTACTGCGCGCCGAGCGTCGGCGTGATGGTCTCCAGGGTCGATTGAGTGAACGAGAGCGGCAGCGCGCCGTATTTGAGGACGTTCGCCAGGTCGTTCGCGGACTGCTGATTGAAGCTGCCGGAGATCTGCGCTTGGCCGTTGGGGATAACAGCGTTGACGGTCGGCGCGGTCTGCACGGCTCCGTCCAGCGTGATGGCGAAGCGGTTCGCGTCGCTGTTGGCAGTCTGGGCGAACATCTTCGTCGTGGTGCTTGCGAACGTGGCCGTGCCGGCCCCGTTGAGCGAGAGGTTGACGACCCACTCGGGCAGGCTGGTCGTGCCGGACTGGAAGCTGGCCGTGGCTCCGGTCAGGTCGCTGCCTGGAATGAGCACCGGCCCGAGGATGAATTTCTCGCTCGGATTCGGCCCGCAGGTGACCAGGTTCTTCGTCGGATCGGGGTTGGTCGGAGGGCTCCACGTCGGACTCGTGCAGTCGAGGGCGTTGAACGCGGCGAGTTCGGCCGGGCTGTAGTTCCCGTTCGGCGTCGTCACCGACGGCGTGGTCGACGGTGGAGTCTTCGGCTTAGCCGTCACAGTCGGTGCCGGCGAGCCTGACAACAGCACCGGCCTGAAGTCCAGCTTGGCCGTCTTGCCGAGTCCGGCAAGGCTGCTGTTCTTGCCCGGCACCTCGATGACGATCGTCGTGCTGGATCCGCTGCCCTGCGTGCTCACGGTGGCCTCGGACACGCCGAACGCGTTGACCCGGTTCCGGATGATGTTCACGGCCTCGTTTACCGCGTCCTGGCTCACCGACTGCCCGGGTGACGGCTGCGGCGAGAGCGTCAGTCGGGTACCGCCCTGAAGGTCCAGACCCAGCTTCGGGGTTGTGTTCCCGCTGATGAACATCCACCCGTACAGAGCAATGATCGCCAGTGCGATGACCGCTAGTAGTCGGCCCGGGCGCGGCGCTGGTTGCGCTGCCACGATGCGTGCCCCTCGTCTGTCAGTGGGGCGCTCCAGCGCCCGCGATGGTCATGACGACCGCGTCCGGGAAGATCGCTCCCGCCGACGCCGCCGTGGCCCGGGACGATTATCCCTGACTTCCCGGCGACTGGGCGCCAGGCTCATGACCGTTTGTGTCTCCGCGCTCGGTTTCGTCCGACGAATCGGACGGGCCCGAGGTTCCCGACTCGAGCGAGGAAGCGTCGTCCGGAACCGTTGGCGGCACGACCCGGGCGACCGCGGCCTTCACGTACTTGACCACCACCCCGGGGGCGATCTCGAGTTCGACGTGGTCGTCGGTAACGCTGCGGACGGTTCCGAACAGTCCGGCCGTGGTCATGACCTCCTGGCCCGGCTCCAGCCCCCGCGATACCTGCTGAGCCGCCCGCTGGCGGCGCTGCTGGGGCCGGATGATGAGGAAGTAGAAAACGGCAACGATCAAGATCAGGAACAGGTAGCCGGAGGACTTCACGGGGTCTCGCACTCCTCGTGCCGCTCCGGACGGTCCGGGGGCGGTCTGGCCGCCGAGTCTAGGTCAGGCCGGTGCTGGTCGGCGGCAAGCGCGCACCGATCGGTCCGATCGACAGCGCTCAGGTCAGCGCCGAGTCCTCTCCCGCGGAGAAGAGGTCGGCGACCGGAGCGCCGAAGACGCCGGGCGGCGGCTTGAGCCCCAGGTGCGACCACGCCGAGGAAGTTGCCACCCGCCCGCGCGGAGTGCGCGCCAGCAGACCGGTGCGGACCAGGAATGGCTCGGCCACCTCTTCGACCGTCTCCCGCTCCTCCCCGACGGCCACCGCGAGCGTCGAGAGCCCGACCGGGCCGCCGCCGAACCGACGGCACAGCGCGTCCAGGACGGATCGGTCGAGCCGGTCGAGCCCGAGATCGTCGACCTCGTAGACGGCGAGCGCTGCCTTCGCAACTTCGAGCCCGACCGTCCCGTCCGCCTTGACCTGGGAGTAGTCGCGGACCCGCCGAAGCAGGCGGTTGGCGATTCGTGGCGTCCCCCGCGACCGGCTTGCGATCTCGGCCGCCCCCTCGGCGGTCAACGGAACATCCAGCAGCCGCGCCGACCGCTCGAGCACGCGGACCAGTTCGCCGGGCGAGTAGAAGTCCATCTGTCCGGTGAAGCCGAACCTGTCACGAAGTGGCCCGGGCAGCAGACCCGAACGCGTCGTCGCGCCGACGAGCGTGAACGCGGGGATCTCGAGCGGGATCGCAGTCGCGCCGGGCCCCTTGCCGACGATCACGTCGACCCGGAAGTCCTCCATCGCCATGTAGAGCATTTCCTCGGCGGGCCGTGCCATCCGGTGGATCTCGTCCAGGAAGAGGACCTCACCCTCGGTCAGCGACGACAGGACTGCGGCCAGATCACCCGCGTGCTGGATCGCGGGGCCGCTGGTGATCCGCAGCGGGGCGGCGAGCTCCGAGGCGATGATCATCGCCAACGTTGTCTTGCCGAGTCCGGGCGGACCGGACAGCAGCACGTGGTCCGGCGCCGCGCCCCGGCCCTGGGCCGCTTGGAGGACGAGCCCGAGCTGCTCCCGGACGCGCTCCTGCCCGACGAATTCGTCGAGATTCCGGGGCCGCAACGCCATTTCAGCCGCCCGCTCGTCGGCGGCCGCGTCAGCAAGCATCGAAGGATCGGTCATGCCCGGCTCAGGCTCCGCAGAGCCGATCGCAGCAGCACGGCGATGTCGGCGGTCTCGCCGTCGGCTCCGGTGAGTTCGCCGGCGACGGCGGCGATCGCATCGTCCGCCTCACGAGGCGACCAGCCGAGCCCGAGCAGCGCCTGGTGCACCTGCCCTTGCCAGTCGGCGCCTATCGATCCGGGCAGCACGATGGATCCGTCAGCACCTACCGATTGGACTCCTGCTCCCGATCCGCGCGGCGGCCCGAGCTTGTCCTTGAGCTCGAGAACCAGTCGCTGGGCACCCTTGCGTCCGATTCCGGGCACTTGGACCAACGCATGCAGGTCTTCGACTGCGACGGCGCGCCGGAGCGCATCCGGGCTGTGTACGGCGAGCGCAGCCTGCGCCAGCCTTGGACCAACCCCGCTGACCTTTTGGAGCTGCTCGAACACTTCGCGCTCGTCTTCGTCCCCGAAACCGAACAACGTGAGCGAGTCCTCCCGGACAACCAGGCTGGTGGCCAAGGTGGCCCGCTCTCCGACGGACAGCCCGGCGAGCGTCCCCGGGCCGCACATCACCGCGACGCCGAAGCCACCGACCTCGATCACGGCGGTCTCCGGCCCGAGCGCCGCGACGCGCCCCGAAACCGACGCGATCACGCGGGCACCCGGCCAGTTTGGGCGGCGGCGACCGCAGCCGCGAGCCGAGCCTGCGCGCCGCCACGCCACAGGTGGCAGATCGCGAGCGCCAGGGCATCGGACGCATCCGCCGGCCGCGGCGCCTCGGACAGCGCAAGCAAACGCGCCACCATGGCTCCCACCTGGGCCTTGTCCGCCCGTCCACTCCCGGTAACAGCGGCCTTCACTTCACTCGGAGTGTGCAGGGCCACAGGCAGTCCGCGACGGGCCGCGGCGACGATCGCGACCGCGCTCGCCTGCGCCGTGCCCATCACCGTGCGGACGTTGTGCTGGGAAAAGACCCGCTCGACCGCCACCGCATCGGGCTGGTGCAGGTCGAGCCACTCTTCGATCTCACCCTCGATCGCGAGCAATCGCTCCCCCAACGACAACCCGGCCGGCGACCTTGCCACGCCCGCGGCGACCAGCGTGATCCGGCGTCCCGGCTGGCCGTCGACGACCCCGAGACCGCAACGGGTCAGCCCCGGGTCCACACCCAGCACGCGCACTCGTGGTCCTTCCGTCCGAACAGGTGTTCGGATGTTACCGACGCGCCGCCACGGGTTCGGTGACCGACGCGCCCGCTGACCTGCGTGACCACCGCCGTGCAGGCCGCGGCCGTCCTCAACGTCGCACGGCTGCACGCCGATGACCAGCACATGTCGGCGGCGGCTGCGGTCGGGCAATTGCGCGCCTCCCTGGCCGACACCCGACCGCCTCAGTGGCTGTACCGGTTGGCCCGCTGGCGCTGGTGGATCATCGCGGTCGCGAGCCTCGGATCGGTGCCCGCCGGATACGCCGGATGGGGCGGTGACTTCTGGGTGGTCTACCAAGCGGCTCGCGCGTTGGTCGGTCTGCCGTCTCCGGGCGTCGGAACGCATGGACCGCTCGGGATCTTCGTGGCCAGCCCGTCGACCCAGATGGGGCCGGCATCGTTCGTTGCCGTCGGTCCGGTCGCGGCCCTGAGCGAGCCGATGGCTCGGTTGCTGATGACCCTGGCGATGGCGCTGGTGCTACCGCTCGTCGTGTGGCTGCTCGAGCGTGCAGCGCGGATGTCCTGGCCCCAGTGGCGGTCGGCTGCCGACCTCCCGATCGTGGTGCTTCTCGCCGGGCTGTTCTGCATCCCGCAATGGCACCAGGTGGCCGTCTCGTACGCACACGTCGACGACGTCCTCGTCTTCGCAGCCGCGGCGTGGGCGCTCAAAGCCCTCGCCGGTCGCCAGCCGGTCCAGCTTGGTCTGGCCTTGGCGCTCGCGGTGGATGCCAAGCCCTGGTCGATCGCCCTCGCCCCGCTCGTGCTCGCACTTCCGTCGGCGCGGGACCGGCTCAAAGCCGCCGCGGCCGGCAGCGCGGGCATCGTCGTCGCCTGGGCGCCGTTCCTGATCGCTCCCGGCGCGTTGACTGCCTTGGCGACGTTCCGGATCAGGGTCGACATCAACTCGCCGCTGACGCTGGCCGGAATCCACGTGCTGTCGCCGATGCCGCTGTGGGTGCGCCCGGCGCAGCTGGGTCTCGGCCTGTTGCTGGCGTACATCGCAGTTCGGCGGCATCGCCCGTCGGCGGTCTTGATGGTCGTCGTCGCAGCCCGGATCGCGCTGGACCCGGCGGCGTTCCCGTACTACTTCGTCGGGCTCGTGGT
>Ga0075017_100002147_pt1 | contig 12296 bp, 10 predicted proteins | sample AleBraG_ABR_2012_FD_71475 | JGI IMG/M metagenome (GOLD analysis project Ga0075017, IMG submission 71475) | Freshwater sediment microbial communities in response to fracking from Pennsylvania, USA - Alex Branch Run_MetaG_ABR_2012 | ecosystem: Environmental > Aquatic > Freshwater > Creek >...
CCCATGGCCGTCGCGAATCTGGAAACCCTGATAGACCGAGCTCTGCCTGATTTCGGCAGCTGTTTTGCCGCGAGTGCGCATTCGGTTCAATGCGAGGCGCCGGTATGAGGGTGCTTCGGTTGTCTTCACCGCGAACGGCGCCTCCGGCACAAGGTCGAGAACCCAGTTCATGATTTCCTCTGCGTGCCCGGGCGAAACCTCCTGCAGAGCTCTGCCGCGGCCCACGGAAATCAGAAAGAACAAGCTCCAGCGCATTACCGGGAACGTCTTCAGCAGCTCATAAATTGCCGGCAAGTCATCCGCGGTTTCCTGTGCGACGAGGGTATTGACCTGAATTGGAAGTCCCAGGCGCCCCGCTTCGGCCGCCACTTCCAGTGTCCGATCGAAACATCCCGGGATGGCACGTATTGCGTCGTGCCGGGCGGCGTCGGATCCATCGAGGCTCAAGCCCAGGCTTTGAATGCCGTGCGACTGCAGCCGGCCAAGGGCACCGGCGGTAAGGGCCGGAGTGGCACTCGGAGTGATCGAAACCTGCAGACCCAGCGTGCGGGCGGTGGCGATCACCCGGAACAAGTCTTTGCGACTGAGAGGGTCGCCCCCGGTAAGAATCAGGTGAGGCAGGGGGTCGCCGAATTTGGCGATCTGGGACAGGAGTCCCAGGCTCTCTACCGGCGTGAGTTCCAGCGGATGCGCACTCGGCATCGCTTCGGCGCGACAGTGCCTGCATGCCAGCATGCAGGCCTGGGTCATTTCCCAGTACACCAGCATCGGATTCCGGGTGAAGTCGTAACGCCGGGGATTCATCGTGCGCGACGGCGACTGCACGGTGACCATCCTCTTTGCTCCTCTGAGTTCCCAGTCTGGCGAGAACTAGACGTTAAGGTAGTTTTCCGGGTCGGCCTTTTTCTGTGATCCCGGTCACGGCGATCTGTGACTTCCCTAAGCGCGCTCATGATGAACTTAGAACTTCATGATCAGCTCAAAATGCTGAGCTCGAAACTTAAAGAGCCGAAGCAGTGCACCCTGCTCCGGCTCGGCCCGTTGTGCCGCGAATGACCGCTTATGCGGCCAGCGCATGCACGAAGTGCTCACACAGGGTGGTCTCAACGTTGTACGCCTTGAACGTAATCGGGCTGGTCAGATAGGGTTGCAGAATTTGCTCAACCCTCGGGAACACCTCGCGCTCATAGCGCTCCGCATACTTGTTCTCAGTCCAGAGGGTGATGGCAACCACCTTCTCATTCCTGGTCTCGGGGAAGAAGGGCAGGATTTCCATGAATCCGGTCTGCTTCTTCAGAATGGGAAGAACTTCGTTGCGAAGTACTTTTACCAGTTCCTCTTTCTTTTCCAGTTTCGGGATAAATTCAACAGAACGTGCAAACATGATAATTCTCCTTTTCGAGTATCGATGGGGGAGAGGCCCGGAGGCGCTCCGTCGTTGGCGGCGGAGTATGTGTCGAGCCGGTATCATCGGCAGTACGTTAGGCTCGCAGGAATGGAAATGCAGTGACGCTGGATACGCGCCACAGTGATTAAAATCACGGGCTTGCGCTTACCCTGCAGGCCGGCGGCAAATAATTCTGCTTCACCAGCAGTGGTTAGTAGCTAGTTTGCGAGATGGGTTCTAGAATCGTCGGCGATGAAAAAGTACCTTGGATTTGTTCTCCTGCTGGCGTTCGCCGGAATTCTCCTTGCCGTGCCGCTCCCGAAGTACGAACCGCTGCCTGCTCCGGTCTCTAACAATGCAGTCGCCAGCGTGAAGACTCGGGGGGCACTTCTGCTGTTTTCCATGATGGGGATCGGGGCAAAGAAGACCTGGGATGCGGCTTCCAATGCCGCCTACTCGCTGGATCCGGACACCGGCAAATGGTCGGAGGTGCGTTCGGTTCCGGGGACGGCGGGACGCATCGCCGCGGTGGCCGCAGGGGCGCGGGAACATATCTTTCTTTTCGGCGGGTACGTAGTTGACTCGCAGGGTGGCGAAACCACTGTGTCCGACGTCAATGTGTACGAACCGCTGGGCGATCGCTGGTTCCGGGCGGAGGACATACCGGTGCCGGTGGACGATTCCGTTGCCGGGGTCTACCGCGACCGCTACATCTACTTGGTGAGCGGGTGGTCAAAGAAAGAAGCGGTGCGCGACGTCCAGCTGTACGATGCGCAGAAAAATGTCTGGTCCAAGGCCACGCCTATTCCCGGAACGCCGGTGTTCGGCCATGCCGGGGCGCTGGTGGGGGATACGATTGTGTACGTGGACGGCGCGTATAGGAATCCGGCGGGAGATCAGCCCAGATACGTCACATCCGACGAATGCTGGATGGGCAAGATCGACCATCATGATCCTGCGAAAATTCAGTGGAGCAAGTTACCCAGCCATCCCGGAAACGCGCGCTACCGCATCGCCGCGGGAGGCTCGGAGAAAGATCGCATGATTTACTTTTCCGGCGGAACCGACAATCCCTACAATTACAACGGCATCGGATACAACGGCGTGTTATCAGAGCCGTCTCCGGTGACCTTTGCCTTCAGCTTGCGCAGCGGAAAGTGGGAAACCATCAACGCCAACACGCCGAATCCGACCATGGATCATCGCGGGCTGCTGGTGATCTCGGAGGGCCTGGTGATTGCCGGAGGGATGGAGAAGGGACAGCAGGTGACGTCAAAGGTTGCGGTCCTGTCCAAGCAGCCGAAGGAGAAATAGCCGCCGGCAGGGCTGAACCCGAGGGTTGGTGTGAATGCGATGTTTCGACAGTTATGTTGAGGCTCGATGCCCCTGCTTCCTTCTGAGCGGTCCGAGCTTTCGCTTGTGCACGCCATAGTAATCACGTTCATCGGTTAGCTTTTCGATTACGAAATAGCGCAGAAGGCCATCCGACGCCAGCAAATCTATAGATGGCGAAACCAGGCGATTACACCACTGTCTTTCCTGGCGGCCATAACCTTCGATTGACAGAGGGCAATCCAGCGAGTAATTTCTGAACTGGTTTGTGTTGGCCTCCATGAAGCACTGGCGGTTGTCGCTACTCGTTTTCGAATTGGCCTTATTCGCCATCATTCTCATTCTGCCTCAGGTGGACTTGCCCGAGTTCACGTTCCAGGCGGGGAACGCTCCGGTCGCGGCACATGCTCGAGTTTGTCAGTCTGCGCCCGGTTATGCGATTGTGGTTCTGTCAAAGATATTGCTTTCGTTCCCAGCTACTCGAATACAAAGTGAAGTTCTGGATACCGTTTCTCCGCTGGCGCTTCATTCCCGTCTTTCCCGGCTTTGCGTTCTGATCTGTTAAACCACACCGTCGTCCGTTTCCGTTCATTCATGTTTCAGGAAAGTTTGCTCCGCGCGGGGCGTGCCTGTTATGTCTTACGGGCGCGCGGAGCTTCGGAGGCGGTGGCTCAGATTGGGGGGCGCAGGGGCCTTTAGAGAAAAAGGAACCTGGCCAGTCGACGGTCGCTGCCTCCGAACACACTTGGTTGTGCGAGTGCTTCAGCCGCGCGGGAGTAGCATAGCTTGGGCAATGCGCCAGGGGTTCCATCCCGGAGACGGCGGTTCGAATCCGTCCCTCCCGCTCCAGATTCTCCTGTTCTTGTGGTTCTTGCAGCGCGCAAAAAAGAATAGCCAGTGCTCAACTGAGAATGTGTGGGGCCGGGTCTCAGACCCGGCCAGGCCGTCGCGGTTGGTGCGACGGCAGGCTTGCGGACAGCAGTCTTTGGGAAAGAGGTAAAGAAAAACTGTCGAGCTCCGCTCGACCTGGACGGGTCGGAGACCCGTCCCTACGCGTTTTTCGGTGTTGACTATCGTCCTCGCGCCAGGACCAGGGTTATGTCGTCGGGTTGCTCCTTGGCGCCGATCCAGTCATCCACCGCAGCGGTCACGATCTCACAGATCCGGGCCAAGGGCAGATCGCGATTTTTCCATACCAGATCAATCAGCCGCGACTCGCCGAATTCCCCAAAATCGTTTTCCGGTTCGGTCACACCGTCGCTGTAGGCCAGAAACAGGTCGCCGCCTCGAAGCGCGACCGAGTCTTCCTCATAACTCCTGCGATCGAACAGACCGATCACCGTGCCTCCGCATTCCAGCCTGCGCACGGACCCGTCTTCTCCCAGAATGATCGGCGGCAGGTGCCCGCCGTTGCTGTAGGTGAGCCTGCGCTCCAGACTCTCGTAGATTCCCAGAAAAAGAGTGGCGTACTTTTCCGCGGGTGTGCTCTGGTAGAGCTGATGATTGAGCAGTGACAGCATGGGCCCCGAAGACATCTCTGCACGGGGCGAGCCGGAAGCGCTCATAAGACTGGAACTGGCTGTGGCGCCCACTGCCAAAGGCTCCTGGAGGCTGGGCGTGCCCTCCAGGCTGTAGGCGCGGACTGCGGAATGAATCGTCGCCATCAGCAGGGCGGCGGAGATTCCCTTTCCGCTCACATCACCCACCGCCAGGATGAGCTTGTCGGAGTCTACGGTTACGAAATCGTAGTAGTCGCCGCTTACGGTGCGCGCGGGACGGCAGAAACCGTAAACTTCCAGCGAAGCCAGCTGCGAAATATGTTGGGGATACAGTTGTTCCTGTACTTCCTGGGCGATGGTCAATTCGTTCTGCAGGCGCTGCTTCTCTTTTTGCTCCTCGATGAGGTTCTCGATTGACGCGGTCATGGAGTTGAAGGAATTGGCCAGGGTAGCCAACTGGTCGTTCGACCTGACCGAAATGCGATGGCTGAAATCTCCGCGATTGATGTGCGTGGTGGCGTCGTAGAGTTGGGCCACGGCCCCGGTGACGGTGCGGGTGAGCCGGGTCCCGATGATCAGCGCAAATAACTCAATGAGCGCAAACACAATTGCGGCGAACAGCAGCATGTACTCGATACCGGTCGCGAAGTCGCCCAGGGCGGCGAACAGGCGGGCGTAAAGCACCGATGGACGAGTCTGGACCCGCAGCAGCGCGCTGGCCTTGGCATGCTCGCCCGAGGCCCAATCGAGGAAGGGGAGCGGGGTTCCGAATGTGATCACACGGTCAAAGCCGTTGCTGGGCGGTGGCAACACACCCGCCGTGAACGTGGGATGAAGTTCCTGTCGTCTATTGTCCACCGATGATAAAGGGCTGGCCTTGAGATCGAAGCCCTGGGTATAGAGCGTGATCTCGCCCAAATCGGCAGCAACCTGTTCCAGCAATTTCCGGTCCAGCAGTTCGCTCGAGACTACGGTCAACTTCTGCGACTCGGAGCCGATCTCGGTTGCGGCCCGCAGGTAAAGCCTGTCGTTGTCGCGCACGATTGCACCGGATTTAAGATTCAGGGAAGCGGGGAGCGCAAAAGGAGCTTCTCCCGGCGAGGCGCCGTTACATACGGCGAGAGCTTTGCCGCCTTTCCAGGCACAAATCTGGCGCGACGCCCACGCGGGATCGTGCCGCTTCAACCCTTCCAGCGACTCGGCGATTGCCGGTTGCCCATGTTCCAATTTAGCCGCCAGTTCATGAGCTATGGCCGTGTTCACCGATTGCAGGCTGCGGAGCCGGGAATCCAGCTCGGAAGTCACCACGAAGTTGGCAAACTGACCGGCGAACAGATAAACCGTGATGGAGGCCATGGACATCACCAAGACCACCGGGATCACGCCGATAAAAACATAAGTAACGATCAGCCGGTTTCGCAGACGCCAAAGAAGCTTTGACTTGAGCCAGCGGTAGAGGAGAACGGCAAACAGTAAAGCGGCGAGAAAGCTGAGGACGCCAACCCATCCACCAAGTGCCTGGCCCCAGGAAACCTTCAGCAGGCCAAACAGCCGCTGCAGCGCAAAAAGCAGCAGATCGAGTCCCAGCAGATAGCAGGCGGCGCGCGCCAGCCGGGTCGTCGGCAGCAAGCCCGCTGCCCGCAGTCGGAAAAGCAGTGTGCGAAGCGAAAGCTCCATGGTAAAGAAAGAATTATAGATCGGAGTCGGACTTCGGGCGCCGGGCGTTGGACCTCGGGCGTCAGACCTTGGACTCTTATCTCGCGGTGGGTATGTCGTGCAGGTTTGAAGGCGAAAATCTGACCCGTGACGTCCGAGGTCCGATGCCTGACGTCCGACTCTAAATCTCTGGATAGAAATCGAAGAAGGCTTCCAGGCTGGTCTTCAATTGCTTCTCGATTTCTTCCTTGCTGCCTTCCAGCACGTGCATGGTGACGTGGGCTTCGTGTCCGTTTTTGAGCTTGAGCGTGGCGTCTCCTACTTCCGCAACTTCTTCCGAGGGCAGGAGGCGCATTCCGTAGACCAGGGTCAGGTTTGCCATAACGTCCATTTTAGCGGTGCTGGAACCCCGGCGTCAGGCGTCGGACCTTGGGCGTAGCGCCGGCATCCCCTTCGACTGGGTTCAGTGCGGGCCTGCGGCTGTCCGGCGGGCGTCCCGCCCCGCCGCCGGGGGCGAGACGCCCCCGAGACAGCCGGCGAGGCGCTGACGCTACTTGTCGGCGCCCGAGGTCCGAGGTCCGAAGTCCGACGCCCGCAGTCTGACGCCTGCCTGCTAAAATCCCTTGTGCTCCGAATCGTCTTTGTCATGCCGGTCTGTCTGAGCCTGGGTTTACTGGCGGGCGCGCAGCAGCCGTCGCCACCCCAGGTCAAGGTCAACGTTCTCAACGTGTGTACGCCTTCGGCCGAGGAGCAGCATGAGATTTCCGCTGCGCTGGCCAAAGTTCCCAAGCAACCCCTGTTCGGGGCTGACTTCGAGGTTGACCGTGGAAGGTCCAGCCTCGAGGTAGGGCCGGGATTTCTGCAACCCGGATCCGGATCGCAGGTGTCTTCCGACCCTGGAGTGGCCAACTGGGTGCGCATTCGCCGGGAGTTCTCCGTGCAGGCGCTGTTCTCCACGGTGCAGTACTCGTTCAGCACCGATCCGAAAAATATGGTGGAGACTCTGGTTTTCCGGGTGCGCGACCCCAAAGACCTGATGCAGGTTTCGATCGAGGACAGCGCCTCGGCCGTGACCAGTCCAGCAACCATGCTGTCAGCGAGCACCCCGGCCAGCCGGATCAAACTGGAACGCTTTGGCAAGTCGTCCGTGGTGCTGGCGCGGTGTTCCTCATCGGAGGCGGGTCCGGCGCCGGACCAGAGCGCATACGAGCCGCTGTTTCAGAGCGCGTCGGCTATTCTTTCAAACTATCGCGGCCTGCTGGCCGCGAGAACTACTGTGCCAGACGAGTTGGCTCGAATCGGCGGTGCGGCGGATGCTCAGTCGAAACCGAAATCGCCGTCAGCGAAAAAACCTGTAGTCAAGAAGAAGTAGGTTCCGCGGCCGAGGGCAGAGCTTCCTGAGCGAAGTCGCAGGGATGCCCTCCCGACAGCCGGCGGGAGGCTACGATCGGGCCGGGCGTCCGCGGTTGCATCGAAATCTCACTTCCGCAATCTAATGTTTGACGCGATCTTATGGACAACATTCGCAACGTCGTTATCATCGGTTCCGGTTGCGCCGGTCACACAGCGGCACTTTACACGGCTCGCGCCAACCTCAAGCCTTTGGTGATTGAAGGTCACGAGGCCGGAGGGCAGCTCTCGCTTACCACCCTGGTGGAAAATTTCCCGGGGTTCCCCGAGGGCATTCAGGGCCCCGAGCTGATCGAGAACATGCGTAAACAGGCGGGACGGTTTGGCGCGCAGTATCAGCTGGGACACGTAGTCGGCGCGGACCTGAGCAAGCGGCCGTTCGCCATCGATCTCGGCAAGGAAACCATTCATGCGCGCACCCTGATCATTGCCAGCGGCGCATCGGCGCGCTGGCTGGGATTGCCCAGTGAACAGGCCTTGATCGGGCACGGGGTCTCTTCCTGCGCCACCTGCGACGGCTTTTTCTTCTCCGGAAAAGAAATTGCGGTCATCGGCGGCGGCGATTCCGCCATGGAAGAAGCGAACTTCCTGACCCGCTTTGCCAGCAAGGTGACGCTCATTCATCGCCGCGATCAGTTTCGCGCTTCAAAAATCATGCTCGACCGCGCCCGGCAGAATAAGAAAATCAACTTTCTCACCAACACCGTGGTGGAAGATGTGCTTGATGTTTCAAAGAAAGAAGTCACCGGCCTGAAGCTGCGCGACCTGAAGACCGATAAGGTCCGGGACTTCCCCACCAGCGCCATGTTCCTGGGCATTGGCCACATACCCAATACCCGCATGTTCGAAGGCCAACTCGAAACCGATCAGGACGGATACCTGGTGACTACGAACAACGTGTTCACGCGCGTGCGTGGGTTTATGCCTGCGGCGACGTGCAGGACCGCCGCTATCGCCAGGCGATTACTGCCGCAGGTACGGGTTGCATGGCGGCATTGGAAGCGGAAAGGTTCCTGGAAGAGTAAGTTCAGCAGACTGTTGTTAGTTCTCAGTTGTCAGTTCGGAGGTTCGATCCGATGGCACGTGCACAAGCGGGTTGTTCGCACCTGGGAGAAATCCGGTCGGTTAAACCCAGCGGCACCGGTTGCAAGGAATGTCTGGAGATGGGCGATACCTGGGTCCATCTGCGGGAGTGCCTCAGCTGCGGCCATGTCGGGTGCTGTGATTCCTCGAAGAACAAGCATGCCACCAAACACTTCCGCCAGAGCAAACATCCCATCATCCAGTCGTTCGAGCCGGGCGAGAACTGGCGCTGGTGCTATGTGGATGAGGTATTTCTCGATTAGCCGGACGGAACCAGGGGCTGGTTACGAGGGTCATCTTCCCAGATCCGAGGAAGATTAATAAGCTGCAGATGGAACCTGACCGTCATGCATCGCTTACTGACTGCCACACTATCAGTGCTACTTTGGGCCCTGGTTTTCGTTCCTTCCTCGGTTCCAGCTTCGTTTGCCCAGCAGGCAAATCCCGAAAATCGCAAAATCGTGAATCGGGTGATGCCGCATTACCCCGAAATCGCCCGCAGCATGAATCTAAGTGGAAGCGTGAAAGCCGACGTTCTGGTGGCACCCAATGGCACCGCAAAATCAGTCGAGGTGAAGGGTGGACATCCGGTACTGGTGCGGGCGGCGCAGGACGCGATCTACAAGTGGAAGTGGGCGCCTGCCAGTCATGAGACCACAGAGGTGATCGAAGTCAAGTTTGCGCCCCAGTGACGTCGCCGCGTTGCCAAGAGGTTCGCCTGCCTTAAGTTTCCACGGATTGTGATACAAGATTTCTGTGATCTTCCTGCGCGCGCAAAGCGCCCGCCGTCCTGATCCCGGCTTTGAGGGAATCCCGTGCTAAGGGCGCTTTTTATCTCTCTGTCAGAGAATCGCTTCCTGCGCGGGATGGCTGAGCGGTCTGCCGTGGGGCAGCGCCTGTCCAGTCGCTTTGTCGCGGGTACGCTGGTGGAAGACGCGCTCCGGGCCGCCCAAAAAGTTAACCAAAAGGGTCTGAGCGTCTCAGTGGACAATCTTGGCGAGAATGTCACCAACACCGAAGAAGCGCGCGCCAGCGCCCAGCTTTACCACGAGTTGCTCGACCAGATCGCGATTCGCCAGCTTAACGCAAACATCAGCCTGAAGCTTACGCACATGGGCCTGGATGTGGACGAGAAACTGGCCCATGAACTGGTCCTCGGACTGGTCACGAAGGCAGCGGCCATTCGTCCGCGCAATTTTGTGCGAGTGGATATGGAAGGCTCCGCCTATACCCAGCGAACCCTCGACTTTGTCCACGAGTTGCATCGCGTGCCCGGCCACGAAGGGGCGGTGGGCGCGGTGATTCAGTCTTACATGCGCCGGGCCGAAGATGACGTCGCCAAGCTGCTGTCCGAGCGCATCCGCATCCGGCTGTGCAAGGGAGCCTACAAAGAGGCGGACGAGATCGCCTTCCAGCAAAAACCCGAAGTTGATGCCAACTACGTGAAGCTGATGAAGATTCTGATGACCAGTGGCATCTACCACGGACTGGCGACGCATGACGAAAAAATCATCAAGCTGGCAGAAGCTTTTGCGGCTCAGGAAAATATTCCCCGGGACGCGTTTGAATTTCAAATGCTGTATGGCATTCGTCGTGACTTGCAGCGGCGGCTGGTGCGCGAAGGATGGCGTGTCCGCGTCTACATTCCCTTCGGCACGGAGTGGTACCCGTATTTCATGCGTCGTCTGGCGGAACGTCCCGCCAACGCCCTTTTTCTGGCGAGGAATCTGTTGCGGCAATAAGTGATCCTCGCAGGCCGCATAGCCTCAGGCGACCGATCCGCAGTTTCCTGCCTACAGGCTTCACTGTATTGGGCGAAACCATTGCGAATGGGAGAATTGAGACGCATTCTTCCCCTTTCCGCGACGGTGCTGTGTTAAGTAAGGAACTCCATATGAGTACGATCAACAACCGGGGCTACGATGGCGCAACACTGGCACCAGTTGGGCAGTGGCCGGACCACGATCACCACGGCCACGTGGTGCAATTCTATGCAGAAGATGCGGCCCTGCTGGATTCGATCGCCCACTTTATCGCGACTGCGCTCGAGGCAGGCGACGCTGCCGTGGCGATCGCCACCCACAGTCATCGAGATGGGCTTAAGCAGCGCCTGGCCGCGCGGGGTATCGATGTCGAGCGCGCCATTCGACGCGGCAAGTTTATCCCGCTGGACGCAACCGAAACCCTGTCAAAGTTTATGCGCGACGGCTCGCCCGTTCCCCAGGCCTTTGCAGAGGTCGTAGGAAGTGTGTTTGATCGTGCCCGGGCAGCCGTTGGTGTAGGGCCGGGACGGGTCGTGGCATTCGGAGAAATGGTCGCCCTGTTGTGGGCGCAGGGCAAGCCTGAGGCCGCAATTCAGCTGGAACAGCTCTGGAACGATCTGGCCCAGGCCCATTCCTTCTCGCTGCGCTGTGCCTATCCCATCAGCGGTTTTAACCGAGACCAGGATGGCGAGCCATTTTCGAAAATCTGTGCTGCCCATGGGAGCGTGATTCCCGACGAGAGTTACACCTCATTGCCCAGCGAAGGGGAGCGTCTGCGCAGCATTACTCACTTGCAGCAGAAGGCGCGTGCGCTGCAGACCGAAAAGGCGGACCACGAGCAGGTTCAGCGTTCGCTGCGGTGCAAAGAGTCTGAATTGGCCGATCTGCTCGAAAACGCCGTGGAAGGTGCACAACAGTCAGGCCCGGACCAAAGGATTATCTGGGCCAACCAGGCCCTGTTGAAGTTGCTGGGCTATGCGCCGGGGGAATATATCGGCCGGTCCTTCGGAGATTTTTTCGCCGACCCGCGGGTGTTCGATGCGTATTGGCAGAGTTTGATGCGGCGCGAAGAACTCTATGACTTTGCCGCCGAACTCCGATGCAGGGACGGATCGGTCAAGTTCGTCCTGATTCACGCCAACGGGCTTTGGGAGGATGGCAAGTTTGTCCACACCCGGTGTTTCATGCGCGACGTTACCGAGCAGAAACGGACGGAGCAGGCGCTGCGTGAGAGCGAGGCGAACCTGCGCCAGGCCAACGACAGGCTGGAGTCCCTGGTGGAGCAGCGTACCGCCGCATTGCGGCATCTGTCTTCGCGCATTTTGACCTTGCAGGACGACGAGCGCCGGCGCATCGCGCGTGAGCTGCACGACAGTCTCGGCCAGTACCTGGTCGGGTTGAAGCTGAATCTTGATGTCCTCAGGCAATCGCCAGGACAGGCAGATTTGTGGTCTCAGGCCAGCGAGATTCTGGAACAGTGTGTGTCTGAGGTACGAACGCTCTCCTGCCTGCTTCATCCGCCCATGATCGACGAACTGGGACTGGAGTCCTCCGCCCAGTGGTTTGTCGATGGCCTGAGCCAGCGGACTGGAATTCGGGTGACCCTGGATGGTCCACGCGGCCTGCCACGTTTGCCCGCCGTGATCGAATTGGTTTTGTTTCGCTGCATGCAGGAAGCTCTGACCAACGTGCACCGGCATTCCGGAGCCTCGCTGGCGGAAGTCCTGATCCGCCGGGAGCCCGAACAAATCGTTCTGGAAGTGAGAGACAACGGGCGCGGAATTTCGCCAGATTTGCTCGCCCGCTTTGAGCAAACCGGAGCAGGGATGGGCGTCGGGCTCAGCGGCATGCGGGAGCGGGTACGTGAGTTAGGCGGAGAGATGAAGCTGCAGGCTGCCGGCGACACGGGCACGAGGTTGCGAATCACCCTTCCGCTTGCGCCCGAAGACGTCGTGAGCGCGTGATGCGCGTAGGCCCGTGTGGCGCGGACCTGTCCTGAGCGAAGTCGAAGGAACCCTCGCCTGCGTTTCGGGAGCGAGAGAAAAGTCTATAGTTTGCGTTCCCAAACCTGCGATACCAGATCGTCGCGTCCCCAGTCGCAGTGCGGCGTTTCCTGTACCAGGCTGAACCCCGCCTGCTGGTAGATGTGCCGGGCGGCGGGAAGCT
>Ga0075017_100002148_pt1 | contig 12293 bp, 9 predicted proteins | sample AleBraG_ABR_2012_FD_71475 | JGI IMG/M metagenome (GOLD analysis project Ga0075017, IMG submission 71475) | Freshwater sediment microbial communities in response to fracking from Pennsylvania, USA - Alex Branch Run_MetaG_ABR_2012 | ecosystem: Environmental > Aquatic > Freshwater > Creek >...
AGAGCTTGCAGCATGACCGAGCCCTGCACCTTCATTTGACGCGCCAGGAGCGGGTAGTCGGGGTTCACAGGCCGAGTCAGAACTTGAGCAGCGTCGGCGGAGAGACGTACACGCTCAGAGGCCTCCGTCGCGAGGCCGTTGGAAGCGACTTCAGAATTTTCTGCTGTGGCGGTGGCTTCAGTTTCAGCTACTGCGGGGGACCTTGGGCGAAGGTCGACTTTTACTGAGTTGTTTCTGGAGCGAAGAGTGCGATGCTCGTCGCCGACTACGACTTCGACTTGCAGCGGTGGAAGAGCTGCCCGGTTGGTGATCACGGGCATCATCTGGCCCTGAGCCACGGCGGGCTTGGGAACAGTATGCTTCCTGGTCTTTGTCGCAGGCGGGCCAGGTTTGAGTTCGACGGGCGTCTGGGAGGTTTCGACGGACGCCGTGGTATCGGTGACATCGTCGACCTCCGCAGCTTGATCCGGAGGAAACCAGAAATCCCAGTCTTTTATTACCACCATACCGAGCGCGACCAGCAGTAAGGCCAGCGCAACCAGCATTCGGCTGCGTTGCCGGACTGCGTAGTCTGTCTCTTCCGAGGTCCTGCCTCTCAAACCCGGCAGGGGCTTTTCCTCGATCATGGGACCCTTTCCAACTGGGAGTAAGGATTGGCCCTAGTATGCCCTCAGGAAACGGGCAAAAGCCAGTGCCAATGGTGCAGGGGAGCATGGGAAATCAACAAGATCCATGATTGTCCCGGGTGTGAGTGGCGTCACAGTCACCTGTGCGTCGAGTCACAGCTTGCGGGTAGCGACGGGCGGACACTAGGTCTGTGATATTCGTCACAGCCGTGTGGCAGGGTTCATGTTTGCGAGTCGTTTTTCGAAGCCGGTCCCAGGACGGACCGCAAGGGGGTGGTCTGTGTTATCACCGTATGGACTCGACATCATAGAAAGTTGCCTTACCTGCAAAATGCGGGCGGACCGTATTTTTTGCGACCTTCCCGCCTCCGCCCTCCAGGCTTTTGAAACCATAAAATACGCCACAGCCTACCCGAAGGGAGCAGTGCTATTTGTGGAGGGGCAGGCGCCGCGCGGGATTTTTGTGCTGTGTAAAGGACGCGTCAAACTTTCCATTTGCGCCAGCGACGGAAAAACCCTGATTCTAAAAATTGCCGAGCCGGGAGAAGTGCTCGGCCTCAGTGCAACCGTTTCCGGCAAGCCTTATGAGTTGACCGCCGAGACGATCGATCCGTGCCAGGTTAATTTCGTGAAGCGGGAAGATTTTCTCCGCTTCCTGAGGGATCACTCGGAGGCCTGTTTCAAGGTGGCGGAGCAACTCAGTGAGAAGTACAACAACGCGTGTCACGAAGTGCGGTCGTTAGGGCTATCGCACTCGGCGGCGGAAAAGCTGGCGAAACTGCTCCTGGAATGGAGCTCGAAGAACGGGGAAGCGGCGAAGCAGGAACCGCGACTGAAACTGGCTCTTACGCACGAAGAGATTGCACAGATGATAGGCACGTCACGGGAGACCGTAACCCGCCTTTTTGCCGACCTGAAAAAGCGGCAGATCGTGCAGGCGAAGGGCTCGACCCTGGTGATCCGCAACAAGTCAGCTCTGCGAGTGCTCGCCAGCAACGGCTGAGGTTTCAAATCAGTCGCCATGTGCTAACGGTCACCCAAAGGGGTGACTACAGTCACTGTGTTATCGAGACGCGGGGCTTATCAAAGCAGTATGGCGAGTGCAATTCAAACCAGTTGTGTCGAATGCGTCTCGCGATCAGACCGGCTGTTTTGCGATCTTCCCGCGGACGCGCTGGAGGCGTTCAATCGGATCAAGACAGTGAGCCCTCATCCGCGCGGCAATGTGCTGTTTCGCGAGGCTACCCCGGCACGCGGTATTTACTTGCTTTGCGAAGGTAAGGCAAGGCTCTCGGTGTGCTCAGAATCAGGCAAGCGCTTGACGTTGCGGATCGCAGGACCTGGAGAAGTCCTTGGGATCAGTGCGGCCCTTTCCGGGACTCCGTATGAAGTTACGGCGGAGACGTTGGAAGACTCGCAGGTGGCGTTCGTCAAGCGCAAGGACTTGCTGCAATTCCTGCATGACTACCGCGAAGCTTGCCTGCAGGTCGTGCATCTGCTGAGCGAGGATCTGCACGTCGCGTATGATCGCGTGCGCGCGGTAGGCTTAGGCAGAACCAGGCATCCTCGCGTTGTCCACGTGAACTGATCTGACTTGGGAAGGGGCACGACACTCTTGCGTGAGCCGTTCTTTGCCCTTCGCAGGTGGGAGTTTGCGCCCCCTTTTTCCCCTGCATTCCTTCAGTCCGAATTCCGCTGATTGACCGGCAGCCCTCCTTTTGCATGCCATCGCTGTGTGACCCGGATCACCCCTGGAAGTGAGACGACTCACTGCTGGGAGAGACATTGCTCGCGAAGAATACAAACGAGGGCAGAGATTGAATCACGAGAGGTGAGGACTGGATGAAATGGGCTAAGGGGGCGGGGAGTGGCGTGAGGTGGGCGGAAAGGCCAGTGTGGATCGGCTGGGTACTCGTAGCCCTGCTGACGTCCGGTGCATTTGCGGCGAACAAGCCTGTACAAACTCCAAAGCCGACCAACGAAGAGTGCCTGGCCTGCCACAATGACGCAACCCTGACCACCGAGGTCAACGGCAAGTCCATCAGTCTCTACATTAACCCCGATAGCTTCAAGAACTCCATCCACGGGGGCATGTTCGCGTGCGTGGATTGCCATACCGACGTGAAGACATCGCCGCACGAGAACACTCCGGCCAAGATTTCATGTGCCTCCTGCCACTCCGATCAACAGGCCGCCTACGACCGCAGTTTTCATGCAAAGGCTATCCGGGCTGGAGACGGGAAAGCCGCGACTTGCGTGGATTGCCACGGCAGTCCGCATGAACTCCTTCCCGCGAGCGATCCAAAATCGCGCGTGAATCACGCGAACATTCCGGCGACGTGCGGCGCCTGCCATGGCCAGAAATTTGTGATGGAGGCCAGCGGTCACAGCGCCCAGCCTTTCATTTCGTACGAACAAAGCGTGCACGGCCGGGCCGTGGCAGCCGGTTCGGAGAAGGCGGCGGTTTGTACGGATTGCCATGGCACGCACGAAATCCTGGCGGCGGGGGACTCGAAGTCGCCGATCTTCAAGTTCAATGTACCGGCGACCTGTGCGAAGTGCCACCAAGCCGTGGAACAGGAGTTCATGCAGAGCATTCACGGGCAGGCGGTGGCGCGAGGAAACGGGCAGGCGCCGGTGTGCACCGATTGTCACGGAATCCATTCCATCAAGTCGCACATCGATCCGAACTCCTCGGTTTCTGCACAGAATCTGGCGCGAGTGACTTGTGCCCGCTGCCATGAAGGTGTGCGGCTTTCGCAGGAATTCGGCGTGGAAGGACGGCGAGCTACAACGTATTTGGCCAGCTACCATGGTCTGGCGTCCGAACTGGGCTCGGCCGTCGTGGCGAACTGCGCCAGTTGTCACGGAGTCCACAACATTCTACCGTCGAGCGATTCACGTTCCACTATCTACCGTGCGAATTTGGTGAAGACCTGCGGGCAATGTCATCCCGGAGTGACAGAAAAGTTTGCTTTGGCGAAGGTGCATATCGATGCGCCACTGTCTGCCGATATGGGCAGCGTGGCGGTCCGTTGGATTCGGAAACTTTACATCAGTTTGATTGTCGTGGTGATCGGCGGCATGGTGCTGCACAACCTGCTGATCTGGAGAAAGAAAGCCATTCTGCGGCGGGAGCAGCAACACCGCACCGTTACGCGCATGAATCCCAACCAACGCGTGCAGCACGTCATCCTGTTCAGCAGTTTCATCGTGTTGGTAATTACCGGGTTTGCCCTCAAGTACCCTGACTCGTGGTTTGCGGCACTGCTAGGGATGAGCGAGAAGGTACGCGGTATCACTCATCGCGTGGCGGGCGTCGTGCTCATCGGCATGGGCGCGTACCACGCCGTGTACGCGTTTCTAACTCGCGACGGCCGCCGTCTGATACTCGATTTCTTGCCCGGTCCCAAAGATGCGACCGATTTCTGGGGCACTATGCGCTACTACCTGAACTGGAGCGACCGCAAGCCCGAGTTTGGACGGTTCAACTACGCTGAGAAGGCGGAATACTGGGCCCTGGTGTGGGGAGTAATCGTGATGGCCACGACAGGAATCATGTTGTGGGCGAAGATGTCCGTTGGGCACCTGCTGCCGCGCTGGTGGCTCGATGTGGCCACGGCGATCCATTTCTACGAAGCCGTGCTCGCGACGCTCGCGATCGTGGTGTGGCACTTCTATCAAGTCTTCCTGGATCCTGATGTCTATCCCATGAACTGGGCCTGGTGGGACGGGAGAATGTCTTTCGAGCACTACCGCGAGGAGCACGAACTGGATACCGAGACACTACTGCAAGCAGCCAGCACGGAGGTTGCTTTTGAAGCGGCGCCCAGTGGCGAGAAGACGAATCAAAGTTTGGATTCCAATCACGACGTCAAAGACGAAGTTGCGGAGGACGATGAGGCCGCCGACGTGGTGAGCACACGGGATCCTTAACCCGAAAACAGAGTGAGGGCTTTGCTTTAGGAGTAAGCTGGGGCAGAATTTGTGCCCAAATACGCGAACACCCCGATCGAACGCGGTGACTTGATCAGAAAAGGGAGACTCAGGAATGGCCGAACCGGGAGCTGAGACTAACAACAAAAGTGGAATTGCCCGTTGGCGTGAGCTCTTGCAGAATCGCACGTCCATTATTGGTTTAGCCGTAGCGCTGGTTGCCTTGGGCAACATCGTCTTCCTGTTCTTTATTGACCTGACATCGAAGCGTCCGAGCCCGTACGTAGGAATTCTGGCTTATATGGTCGCGCCCGGATTCCTTATCTTTGGGCTGGTGCTAGTTGGGGTTGGTATCTGGTACGACCAGCGGCAGCGACGCACCCCGGGACAGGCACCGGCTTTGAGACTCGACTTCAGCGACCCCAGCCAAAAAGGAGCTGCCGCCTTCTTTCTGAGTTTCGTGGTGGTTTTTATCGGGCTAAGCGTGGTGGGTAGTTACCGGGCTTATGAGTTCACCGACTCGGTCCAATTCTGCGGGCAGCTTTGCCATTCGGTGATGAATCCGGAACTTACGGCTTACCAATTGTCGCCGCACGCGCGTGTAGCTTGTGTCGAGTGCCATGTGGGCTCGGGAGCGACGTGGTATGTGAAGTCGAAGTTGTCGGGAGCGCGGCAGGTGTTCGCGACGGCACTCAACACCTACCCGCGGCCCATCCCGACACCGGTGCACAACCTGCGCCCGGCGCAGGAGACCTGCGAACAGTGCCACTGGCCCAAGAAATTTTACGGTGCGCAGCTCAAAGTCTTTACGCATTACTCGAGCGACGAAAAGAATACTCCGCGGCAAATCCGCCTGCTGATCAAGACCGGGGGCGGAGATCCGGCGACCGGCGCACCGGAGGGAATTCACTGGCACATGAATATCTCCAACGAGATTACCTACGTCGCGGCCGACGAACAGCACCAGGTGATCCCGTACGTCCGAGTGAAAGACCCGCAAGGACGGATCACGGAGTATTTTGCGAAGGATTCTTCACTCACGAAAGAGCAAATCGCGAAAGCAAGCAAGCGCCGGATGGATTGCGTGGATTGCCATAATCGTCCGACGCACATCTATGTCCCACCTGATCTGGCGGTAGATCAATCGCTGCTGGGACGCCGCCTTGATCCTTCTCTGCCGTTTGTGAAGCAGCAGGCGGTCGAAGCGTTGACGGCGAAGTACGCGACCACCGACGCGGCCATGCAAGGCATCGCGAAGGCAATCCCACAGTTCTACGAAACCAAGTACCCGGATCTAACCAAGAGCAAGCAGCTCGAGATTCGCGCGGCCGTGGATGAGCTGCAGCGCATTTATCGCAGCACGACCTTTCCGGAAATGAAGCTGGACTGGAAGACCCATCCCAACAATATTGGCCACTTCTACTTTGCGGGATGCTTCCGTTGTCACGACGGGCAGCATGTGAGCCCGGAAGGCAAAGCCGTGCGTAAGGATTGCGACATCTGCCACGCGGTGCTCGAACAGCAGGAGGGCGCGGTTCGCCTGAGTGCGGTGGAGGGATCTCCCTTCCAACATCCCGTGGATCTTGGGGACATCACCCAGGTGACCTGCAGCGACTGCCATACCGGTGGAGTGAGTCCGTAAATCTGGGCAGAATCAATAACTTAGCAGCGTGATCATCGTCACAATCGCTCGTGACACCAGTCACGGATGGGTTGTTCATCGTTCTCTATCGTTGAAACCGAGGGTGAGGGTAACTCCAAGGATCAGGCAGGGAGGGAGACCAGCATGGCTCCAACGAACGGCAACGGACAACATCCGGCGCATGGTACCGAGAACAAGCCCCGGCTTATCTTCTGGGAAGTCACCAAGGGTTGTAACCTGCGATGCATCCACTGCCGGGCGACAGCCACGGAACTGAGCTCTCCATCGGATCTTTCCACGCACAGCGCGCTCGGCATCATCGACCAGATTGCGACGGCTGCGAATCCCATCCTGGTGCTGAGTGGCGGTGAACCGCTCTATCGTTCCGACATTTTTCAATTGGCGAAGTACGGAACGGACAAGGGCCTGCGTGTCGCACTGGCAACGAACGGAACCCTAGTGACCAAGGAAGTGGCGCGGATGATCGTTGACTCAGGCGTGAAGCGGGTCTCGATCAGCCTGGACGGCGCAGATGCAGCGACGCACGATACCTTTCGCGGAATTCCTGGTGCCTTCGACGCTGCGTGTGCAGGGCTGCGAAATCTGAAGGCGCTCGGCATGTCGGTTCAAATCAACATGACGATTGCCCGCCACAATGCGAAGCAGTTGCCCCAGGTGCTCGAGCTGGCGAAGTCACTGGGTGCGGACGCGCTGCACACTTTCCTGCTGGTACCGGTGGGTTGCGGTGTGGATATTGCCGCCGAGCAGATGGTGCCTCCGGAAGAGTACGAAGCGATGCTGAATTGGTTTTACGATCGTTCTCTCGAAGGCGGGATAGAACTGAAAGCTACCTGTGCTCCGCATTATTTCCGTGTGGTGCGGCAACGCCGGGTTGCAGAGCGCCATTCTGCAGAGGCCGCAAAGGTGGCTGCTGCAGCGGCCACGCACAATGCTCCAGCCATCGGGCCGACTGAGATGATGATGCCGGGCTCGACGGGAATTGAATTCAAACCAAGCGGAGCGCCACCGAACCACGCGGGCCATGCGGGTTTGGGAGCCGGTCATCCCGGCGGACATTCGTCAGATATGAATGCGATGACGAAGGGCTGCCTGGCAGGAACGGGAGTGTGTTTCATCTCGCACGAGGGCGAAGTCTATCCCTGCGGATATCTGCCAGCCCTGGCGGGCGATTTGAGGAAGCAGCCATTTGCGGACATCTGGGCAAATTCGGTGGTGTTCAATCAGCTGCGCGATACTGGCAATCTGAAAGGGAAGTGCGGCTGCTGCGAGTTTCGCAACGTCTGCATGGGCTGTCGGGCACGAGCGTTCGCGGCGACGGGCGATTTCCTGGATGAAGAGCCGTTCTGTGTCTACCAGCCCAAGATGGCGAAGCTGGAAGACTCTAAGACACAAAAGCCGGAGACGGAGCTGACGATTCTTCGTTAGTGTCCGCTGGCGGATTCGGCCCTGACTCACCAACCAGTTTGATGAACACCGTATCCGCGGCAACGGAGGGGTCGCATCCAGTCCGATACAATGTCTCCCGTGCCGGAAGCGCGAATCGATCACGGCAAGACTCTGGCGGTAGTGCCTATCTTCTCTGGGCTCACGGAAGCTGAGCTCACTTTCCTGGCAAAGCGCAGCGTACCTCGGAATTTCCAGCCGGGGGAACTTGTATTCAGCGAGGGCGAGCCCTGCACCGGGCTCTATGTGGTTGCGGCCGGCCATATCCGCATCTTCAAGAGTTCTGTCGGCGGCCGTGAACAAGTTCTGAGCGTTGACGGACCGGGCAGTTCGGTGGCAGAGCTTCCAGTGTTCGATGGCGGGAACTATCCGGCTTCCGTGAGCGCGATCGATCGGGTAACCCTGCTGTTTGTCAGCAAGCAGGATTTTCAGGCACTCTGTCTTGCTCATCCGCAGGTGGCGCTGAAGGTCCTGCGCGTTGTTGGAGCCAGATTGCGCCGACTGGTTGGCATTATCGAGGAACTCTCGTTCACCACCGTACAGCACAGGCTCGCTTCCTTTCTGCTGCGAATGGCACAAAAGGAAGGGAAAGAGACGCCAGGAGGAGTCGAGATCGTGCTGCCCTCCACTAATCAGGAACTGGCGTCACAGATCGGTACAGTGCGGGAACTGGTATCGCGCAATTTGAGCCGACTGCAAGCGCAGGGAATTATCCAGATGGATGGCCGGACAGTCCTCATTCCCAGTGTGAAATCTCTTGAAGGGCAACTTACCGACGCTGAGTGAGATTCGGCGGTTGCCCGTGACAAAAGTCATCGGCAGCTTCGTGCCTTTCTTCTACCTTACCTTCAGGGCCGGCGAGAGCTACCCGCGAGTGGAAGCCTGGAGGATAAAACGATGAACACGACAGCGGAGAAGACAGTGCGCGAATTGGCGGTAGAGCTTCCGCACGCAGCGCGTGTCTTTGAAAAGTGGGGGATTGACTACTGCTGTGGGGGTGGCCGGTCTCTGACCGAAGCCTGCGAAGCGGCCCATGTAAAGGTGGATCAGGTTTTGCGGGCATTGGACGGCGAGCCATGCGCCCCGGCCGGATCTTCCCCAGAGCACGACTGGATGACCGAGCCGTTGAGCAATTTAATCGAGCATATTGTTAATACCCACCACAAATACACGCGTGAGGAACTGGACCGGCTGACGGCATTGCTGGACAAAGTCTGTTCCGTTCACGCTACAAGACATCCGGAGCTTTTGCGGGTACAGACACATTTTATCGAACTAAAGCAGGAGCTTACCCTGCACATGATGAAGGAAGAAAAAGTGCTCTTCCCCTATCTGGAACGCATGGAGGAGTCTGTTTTGCAGAAGGAACCGGTTGTCCCGCCACCGTTTGGCACTGTCCAGAACCCGGTTCACATGATGATGCAGGAGCACGATTCTGCAGGTGCGACGCTACGCGTCATGCGGGAAGCGAGCGACGAATATCAGGCTCCTGCGGACGGGTGCTTCAGCTACCGGACTCTCTACCAGGCTCTCGCGGCTTTTGAGGTCGATTTACATCAACACATTCACCTTGAGAACAACATCCTGTTTCCTCGAGCGGTCGAGATGGAAGGGCAACACTGAAGCTCAAGGCTTTGTGAGGCTGCGGGGACAACGAGGCACTGGCGGGGGTACGGTGTCTCAAGATCAGCAGGCGAGCTGATCGCGCGAAATCTTTAGACCATTCAGATTACCGAGCACGGTCACGGCGATCGATTCTGTGCGGAAGAAGTCATTCGACATTTCCCGCAAGTCTTCCACTGTCACGCCCTCGATCTTTTCAATGAGCTCGTCGAGCCCGTAGAAGCGGTCGAAATACATTTCCTGACGCGCGAGGTTCGACATGCGCGCCGTAGAGGACTCCAGCGATAACATGAGGCTGCCTTTGAGCTGGTCCTTGGAGCGGCGCAACTCTTCCTCGGGAACCGGCTCGTTCTTGAGCTTGCGGAACTCCGAGACTACGGATTGAACCACTTTCCCAGCCGACTCGCGCGAGGTTCCGGCGTAAACGCACAGGCATCCCGTGTCGCGGTAGGGATTCAGGTCACTGTAAATCGCGTAGGCCAGTCCCTGTCGTTCGCGAATATTCTGGAAAAGACGGGAGCTCATGCCTCCGCCCAGCAGAGTATTCAGAATGTAGGACGCGTAACGCTTCTCGTGCGCGATGGGATGCGACGGCACTCCAATACAAATCTGCACCTGCTCCAAGGACTTCTTGTTGCGCAGGATGATGCGCGAAACCACCTTGGGCGGCAGCGAGTGGAAGCCGTTCTTGAGAGGCTTCATGTGATTGAAATGCTTCGAGACCAATTCCACGAAGCGGGCGTGGTTGAGATGGCCGGCAGCGGAGATAATCAGATTGCCTGGGGAGAAGCACTTCGCATAAGAATCGAGGACGACGGACTGCTCGAATTTCTTCACCGTCTCGCGCGTCCCGAGGATCGGCTTGCCTAACGGGTGATCCTTCCAGAAGCTCTGAGTGAAGATCTCATGAACCAGGTAGTCGGGATTGTCTTCGTCCATCTTGATTTCTTCCAGGATGACGCCACGCTCGCGAGTGATGTCATCAACGGCGAAGACCGGATTCAGAACCAGGTCACTCAGTACTTCCAGAGCGATGGGCAGGTGCTCGTCGAGCACCTTGACGTTGAAACAGACGCATTCCTTGGCGGTGAAGGCATCCATGTTTCCACCGATGGAGTCGACCTGGCGAGCGATAGCCTCTGCTGAGCGATTTCGCGTCCCCTTGAAGACCATGTGCTCGATGAAATGAGAGATGCCATTCCACTGCGGATCTTCATCCCGGGACCCGGTCTTGATCCAGATGCCTATGGAAATCGAGCGGATATGTTCCATCTGCTCAGTGATGACCGTCAGGCCGTTGGGCAGAACCTCACGACGAATATTGCGTACTTCTTCAACCATAGATTTCTTGCCCCACTGGGGCCGGCAGTTGGACGCGGGAACTTCCTCTATTCTCACACACCGTCGCCAACAGCGGGAACAATGTTAATCATTTATAATCAATGACATAACGGAAGTTCCGAGAGCAGGGCTGAATTTGAGCTGAACTGGCCCAAACCGCCAACAATAAGTACTAGAATCTCAATGAAAACTGGTGGCCCCGGATATCCCGCATGCCCGACTCGAAATCGGAAACTCTCTTAGGCCTTGATCTTAAAGAACTTACAACCCTTGTGGAGCGGGCTGAACAGCCGCACTACCGGGCGCGTCAGCTATTTGATGCTCTTTACCGGCAACGGGTTCAGTCGACCGCGGAGATCTCGACGATACCAGGGGAGTTTCGCCGGAACCTGGAAGATCAGGGATTGTCGGTGGGGCGGCCTGCCATCGAGAAGAAATTTCTGTCTCAGGATGGAACAGTCCGCTACCTGATTCAGTTTGCAGATGGCCAGAGTGTGGAGACCGTCTGGATGCCCGAAGGGGATGACGGCGAGGCTGGGGATGGCAGCGAAGCGGGCGATGACGTGGAGCGATCCGCTGGCCTGAGGAGAAGCCGGGCGACGATTTGCGTCTCCAGCCAGGTGGGATGTGCCGTCGATTGCCAGTTCTGCATGACCGCGTTGCTCGGGATTAAGCGAAATCTGAGCGCCGGTGAGATTGTGGGCCAGATCTGTGCGGTCCTGAACGACCAGCGAGTTTCGCCGCCGCAGGAGAGAGTCAACCTGGTTTTCATGGGGATGGGCGAACCGTTTCTCAACTACGAAAACTTGATGAAAGCGGTTGGGCTTCTGGTAGAGGGGGTCGGGATTCCCGTGCCGAGAATGACGGTGTCGACGGCCGGCATCGTGCCTCGAATTTACGATTTTGGACAGGAAGAGGTGCGGCCCAAGCTTGCGATTTCGTTGAATGCTTCAAACGACGAGTTGCGCACGCGCCTGATGCCGATCAACCACAAGTGGAATCTGGAAAAGCTCCTGGCCGCCGCGCGTGATTTTCCCCTGCGCAAGCGCGAGCGATTGACGTTCGAGTATGTGCTACTGAACGAAGTCAACGATGGCCGGCAGAATGCGCGCGAGGTTGTGGACTTAGTGAGAGGTTTGCGAGCCAAGGTGAACTTGATCGCGCTCAATCCCGGACCCGAGATCGGGTTTAACATGCCCTCTGAAAAGCGAGTCCTGGAGTTCCAGAAGGAGCTTCGGACCGCGAACATTCCGACGTTCATTCGGAAGCCGCGCGGCCGCGACATCTTTGCGGCGTGTGGTCAGCTGAAGCGGACGGCAGAGCTGGTTACCCTATCCTGAGAGAAACGGTGTAGTAGTTACGAGGTTGGCCGGAGAGGAAGGGTGAGACCCGCCTTTTCGCTGGAATCAGCATTTCTCCACGACGCGAGGTACTGGCGGCGCTCCCTGGCCGTGAGAGCGGAGGTGTTGGTCGCGGGTAATTCGATCCGAAAGAGGGCGCCGTTAGGATGACCCTGGCTGAGGATTCGGCCACTGTGTTCGTTCACGATCCCGTAACAAGCACTAAGGCCCATTCCGCTGTCCTGGCCTACCTGCTGACCTACTGCACAGGTATCCGCTGCCGACTCGTTGAGTGTGCGCATCTCAATTCGGTTGCTGGTG
>Ga0075017_100002149_pt1 | contig 12292 bp, 9 predicted proteins | sample AleBraG_ABR_2012_FD_71475 | JGI IMG/M metagenome (GOLD analysis project Ga0075017, IMG submission 71475) | Freshwater sediment microbial communities in response to fracking from Pennsylvania, USA - Alex Branch Run_MetaG_ABR_2012 | ecosystem: Environmental > Aquatic > Freshwater > Creek >...
CCATAGGCACCAGGCTCATGTATGTGATGCGATACCGCACCAATGCGTCGCGCACATACTCCGGCCGCAGAGTCCGCAAATGAATCACGCACGCTCCGCATACGAATGGGCCGATGAATCCCACCATGAAGTCGATGGCATGGTTCGTGGGCAAGATGCTCAAGTAGCGAACGCCCGGCCAGAAGGGATACCACGCGGTCAGCGCGACGCACTGTTCCAGATAATTCTCATGCGTCAGTACGCATCCCTTGGGACGCCCGCCGGTGCCGGAGGAATAGACGATGCAGGCCACGTCCTCGCGGGTGCGCGGCACAAACACCGGCTCGCCCTTGCGATGAAAATCCTCCCAACGGTAAGCCCCTGCAAGGTCGACACCCGCGGGAGCCTCGGTCACTAGAACCAACTGAAGCTGCCCTTTCTTGAAGCCCGGAGACTGAGTGATCGCCCGCCACAGGTAATACTCCACAAACAGCAACTTCGCCTTGGAATGTGCCAGAAGCTGGAGGTGCTCGGCGGCAGTCAACTTGTAGTCGAGCGGGACCAACACCCCGCCCGAATAAAAGATCGCATAGGCCGAGATCAGCCACTTCGACTGATTGGTCATGATGATCGCGGCCCGGTCGCCTGGCTTGAAGTCGGCGTCTTCGATCGCCCGTGTCAGGGGAAGCGCGAGGTCTTTGAAATCGGAGTAGGTGAGCCGCGTCTTCTCGCGGTCGCGGTCGGCCTCGACCAGGCAGGTCTCGTTCGGCCAGCGATCGAGGGCAGCGCGCAACGCCGCACCTAAACTCTGATAATTGTGCAGATCAAGCATTGGGCAGAACTACTAATTTTCAATCGTCGGAATGCGATTGCCAATTGGCAAGCGAGTTCCCCACAAAGGTTGACGATCGCAATTCGCGGATCTCATAGTCTGGCTTGTATGCGGCTGGCCAGCGTGCGGAAATCGGAAACTCCCTGCAGTTCGTAGTCAGGCAACTCGATGCGGAAATGATTTTCCAGGCGCGTGAGCAGGTCAAGAGCCTGCAGGCTGTCGATGCCGAGGGTCTTGAAAAAATCCTCATCCGGGGCGAGCTTCTCCCTCGGCACCTTGAAGTGTGCGGCGGCCAGTGTCAGGATTTCGTCGAGTGTCTGTTCCGAAGTTTGCATAGGCATGTTGGAATGGTCCTATTCTAGAACGGTTCTGTGTTTATGCGCTCTGGACGCGCCAGGAAACATTCACGGCAAGTACGGTTGCGCGTCCGTGCTCTCCACAAACTTGCGCAGACCCTGTTCGACCGCGGGCCGCATAAACAGGTCGCAGAAGATATCAATTTCCTGCTTCAATTCTTCATACGGAATCGGCTTTATGAATTTCTTGGCCGCGATTGCGGTTTCGCGATCGAACTTGCCGATCTGCGCTGCGGTGGCTCGCGCAACCTTCAGCGCCTCGCCTTCCGCCACTACCTGGCTAACCAATCCTGCGGCTTGCGCCTTGGTGGCATTGAAGCTGCGACCGGTAAGGAGCAAATCTCGCACCACACCATTTCCCAGATCGCGCTTCAGGCGCGGGATGCCGCCAAAACCAGGGATCAGTCCCAGTCGTAATTCCGGAAAGCAGAAACGTCCCATTTTGTCGGCAATAATCAGGTCGCAGACCAGCGCCAGCTCAAATCCCCCGCCGAACGTGACGCCATGTACGGCAGCAATCGTAGTCAGCGGAGCTGCATCAATCGTATTCATCACTTTGTGGATGCGCTCAAGAAAGTCCCGCACTCCCTTTGCCGCATCACCCTTCGCCATTTCCTGCGAACGCTGGTAAAGCTCGCGAAGGTCCGCGCCCGCACAAAACCCTGGCTTCATGGTGCTATGAATAATGAGTGCGTGGTTGCTCGCCGCAAGACCGTGGAGGGCGTTCGCAAAATTCTCCAGTTCCGACAATGTGAGCGAGCCAATCTCGTTACACGGGCCGCGGTGCAGCGCCAACTCGATCACGCCGTCTTTTGTGTCCCAGGAAAGGGACTGGCCCTGCCAGCTTTTCATGATGCCTGCTTCTGTTTATAAAGGTCTTCGATTTCAGCCCGCAGCCGCTCAGCAATGACATCGCGCTTAAGCTTTCCGTTCGCCGTCAACAGGCCGTTTTCGATCGAAAATGGCTCAGCCTGAATGTGAAACGCCCGAACCTGTTTGTAGTGCGGAAGCTCAAGATTCACGGCATCCAGCGCGGCCCGCACTTTTTCGGAAGGCACGGCGCCCGTTACGATCGCCGACAAATATCCGCGCCCGTTGCCTACGAGCACGACCTGCTGCGCTCCCGGGAGATGTTGAAGCAACTTGTCTTCGATCGGCTCCGGTGCAACGTTATGTCCTGAACCCAAAATAATCAGGCTCTTGATGCGCCCTATGATCCGCCAGTTCCCTTCCGCGCTGACTTCGCCCTGATCACCCGTGTGAAACCAGCCGTCGCGCAGCACCTTCGCGGTTTCCTGCGGGCGATTCCAGTAGCCCGGAAAGATGTTTGGCCCACGCACGATGACTTCTTCATTTTCTCCGAGCTTCATCTCGATGCCTTCAATCGCCGGGCCGACGCGGCCGGGCTCGACATGGCGCGGATTATCCATGGTACAGATAGCGGTCGTCTCGGTGAGGCCATAGACCTGAAGAACCGGAATGCCCAGCATCGCGAAGTAAAGTTGCGTCTCCGGATTGAGCGGAGCCGAGCCGCAAATGAGCGCCTTCAGGTTCGAGCCGATCATCTTCTTGCGAATTGCCGGGAAAACCACCGATCTCGCCGTCGCGAGCCAAAACGCATCCAGACCGCGCGACGCCCCTTCGTGTTTTCGCGTCCATGCTCCCTTGGCCCGACCGTAAAGCGCTTGTACGAATCCGCCAGCTTGCCAAAGTTGCTCATCTACGGCCTTGCGCATGCGCTCGAGCAATGCAGGGACGTTCAGGAAGTAATCAGGCGCCGCGCTTCGCATCTCACCGGAAAGCTTTGTCAGGTCTGTATTTAGCGTAAGCAGGCTGCCACGCAGCAGGCAGGTCAACAGCATGATCCAGGAACCAGCAAAGCAGAATGGCAGGTAGTGAAACACTCGATCGTGCTCAGCCGATCCACGCGAGCTTCCCTCCATTAGGAGATCCAGACGCGCAGAGGTACATTCCACCATGTGACTGAGGTTGCCGGCGTTGAGGACGACGCCCTTCGCTTCTCCCGACGTGCCGGAAGTGTAGACGATAGCAACTGGATCGGAGTCCGCGAGGCTTGCGTCAGCCGGAGCAGATTTTCCGGTGGGCGCTGAAGGCGAAAAGACCTCGTCAAACAAGAGTTGCGCGGGCGCATCCGGCCAGGCTTGAACGATCCCGTCCCGAAGCGCAGCGTCTCCGCAACAGATCAGTAACGGACCACAATCCTTCATCATGGCCACGAGTTCGGCCGGCGCCTGCCGCGCATAGAGCGGCACCACGATGAGCCCTTCCGCCATGATGGCCAGGTCCATCGCAACCCAGCGAATTCCGTTGTTCGCCAGCAAAGCGCATCGGTCGCTGCGTTTCAACTTTTTCGCAGCCAGGCTTGCACGCGCCGTGCTCACCAACTCCAGCAACTGCGAACCGCTAACACTAACGATGTTGCCGTCACGAAACTCCTGCAGCACGGTCGTGTCGTGCGCCTTTTCGAGTCGCCCGAGAATGTCTCGCAGAAAACTCATCGTGATCGTTGGAGCTGGATCAGTTGTAGGTCTCGACCAGACGCCGCAGGTTAGGACTGATCGGCGGAAGATAATCTTCCCAGCTGTACTCACCGCGCCGGGTGGGGAATTCAGGATACCGTCGCTGCACTTCCTCTTCGAAGTACACGCCCATGCGCGCCATTACTTTCAGATTCTTCACTACCGTGCGGCCAATCCCGGACGCTATCCCGTCGCCGTCGCTGCTCAACTTGTCGAGAGCCACGCCAAGTCTTTCTTCAAGGTCCGGATCGTCCACGTTCATGAGCAAATCGCCATGACCACGTTCGTTCATCAGATTGCGAATGCGCTCATCCATGGTGATGCCCGCAGACGGAACCAGGCCCGGCATGGAGGTTACGATCCCGTGATAGCGCGATGACACCATCATGGAACAACTGCGGAGAATGCTCACCAGCTGGTACATGTCGTAGTCGTCGGAGCTCAGCACGGGAACACCTCCCAGCTTTTCCGAGATGCGCCGCGCCGGACGCGCATCCAGGCGCTCCGTCGCCACCATGATGACGAAAACATTTTGCCGCTGGCGAAATGCCGCAACTGCGTTCGCAATCGCGGTCAGATAGCGCTCGTAGGCGCGCTTCAACTCCGGTCCGGAGTTGTGAAAATAGATCGAACGGTAGTAGCTGTCCTTGTAGGCGCCAAAAGCCTTGTGGGCCACGAGCTTCGACACCGAGGGCCGCACCGGCCATTCGAACGGGTTGATCGGACACACGACGAGCACAGGCGTTTTGCCATCCCACCCAACTTCGGACAGGGCCTTGCGTCCGTACTCGCACGGAGTCGGTTCAAAGGTCCAGGCGGTATCGGTGCCCAGTTCTGTGGGAACGCCGAGGTCGCGCAAAAGCGTGCGCGATTCTTCATTGCGGGTGATGATCAGCGACTCGCGGCAGAAGCGGCCGCACATCTTCGCAACCAGCGGATCCATGTGCCCAGCCTCGGCGCCGTAGCCCACGGAAAGCTTGTTCTGGGCCGCCGCGATTCCCAGCGAGCCGATCATCATTGTGGTCAGCGCATTCGCGAACTTGCTCTTGAACATGGACCCTTCGCACGCGACCACTCCGTGGTGCTTCGGGACTTCTTTCGCGAGAAACGGCGGGAAGATGTTGGGCAGGTGGACCTGGTTCGCGCCTTCGAAATAGCCGCGCGAACGGTTGTGATCGAAGGTCATCATGCTGAATTCGACGCGATCCGAGCCCAATATGTGCCGCACCTGTCGCAGCATTTCTTCCACGCGAACGTCGGAGCCGGTGTTGCGCGTGCCGTTATATCCGGCGAAAAGCAACTTTAGTTTCTCGCCTGGCTGCCAAGGCTTCCCCGCGCCGAGCATCCAGGAAAGCTTCTTGCGTTCTATGATCTCGCTGACCCACGCTTCCAGAACAAAATCCATCATGCGGCGGATCCTCCGGCCTTTGCGGCAGGCCAGTCCTGGTAGGGATAGGTAAAGTTGGTGTCGCGGCTGAACTTGAGCAGCGGGAAGCTGTATTGCGAAAACGGCACCGGCTTGCGGCCAAGTTCCGTTGTCACGCGCGTGTTGTCAAACACGGTGTTCCAAACAAGATAAGGCAGAAACACTTTCATCAGGGCTGCGCCATGGCCGACAGAGCTCTTGCGATTGGATAGTGTGTTGACGACGGATGTGAAGGGCTTCTCCAGTCCCCGCAGAAAGATTGGCCCGCGCTTTTGCTGCGCCGCTGCCAGAGTATTCGTGAGCTCGCGGAAAGTCTGGGACGCGGTGCCCGATGAAAGATGATACGTGTCGAAACCGGGCTGGTCCTTCTGGTGAAGCGTCGCAATCGCGTCTGCGACAAAGTCCACGTTGACGATGTCAATCTTGTCCGTGGGACGGAACGGCAGAACCTTAAGCCCAGCGAGAAATACGAAGGCACGCACCATGTCGAATTGTGTCGTCTGCGCGTACCGGCTGTCGCCGAGAACGATGCTCGGCCGGAAGATGGTAATCGGCACGTCGGAAAGCAACTCGCGCACCATGTGTTCGCAGAATTTCTTGGTGCGGGCATAGGGGTCGTAGTCCGAGCGATCCCACTCGATCGACTTGTCTTCCGTAACGACTTCATTCTGCCGCTTGCCCGCAACGGCAACGGTGCTCACGTTACTGAACCGGCGCAGACCGTGATAGTAGTGGCTCTTGCGCGCGAGCTGTAACACTTCCAGCGTACCTCGCAGATTCACATTCAGGCAGCTCTTTTCCGACTTGCGATTCAACGACGCGGCGCAGTGAAGCACCGAGTCTGTCGTGTGAATCAGGCGGTCATAGTCGTCGTTGTCGAGACCAAACTTCGGCGTCGTCAGATCGCCACGAAAAATCCTGATCCGCGTTTGCAGATGTTCGTAGAACCGCGGAAAATCCATGTGCAACTGGATCGCATGCCACAGACGCACTTCAGCTTCGTGGGCATCACGGGCCCGTATCAGAAGGTTCAGGGAGGTGCTGTGCCCGTCCAGCAGATTGGCCGCAACATGCGCCCCAATGTAGCCGGTCGAGCCGGTCAGGAATATCGCCACGTTGCCCCGTTAGTTCCGGTCTTGACGGTCTCGCCGTTGTGGTTCGCTTCGGTTGAAAGCTGAATAGTGCGCGGCGCCCTGGCTTCCAGCGGGCGTCCCTCGATCAGGGGATACGTCCAGCGGCGCAGCGCCGGAATGTGAATGTCGATCCAGTACTCCCACCAGTCGATGGAAGCAGTGTCATAGCCGAAACTCGCGCGCTCTTCCGGCACCAGAGCGTAAGAGAGCTTCTCCACGTTGTCGGCGACAAAATCGAGTTCGTTCTGCAGAATAAAAGGCTCAAAGAGCCCAATGAGTTTTTCGACGCGCTCCAGACTCCGCTCGGCGCGGGCCAGCGGAGTCTTCTTCAGCGGCAGCGGCGACATAACTCTCTGGATCGATTTCACGATCATTTTCTGCGCCGGCGCCGACATGCGCTTGTAGCGTTCTTTGGAAACCGGAATCGCGTCGAACCGCAGTCGCAGCCAGGACTCCAGGCCTTCTTGAGCGCGATAGTGCTTGCGGTGCGCGAGCGATGTCAATTCGATAGACCGTCCCATGTCACAAGGATTGGTAACCGAAGAGGCCAGCTGATACAACGAGTCGTTGCGGCGCTCGATAACGGCTGCAGAGATCAAAGTCATGCCCCGGCAAACCGAATCCACGGGAATGATGTCGAGCCGCTTGCGCTCGTTGGAGGGCAACTGCCGGAAATAGGTTCCGAGCAGATAGGAAAGCGAAGCCGAGGTATTGATGCCTTCGTTCCATCCCAGAAAAGGTTTTTCGATTGAAGTTTCTACAATCGCAGGCCGCACCACGGCGATGGGAAGTCCGGCACCGTATTTGTAGATCAAGGACTCGGCCAGGCTCTTGCTCAGCGTATAGGTGTTGGGCCAACCCAGTTCCTTGGCGCGGGCCGCTCCCGCCTCGGTCAGGTAGTTGCGCAGCCAGCGAATCCGATTCTTGCGAATCTGGTTATCCAGTGCCGCGCCGTGCAGGTCTTTCGCGGCGTGTTCCTTCGCGAGCGCTTGTCCTTTTAGTTCCTCGGTGACTTCAGGACCTTCAGCTCTGGCCTCGGCATCCTTGACTAGGTCGTGCAGGGAGCGCCATTCCTCCTCGGCATCGAACCCGCCCTTGCCAATCGGCGTGTAGTTGGGACGTATCTTCTCGTTGGCACGTCCATCGCGGGCACCCGCTACATAACAAGTAGAGAGATGGAGTAACCCGGCGTGCCTTGACTGGCGCACGAACTCGACCACGTGTATCGCAGCATCCACGTTCGTTGCAAGCGCGTCCCGCAGATCGGGATTGAAGTCAGTCAGCCCCGAGCTGTTGATGATTAGATCAAGGTTCTTCCGCAACCGGTCCGCCACATCCGGCGCCAATCCAAGATCGGCCTGCGAAACGTCACCCTCGATAATCTCAACCTTCTCCGCTAAGAATCTGGAAGTGTCCGCGCCGTACCTTTCAAACAGAGGATCGAAGACGGGGGACTCTTCCACCATCTTTTCGAAACGGTTGATTGCCGGATTCGACTTCTGCGCACGAATCAACAGGTAAATCCGGCCAGTCTCTGGCAAATCCAGCAACGTATTCACCAGCCAAACCTTGCCGATGAATCCCGTCACGCCGATCAGCATGACGTGTTTGCCTGCCATCGCTTTCCGCACGGAAAGCGGTTGCGTGGCGCCGTTCCCGTCATAGTGCACGACGGGCCGGGTCAGCACGGGAATCTTGCGCTCCGCGGGTGTCACTGCTGCGCGCAGGGTCTCTTCATCTTTAAAGCCCAGGTCGCGGACTAGTTTTTTCGCCGGGCGGCGCCCATCCGGCGATTCCTCGAAGATTCTTGCGAACAGTCCTCGCGGCCGGACCACGGGCTCGAGCAATCGTCCTGTTGCGAAGCCATTGCGAAACTCGAGTCGGTTGGCAATCAGATAACGCACCCCGAGGTGGCGCGCCAACGGACGCATCACATGGTCCAGTCCCTGGCTGACGAGAACCACACCCGCACCCGACTCAACCAGAGCTTTCAGCTGGCGTACACCTTCAGACTTCAGGTAGGGCTTCAATTTGTATTCGAAGTATTCGTCGCCCAGCAGGTCGAGTCGATCGCGGCTCACGCCTCGAAGGACGGTATGCACCACTCTTGTAGCAAACACCCGGTTGGTGGCATATAGAAATGGACGCAGCACGGCCATCAGGAAGACGGACCCACGCCGCATCCAGCGTTCCGCAAACGTCTGGGCATTCCAGGTAAAGAAGGCGACCGGCTGAACCGTGGACAGGTTCAGCAGGCTTCCTTCTACCCGCCAGTAGACACTCGGGGGAGGGCTGGCATGGCCAGAATTGTGATTTGACTGGTCCAATTCGTTAGTAAGCTCTACAGCGCAACGACTTATCGCCCCTTTCACCTCCGGGGTTCAGAAGCTCTCTATTGTAAACAATCATGGCTCAAGGACGAAGAACAGCCTTTAGGTATCGGATTGGTTCAGGACCGGCAGGGCGCCCTGGGGAAGACTCTCGTCTTTCCGTTCCGGGCGGATCAGCAGCACCGCCAGGCCGCTTAGAGCCAAAGTCCCGCCAATTGCCAGCAGGCCGCCCTTGAAGTCGCCGGTAGCCTTCTTGACCAGGCCGATGATGTAAGGCCCGAAGAAACCGCCCAAATTCCCGAAAGAGTTGATCAGGGCGATGCCGGCAGCGGCAGCCGTCCCACTGAGAAGGGTTGTCGGCATGGCCCAGAACGGTCCACACATGGCAAACACGCCCAGCACCGCCACACTCAGAGCCGCTACCGAGGGTGCTGTCGAGCGGGAATAAGCCGCAACCACCAGCGCCAGCGCGCCAGCCACCGCGGGAATCGCCGTATGCCATCTTCGCTCGCCCGAGTGATCAGAGTGGATACCCACCCGCACCATCGTCAGCGCCGCCGCAATGTACGGAATGGCAGACAGCAGCCCGATAACGAAGTTGCTCACTCCCGACAAGCTGCGAATCACGTTCGGGAGCCACAGACTGACGCCATAGGAGACCGTCGTCAGCCCGAAGTAGACGAAACAAAGCAGCCAGATCTTCCCGCTCTTGAAGGCGGCCGCAAACCCCGCGTTGCCTGCAGCGGAACACGCTTCCCGTTCGCGAGCCAAGGTCTCCACGAGCCATGCTTGGCGGCCTTCTCCCAGCCAGTACACGTTTTCGGGCCGGTCGGCCAGGTAGACAAACACGACCACGCCCAGCAGGATCGCCGGCAGCCCTTCGATCAGGAACAACCACTGCCAGCCCGCCAATCCAGCCTTGGCATGCAGCGAGAGCAGGGCGCCGGAAATGGGCCCACCGATCACGCCCGAGAGCGGCGCCGCCGTCATGAAGCGAGCTACCGTGCGGGCACGCGCCACCGGCGGAAACCAGTTCCGGATGTAGAGGATCATCCCGGGGAAGAATCCCGCTTCCGCTGATCCCAGGAGGAAGCGCAGAACGTAGAAGCTTCTCGGCGTGGTCACAAAGATCATCGACGACGAGATCACTCCCCAGGTGATCATCAGCAGGGCGATCCATCGCTTGGCGCCGACACGTTCGAGCACGAGATTACTGGGCAACTGTAAGAAGAAGTATCCGGCAAAGAACATGCCCGCGCCGAGCCCGTAAACCGCATCGTTGAAGTGGAGTTGCTGCTGCATCTGCAGCGCGGCAAACCCGACATTGATGCGATCGAGATAAGCCACGATGTACAGCAAGAAGAGGAACGGCACCAGCCGCCGGGTGAGCTGTGCGACGGTTGCGGCTTCGAGGTCGGGAGTTGCCATGAGGATGGTGGCGGCAAGAAGCGGCGATCAAGCTTAATTTGCTCGCGCTTAGTCTGCTCGTCCTCCGAGTAAACGTTATCTGCGCTAGCGCTGACACACCGGCGGACAAAACGCCCGGTCGTTTCCGCTAGGCTAGGTTGGAGCTACGTGATTGTACGCCAAGCCGAGCCTGGTGCGGATTTCGCCGACGATGTCCTCCGGCGTCTGGTTTACCTCGACCGTGATCGCGTCGCTCGGCTCTTCCAGGGTCTCGAACTGGCTAGCCAGCAGGTCGCTATGGGCGAAGTGTCCCCTGCGCTGGCTCAGGCGCTCGTAGATCAGTTTGTAGTCACCTCTCAGGTACACCAGCTTTGCTTCCGGGCCATGGTATAGCTGGTCACGGTAACTCTGCTTCAGCACCGAGCACGCGAGCACTACGCTTTTCTTTTCGGTGACCCATTGGACCATGGCTTCGCGGATGGCCCGAAGCCAGGGGGCACGCGCTTCGTCTGTCAGGGGAATGCCCTTACGAATCCGCTCGATGCTTTCGGGCGAGTGGAAACTATCGGCGTCGGAAAATTCCCAGCCGAGTTGATCGGCTAGGAGCGCGCCGATTGTAGTCTTGCCCGATCCGGCGACGCCCATAATGACGATGATCAGAGGTCTGCTCCTGGAAGTCTGGACATCCTAACTGATTCGTACTTCCAGACGGCCAGCCGTCTGGCGAGAAAACGGCGCTCCGAAGGCTCGAGGATAGCGTTTGGGTGGCGCAGCGGTTTACGGCTGCGATTCAAGCTCTCATTGAATCCAACGGCTTTAGCCGCGGAGGCGCCTCGTCAAGCACAAGCCCTGGTCGGGCTGAACTGTACCGATAATCCTCGGCTCTCATTGCCAGTCCACGCTTTCGAGCATTCTGTCGAATGTACTCTCGAAAAGCGAAATACTCTCCTGCTTCCCGCACCCGCCGATCATAGAAGCTAGGCTGCCAAATCTCATGCATGAATCCCAATTCTCTTTTTGCCCGAAAAGAAAAACCACCCTTGATCAACTGCATCGCTCTTTCCAGCGATTCACACGGAGTGATCAGCAGATGGCGGGTGGCCCGTCCTATCGCGAAGCGAAGGGCGGGGATTTTAGGCCAGCTCACGCCGTCGCACTGTCGGATGAATCCCCATCTCTTCCCTTTTGCGCTCGGTCCAGTGCGATTCGATTTCAACGACACTCTCTTCTCCCGTGAGATAGTGCCGGAAGCTGCTCCAACGCCAGTCTTCGGGACTCGCCACCAATCCCCGCATCACTGGATTGCGATGCAGATAGCGCAGCTTCTCCACCTGCTTTTGCTCACTCCAGACATTGAAGTCGTAATACCGCTCCTGCCAGAAGTGACCCGACTTACCCGCGAGCTTCCGCGAGACCATTTGTTTCAGCATCTGCAGCACCAGCGCGAGAGTCTCCCGCTCCGGCTCGCTCAAAAGTAGATGGACATGCTCGGGCATGACCACATATCCCAACAGCCAAAAACCATACCAGCGCCGTACCTTCTCTAGAGTGTGCACAAAGAGGTCGCGCGCTGGTGGTGTACCGAGAAGTGGAGCACGGTGATAGCAACTGAAGGTGACAAAATGCAGCTGTCGAGTCTGCTGGTAGCGCTTTAGCCCTCAAGGCATGGAGGGAGACTAGTGGATCTCCCATCATCCCGCTGTGACGGCTGAACACTCCCGCCCTTCGCTTCGCGATAGGACGGGGCACCCGGCTGCTGATCCCAGGTTAAGCTCCCAAACCCGGGACGCGAACCTGGGCCACCCGACAGGTTCGCACCTTCGAAAACCGCGAAGGCTGGGGCAGCCTGCCAAGCTCACCATAACAAGGGTCACACGTCTATCTCGTGCTATGAGCAAAGTATTCTGCCTCGCAGCCCTTGCTCTTATTTTGCTCGTTACCGCCGCAGCGCCGGGGGCAGCTCCATCCTCAATCGAATTCGACCATGTCTGGATCATGGTCTCACCAAACGCTCCCGAACGGGCCGCCCTGGAGCGCGCAGGCTTCCAGATATCGCCGGTTATTACCACCACGACGGACAGGGCACCGCATCCATTACGGTGGAGTTCCCCAATGCCTACCTGGAGTTGATGTGGCCCGATGCTAAGGTTAGCGTAGCGCCGGAATTGCAGCGTGCGGCTGAGAAATTCCGCCAGCGTATGCTCTGGCGCACCAGTGGCTGGTGTCCGATCGGCATCGGTTTTCGGCGGACAACGCCTTCGAACAAGACGTTCCCGTTCCCTACCTGGT
>Ga0075017_100002150_pt1 | contig 12288 bp, 12 predicted proteins | sample AleBraG_ABR_2012_FD_71475 | JGI IMG/M metagenome (GOLD analysis project Ga0075017, IMG submission 71475) | Freshwater sediment microbial communities in response to fracking from Pennsylvania, USA - Alex Branch Run_MetaG_ABR_2012 | ecosystem: Environmental > Aquatic > Freshwater > Creek >...
TTCGTCCCCAAGCCCCAGACGCCGTTCCAGTGGCACAGCCAGGACTCGACCAACGAGCTCAAGCGCAAGGTCAACCTGCTTCGAGAAGCCGCTCGTCGAGTCAAGGGTCTCCAGATCAAGTGGCATGAGCCGGCGGCGACCACCGCGGAGGGGATCGTCTCGAGGGGCGATCGCCGACTTGGTCGGGTGCTCGAGTCAGTCTGGCGCAAGGGCGGGGTCTTCCAGGAGTGGTCCGAGCACTTTGATCTCTCGCTCTTTGACGCAGCGCTCGCCGAGGAGGGCCTCAACGTCGAGATGTACACGACGAGGCTGCGCAGCGTCGAAGAGATGCTGCCATGGGATCACCTCTCAGCCGGGTTGCACAAGGACTTCCTGGTGGGAGAGTACGCCGACTCGCTCTCCGAGATCGGCCTCGAGGACTGCCGCTGGACGCCTTGCTACGACTGCGGCGCATGCACGTCGTACGGCTTGGAGCACCAGGTGGCGTCGAACCGTCCGCCCGCTGGCGGCAGCCAAGGCACCGGACAGGGACTTGACCTGGGAGAACGCGTGCCGGTCACTCTGTCGGGTGGTGCACCGGGTGCCTGAGCTCGTCGCTCCTCGCCTGCGGCTCCGCTACACGAAGACCGGCCGGATCCGCTACACCTCCCAACGAGACGTGGCTCGAGCCTTCGAGCGAGCGCTGCGACGCGCTCGCTTGCCCATCGCCTACTCCGAGGGCTTCTCACCTCGCCCGCTCCTAGCGTTCTCATTGGCTCTCCCGACGGCGTGTGAATCGCTCGCTGAGTACGCTGACCTGCGCTTTGACCCGCGATCGGAGACCCCAGCCGGGGTTCGCGTGGGCACGGTCACCACGTTCGACGAACGAGCCTCGATCGGAGCTCTGCTCGACGGGCTGCTGCCCGAGGGCCTTGACGTCGTCGCGGTGGGCGAGCTCGACGGTGCTGAGGACTCGCTCCAAGAGCAAGTAACATCATGTTCCTGGATCGTGGAGGTCACCGGGATGAGCGCAGTCGAGCTGGATGAGCGGATCGCCGCCGTGCTCGACGCCGAGACCCTCCCCGTCGAGAGAGTCCGCAAGGGCAAGAAGGTCGCCGACGATCTGCGGCCTTCGATCCTCTCGCTGCGACACGAGGGACCAGGATCGAGCCCGACAGCGCTTCGGATCGGCGCAGAGCTCGCTACGAAACCGCGAGGAGTCCGTCCCAGCGAGCTCCTTGATGCCATGGCACCCACCCTTCGGCTCGTTCGAGCATGCCGGGTCGCCCAATGGACTGTTGATCACGACGGACAGCGCCGCGAGCCACTGACGGCCGACGGGGTGCTCCTGGGAGCCGTCGACACCGCCACGACAGGTGGCCTATGAGAACGATGAGGAGGCTCTGGCACTGTGACGGAGCACGAGGAAATCGAGACCACCGTCCCCGAGGGACCGCCTCAGGCTGAGGCACCCGCAGCGACACCGCAGGTGGGCGACACCCGCCCCACCCCGCGGATCGGTGACACACGACCAGGCGCGCCTGGCGACGCGGAGACGACCAGCACGCCAGCCCCGACGCGCCAGCCGGGTCGGACCCCCACCCCCGTGGTGGCCAAGCCGATCGTCGACGCACCGAGCCAGGACCACGACGCGGAGACCGAAGGTGGAGCGGGTGGGGGCTCATCTCGTCGACGTCGACGTCGTGGGGGCCGTGACCGAAAGGCCACCCGCACCGTGGGTCGCTACCTCATGTGCGTGCACGTCGAGGGCCAGACCACCCACATCGCCATGCTTGAGGGCCGTTCCTTGGTCGAGCACTACGTGGTCAAGGAGACCGACGAGACCACCCAGATCGACGGCAACCTCTATCTCGGACGTGTCCAGAACGTGCTTCCCGGCATGGAAGCTGCCTTCGTCGACATCGGGATCCCGAAGAACGCCGTGCTCTATCGAGGTGACGTGCGCTACGACGTCGAAGACGTCGAAGGGGGTCGGCCCAACCAGTCGGCACGCATCGAAGAGATGCTGCGGGCTGGTCAGCTGATGGTCTGCCAGGTCACGAAGAACCCCATCGGGGCCAAGGGGGCGCGCTTGACCCAGGAGGTCTCGCTGCCTGGTCGTTTTGCAGTCCTGGTGCCCAACTCCTCGACGATCGGCATCTCCAAGCGCTTGGGTGACCAGGAGCGAAAGCGCCTGCGCAAGATCCTGGATGAGATCCGTCCCGAGGGCCACGGCCTGATCGTGCGGACCGCAGCGGAGGGAGCGACAGGCGACGAGCTCCGACGCGACGTCACCGAGCTCACGGCTCGCTGGGAGGCGATCTCCAAGGAGGCCGCGGCCTCCTCCAAGCCCGGTCTGCTCTATCGCGAGCTCGACCTGGCGGTCCGGATGCTCCGAGAGGAGCTCAACGGCGACTATCGGGGGGTCCTGATCGACGACCCTGATCTCTACGCCCAGGTCCGCGCCTATGTCTCACAGGTGAGCCCCGAGATGGCTGATCGGGTCGAGCTCTACGACCCTGAGGCTGAGTCACTCCCGCTCTTCGAGCGCTACTTCGTCCACGAGCAGCTCCACAAGGCGCTTGACCGCAAGGTGTGGCTGCCCTCGGGGGGTTCGCTGATCATCGAGCGCACCGAGGCGCTGACCGTCATCGACGTCAACACAGGCAAGAACGTCGGGAAGTCGAACCTCGAAGAGACGGTGTTCAAGAACAACTTGGAAGCCGCCGAGGAGGTGGCTCACCAGCTGCGCCTCCGAGACATCGGCGGCATCATCGTGATCGACTTCATCGACATGGAGGGCAAGGACCATCGAGAGAAGGTGGCCTCACAGCTCCGCCAGGCGCTGGCCCGAGACAAGACGCGCACCCAGGTTTTCGACATCTCAGAGCTGGGCCTGGTCGAGATGACGCGCAAACGGATCTCAGAGGGCCTGATCGAGTCGGTCTCGGCCATCTGCCCGCACTGTGACGGTCGGGGCATCATCTTCGACCCTGACCTGCCCTAGAGTCCTGGTCCCTCGACCCCGCTGAGATCGGATAGGATGTCCTTCCCATGTACGCCGTCATTCGCACCGGAGCCGTCCAAGAGCGAGTTGAGCAGGGCCAACGCCTTCGCATCGACCTTCGCAACGAGGAGATCGGCCAGTCCATCACGTTCGCACCCGTCATGATCGTCGACGGTGACACTGTCTTGTCGACGCCCTCGGCCCTCGAGGCCGCCTCAGTCACCGCGGAGGTGGTGGGCGAGGAGAAGGGTCCGAAGATCGACGCCATGACGTACAAGAACAAATCGAACAACCGCAGGCGCTGGGGACATCGTCAGCGCTACACCACCGTGCAGATCACGGCCATCACGGCCGGCTGAGTTCCAAGAGGAGCGCGAGAGATGTCAAAGACCAAGGGCGGCGGCTCAACCAGGAACGGCCGGGATTCAAATGCTCAGCGCCTTGGCGTGAAGGTGTTCGATGGCACGACGGTGACCTCAGGATCGATCATCGTTCGCCAGCGTGGGACTCGCTTTCACCCGGGCAACAACGTGGGCATTGGCAAGGACGACACGCTGTTCGCTCTGAAGGACGGCACCGTCAAGTTCGGTTCACGCAAAGGCCGCAAGCTCGTTGACGTGCTCGCTGACTGAGCGCAGCTCCTAGCGCCGTCGCCGAGACGCGCGGCGCACCTTCGTCACGCAACAGAAGAACCCCGGGGCCGAAGCCCCGGGGTTCTCTTCATCACTGAACGGCGCTGCCGCCGCAGGTCTGCTCAGCTCTTGAGCGAGGGGGCTGCTGCCTGGCCCTTGATGACCTTCTTGAAGGAGGCACCAGCCGACACGCGCGGTGCCTGGGAAGCGGGAACCTGGATCTCGGCCCCGGTCTGGGGGTTGCGAGCGGTGCGGGCCTTGCGGTCCACGCGGTCGAAGGCCACGAAGCCGGTCAGCGCGACCTTCTCGCCCTTGTTCACGGTGGCAACGACAACGTCCTCGAAGCCGCCCAGGATCTCGGCCACACTGCTCTTGGCCTGACCCGTGTGGGCGGCCACTGCGTCGATCAACTCGGTCTTGTTCACGGAATGGTTCTCCTTGTCCTCAGCCCTCCGAAGTGGGGCTGTCCGGGGAACATCATGCCCGGTTTCGCCCTGGCAAGCAGCGATGGTGGGCTTCAAGGCCTCGGGCGAGCACCACCGAGCACCGAAGGGCTCCGCTGGCGGGGGACCCACCGAGAAGCCAGTCACCGCACCAGATCGGGCGAGGGGGAGGCTGGCAGACGAGCTCCCTGAGGCTCGCTCCGCCTAGTGTCATCGTCGTGGAAGCTGGCTATCACACCCCGACCGAGGAGTACCTCGAGACGATCCAGGCGCTCGACGATGAAGGCACCGAGGTTATCGGGGCCCGCATCGCCGAGCGCCTCGGCCGCTCCGCTCCCGCGGTCAAAGAGATGCTCGACCGTCTCGAAGACGATGGCTACGTCGATCGCCACGGCCGGGTGGTCCACCTCACAGAGCGTGGCCAGGACCTCGCCACCACCGTGGTGCGCCGCCACCGGCTCGCTGAGCGCCTCTTGGTGGACGTGATCGGTCTCGAGTGGCACAAGGTGCATGCCGAGGCCGGACGATGGGAGCACGTGATCTCGGCGGATGTGGAAGAGAAGCTCATCGCCCTGCTCGGCGACCCCGCCACGTGCCCGCACGGCAATCCCATCCCTGGCCACCACGGCCAGCGACGAGCCGAGCGCTCCTTGACCGAGGCCAGCGAGGGCGATGACCTCGAGCTGGTGCGGATCACCGAGCTCGTCGAGCACGATGACGCTGCACTGGCGGCCATGGACGAGGCGGGCTTCATCCCCGGCCATCGGGGCACCGTGGCGGCCCGAAACTCGGACGGCGCCATCACGATCGTCACCCCTCGCGGGGAGCTCACGTTGGCAGCCAAGACGGCGGCCAACTGCTTCATCGCCTGCTAGCCCTCAGAGGAGCGACCGTTCGCTCGTAGGCTGTCGCTCATGGCCGAGTTCGTCGACACTGCTCAGCTGCACGTCAAAGCAGGCGATGGCGGCGCTGGCTCGGTCTCGTTTCGCCGAGAGGCTCACGTCGAGCGCGGAGGCCCTGACGGGGGCGATGGCGGCGACGGCGGCGACGTCTGGGTGGTCGCGGACCGCAACCAGGCCTCGCTGCTGGGCTTTCGAGACCACCCTTTTCGCAAGGCCACCTCTGGAACGCACGGCAAGGGCAAGAAGCGCCACGGCTCTCGTGGCGCCGGGATCGAGGTGCCGGTGCCGGTGGGGACCGTCGTGACCACGCTCGAGGGCGACCAGGTCATGGATCTTCGTCACGACGGCGACCGGTGGCTCGCCGCCGAGGGCGGCACCGGGGGCATGGGCAACGCTCGCTTCTTGTCGAATCGACGTCGGGCGCCCTCGTTTGCCGAACAGGGCATGAAGGGCGACGAGCACTGGTTCAACCTCGAGCTGAAGCTCGTGGCCGACGTGGCGCTGGTGGGCTTCCCCAACGTGGGCAAATCCACGCTGATCGCCTCGATCTCGGCGGCCAAGCCCAAGATCGCCGACTACCCGTTCACCACGCTCGTTCCCAACCTTGGCGTGGTGCGCGTGGGTGGTCGAGACGATCGAGCTGAGTTCGTCATGGCCGACATCCCCGGCTTGATCGAGGGAGCCGCTGAGGGCAAGGGCCTCGGCCACCAGTTCCTCCGCCACATCGAGCGCGCCCGCGTGCTCTGCGTGCTGCTCGACACGGCCCCGATGACCGTAGCGAGCCCGAATGAGCAGCTCGAGGTGCTCTTAGATGAGCTGGGCCGCTACCAGCCCTCGCTGCTCGAACGGCCCCGACTGCTGGTGGCGTCTCGCTCCGACATGTCCTCCGAGGCGCTCGACGTGGCCGTTGACGTCGAGATCTCGTCGGTCACGAGGGCTGGCCTCGATGATCTTGTCGCCTCCCTTGGCGCCCTGGTCATCGCCGCTCGAGTCGCTGAGGCGAGCGTCGAGCACCACGAGATCGTCATCCACCGGCCCGCCGAACAGCTGGTGCGCGTCGAGCGAGCTGATGACGGCGCCTTCGTGGTGCTCGGGAAGCCCGCCGAGAGAGCCGTTCGGTTCAGCGATCTTGAGGACGACGGCGCGCTCGATGAGGCCATCAAGCGCCTTGAGCGCCTCGGTGTCGACAAGATGCTGGGCCGTGCAGGCATCCACGAAGGAGACGTGGTCGTCGTCGGTGAGCTCCAGTTCACCTGGTGGCGGGATCAGACGGCCAAGGGTCTCGACCCCGACGAGCTGCCTCGACGACGGCGGGCAGCCAAGGAGTCCCCGTGAGCGCGGAGCGCTCGCGCCTCGTCGTCAAGATCGGTTCGTCGTCGGTGACGGGAGCCGACGGGACTCCTGACGCCACGCTGCTCGGTCGCCTGGCGGCTGAGGTCGCCACGCTCTATGCCGACGGCTTCGACGTGGTCGTCGTCAGCTCTGGGGCGGTGGCCGCGGGGTGGGCAGCGATCGGCAAGGGCGGAGCGCGACCCGACGATCTCGCCTTGCTCCAGGCGGTCTCGGCCATCGGGCAGCACTCCTTGATGTCGGTGTGGGCGGCAGCCTTCGACGACGTGTCGATGATGGTGGGCCAAGTCCTCTTGGCCCCTCACGACTTCGCTGATCGCAGCCAGTACCTCCACGCTCGCCAGACCTTCGAGCAGCTCTTGGGCCTCGGGGTGGTGCCTATCGTGAACGAGAACGACGCCGTGGCTGATGACGAGATTCGCTTCGGAGACAACGACCGCCTGGCTGCGCTGGTGGCGCACCTGGTCAAGGCCGAGCGCTTGGTGCTGCTCACCGACGCCCCAGGGCTCCTGACCGCCGATCCTCGTCTCGACGCCGAGGCGTCGCTGATCGAAGAGGTCTCGGAGATCGATCGCTCCCTCGAGGCCGTCGCTGGAGGACCGGGAGCGGTGGGCTCAGGAGGTATGGCATCAAAGCTCGCGGCGGGTCGCATCGCTGCGTGGTCTGGCATCGAGGCGGTGATCGCCTCCGCTGAAGAGCCCGGGATCCTCCGTGGCATCGCTCAAGGTGCGAGGACCGCAGGCACGTGGTTCAAGCCTCGAGACACCCGCCTCAGCGCTCGCAAGCTCTGGATCGCCTTCGCCTTGGCTCCGAAGGGGCACCTCATCATCGACAACGGCGCCAAGGCGGCCCTCCTCCGCGACGGTCCCTCGCTGCTGGCGCACGGCGTGCTCGAGGTCTCGGGCGCCTTCGAGGTCAACGACGCTGTCGAGATCCTTGACGGCCACGGAGCCCTGGTGGCCAAAGGGCTCGTCCGTCGAAGCGCGGCCAGCGCCCGGAGCATCGAGCAGGGTGAATCCTCAGGCAACGTGGTCGTCCACCGAGACGACATGGTGGTCCTTTCAGCCACACAGCTTGACGCTTCTTAGCGGTTGGTACGCTGGCGCCCGTGGTGACGCAGGACCTTCGCGCACTGGGGGCCCGTGTTGCCTCCGCATCGAAGCTGCTGGCACGCGCCGAGAGCGCCACGCGAGCAGCAGCCATCGAGCGCGCCGCGGCATCGCTCCGAGCGGCCAAGGCCGAGATCCTGGCGGCCAACGAGGCAGATCTCGAAGCTGCCGAGGCCGCCGGGCTGAGTCGGACGGCCCTTGATCGCCTGGTGCTCGACGAAGCTCGCTTGGAGGCCATGGCCTCAGGGCTCGAGACGGTCGCCGCTCTCCCTGATCCGCTGGGCCAGATCGTGGCCGAGCACGTGCGCCCCGACGGGCTGCACGTGCGTCGGGTCCGCGTGCCGCTCGGCGTGGTGGGCGTGATCTACGAGAACCGACCCAACGTGACGAGCGACGTGGCGGGGTTGTGCTGGCGATCGGGCAATGCTGCCTTCTTGCGGGGCTCGTCGAGCGCCCTTCGCTCCAACATGGCGATCGTCGCCGCTCTCAAGGAGGGCTTGGCTGAGGTCGGTCTGCCCACCGATGCCGTCGCCCTGGTGGAGGACACCGCCCATGAGGTGGCTCTCGAGTTCATGCGTCTTCGCGGCGTCATCGACGTGCTCATCCCTCGAGGGGGGCCCTCGCTGATCAACTCGATGCTCGAGCACGCCACCGTGCCCTACGTGCTCGACGGGGCAGGTAACTGCCACCTCTACGTCGATCAGGCGGCTGATCTCGAGATGGCCACCTCGCTCATCGTCAACGCCAAGGTCCAGCGACCTGGCGTGTGCAACGCCGTCGAGTCCTTGGTCCTCCACGTCGAGATCGCCGAAGAGCTCCTCAATCGCCTGGCCCTCGTGATGGCGGAGGTCCGACTCCTCGGCGACGAGCGAGCCCAAGGCTTCTCGGCCTCCGTCGAGCCCGCCACAGACGAGGACTTCGCCACGGAGTTCCTCGATCTGACCGCATCGGTAGCCATCGTCGACTCCTTGGACGAGGCCATGGCTCACATCGCTCGCTATGGCACAGGGCACACCGAGGCCATCGTGACGGGGGACAAAGCCGCTGCGGCGATCTTCTTGGCACAGGTCGATGCGGCGGCTGTCGTGCACAACGCGTCGACGCGCTTCGTCGACGGCTCCGAGCTCGGGCTCGGCGCAGAAGTCGGAATCTCAACCCAGAAGCTCCATGCTCGAGGCCCCATGGGCCTCGAGGCGCTGACCTCGGTGCGATGGGTTCTCGAAGGAGAAGGGCAGATCAGAACATGACCACCGATGGCAGCACTGCTGACCGGTTCAAGACCCCAGAGGAGGTCTCCGCGCGTCTGCGAGACGTCGACTACCTGGCTGATGACGCCATCGCGTCGACCGTGTTCCTCGCCGACCGGCTCCGCAAGCCCGTCTTGGTTGAAGGACCGGCCGGCACAGGCAAGACCCAGCTGGCGAAGTCCGTCGCCGAGCTCACCGGCTCTCGCCTGATCAGGCTCCAGTGCTACGAGGGCCTCGACGAATCGAAGGCGCTCTACGAGTGGAACTACCGCAAGCAGCTCCTTCGCATCCAAGCCAGCCAGGTCGGCTCGGTGGAGGGTCCGGGCTGGGCCGAGCTCGAAGAGGACATCTTCGACGAGGACTTCCTCTTGACCCGGCCCTTGCTCGAGGCCATTCGAGCCGACGAGCCGGTGGTCCTCTTGATCGACGAGGTTGACCGCGTCGAGCTCGAGACTGAGGCGCTCATGCTCGAGGTGCTCTCGGAGTACCAGGTCTCGATCCCTGAGCTCGGGACCGTGAAGGCCAGCCAGATCCCGATGGTCTTCCTCACGTCGAACAACACGAGAGAGCTCTCCGAGGCGCTCAAGCGACGGTGCCTGTTCCTCCACGTGGGCTACCCCGACATCGAGCGTGAGCGTCTGATCGTCGAGACCAGGGTGCCGGGCATCTCCACCGAGCTCGCTGACCAGATCTCGAGGATCGTGCGCACCATCCGCGAGATGGATCTGCGCAAGGCACCGTCGGTCTCCGAGACCATCGACTGGGCCCGCACCCTGGTCGTCCTGGGGCGGAAGACCATTCAAGAAGAGGACGCCGTCGAGACGCTCCACGTGCTGCTCAAGTACCAGACCGACATCGACAAAGCGCGCGCCGAGCTCACCGGGCAGCGTCGCTAGGCGTCACAGGCATGCTTGAGATCCTGAACGAGTTCATCGTGGCCCTCAGGGCATCGGGGCTGCCCATCTCGATGACCGAGCACTTGGACGCGGCCACTGCGATCTCGCACATCGATCTCGGCGAGCGAGAGGTCTTCAAGGCCGCCTTGCGGGCCACCTTGGTCAAATCCGAGGACCACTTCGACGCCTTCGACCTTGCGTTCGAGGTCTACTTCGCTGATCGCTCGATGCCCGAGGACCCCCACGGGGTCGACGGCGACGCCGGCGGCGAGGACTTCGACGGTGGCGAGACGCCCGGGACGCAAGGCGGCGGGGGAGCGCACGAGGCGCTCTCCGCTGAAGAGCTGGCCCAGATGCTCGAAGAGGCCATGCGCCACGGCGATCCCGAGATGCGCAACACCGTTGCGCGCGAGGCTGTGGATCGCTACGCCGGCATCGAGCCCGGACGCCCGGTCGGGGGGACGTACTACCTCTACCGGACCCTTCGACACCTCGAGCTCGACCCGCTGGCCGAGCGCCTGCTCGAAGAGCGCCGCCAGGGAGCAGGCACGTCATCGCATCTCGAGGACCGGCTGGCCAAAGATGAGATCGGGGCCCGGATCGACGGGCTCAAGAAGGCCGTCGAGGCAGAGATCCGCCGCCGGCTGGTGGCCGACCGGGGCGCCGACGCCCTGGCTCGCTCGGTGCGAAAGCCCCTGCCTGAGGACATCGACGTCATGCACGCCACTCGTGACGAGCTGGCCACCTTGGAGCGCGCCCTTCGTCCGCTGAGTCGAAAGCTTGCCGTGCGCCTGACCAGGAAGCGCCGCCACCTGCGGAAGGGAGCGGTGGACTTCCGTCACACGGTGCGGCGCTCGCTCTCGACGGGAGGCGTGCCCATCGACGTGCGCTACAAGCACCCTCGGCCGGCGAAGCCCGAGATCATCGTCGTCGCTGACATCTCGGGCTCGGTGGCGTCGTTCGCTCGCTTCACCCTCCACCTCGTCTACGCCATCAGCTCGCAGTTCTCGAAGGTCCGAGCCTTCGTCTTCGTCGACGGTATCGATGAGGTGACCCACCTCTTTGACGAGGCGGACGATCCCATGGACGCCGTCGCCCGCATCAACGCCGAGGCTGACGTGGTGTGGATCGACGGCCACTCTGACTACGGTCACGCCTTCAAGGCCTTCCACGAGCGCTACGCCGAGGAGATCACGTCGCGCACCTCGGTGCTGATCCTGGGCGACGCGCGCAACAACTACCACGCCTCTGAGGCCTGGGTGGTGGCCGACATGCAGGCTCGGGCTCGCCACGTCTACTGGCTCAACCCTGAGCCGGAGAGCTACTGGGGCTCGGGAGACTCGATCGTCCAGCAGTACGGCGAGCACTGCGACTCCGTCGTCGAAGTCCGCACCCTGCGCCAGCTGGAGAAGTTCGTCGGCGAGCTGGCGTGAGCTCGTCGTCGCTGCCCCCCGAGGGGGTGCGGACGACCTCTGATCCGCCGGTGGGTGCGACGAGGATCGTGCTGCTGCGCCACGGGCAGGGTGCGTGCAACGCGGAGGGGGTCATCGGCGGGCCGCTCGGGTGCACCGGGCTCACCGAGCTCGGTCGCGAGCAAGCCGCTGGGCTGGCCACCTACCTGGCGGCGACCCCCGAGCTGTCCTCGCCGAGCGCTCTGGTCTCCTCGAGCCTGGCGAGGGCGACCGAGACCATGGGCATCATCGCCGATGCGCTCGGCGTGCCCCTGGTCGAGGTGACGGTCACCCAGGCGCTCAGCGAGCTCAACCCTGGTGCTGCCGACGGGCTCCGCTGGGACGAGTACCGCCAGCGCTTCAGCGCACCCGACTGGGATCTCGATCCGAGCGTGCCGCTCAGCCCGGGTGGCGAGAGCTGGTCGGGCTTCGTCGATCGAGCGGCCGAGGCGCTCGAAGCCCTGGCGTCCTCGCGCCCGGGGGGCCTGGTCCTGGCCGCCACGCACGCCGGGGTGATCGAGGCGTCGCTGCTGCGCTTCTTGGTGGGCTCACCTCGCGGAGCGGCACACCCACGCCTCAGGCTGCGCACCGCCTATGGCTCGCTGAGCGAGTGGGAGCACGCTGCGGGCCGCTGGCAGCTGCGGAGCTACAACGTGATCCCGAGCGGTCGCTAGGCCCGCAACAGATCAGCGATCCGGAAGGAGAGGTCGAGCGCCTGGCCGGCGTTGAGCCTCGGGTCACAGATCGAGGTGTAGTTGAGCCCGAGGTCGCCTTCGACCACCGATTCGCCACCACCAAGGCACTCAGTCACGTCGTCGCCCGTCAGCTCGACGTGAATGCCCCCAGGCCACGTGCCCATAGAGCGGTGCACCTCAAAGAACTCGCCGAGCTCGGCGAGGATGTCGTCGAAGCGACGCGTCTTGATGCCCTCGCCGGAGGAGAAGGTGTTGCCGTGCATCGGGTCACAGGCCCAGATCACCGGGTGCCCGGCCTGGCCGACCGCGTCGATGAGATCAGGAAGGTGTGCCGCGACCTTGCCCGCTCCGAAGCGGGTGATCAACGTCAGGCGGCCCGGGGTCATGGACGGATCCAGGCGGCCACAGAGCTCAGCGATCTCGTGGGGCTCGGCTGACGGGCCGACCTTCACCCCGATGGGGTTGTCGACCCCCGAGAGGAACTCCACGTGCGCTCCCTCGAGCTGGCGCGTCCGGTCCCCGATCCAGAGCATGTGCGCCGAGCAGTCGTAGTAGTCCCCGGTGAGCGAGTCGCGCC
>Ga0075017_100002151_pt1 | contig 12287 bp, 12 predicted proteins | sample AleBraG_ABR_2012_FD_71475 | JGI IMG/M metagenome (GOLD analysis project Ga0075017, IMG submission 71475) | Freshwater sediment microbial communities in response to fracking from Pennsylvania, USA - Alex Branch Run_MetaG_ABR_2012 | ecosystem: Environmental > Aquatic > Freshwater > Creek >...
TGAACGCGGTGATGGTTGGCCTCCTGCTGAAAAAGTGGGGTTATCCGGCAGTTATTGCTGGGGGAGGGCTGTATGCCCTCTGGTCGGTGGCCACCATCGCTGAACGTTCCATCATGCTCTCACCCATCCTCAATGCCTGCGTCTTGGCGGCCTTGCTTGCCCTGAGGAGTGGCCAGCATCTGGTGCCGCGCCGGGCAGTCACGCTGGCCGCAGTGTTTCTGGGCCTGGCACTGTGTTTCAAGCTATGGGCGGTGCTGCCTGTTCTGGTCATTGGCGTGATGGTTGCCGTGAGATTTGGCCCGTGGCTCCTGCTGCGCTTTGTTGGCGTTGGCGCCGTGGTTTGCACGGTGGTGATGGGGCCGTTCTTTGCCGTAGCGCCAGGGGCCATGTTCACGGATGTGATCCTGGCGCAGCTTGTTCGCACGGACGGGGCAAGCAGGGGATTGATGTACCGGCTCAGGGACTTTGCCGGGGTTGACGCTCCGGCGGTTCTCATCCTCACCGCAGCTGCCGTGGGGCTGCTGTGCATCGCGGCCACGGCCTATGCCGGGATGGCCGGGCGCCGTCGCCTGCGCGATTGGGGGGATGAGGTGTGGTGGGCTTTGCTGGCCATGGTGATTTCCGTTGCGCTGCTGGCATCGGACAGCTTCTTTGACCACTACCCCAATTTCGTGGCCCCCCAACTGGCTCTCTGCCTCGGTGTCACGGTGGGGGCCGGCGTGGCCTTCCACTCTCACAGGGTGCGCTCGCGGGAGAATCAGGGCAGGGGCAGGGTATCCCGAAGGGGGATTTCGGTGCCGGTGGCCACCGCCGTCATCAGTGCGCTGCTGTTGGTGCCCTTAGGGGTCAGGGGCTACGTTGTGGAGCCGCCACCGCTTCCACACGTCAATGAGGCGGCCATGGCGGCAGCTGCGGCGCCGTACACCTGCGTCTTCGCCACCTATTCGTACATGGGCGTGGTGAGCGATTCACTGTCGCGGTCCATGCAGCACGGCTGTGCTTCGATTGTGGACGTCTTTGGTACGCGCATGGTGGAGAAGCTGCGCACAGGGGTTGATGGAGCAGTGCTACCGCAGCTGTTGGCCTCGGAGCTGCAACTGGGCCAGCTCAAACAGGCCCAAGCCGCAGCGGTCCAGGAACCCTTTCCCTATTACGGGATGTCGCAGGACGCCATTGCCGAACTCACGTCAAACTTCGTGCTGGCTGCCAGCTCCGGGAGCTTTCAGATCTGGGTCAGGAAGTAGTGGATCAACAGCGGCGGCCTCGCAGGGTTTGCCCCCTTCATCCCTTCCCGCTTCCCAAGGCTTCCCGGCATCTTCCAAGGCAATGTGGCGGGACAGTTCCGTGATGGTCTTCTCAAGCTGCCGGAAGCGGTGGTTGGTGGTGGCCATGGTCACCAGGAAACCGACAATGAATGCGTAGAGGACAAGGTCGGTTCCGCGCCCAATTCCCAGGAACCGGGCGAGCCTTGTCAGCGCAAAGGGGAAGAAGACCGAGAACACTGCAATGCCGGCGAACAGCAGCAGCAATATGCGGCGAATGGCCAGATACCGGGCATTGGATCCACCGCGCATCAGTGCCACCGAACCGATAATCACGGCGAGGACGAGCGCAATCTGGACAATGATGTGCATCGTCTTACCTGAAGAGAAGGTCCGAGAGTATGTTGACTGAATTGAGCAATGATTGTCCCTTCGCCTTGGAGTAGTCGGTGTAGATGATTTGTACGGGGTGTTCGACCCAGCGTGGCTTGAGCACTGACAGCTGCTGGACCAGCTCGGAGGCATGGGCCATGCGGTTTTGGCTGAGTTCAATTCTTGCTGCGGTTGCGGCATTGAAGGCGCGGAGGCCGTTGTGTGCGTCGGTGAGGGCCATCCCCGTTGCCCAGTGGGACTCGACTGCAGCCAACCGCAACACTATTCGCTTCACGGGTGAGATCTTTGTGCGGTGGTCCAGGAATCGTGAGCCCAGGACCACGTCGGCTTCGCCGGACTGGATGCGGGCCACCATCGCCTTGGCGTCTGAGACCAGGTGCTGGCCGTCGGCGTCGAAGGTGACAATTTCCGTGGTTGCCGGATCTTGAAGGGCAAAATGGAGCCCGGTTTGCAAGGCCGCACCCTGCCCCAGGTTGACGGGGTGTTCCACCACTGTTGCCCCGGCTGCACGTGCGATCGTGGGGGAGCCGTCAGTGCTGCCGTCATCGATGCAGACTACGTGGCTGAATGCGGTGAGGAGCTCGGCAACGACGTCGCCCACGACGGATGCCTCGTTGTACATCGGGACGACAACCCAAGTTCGGCTCACGGCTTTAGTATGGCATGGAAAGATTTGGCAACATATGGAAAGGTGTTCACGGGTTTTGCGCTGGCTGCGGGCCAAAGGTGGCAAGGACTGCCGCGACAGAGCGTTCGGCTGCATGGCCGTCGCCGTAGGGGGTGGCATCAGTGGGTTCCGGTGCCCCCCGGTGGACTGAGGCGGCCAGTTGGGTCAGGTCTGAACTGACCAGGACATTCCAGCCCAGTTCAACGGTTTCAACCCATTCGGTCTCAGGGCGGATGGTGGTGCAGGGTACGCGCAGCAGGAACGCCTCTTTTTGCAGGCCTCCGGAGTCGGTGATCACACCCGCAGAATGCCTGGCGGCGTTGATGAGCTGTGGGTAGGTGAGCGGTGGGTTCAGGACAATGCTCCCTTCTTGGAGCGCGATCCCATGCTGCTTGGCGAGGCTGTGCAGCCGCGGATGGGCCAGCAACAGAACTGGTTTGTCCAGCTTTGCCAGTTCGCCGATGATGGCTGCCAGCCGAACCGGTTCGTCAGTGTTGTCCGGGCGGTGGATGGTGGCAATGTAGTAGCCGCCGGGCACCAGTCCGTGGGGCAGCGCAGCGCCGGTGCGGGTGAGGGACTCCCTGACCGTGAACAGGACGTCGGTCATGACGTCCCCGACCAGGATTGAGCGGGCGCCAAGGCCCTCGTTGGCCAGGTGCCCCATGGCAACCTGGGTGGGGGCCAGCAGCAGGTCTGCGCTGTGATCCGTCAAGACCCTGTTGTGTTCCTCCGGCATGCGGCGGTTGAAGGAACGCAGCCCGGCTTCCAAATGCGCCACGGGGACATGCAGCTTCGCGGCCGCGAGGGCGGCAGCCAAGGTGGAGTTGGTGTCTCCGTACACCAGAACACAATCAGGGGCGGCGCCTTCAATGATCTCCTCCAAACCGGCAAGCATGGCACCCGTTTGGGCTCCATGTTTGCCGGAGCCAACGCCCAAGTTGAAATCGGGTGCGGGAATACCCAGGTCACGAAAAAAGACATCGCTCATGAGAACGTCGTAGTGCTGGCCGGTATGGGCTATCAGGTGTTCGGCCCGGCCTTGCATGGCGTGCGCAATGGGGGCAAGTTTCACAAACTGGGGCCGGGCTCCGACAACGCTGAGAATTCGCATGGTGCAAGCATAGGGGGTGGCCCCACGGCGACGCCTTGCCCAGCGCTGGGGACTTTCAGCAGCCGTCGATCCTGTAGAGTTTCGCCGCTCCCTGCTGGTCGATCAGTGTGAGCCCGGGGGTGCCGGCCAAGGCTTCTGAACTGGGGAAGGGCAGTGTCATGTCGAGGATTTGCTTGCCGCCAAAGTCCAGGACATAGTACGCGTTCAGTTTTCGAACGGCCCCGCAAACTGCCGGGTTCTGTGCAAGCTCAGGAAGTTGTTGCAGGACTACGTAGATTTCAGCCGTGGGGCGGGATGTTATTGCCGGCAGGATCACGTTCCTGTCCTCCAACGCGTAGACAAGTGAGGCACCGGTGGTTGGGCTTGCAATGACCGTTGCGCCGATAGGGATCCGGGAGTCGGCACGGGCAAGAAGCGCCGCTTTGTCGGGGGAAAGCAGCGGGGAATCCGGTGTTACGGCGTAGTCAAGAATCGTTTGGTCCTGGATGGATTGGATCGAGTTGTTTTGGGCCGCAAGACCAACGCCCGCGGCAACAAGGATCGTGGCCGCCGCCATGGACAGTCGAACGGGCCTCGAATTCCTGATGGTTCGGGGAATCAGGGCCGCCACCAGCTCAAGGATCCACACCGTCCCGACTGCCGCCAAGGGCAGCGCAACCACCGGAAGCATGGCTGCCAGCCTGTTGCTGTCGTTGAAAAACACGCCAGTAATGGCATCCCGGAACGGGCCGGACGGATACCCGGAGGCGACAACAAAGAGCCAGACACCCACAAGGTAGGGTCCCAAGAGCCACAAGCGGTCCAACTTGGTGCAAATCGCCACCAGGCCGACGGCAGTCAGGACTACGGCCACCCACGACAGGGGAACATCAAGAGGTGCGGTGGTCAAGGCGTCCCGCAGCGCCCCTGGAATTGATTGAGTTGGCTTCCAGAAAGACCCGGCACTGCTGGGTCGAAACCGTCCCCAAGCGAGGGCCAGAAGCGCTAGATAGAGTCCGGTTGCCGATAGCGCCAGTAGTGAGAAAGCAAGGTGGGTCCACAAATTTCTGTGGTTGCCCCTGCTGGCAATCAGCCGCACAACCCAAAAAAGCAGCAGGGGAACCACAAAGGCGCCCAGGGCCATCAGGACGTTCGGGTGCGCCAGTGCCAGCCCCGGCGCACCCATGGCGAGCAGTATGGCGCCCTTCACCACACCTGGCGACGACGGCACCGACAGCCTGAGCACATCCGCGGCCAAGGCAACGAAGGCCGGCAGCAAGGCGATTCCCAGGAAATTGGGATAAAGCACACCGAAATTAACCAACAAGTAGGGAAATGCACCAAAGGCGCCAGAGAGGACACCCGTCATCAACAGGATCGCCGGGCGCATGCCCGCCACCCTTGTCGAGAGATACATCCCTGAGATGGTCCAGACGAGGGCCCCAATCACAATGTCGACGGTGTTGACTGCAACAGGAATGGGGGCATTGCTGACTTGCACCACCAAGGCAACAATGTCGTGCCAGGCCGCGGGGTAAAACTGGTCTGGCCCGCTGGCCGATAAACTGCCGATCGACAGGGAGGACCCGTTGCCGCTTTCAAGGATGAAGCGGATTTCGCTCAGGTGAAAGACATTGTCGAAGGTCTGGGAAATGTTCTCCGGGCCCACGAACATGCGCATGAACCGGACAGTGATGACCATGGCGCCAAAGGCCAGGCCGCCAAGCGTCGCGAGAAAAACGGGCTTGGAGGGGAGGGCCCACCGGGGCCGTTGGATCCGTGGACGGAGGGCCCAAAAGACATGGCGCACGCCCCAGGCCAGCACTGCCGCACAAAGGGTGAATTCTGCCAGGAAGACAGGAGTCCAGTGGACCTCGAGAGCATGGGCGGCAAGCGGTCCCACAGCCGCAAGGGAAACTGACAGCGGCGCCGCCGTTGCCAGCCAAGCCATGCCCCGGGCGCCGACTGCCCTGGCCAAAATGGCGCCGGGAACGAACAGGATGCAGGCGGAGGCCAAGAACGCGTCAATCGTCTGAAACCATGTCATGGGGTCTCATGTTCTCTTGGGGGCCGGCGCCCATTGCGACCACTTTGGTGATGGTAGTCACGCCAAGTCTAACGAGCCTTGATCTTATGGCTCCCAGTCCTCAGCGGATGCAGGGGTGTCCCCGAACAGCCCAGCCGCGTCCATGCCGTTGACGTACCCGTTGTACCAGTCACGGTTCCGTGTGACAGTGTGACAGTGTGGCGGGGGTCGCCCCAGGCAAGATAGACCCCGCATCTTCCTCGATCAGTCCCTCCTGGCTGAGCCGTCGCACGGCGTACCGGTTCTGGGTGTGGGGGAGCGAGGCGCTCGCATGCGTGAATCCGGGCATTTACGACATCCGTCCCTGAAATGTCCAGGCCTGAATAGTGGGTCAGGCGGTCCCTGCATGCCAGGGGTGGCCACGTAGAATGTCAGTGACCAGCGCCGACAACTAAGGGCTCTTTTGACATGCACATTCTTTTTGTACCCTCTTGGTATCCCGCTGACGAAGCCGACTTCTCCGGCAGTTTTTTCCTTGAGCAGGCTGCTGCCATCGTGCAGGCAGGCCACCAAGTGGGCGTGGCAGCCGTCAAGGGCATCCCCGTGTATGCGCGCGCCGATCGGCGGGCCCGCATTTCGGGAATCCGCCACACCGTTGAGTCGGGCATTGAAACCTACCGCCTGGACCGTGTCCTGCCGTTTCCCAAGGTTCCGGGCGGAAATCAACGGGTCATGTTGGCGGCCTGGCGGACGCTGCTCAATCGCTACATCGCTGAGAACGGCCGCCCGGATGTGCTTCACGCCCACGCCATGTTCCCGGGCGGGGTGATCACCCATGCACTCTCGGACGAATTCAAGATTCCGTTTGTCGTCACCGAACACAGGCCCATATCGCTGGAACGGCTGGCGGAACGGTGGAATGGGGTCCATGGGCGCAGGGCAGCGTTGGCAGCGTCGTCGTTGGTTGCCGTCGCGCGGGGCTTTGCCACCGAACTCAACCAGGCTTATGCCATCGGTGAGGACAAATGGCAGTATGTCCCGGGCCTGTTGAGCCCCCAGTTCCAGGACATCCAGGCCCGGCCGGTGCCGGCCGGGCCGTTCATTTTCGGCCATGTATCGCATCTGGACCCGGGAAAGCGTGTGGACCTGCTCCTTGCAGCGTTCGCCGACCATTTCGCGGACGCGCAGGACGTTCGCCTGCGCATCGCAGGTGGCGGCGTCCACAAGGATGAGCTGGCTGAACTTGCCGCCCAGCTGGGCGTTGGTGACAAGGTTGACTTCATCGGCCCCGTGCCCCGGAACCGGATTGTTGAAGAATTCAACGCATCGCACGTCTTTGTCCTGCCGAGCGCAGCCGAAGCCTTCGGAACCGTCCTGTGGGAGGCCATGGCGTGTGGCCTGCCCCTGGTCGCGACGAAGACCTGGGCGGGAAGGAACGCCGTCACACCCGAGAATGGCCTGTTGGTGGACATTGACAACCAGGCCGAACTGGGCGCTGCTTTAGTGCAGGCCAGGGAAACTTTTGAGAGCTTTGACGCCGAGGCCATCCGGGCCACCTGCGTCGAGCACTGCGGACGCGAAACCTTCGTTGCACAGTACGAGGCGCTCTACGCCAAGGCGATCGCCGGATAGTTGCCCCAATTGGGCCTCTGACAGCACCCGTTGTCCACAAAATGTTCTTTTCCTAGTTTTTGCTCTGGCGCGCCCAGCAACGTTTGGTCTAGGCTCCACACAACAGGGGCAAGGGCAGAACCGCATTGGGGCACAGACACGATGGACGCACTCGCATTGGTCGAGGATGAGGTTCGCGAACTCATTCGGCGCAGGGGCTTGGACCCGTTGCGCCAAGGCCTTGAAGTACGTCATCTGGTGGATGCGGCCGTCAACGACTATGACGAACGGTCGCTGGTGGGCGGGGTTCCGCCACTTCTTCACGCCGGGGATGCCAAGCAATACGTGTTCGACGCCGTCGCCGGCTTTGGTGCCCTGCAACCGCTTCTGGATGACCCCAGTATCGAGGAAATCTGGCTCAATGCCCCCGATCAGGTCTTTGTGGCCCGCAATGGCGAGTCCGAGCTGACGTCCCTGACCTTTAGCCAGCAGCAGGTGCAGGACCTGGTGGAGCGCATGCTCAAGAATTCCGGCCGCCGCCTTGATCTGAGCAACCCTTTTGTTGATGGCGCACTGCCAGATGGCTCACGGCTCCACGTGGTCATTCCCGACATCACAAAGAACTTCTGGGCCGTGAACATTCGCAAGTTCACGGCACGGGCCAGCCGCCTGGACCACCTGGTGGAATTGGGGTCGCTGACCCCGCAAGCCGCCAGGTTCCTTGGCGCGGCAGTCAGTAGCGGGCTGAACATCCTGGTCTCCGGGGCAACCCAGGCAGGCAAGACCACCATGCTCAACTGCCTTGCGGCCGGCATCGGCTCCCGTGAACGTGTGGTGACGGTGGAGGAAATCTTTGAGCTGCAGCTGCCGCTGCGCGACGTTGTGGGGCTGCAATGCCGCCAACCGAATCTTGAAGGGGTAGGCGAAATTCCGCTGCGGCGCCTTGTCAAGGAGGCCCTGCGTATGCGCCCGGACAGGCTGATTGTGGGGGAAGTGCGTGAAGCGGAAAGCCTCGACATGCTCATCGCCTTGAATAGTGGGCTGCCAGGCATGGCTTCGGTGCATGCCAACTCGGCACACGACGCCGTCGTGAAGATTTGCACGTTGCCGCTGCTGGCGGGGGAAAACATTTCGGCAGCCTTTGTGGTGCCAACCGTCGCCGCCTGCATTGACCTGGTGGTGCACTGCGTCCGGCTGCCGAACGGTCAGCGCCGGGTAGGACAGATCCTGGCATTGGGGCGTCGGGTGGAAAACGGCATCATCGAATCCGGGCTGGTCTTTGACACCATCAATGGCCACCTGACCGCGTCCGCGACTGCCATGCCGCCGCCGGAAAAGTTCGCTGCAGCCGGCTACAACGTGGCCAGGCTCATGGGTGAGCCCTGATGCCGGCGCTGGCTGGCCTTCTGTGCGGGCTGGGCCTGTTCCTGGTCTGGACCGCGTGCTGGCAACGCGGGGAAACAACACCGCGCATTGCCCGGCGCAGCAGACTTGCCGAGCTGTTGGTGCAGGCCGGTGTTGCACAGGTGACCCCGGCGTCCCTGGTGTTCAGCACCGCCTGCCTGGCTGTCATGGCTGCCCTGGCGGTCCTGCTGTTGACCGGAGCCGCGCCCATTGCCTTGTGCCTGGGGCTGTTCAGTGGCTATCTGCCGTTTGCCCTGTTGCGTTGGCGGGCACGACGCCGGGCCGCTGTTCTGCGCGAGCTGTGGCCTGACGTTGTGGATCACCTCCGTTCGGCGATCCGGGCAGGGCTGTCTTTGCCCGAGGCCCTGATCCAGCTCGGGGTCAAGGGGCCGGCCGAGCTTCGCGAGGCATTCATCACCTTCGGGGCCGACTACAGGGCAACCGGACGTTTTGAAGCGGCGTTGGAGGATCTCAAGGCAAGGCTGGCGGACCCGGTTTCCGACAGGATCATTGAGGCGCTGCGCCTCACCCGTGACGTGGGTGGCAGCGATCTGGGCCGCCTCCTGGGGACGCTTTCGGAGTTTCTGCGAGACCACGCCCGAACGCGCAGCGAACTTCAGGCGCGCCAGTCCTGGACAGTCAACGCTGCCCGGCTTGCGGTGGCGGCACCGTGGATAGTGCTGTTGTTGATGTCCACCCGCCCTGAAGCAATCCAGGCCTACAACTCTGCGGCGGGATGGCTGGTACTTGGTGGCGGTTTAATGGTTTCCGTGGTTTGTTACAGGCTAATGCTGCGCCTGGGGGCACTTCCGCAGGAGCAACGGGTACTGCGATGAACACGCACCTGGCGGCCGTAGTTGGCACGGGGCTGGGCCTTGGTCTGGGGCTCTGGATGGTCTTTGTCCGTCTGCCAGCCATGCGCAAACCAAGCTTTGGCGAACGTGTGGAGCCCCAACTGCGCAGCCACGCCGGAAGGTCCAGGCTGCTGGCCGCGGAGGAGGGCCGCACCTTGTTTGGTCCGTTGGAGCGAATCTTTGCCCTGCTGCTCTCCGACGTCGTCGCCAGGTTGGGGCGTTTCAATATCGGCGTCAAAGGGCTCACCGCACGCTTGGAACAGGCCGGACGCACGGAATCGGCGCTGGAATTCCGGGCGGTGCAATTGCTGTGGGCAGGCGCCGGCATGCTCTTGGTGCTGGCGGCAGCACTGACGCTGATCTGGTCGGGGAGGGCCAACCTCATGGGTGGGCTGGCGCTGACGCTGGGGCTGATGCTGGGTGGGTATCTGCTCTACGACTATCTTCTGGGTGCCCGCATCAAGCGCAGGCAGGCCCGGATACTCGCGGAGTTCCCTGCACTTGCCGAACTCATGGCCCTGGCCGTCGGTGCTGGGGAAAGCGCCAGTAGCGCCCTGGAGCGGGTTGCCCGGCAATCCCAGGGGGAGCTCTCGGAAGAGTTCACCAGGATCCTGGCCCAAACCCGGACGGGGATCCCCCTTGTTGATGCGCTCACCAGCTTCTCCGAACGGCTCAACGTGCCGGCACTGACCCGCTTTGTTGACGGCATCAGTGTGGCCGTGAACAGGGGCACCCCGCTGGCCGACGTGTTGCGTGCGCAGGCCCAAGATGTCCGGGATGTGGCCAAAAGGGAGCTGATGGAGATGGCAGGGCGCAAGGAGATCGCCATGATGGTGCCGCTGGTCTTTGGGGTGCTCCCGCTGACTGTGGTGTTCGCGGTCTTTCCGGGCCTGGCACTGCTGGAGTTTGGCCTGTGATGCGTACCGCTCATTTTGCACCACCAATAAGGCACCAACACCGAGAGAGGAAACATGATGGGGACGATGAAGAAGATTCCGGACCGGGCCATGACGCTGGCGATCGCAACACACAAGGTCCTTGCGCTATGGGTGCGGTGGGGGCTCTACTGGCTGCGGATGCTCCGGTTGCGTCCGGCAACGCAGCGAAGCAGGGCGGATGTTCCCGGCTGGGTTCTCATCACCTTAATGAGCGCCGTCCTGGTGGCAGGGCTGTTGGCCATCGCGGGGCCGGCGCTGGAGAAACTGTTCAACGAGGCCATGGAACAGGTCAAGCCCTGACAGGGGAAAGCGGGCAGTCCGCAGGAAGAACACGGGGCACCCCCGAAAGTGGTGCCGCGGTGGTGGACTTCGTCCTTGTTTCGGCCCTCGTGACCATCATGTTCCTGGCCTTGATCCAGCTGGCCCTGGTGCTGCATGTGCGCAATACAGTGGCCGACGCCGCGTCCTCGGCTGCCAGGTACGGGGCCTTGGCGGACAGGACGGCTCAGGACGCGCAGGAGCGTGCGGCCCAACTGATCGAGTCGGCCCTGGGTGCGGCCTACGCCCAAGACGTCTCGGCCAGTGAATCCGAGGTCAACGGCATGGCCACCTTGACCGTCACCGTTAAAGCGCCGTTGCCGTTGATCGGGTTGCTGGGCCCGGGGGAGTCCCTGCAGATGAGTGGACATGCGCTCATCCCGCGTTGACCGCGCACAGGGTTCCGCCGTGGGGGTGGTGGGCCGGGCCGTTGCGACGACACCGGAGCAGGGTTCCGCGGTCGTGGAATTCGTCTTCCTGGCCGTGCTGCTGATGGTGCCCGCGGCCTACCTGGTCCTCACCGTGGGGGCGGTGCAGGGCGGCGCCTACGCCGTGGTCGGGGCTGCAGACCAGGCGGCAAAAGTCTATGTCCTGCAGGCCGAGGAAGGCGCGGCCCTGCAGGCAGCCGATCAGGCCATGGAAATGGCAATCGCCGACATGGGATTCGACGCTGCCAAGTCAACACTCACCATCAGCTGCGACGGAAGCTGCCTCACCCCCGGGGTCACCGTCAGGGCACACGTCAGCCTGAGGGTGGGCCTGCCACTAGTCACAGGCATCCCCGGCGTGAACTTATCGGCGGCAACGGTGGAATCAGCGGCCACACAAAAGGTTGGCCGCTTCAAATGAGCGCACGCCAGCCACCGGAAGGGGAAGGACAGGAAGAGGGCCACATCATGGTCCTGCTCATTGGCTTTGTGCTGCTGGCACTATTGTTGACCACGGTTGTGGCGGGCGCTTCCAGCCTGTACCTGGGCCACAAGAAACTGCTGTCCATGGCCGATGGTGCCGCGCTCGCAGCCGCCGACACCTTTGTGCTCAACGGCGGCACCGCCAGCTCAGTCCCGGCACCCTGCTCACCGACCACGGCGTCGCCGCCGCGGCTGCCGCCTACCTTGCAGGCAATGAAACCCCGCCGTCGCTTGACGGCGTGCAGATCGCAGCCGGGACGGGCGCCGCCGACGGGCGCACCGCACAGGTGAGCCTGACCGGCGTCGTGCATCCGATCTTCATCAACTTCCTGGTGCCCGACGGCATCAGCATCACCGTGACAGGAACCGCCCGCGCCCAACTGGTGTTCTAGCCGGCACGACGGAGTGGACACCGGGATTGGCAGACCGGGACTTCCAAATCACCTCCGCCCATGCCGTACGCTTGAATATCATGGCTGAGACCGACTTTCCCGCAGAGATCCGGGCGCTGCGCGCCACCTACAAGTCCATCGAGCAGGTGTCCGAGGTGGACAAGCTCCTTGAGGACATTGAAGACCTGTCCGACCAGGCTGGTTCGCCCAACCTGTGGGACGACCCTGCCGCGGCACAAAAAGTGACCTCCAGGCTCAGCTACGCCCAATCCAAGCTGGAAAAGCTGCGCACCCTCCAATCACGCATCGACGACCTGGAAGTCCTCGTTGAACTGGCCCAGGACGAAGGCGACGCCGATTCGCTGGCCGATGCCCACACTGAGCTCGCCAGCTTGCAAAAGTCTCTGAAAGACCTGGAAAT
>Ga0075017_100002154_pt1 | contig 12273 bp, 8 predicted proteins | sample AleBraG_ABR_2012_FD_71475 | JGI IMG/M metagenome (GOLD analysis project Ga0075017, IMG submission 71475) | Freshwater sediment microbial communities in response to fracking from Pennsylvania, USA - Alex Branch Run_MetaG_ABR_2012 | ecosystem: Environmental > Aquatic > Freshwater > Creek >...
ACGCCAACCTCGACCAGCCCGGTATAAAGCTCGGCATGCGGCTGGCGTGCAGCCGCGTGCAGCGAGATTTCCGTGCCCCCACCCAGACACAGTCCGAACGGCGCGGAGACCACCGGCTTCGGCGAGAATTTGATCGCCTGCGTCATTCCCTGGAACTGGCGAATCGCGAGATCGACGTCGTCCCACTCGTCCTCCTGCACGCTCATCAGCAGCAGCATCAGGTTCGCGCCCACCGAAAAATTCGCCGCATCATTGGTGATCACGAACGCGTCGAAGTTGTCGCCCGGGCCGCCCGGCTTCAGGGACTGCGTAATCAGGCTGAGGATGTCCGCGCCCAGCGAATTCATCTTGCTGTGGAACTCGAGACAGGCCACGCCGTCGCCCAGATCGACCAGCGATGCCCCGGAATTTTTCTTGACCACGCCGTTCGATTTCTTCGCCACCGTCACCGACCACACGCCCGCGGGAACTTGCACCGGCTGCCAGTTCGCCGTGGCCAGATCGAAATACTTCCTCCCGGACGACGATTTCGGATCGTCGACGTACCAGGATTTCTGCCCCAATGCGAGCAACTGCTCCACATTAGCCGCCACCGGCTTGCCTTCCTTCTTCATGCGTGCGACCGTGGCTTCCACGCCAGCCGCATCCCACAGTTCGAAGGGGCCGAGTTCCCAATTGAATCCCATGCGCATGGCGCGATCGATTTCCACGATGGAGTCAGAAATTTCCGGCACGCGGTTGGCCGAGTAGGTCCACAGATCCGAAAGTGCGGCCCACAGGAACGCTCCAGCCTTGTCGCCTTTTTGCGGCGCGCCCTCAAGACCCAGCAGCGTGCGCAGTCGCGCGCCCGTGTCTTCAATGGTCTTCGCCATATCAAGCGCGGCAAATTTCGGCTTTTGCCGCGGATGGTATTCCAGCGTCTTCCAATCCAGCGCCAGGCGCTCGTCTTCCTTGCCTTCGCCGCCCTTCGCTTTCTTGTAGAAGCCGCCTTTGGTCTTATCGCCCAGCCATTTCTTGGCCAGCATCTGCTGGTAGAAATCCGGCAGCTTCAGATCGCTGCGTTCATCCCGCACATTCGCGGTCATGTTGCCAACGACATGGCCGAGAATGTCGAGCCCCACCAGATCAATGGTGCGGAACGTCGCCGACTTCGGCCAGCCCACAGCCTGTCCGGTCAGCGCGTCGATTTCTTCGATACTGAGACCCATCTCCTGCATCAGCCGAATCACGTTCAGCACAGAAAAAGTCCCGATGCGGTTGCCGATGAAGTTCGGCGTGTCTTTCGCGATCACCACGCCCTTGCCCAGGCGCACGTCGCAGAAATGCGCGATCGCATCGATGGCCGCGCGATCGGCCTCTGGCGTCGGGATCAGTTCCAGCAGGCGCATGTAGCGCGGCGGATTGAAAAAATGCGTTCCGAACCACACTTTGCGGAAGTCGTCGGAGAATCCTTCGGCGATCTTGCCCACGGGCAGGCCGCTCGTGTTCGTCGTAATGATCGTGCCTGGCTTGCGGATCGCTTCCACTTTCCGCAAGAGCCCGCGCTTGATCTCGAGATTTTCCACCACGGCCTCGATGATCCAGTCAACGTCTGCCAGTTTCTTCAGATCGTCTTCGAAGTTGCCGACGGTGACGAGCCGCGCGAGCGCAGGCTCCATGAAGGCGGCAGGCTTGGATTTTTTCGCGGCGTCGAGCCCAGCAGCGGCAATTTTATTGCGGGCAGGAGCGTCCGCATCCGGGGGAACGATGTCGAGCAGATAGCTGGTCACTCCAGCATTGGCGAAGTGCGCGGCGATGCGGGCGCCCATGGTTCCGGCGCCCAGTACTGCAACTTTATTAATGCGCTTCATAAGTATGCCTCGTTGAAATCGGTCTGGGAGAAGAGGACATGAAGTGAGTTGGCTTGCTGGAAATCAATCTACGCTTACTCATTGGTGAACGGGAAATGGTAATCGCTCGGCGCGCTTTTTAGCCAGTGCCCCGAATCACAATTGCTGCACTAATCACGACACCACCGGAATCACACATCTTCATGGGTGGCGATGTATTCCAGCACCTTGCGCGCCATCTGCTTTTCGCCGCGATAGGCCAGCAGCTTGGGCGCGTCTTCCAGGCGGATCCACTTCGCGCACCCAACCTCGATCCGCATCTCTTCGGAGATGTCGTCGATGCGTCCCGATTCGTAGCGCAGCAGGTAGAAGCTGACAATCTTGAAGACGCGTTCGTGATCGCCCCAGGAGCGCACGTAGACGTACTTGATGTCGGCCAGTTTCTCGATGAGCGCGGCCGTGACCCCCGTCTCCTCGCGCACCTCGCGCAAAGCCGCTTCCAGCGCCTGTTCTCCCGGATCGACCAACCCTTTCGGCAGGCACAGAACCGCCTTCGCCTTCGCGCGGGCGCCGCGCTTCCCGGGATCAGCGGGCGTTCCGGAATCCACCGGCAGCTCGATGGCAGCCATCCACCACTCCCCATCGCGCCTCCGTACCACCACGCCGCCGGCAGAAATTTCGCGAACCATGCTGCTTGCAAGTTAGCAGGAATGCAGGAATTCCGTCACGGCCACTGCCATATCGCCCGTAAAACAGACCGTGGTAACCAGTTACTCCAAGCCGCGTAAATCCTGCAGTAACCCCACAAATGACCCTCAAAATGGCACGCTTGTGCCCTTACAGCCTGCAACAGTTTTGTGGCATCTTACCTGCACGGAACTTGTGGGCCGAATGAGGGTTCACAAGGATGTGGGGTTCACCATGAGCGGTCTGGGGAAGATAGTTCGCTCCGTGCGCGCGTTTGGCCGCGAACTCTCGCGCAAGAACCCTTCTGTTAATCCTTCTTCCGCACCTTCCATCGGCGTGGCTTTAGGCGGAGGTTTCGCCCGCGGCATCGCTCACGTCGGAGTTCTGAACGTACTGGAGCAGGAAGGAATTGCTGTGAGCGCCATCGCCGGCACCAGCGTCGGCGCGCTGATCGGCGCAGCTTACTGCAGCGGCTTGTCGATCGCCGAACTGGAAGAGATTGCCCACAGCGTCCGCTTCACCACCTTCGCCCGCTGGACGCTCTCGCGCTGCGGCTTCGCCTCCAACGACCGCATGAGTTCCTTTCTAAACAGCGTCTTGAAGGTGAAATCGTTCGAAGAGCTGCGCATCCCGCTCGGCGTCACGGCCACAGACTTCAACACCGGCGAAGGCGTGGTCTTTCAATCCGGCTCGATCATCGATCCGGTCCGCGCCAGTTGCGCGTATCCCTGCATGTTCCTGCCCGTGCAGATTGGCAGCCGTTATTTTATCGACGGCATGCTGTCGCATCCCGTGCCCACGCGCCCGCTGCGCACCATGGGCGCGGATCGCGTGCTGGCCGTGCATCTAAAGGGAACATGGAACAGCGGCGGAGCGCCGCGTCATCTGTTCGACGTCATGGGACAGTCGTTCGCCATTGCGCAGGATGCCATGTCGAGCCTGTGGAAGAATGCCGCCGACCTGATCATCGAGCCCGATGTCGCCGGATTCGCCTACGACGATTTCAAACGCGCCGACCAATTAATTCACGCCGGCGAGGTCGCAACCCGCAGGGCTCTGCCGGAGATCCGCAAGTGGCTGGAAGTTCCGGCCGAAGCGGCCTACCCGGCTGTAGAACGCCGCCGTGCCCCACGCATTTCGCCCATGCCCGCGGACTGATACGCATTGCCGGTGCTTACCGTTCCAGAACGTCTTTGTACGCGTTCAGCGCCACCTTCTTCGGCATCTCCGGCAGCAAAACATCTTTGGTTCGCGTCGAATTGCCCGCCATTCCGATCTGTCCAATCCGGGCCATTCCCTTGCCGAAGTCGGCAAACACCGGAACCAGCATGCCAAAGTGTTCGTCCACATCGCTCTGGGTGATGGTCATGTGCAGGTTCACTTTTCCAGCTTCCACCGGAGTGGTCTGATAATCGAACTTATACCGCGGAACCTGTGTGCCGTACACCCATTCGTCGAAGAACCAGTCCATGCGGCCATTCCCCTGCAGGTTCATCGATTTCGTCATGTGTTTCTCAACGATCGCCTTGAACGATTCGGTCGAAGCCGCCCGCTCGCGATGGGTTTCGACAAAGTCGTGCATCATTTCGATGAATGCCTTGTCCCCATCGTCCTGGCTATACATGATCGAGCGCAGCATCTGCAGCACATACGCGCCCTTGGGATAGGTCACGTTCTGATACGCGTTTTCGCTGCGCGGCGAGATCAACCGTAACCCCATCCACAGCGGCCCGGCGTCGTTCGGCGCGATGCCAAAATTGTTTTTCTGCAGGATCCGTTCGCGAAGCCGGTTCCAAAACTCGATGTAGTCCTTCCGCCAGTCGTTGCCGAACGCATTCTGCAGAAACAATGCCGCGGAAAATTCGGCAAAGCCCTCCGACAGCCATTGATCGTGATACGACGCCCAACCCACCGCATGGCCCCACCACTGATGCGCAACTTCGTGGGGCGTGACTTCCCGCACGAATCCGCTGAACTTGTCGTCAATGTGCCCAAACAGCATCCACCGTTGCGTGGAGTCAAGGTAGGCGGAAATCGGCAGGTAGACCAGATTCGGCCACGATTGCCCAAAGTTGAAGTCGGGCTGTTCGGTGATCGAGATCTCGTCGAAGGGAATCTTGCCGAAATAATAGGTGCACAGCTGCATCTGCGCCCGGGTTTGATCCAGCGCATATTTCGTCATGGCATGCGGCGCCATTCCATGCACCGCGGGATTGTTCCGCAGATTGTCGGGGAGATCGATCAGGTAATACCCTGAAATCTTGTACCCGGTTTTCTCGTCCGGGATTGTTTCCTTCTGGTATTCGCCGTAGTTAAATCCCGCCACAGCGACCGGCGTCGGGGTGATGTAGTGGCTCACCGCGAGATCCTGCTCCACCGATTCGGACTGCAATTCCCCCACGCTGATCACTTTGTATCGTCGAGGGACTTTGTAGGTAAGGTCGTACAGCGCACGCTCCCCAAATCCATTCAGGTTGGGATACCACGAAGTTCGCGCCCTGACGTAGAAACTCCCCTCCCCTGCGTGCGTCAGTACCTTGTCGCCCGCATACTCGACCGTGATCGAACTCTCCTTGCCCATGGGCGGCGCCTTCGCCAGCACCACGTAAAACGACCCATCTTCTTTGCGGCTCTCTTGAATGAAATAAAGATTCTGTCCTTGCTCGTCGAGCACCCGCGTGACCCGCAGGTTCGGTAGCAATCCAAACTTGAGGACCCTCTCGCCCTGCGTCAGGGCCTCGAAGCCGATGGTCGCGCTGCTGAACAGATGCTGGCTGTTGGCGATGACGGTTTCAATCTTGTAACGGCGCGTGGTAAACAAGCGGCGCTCTTCGTGCGAACTGGCTTTTCCGCTGGTGATTTCGGATTTCAGATGATCCAGGTACCAGACGCCGTCGTCCATACCCTCCGGATCGAAGTTGATGAGCGCGACTTCCTCCGGCGAATCCAGTTGCGGCATCGCGCCCACCCGCGCCCTCACGAAGTAACGCAGATCCTTGTGCTTCCTGCCCTTGATGTAGGCGTTCAGAAACGGCGGATGCGCGGGGTTGTACACCGCAGCCAGAACGTCGGCGTCCACGTTATCCATGGTTTCACCCTCCAGCATGGCCTGGGTGAAACTAATTGGGAACTCTGGCCGCCGCCTCACGCGCTCTTTCCAGTGCTGGAAGACAGATGCAGCTTCCGCGGAGGGCACGGCCCTATCCCCGATACCCGGAAAAAACTTCCTTCGTTCCTCTCCCGTGAAACGGAATATGATTTCGCTGAAGTCTTCGTCGAACTCCGCTGCCCCTGTGCGCCGGCTGAGTTCGCGGGCATCCATCGGCATCGCGGGCGTCAAATGGAAATGCCCTTCCCCGATAAAAATCGCTCCGGTCACCAACCCCTCCACCGGCGTCAGCCACGTAAGCGTCCCCTTTTCAAACTTGAAGGTGCCAATGTCCCAACTCACCGTGAAGTTGTCGAGCCGGAAGGTTTCTCCCAGCCCAACATCGCGCAGCTTGCGGTACACCGGATCGGAATTTGCCAGCGCGGTTCCAGGCACATTAATGTTCGTCTGCTGTCGCGCAATAGCCAGCGTCAGTTGCAGCTCGATAGACTCGGTTAAATCGACGCCTTTTTCGAGAGGCTCGAATCCATCCCGCGTCACCCGCACCACATACTTTCCCGGCTTCAGCTGCTGGGACACGAATTTGCCCAATCCATTCGAGGAAAGCACCACCGGCTGCACCAGACCTCCGCCGGTGATCTCGACGCGGGCGTCGGCAATCACCGCCCCCGACGGATCTTTCACCGTTCCGGAAATTGTCTCCGCAAGCAGCCACACCGGCGTGATCGCACAGGAAAGAAATACCGCGATCTTCAGCCATGCGGAGAAGTTCCGCCGCCGCTGGTTCGTCAGATGCGCCACTGCTCTGATGCTCATTGACTGCCCTCCAGCAAGCTTGCTTCCTCCCTAATCCGCTCCCATGCCCGCTCCACATGCCGCGCCTGCGTGTTCGTCTGCCCGATCGACAACCGCAGCGTCAGCTTGCCGCTCAACTTCGTGTGCGTGAGAAACATGTCGCCGCTGCGGTTCAGGCGATCCATGATCTGCTGATTCGCAGTATCTCCAGCTTTGTGCCGGAAGCAGACCAGATTCAGCGGCACCGGCACGGTCACTTCGAAGCGGTCGTCGTGGCGCACCCAATCGGCAAACTGCTGCGCCAGCCGCACATGCTCGCGAACATGGTGCTGCAGACCTTCCACGCCATAATGCCGGATCACGAACCACAGCTTCAGCGAGCGGAAGCGCCGTCCCAGCTGAATGTGCCAGTCGCGATAGTCGATCACCGCGCCGGATTCCGTCGCCTGGTTGCGCAGATATTCCGGAAGGATGCTGAGCGTCTGAATCAGCGCCTTGCGATCGGCGACCCAGAAGCAACTGCAGTCGAAGTTGACGCCCATCCACTTATGCGGATTGAAGTTGTAACTGTCAGCCAGTTCGACGCCACTCTGCAGATGACGAAATTCCGGACAGACCATCGCTGTTCCGGACATCGCCGCATCGACGTGCAACCAGAGATTCTGCTGGCGGCACACTTCCCCAATGGCACGGATGGGATCAAAGGCGTTGGAACTGGTCGTGCCCACGGTCGCGCATACATAAAACGGAGTCAGGCCAGCCCGACGGTCCGTTTCAATCTGGCGCGCCAGCGCATCCGGCTTCATGGCGAAATTTTCGTCGACCTCGATCAGCCGCACGTTGTCCACGCCGATGCCGGCGATCATCGCCGCCTTTTGCATCGAGGAATGCGTCTGCGTCGAAGCGTAGGCGATGAGCTTTCCGTCGCATCCCTTTGCATTGCTGGCGTAGCTGGTCGCGCGCTCGCGCGCCGCCAGCAACGCGCAGAGCGCCGCGCTGGACGCTGTGTCCTGGATAACTCCGCCACCCACGCTGGAAGATAGAAATTTCTCGGGCAAACCGAGCATGCCGACCAGCCAATCCATCACGCGCGTCTCCAGCTCCGTACAGGCCGGGCTGGTCGACCAAAGCATCCCCTGCACGTTCAAACCCGAGGCGAGAAGGTCACCCAGAATTCCCGGGCCTGACGAATTGCAGGGAAAGTAGCCGAACCAGTTCGGCGATTGCCAGTGCGTAACTCCCGGCAGAATCACGCGGTCCACATCTTTGAGCAGCTCATCGAACGATTCACCCTGTATGGGCGGATTCCCCGGCAACGCGGCACGAATCTCACCCGGCTTCACCTGCGAGAGCACGGGAAACGACTCAACGCGCGACTGGTAATCGGCGATCCAGTCCACCACGGCGTAACCGTAGCGGCGGAACTCATCGGGCGTCATGTGGAACGACCTGTCTTCGGCCATCGGATCTCCTCGGTGCTAATTCCGGCTCAAGAGCGCGGCTGAATTTGCCGATTCCCTCTTGTAGCACAGAAGGGAACAACCCCTGCGCTGGTGAGGGAGTAAAGAAGAATCTAATGCACGGACGAATTTTCTGGCAGATGCGCGATTACATCGAAAGCAAGCACGGCAAAGACGCCTGGAACAAGCTCCTCCACTCTACCGGGCTGCAGGAGCGGGTCTATCTTTCGCAGCCCTATCCGGATTCTGAAGCGGGCGCACTTCTCGCCGCAGCGTCAGCCATGAGCAAACAGTCGCTCTCTTCGGTGCTCGAAGAATTCGGCGCGTTCCTGGTCCCCGAGCTTCTTACGATGTACGCGCACGTGATCCGGCCGGAGTGGCGATCGCTCGATCTGCTGGAGCATGCCGAGAAAGTTGCGCATGGGTTGGTGCGGAAGCAGCAACCGGGCGCCACTCCGCCCTTCCTGCTGGCACACCGTCTCACTCCGAACCGATTGGAACTGACCTACAATTCACCGCGCAAGCTGTGCGCGCTGGCGGTCGGGGTAGGCATCGGATTGGGCAAGCACTTCAAGGAAACTGTCACAGCCCGCCACCGGGTGTGTATGCATCACGGGGACGACCGCTGCGAAATTGTGTACGACGTCGTCGGACAAACCACCTCGCCGAAGGATAGCGAGCCCGCGCTCGCTCACACGAGTCGCCCGAAGTAGACTCGCGTCTTGTAGTCGCAGGCCACGCGCCCGCCCTCCGAGTGAGCATCGTAAATTCGCCGCAGCTCTCTCATCATGGGCTCATGGTCCGGATGCTCCGGTCCGGGTGCATACGAAGACGACAGCAGCCGGCCTTCGATCCCGGCATAATCGAAATCCTGGCGCAGCATAAAGGTTCTCTGCTGAAACGGAGCCGGATCGAAGAATTCATTCACGGCGTCGGTCGTCCTCTCATGACGGACTTCTTTGTAATCTGTTCCGTAGGTGAGCAGCAGTTGCTCGTAGGCGCGCAGGAACGGAGTCGTATCCACTTCGCGCTCGTTCCACAGAAGCACGAGCCATCCGCCGGGCCTGAGAATTCGCATAAACTCCTGGCGGGCTTTCCCGCGGTCGAACCAGTGCGCGGCCTGCGCCGCGGTGACGAAATCGACGCTCGCGTCGCGCAGCGTGGTCGCCTCAGCGGTTCCGGTAATGCTGGTGAAGTTTGGAAACTGCTCCAGAACCCGCTCGCCCGCCTGCCGCATCTCCGCGTTCGGCTCGACGCCAAAAACGCGGTGGCCATTCTCCAGTAGCGGGCGCGTCCAGATGCCCGTGCCCGAGGCGATGTCGGCTATGACATGTTGCGGCGTCAGCCCACACTCCTCCTGCAAAGCGGTTAACGCCTCCGGCGGATATCCCGGCCGGTAACGAACGTAATTCTCGACTCGATCGGAAAAACGGCTGGTCGCGTTGCTTGCAGGCATACAGAGTGGTCAGCAAAATTTTTCAGCTTGCCAGAAGCTCATTCTAACGGCAGGATAGAGGTGTTGTCCCTCCCCGCCAGCGTCCCGTAACAACCAGGCTGGAGCGTGGCCCGCTAAGGGCGTCACGGTGTGAGCCTTAAAACGATGCGCGTTGTCATAAAAGTCGGCACCAGTCTTATCGCTCCCGGCGGGCAGATCGATATCAATCTGCTGCGCGGTATGGTGGATCAGTTCGATCTCTCCCGGAACGAATACCTGATCGTGACCTCTGGTGCGATTGCTGCCGGCATGTCCGGTCTGGCGCTCGAAAAGCGCCCCAGCGACGTTCCCGGCATGCAGGCTTGCGCGGCCGTCGGCCAGAGCAAGTTGATGCACACTTACGAGCGCCTCTTCTTCGGCAAGAAAGTGGTCGCGCAACTCCTGCTCTCGAGTGACGACTTCACCTCCCCGGTGCGCTATCGCAATCTGAAGAATGCGCTGGCCGAACTGCTGGCACTCGGCACAGTTCCGATCGTCAACGAGAACGACAGCGTCTCCGTCCGCGAACTCGAGGGCGCCTTCGGCGACAACGACGAACTGAGTTCCCTGCTCGCCACCGCCGTCAAAGCCGACTGGCTGCTGCTGTTGACCAACGTCGACGGATTCATGGTTCCCAACGGCCGCAAGAAACCGCGCCTGCAGCGCGTGATTCGCAAGCTGACTCCGGCCCTCGAAGCGCAATGCAACGGCAAGAGTTCCCTGGGACGCGGCGGTATGATTTCAAAATTGCGCGCGGCCAAGCTGGCCAGCGAAGCTGGAGTTCACGTCGCCATCGTCAACGGCCGCCATCCCCAGGCGATTACACTGGGAATGCTGCGAAAAATCGGTACGTACTTTCCGCCGCAAAACGGAATGTGATCGCGGGAGAAGGTTCCGAACATGACTGCAACTCTAACCACCGCTTTTTCCACGCAAGAGAAGTTACTGCGCGCCCGCGCCGCCTCGGCGCAATTGGCGCTCCTTTCCACCGGCGAGAAGAACGCCCTGCTCCACGCCATCGCGGACGCGATCGAAGCGAACGAAGCGGACATCCTCGAAGCGAACCGGTTGGACATTAACCTTTCCGGCCTCGAAGGCGCGATGCGCGACCGCCTGTTGCTGACTCCCGCGCGCATCAAAGAGATGGCCCGCGCCGTGCGCGAAGTCGCTGCCTTGCCCGATCCCATCGGCGAAACGCTCGCCGAATGGACGAAATCGAACGGCCTGCACATGCGCAAAGTGCGCGTGCCGCTTGGGGTCATCGGCATCATCTACGAGTCGCGCCCCAACGTTACCGTTGATACTGCCGTGCTCGCGCTGAAAACCGGCAACGCCATTGTCTTGCGTGGCGGCAAAGAAGCGGCGCAAAGCAATCAGCGCCTAGTCGAAATTATGAACGCCGTACCGGGCGTGCCCGAGGGCGCGATCGAACTGCTCGATGCCAGCACACGCCAATCTGTTCAGGAACTGATTAAAGCGCGAGGCCTGGTGGACGTGATCATCCCCCGCGGCGGCGCCGGACTGATCACTTTCGTCACCGAAAACTCCGCCGTTCCCGTCATCGAAACCGGAGCCGGAAACTGCCACATTTATGTCGACGAATCCGCCGACTTCGATATGGCTGATCGTATCGTGATCAACGCCAAGACGCAGCGGCCCTCGGTCTGCAACGCGGCTGAAAAACTGTTAGTGCACGAGCGAGTAGCCGCCGAATACATCCCACGCATCACGAAGAAATTGATCGAAGCCGGCGTCGAGGTCCGGGGCGACGTGAAATCTCAATCCCTCGCCGCAGGGCTGCCCATAGGTGCCACCACGGAAAAAGAATGGTACGAGGAGTATTTACGGCTGTGCATGGCGATCGGCGTGGTCGCCAACGTGGACGACGCGGTCGCCCACATCAACAAATATTCGACCAAGCATTCCGACTCGATCATCACCGCCAACGAAGCCAATGCCCGCAGATTCCTGCGCGGCGTGGATTCGGCTGCTGTCTACTGGAACGCCTCCACCCGCTTCACTGACGGCGGCGAATTCGGCTTCGGCGCCGAAATGGGCATCAGCACCCAGAAACTCCACTGCCGCGGCCCGTTCGCTTTGGCCGAGCTGACTTCCTCGAAGTACGAGATTGTGGGGACCGGGCAGGTGCGTTGAACTCTGGCGGCGCAGGACCAGTAGCCTCAGGAAATGCCAAATAGTAGTCGTGGTTCCTGCTCACGTCACTGAGCCCGCTATTTCCCACCGGCGTGATCTTAAGCGGTTTGTATTTCCGTTTCATAGCCTAGAATCTTCAGCGTTCTGCAGTCCTGTGCTACCTTATCAGTTCTCACCGCCAGAGCCGATGAAACTTCTCTCAGCCGCGCTGCTTTCTTCTTCCATTCTGCTTTTCTTGACGCCCACGAACGCTGGAAGCCCGCCTAACTCGCCGCCCGCCATCTTCGGTTTCCGCGACTCCACTGCTGAAGCCGCTATCGAAGCCCGCTTCCTCGCTGTCCCTGATCCCAAGCTGGCCCGGGAGCATCTGCGCATCCTGACCCAGGCTCCGCACATGGCGGGCACAGTCGAAGACAAGGCCACCGCCGATTACGTAGCCCAGAAATTCCGCGAGGCCGGCCTCGACACCGAGATCGTCGAATACAAAGTCTGGATCAACTATCCCTCGGAAATCAGCGTAGACATAACCGCTCCGGCAGGCGTCGAGATGCATGGCCCCACGCGTGAGCGCGTCGACAACGATCCCTTCCAGGACGACCCGCGAATCGTAACGCCCTTCAGCGGGATGTCGCCCTCGGGCGACATCGAGGCCGACGCGGTCTATGCCAACTACGGCACGCCCGAAGACTTCGAGAAGCTCGACAAACTGAAGGTCGACGTCCGTGGCAAAATTGTCTTAGTTCGCTATGGCCAGAATTTTCGCGG
>Ga0075017_100002155_pt1 | contig 12272 bp, 9 predicted proteins | sample AleBraG_ABR_2012_FD_71475 | JGI IMG/M metagenome (GOLD analysis project Ga0075017, IMG submission 71475) | Freshwater sediment microbial communities in response to fracking from Pennsylvania, USA - Alex Branch Run_MetaG_ABR_2012 | ecosystem: Environmental > Aquatic > Freshwater > Creek >...
GTACTTGCCGGTCAGCACTCCTCGCCCGAGCGGCGACCAGGCAAGGATGCCGAGACCGAGTTCGACAGCGGCGGGTACTACCTCACGCTCGATGCCGCGTTCGAGCAGGGAGTACTCGACCTGCGTCGAGATGATCGGCGCCGCGCCGGACATGGCGCGCGCACGCTGATGGGTGGCCGCGCGTGCGGTCTGCCAACCGGCGTAGTTGGAAACGCCGACGTACCGCGTGCGGCCGCTCGTGACTGCGGCATCGAGCGCTGCCAGCGTTTCGTCGAGTTCGGTCAGGTACGACCAGGTGTGCACCTGGAAGAGATCAACGTGGTCGGTCCGCAGCCGTTGCAGGGACGCGTCGAGCGAGTCGAGCAGCGCCCGTCGCGACATGTCGACAGCGCGTTCACCGTCGCGCCTGGAAATCCCCGCCTTCGTTGCCAAGACAACGTCGTCCCTGCCGACGACGTCGCCCAGCAGCGCGCCGACGAGGCTCTCGCTGTCGCCGTCGGCGTATCCGGCCGCGGTGTCTACCAACGTGCCGCCGGCTTCGACGAAGGCCCGCAACTGGTCAGCGGCCTCGTGCTCGTCGGTGTCCCGGCCCCAGGTCATCGTTCCCAGCGCGATCCGCGACACCTGAAGTCCGCTACGACCGACCCGGCGCTGCTCCATGGCGCATGAGGCTATCGACCCCGCTCGTCGGAGATGAGGCCGACGGGCCGAGCGAGCGCGCGCCCGTCGGACGGATAGAGTCCGCGACCATGGCGACGGTCCTGCTGGTCAGGCACGGCCGCACCGACGCCAACGCAAGTGGCGTTCTGGCCGGATGGACGCCCGGGATCTCGCTCGACGAGACCGGAGTCGCGCAAGCTGCGGCACTCGCCGCCCGGCTGGCTTCCGTGCCACTGGCGGCGGTGGTCAGCAGCCCGCTCGAGCGCTGCCAGGAGACCGCCGCGGCCATCATCGGCGCCCGCGAAGGCCTCACCGCGCAGGTGGACGACCGCATCGCCGAATGTCGTTACGGCGAATGGACCGGCAGAAAGTTATCCGAGCTCGCCAAAGAGCCGCTGTGGAAGGTGGTGCAGCAACACGCGAGTGCCGCCAGGTTCCCGGGCCCTGACGGTGAGTCGATCCTCGACATGCAGCATCGGGCCGTCGAGTCGGTGCGCGAGTGGGACTCGCGACTTGGGCCCGACGCGGTCTGGGTTGCGGTCAGCCACGCAGACGTGATCAAAGCGACCCTTGCGGACGCGCTCGGTCAGCACCTCGATACTTTCCAGCGGATCCAAATCGACCCGTGTTCTTTGTCGGTAGTCCGGTACACGCCGCTGCGACCGTTCGTGCTGCGGGTCAACGACGTTGGCGGCAGTGTGGACGGCTTGATACCGCCCAAGCGCCGGCGCGGCACCCGCCGCCCCAAAGCCGGTGACAGCGACGCGGTTGTCGGCGGAGGAGCCGGCTCGGGTTCAACCTAGCCGGGACAGTCGACGCGAGATCTGCCCGTTCGCCTAGGGTCGTCCCCATGCCTGGACTGGTCTTCGAATATGACCCTCCCGACCGGTTCGTCGCCGGAACGGTCGGCGAGCCCGGACAGCGCACCTTCTATCTGCAGGCCGCGGCCCGCGGTCGCACGACAAGCGTTGCACTCGAGAAGCAACAGGTAGCGGCGCTCGCCGAGCGGATCAGCGAGATTCTCGACGAGGTCGTCCTGCGCAGCGGTGGCACAGACGCGCCGGCCATGACCCCGGCCGGCTTGACCGACCGCGCTCCGCTCGAGCAGCCGGTCATCGAGGAGTTCCGGGTCGGCACCATGGCGCTCGCCTGGGATCCCGACCCGGGCGTGCTGGTGATCGAGGCGCACGCCATCAGCGACGCCGACGAGGACCCCGACGACGCTGACCCGGCCGAAGCGGCGATCACCCCCGCGCCGGCTCAGCCCGAAGACGAGCCGGACGTCCTGCGCGTGCGGCTCACGGCCGCCGCGGCGCGCGCCTTCGCGCAGCGGGCGGTGGCCGTTGTCGGCGCCGGCCGCCCCAACTGCCCGCTCTGCGGCCTGCCGCTCGATCCGACCGGTCACATCTGCCCGCGGCAGAACGGCTACCGGCGTCGCTGACCGCTCGACAGCGTCTAGCAGACTGGTCTCATGGCGTCCGATCACACCCCCAGTCCGGCGGAGCCGGCGCTGGACCGCTCGGTCGCCTTGGAACTGCTCGGCCGCGGCGACATCGACGTTCAGGGCAGGCTGGTCGATGCGTCCAACGCCACCTTGTACTGCGGGGTATCGCTGGACGGCGTCGAGGCCGTCTGCGTCTACAAGCCCACCGCCGGCGAGCGACCGTTGTGGGACTTCCCGGACGGAACGCTCGGCCTGCGCGAGGTTGCTGCCTTCGCGATGTCCGACGCGAGCGGGTGGGACCTGGTCCCCCCTACCGTCTTCCGCGAAGGACCGTTCGGGCCCGGTATGTGTCAGCTATGGATCGACATCGACGAGACGGTTGACCTCGGGGAACTGGTCCGCGCCGATCATCCGGACCTTCGGCGTATGTGCGCCCTCGACGCGGTGATCAACAACGCCGACCGCAAGGGCGGCCACTTGCTGCCGACCCCGGACGGTCGCATCTACGGCGTGGACCACGGAGTGTGCTTTTCCACGGACGAGAAGCTGCGGACCGTTCTCTGGCAGTGGCGCGGTCGCCGGATTCCTCCCGACGTACTGCAGACCCTGCAGGATCTGCGCGCCGATCTGGACGGCGCGCTCGGCGGCACACTCGCCGATCTCATCGATGTGGACGAGCTGCGGATGACTCGCCGCCGCCTCGACCGGCTCGTCCGCACCGGCAGATACCCGCAGCCGTCGGGGGACTGGCCGGCGGTGCCCTGGCCTCCGTTCTGACCTTCGATGCGTAGGCTGTCCCGCCGTGGAGTCGTGGACCAGCCCGGACCTTCCTCGTGTCGCCGGCCGGCCGCCGGCGTTGCGCGTGCACGACACGCCGTCGGGGAAGCTGGTCGAATCCGCCGGCGACCACCGGGCCGGCCTGTACGTCTGCGGCATCACTCCCTATGACGCAACACATCTCGGGCATGCGGCGACGTACGTCGCGTTCGACTTGCTCAACCGGCAGTGGCGGGACGCCGGCCGCGACGTCTGTTATGTCCAGAACATCACCGACATCGACGATCCGCTGCTCGAACGCGCGGCGTCGACGGGCGAAGACTGGCGCGCAATTGCAGCGCGCGAGATTTCCCTCTTCGCCGAAGACATGGCTGCGTTGAGGGTGCTGGCACCCGAGCACTACATCGGGGCGGTCGAGTCGATGGACAGGGTCGCCGACCTCGCGCGCAGATTGCGCGACGGGGGTCACGCATACGAGGTCGACGGCGATCTGTATTTCTCTGTTCACGCCGACCCGAATTTCGGTGAAGTGTCCGGGCTGGACACCACCACGATGATCGAGCTGTTCGGCGAGCGGGGCGGCGATCCGGCTCGGCCGGGGAAGAAGGATCCGCTGGACTCATTGCTGTGGCAGAGCGCGCGGCCGAACGAACCGTCCTGGCCGTCCGTGCTCGGTGACGGTCGTCCCGGGTGGCACGTCGAATGTGCGGCGATCGCGCTCGACCATCTCGGGCCGGCCTTCGATGTCCAGGGCGGCGGGCGCGACCTGGTGTTCCCGCACCATGAGATGTCCGCGTCCGAAGGCCAGGTGGCGACCGGGGTTCGGCCATATGCCCGCGCCTACGTGCACGCCGGAATGGTGGGTCTGGACGGCGAGAAGATGTCCAAGTCCCGCGGCAATCTCATCTTCGTGTCCAAGCTTCGCGCCCAGGGCGCCGACCCGATGGCGATCAGGCTCGCCCTGCTCGCCCACCACTACCGGTCCGACTGGGAATGGAGTCCCGCCGATCTGGCTCGTGCGACCGAACGCCTCGCGTTGTGGCGCTCCGCAGCGGCTGCGGTGAACGGCGGCGGCGACGGCGACGAGCACGTCGTCAAGCGGATGCGGGCGGCGCTCGCCAACGATTTGGATGCGCCGGCTGCGCTGGCCGTGGTCGATGCGTGGGCGGAGCACCCGAGCGGCCAGACGTCGCTGGTCGCGGATGCGATCGATGCACTGCTCGGCGTCGACGTCCGGCCGCAAACGCTCTGAAACAAGTCGTACCCGCTTGCGCCGGTGGGTGGACGCGGAGAACTCGGCTATCGGCGCTCGGGGCCTTCGCCACTCCGTCGGCGCAGGTAGCGCTCGAACTCCTGCGCGATGGCTTCGCCGCTGGCTTCCGGAAGTTCAGTAGTGTCGCGAGCCTGCTCCAACGATCGGACGTAGTCGGCGATCTCCTCGTCCTCGGCGGCCAATTCGTCGACTCCGCGCTCCCAGGCCCTGGCGTCCTCGGGTAGATCGCCAAGGGCGATCTGGACGTCGAGCAGATCCTCGATTTTTCGGACGAGCGCGAGCGAGGCCTTCGGGCAAGGCGGTTGCGCGACGTAGTGCGGGACGGCGGCCCAGACCGAGATCGCGGGCAGCCCAACCCGTCCGCAAGCCGCCTGAAGAACACCGACGATTCCGGTCGGCCCCTCGTAGCGCGACGTGTCCAGGTTCAGCTCGGCGGCCAGCGCCGGGTCGGTGACGGTGCCGGACACGGGAATCGGCCGGGTGTGCGGCGTGTCCGCCAGCAGGGCGCCGAGCGTGATTACCCGCTCCACTCCGAGGTCTGCCGCCAGACCCAGCAGCTCCTCGCAGTACGACCGCCAACGCATGCTCGGCTCGATTCCGCGCACCAGAACCGCATGCCGAGCGACTCCCGGGATGCGGGCGTACATGACTCGCGTCGTCGGCCAGCTGATCTCGCGGATGCCGTCGGCTTCGATGCTGACGGTCGGCCGGTTGACCTGGAAGTCGTAGAAGTCCTCGGGGTCCAGCTCGGCAAGCGGCTGGGCATCCCAGATGTCCTCGAGGTACTCGACCACCTCAGTCGCCGAGTCAGCCGCGTCGTTCCAGCCTTCGAACGCCGCGATCATCACCGGGTCGGTCAGGTCGGGAACCGCGTCGAGCTCGATCACCCGTCCGCCCTCCGATCCCGGTCCATCCGCGCCAGCCTACGCGGACCTCGCGGTCGCTCAGCGGATCCGAGCTCCCGATACCCTCGAGTCATCATGGAAGCAATCCCGTCGAGGCTGTCGAGGGGCCCCGGGGGTCTGCGGGCCGCGATGTCCGAACGCGTGCTTGTCGCCGACGGCGCGATGGGCACCATGCTGCAATCGCACGCACTGACACTCGACGACTTCCACGGCCTCGAAGGCTGCAACGAGATCTTGAATGTGACCCGGCCGGACGTGGTCCGCTCAGTACACGACGCCTACCTCGCCGTGGGCGTTGACTGCGTGGAGACCAACACGTTCGGCGCGAATTTGGCGAACCTCGCCGAGTACGACATCAGTCATCGGATCGGCGAGCTCGCCGAAGCGGGTGCCCGGCTGGCTCGCGAGGTCGCGGACGGCTGGTCCGAGCCGGATCGCCCGCGCTGGGTACTCGGCTCGGTCGGCCCCGGCACGAAGCTGCCGACGCTCGGTCACGTGTCGTTCCGAGACTTGCGGGACGCCTACGCCGAGCAGGTTGCCGGGATGCTCGCCGGCGGAGTCGACGCGGTGATCGTCGAGACAGCACAGGATCTCCTGCAGGCCAAGGCGGCTGTGATCGGGGCCAAGCGAGCGATCGGCGCCGCCGGAGCCGACGTGCCCGTATTCGTCTCGGTGACCGTCGAGACGACAGGGACGTTGTTGCTGGGCAGCGAGATCGGCGCGGCTCTGACGGCTCTGGAGCCGCTCGGAATCGACGCGATCGGGCTGAACTGCGCGACCGGCCCCGCCGAGATGAGCGAACACCTGCGGCAACTGGCCAAGCACTCGCGCGTGCCACTGACATGCATGCCGAACGCTGGACTGCCGATCCTCGGCTCGGACGGTGCCGTCTACCCGCTCGGGCCCCAGGGCCTTGCCGACGCGCACGAGCTCTTCGCCCGCGAATACGGTCTGTCAATCGTCGGCGGCTGCTGCGGCACAACTCCCGAGCACCTTCGCACCCTCGTCGAGCGAGTGGCCGGTCGTGGTGTCGAGCCGCGACGACCGATGCCCGAGCCCGGCGTGGCCTCGCTGTACCAGTCGGTGCCGTTCCAGCAGGACACGTCATACCTGTCCATCGGAGAGCGCACCAACGCGAACGGCTCCAAGGCGTTCCGCGACGCAATGCTCGCCGAGCGCTGGGACGACTGCATTGAGATCGCGCGCAGTCAGACCCGCGACGGAGCACATCTGCTGGACCTTTGCATCGACTACGTGGGCCGGGACGGCGTCGCCGACATGCGCGCACTCGCCGGACGGTTCGCCACCGCATCGACGCTGCCGCTCGTCCTGGACTCGACCGAGCCCGAGGTCGTCGAGGCGGGCCTGGAGATGCTCGGCGGCCGGGCGGTCGTGAACTCGGTCAACTACGAAGACGGGTCAGGCCCCGGATCGCGGATGCACCGGATCATGCCCATCGTCCGCGAACACGGCGCGGCAGTCATCGCCCTCACCATCGACGAGCAAGGTCAGGCGCGCACGGCCGAGTGGAAGGTCGCTGTCGCCGAGCGGTTGATCGTCGATCTCACCGAGAACTGGGGGATGCGGCCGGACGACATCATCGTCGACTGCCTGACCTTCCCGATCGCCACCGGGCAGGAGGAAACCCGCCGGGACGGGTTGGAGACCATCGAGGCGATCCGCGAAGTGAAGCGACGTTTCCCGCGCGTGCAAACGACGCTGGGGCTGTCGAACATTTCCTTCGGCCTGAACCCCGCGGCGCGCGTGGTGCTCAACTCGGTCTTCCTCGCCGAGTGCGTCAAGGCCGGCTTGGATTCCGCGATCGTGCACGCATCGAAGATCCTTCCGACCGCGAGGATTCCGGACGAGCAGCGGCAGGTCGCGCTCGACATGATCTACGACAGGCGGGTTCCGGCCGGGCCGGACACCGAGGCGTACGACCCGCTCAGCCGCTTTCTCGACCTCTTCGAGGGCGTCGACGTGTCGTCGATGCGGCAGGACAAGGCGAACGAGCTCGCCGGCCTCCCACTCTTCGCGCGCCTCGAACGGCGCATCGTCGACGGTGAGCGCTTGGGTCTCGAAAGCGATCTCGAGGAGGCGCTTCGCACCCGACCGGCACTCGAAATCGTCAACGACACCTTGCTGTCGGGCATGCGGACGGTCGGAGAGCTCTTCGGCTCCGGGCAGATGCAGCTTCCCTTCGTCCTGCAATCCGCGGAAGTGATGAAGTCTGCCGTGGCATACCTCGAACCCTTCATGGAGCGCACCGACGAGCAGGGAAAGGGCACCATCGTCTTGGCCACCGTGCGCGGTGACGTCCACGACATCGGCAAGAACTTGGTTGACATCATCTTGAGCAACAACGGCTACAACGTCGTCAACCTCGGTATCAAACAGCCGATCAACGCGATCCTCGACGCCGCGGAGGAGAACGCAGCCGACGTGATCGGGATGTCCGGGCTGCTGGTGAAATCGACGATGGTTATGAAGGAGAACCTGACCGAAATGAACCAGCGTGGAATCGCCGCGCGCTGGCCGGTCATCCTCGGCGGCGCTGCGCTCACGCGCGCGTACGTAGAGCAGGATCTCGCCGCGCTGTACGAGGGTGAGGTTCGCTACGCGCGCGATGCGTTCGAAGGGCTTCGCCTGATGGACGCAGTGGTCACGTATAAGACAGCGGGCGCAGAGTCGGGCATGGCGTCGTTGTCGGACGCGCTCCCGGCGCGGCGCGAACGCCGGGTCCGCCCGGCCCGTACCCCGAACGAAACCACGGCCGCGGCGGCCGCGGATGCGGCCGTCCCGGCCCGGTCCGATGTTGCGGTCGACAATGCGGTCCCGCAGCCGCCGTTCTGGGGCGATCGCATCGTGAAGGGCGTCGCGCTCGCGGACTATTCGACCTACCTCGACGAGCGGGCTCTGTTCCTCGGGCAGTGGGGGCTCCGGCCCACCCGCGGCGCCGACGGCCCGTCGTACGAGGATCTGGTCGAGACCCAAGGCCGGCCCCGATTGCGGATGTGGCTGGACCGGATCAAGACCGAGGGAATGGTCGAGGCAAGCGTCGCCTACGGGTACTTCGGTTGCGTCAGCGAAGGCGATGACCTGGTCGTTCTGTCCGAACCCGACCTGAACGCGCCTGAACGTTGCCGGTTCACCTTTCCCCGCCAACGACGTGACCGCTACCTCTGCCTCTCGGACTTCTTCCGGCCGCGCGAGTCGGGGACCGTCGACGTTGTCGCGTTCACGGTCGTAACAGTCGGCCAACGCGTCTCGGAAGCCACTGCCGACCTGTTCGCCAAGAACGCCTACCGCGAATATCTCGAGTTGCACGGGTTGTCGGTCCAGCTGGCCGAGGCGCTCGCCGAGTACTGGCACGCCCGGGTTCGGGAGGACCTCGGATTCGGCAGCGAGGACGCCACCGACCTGGGCGCAGTATTCCGCCAGGGCTACAGAGGTTCGCGGTATTCGTTCGGGTACCCCGCATGCCCGGACTTGGAGGAGCAGGCGAAAGTCTTCGACCTGCTCGACCCGGAACGCATCGGAGTCAAATTGTCCGAGGAGTTCCAGCTCCAACCCGAGCAGTCGACATCGGCGATCATTGCGCACCATCCCGAAGCCAAGTACTTCAACGCGCGTTGAGAGACGCCGTGCCCACTGAGACGCTCCAAGCCGTCCTGTTCGACATGGACGGCCTGCTCGTGGATACCGAGCACGCGTGGGGTGTCGCTGAGGAACGGGTCATGGCTTGGCTGGGCCATCCGTTCTGGGACGAAACCGAGCGCGCGGCGATGGTCGGCGGACCACTCGACAGGGTTGCGCAGTACATGGTCGAACGCGCGGGAAGCGACGTTTCCGCTGAAGCAGCGGAGCAGCGGCTCGTCGACGAGATGGCTGACCTTCTCGCGCACGGAGCCGACCATCGGCCGGGTGCCGAGCAACTCCTGGATGACCTGCGCGATCACGGCATCGCGTGCGCGCTCGTGTCGTCATCACCGCGGCGGCTCGTCGACTCCGTGCTGGAATCGGTCGGTGGCGAGCACTTCTCGCTCACCCTCGCCGGCGACGAGGTCGCGCGGCTGAAGCCGTTCCCCGACCCCTATCTGAAAGCATGCGCCGATCTCGGCGTCGACCCGGTGGCCACCGTCGTTCTCGAGGACAGTCCGGTCGGCATAGCGGCCGCGGAGGCCGCGGGCTGCATCGTGGTGGCAGTCCCGTTCGCGGTGCCGATCGCGGGCCGTCCGAGGCGGTTCGTGGTCGGGTCGCTCGCCGACCTCAGTACTCAAATATTGCGGCAGCTCGCGGCTTCAGCCGGCGACGTCGAACGCGCCGTCTAACGGATCGGCTAGCCCTTCGGGCTCTGTGACGATCACCGGCGTCGCTTCCGGCAGCGGCGGGGGAGTGCCGCCCCACGCCGGGCAGCGCGATTCCTTGTGGTCACACCAGTCGCACAGTTTCGAAGGGCTGGGCCGCCAGTCGGCGTTGCGCGTCGCCCGGTCTATCGCGGCCCACAGGGCGAGGACTTTCGCTTCCGTTGCCTTCAGCTCGGCCTCATCGGGGGAGTACCGAAGCACCTCGCCGCTGCCGAGATACATCAGCTGAAGCAGTCGCGGCACCTTGCCGTATGCGCGCCAGAGGATCAGCGCGTAGAACCGCATCTGGAACATTGCTTTGGCTTCGAAGCCCTCGGACGGTGCGCGGCCCGTCTTGTAGTCGACGACTCGGACTTCGCCGGAAGGCGCAACATCGAGTCGGTCGACGAACCCCCGTAGCAACAGGCCGGCCGGGAGCTCGACCTCGACGCGAAGTTCCCGCTCCGCCGGATCCAGCCGGGTCGGATCCTCCAGTTCGAAGTACTTCGCCAGGAGGCCATCGGCGTTCGAGAGGAAGCCGGGCAGCTCGCCGTCGGACGGCTCCGGATCGAGCAGGACCGCCAGCTCGGGTTCCTCCTCGAGCAACCGCTGCCACTCGGGCGCCACCAAGTTCGACGCGGCCTCGAGGGTTCGCTCGGACCGAGGAAGGTCGAACAGCCGCTCGAGCACGGCGTGGACGACGGTCCCTCTGGTCGCAGCCGGGCTGGGCTCCTCGGGAAGGCGGTCGATGACCCGGAAGCGGTACAGCAGCGGGCACGTCATGAAGTCAGACGCGCGCGATGGGGACAATGACGGCAGCCTTTGCTCGACCTCGAGGCCGGCGGCGCCGTCCACAGCCTGGGCGGCGCCCGAGACGTCGGCAGCGAGGTCCATCGTCCCGGTGGCGCTGTCCATGGGGTGACTGTAGGTGCGGCGACCGACCGTTTCACTGTGCCTCGCCGACTAAGCTCAGTCCGTGGGAGAGGATGGCACTTGATGGGCGGCGGCACGTTCCGCGTGGGCCGGTTTCTCGGTGCGCCCATCTTCACGGACATCTCCGTGTTCATTACCGGGATCCTCTTCGCGGTCGGCTTCCTGCCCCGCCTGCAGGAGATCGATCCGACGTTGGGCAGCCGGGGATACCTGGTGGCGGCCGTGTTCGCGGCGTTGCTCTACCTGTCGATCCTCATCCACGAGATGGCCCACGCCGCCGCAGCTCGCGCGTTCGGCCTTCCAGTGCAATCGATCACTCTGTCCATGCTCGGTGGCGCGACGGCCCTGGGCCGCCGTCCGCAGACACCGCTCAAAGACTTCACGGTCTCGGCCGCGGGCCCCGCAGCGACGCTCGCCCTGGCCGGCATCGGATTTCTGGGTCTCGCGCTGAGCCCCGCCGACAGCCTGGTCCGTCTGGTGGTATTCCAGCTGACCGTGGCCAACGTCATCGTCGGCATCTACAACCTGTTGCCCGGCCTGCCACTCGACGGCGGAAGCATGCTCGCCGCCGTGATCTGGAAGATCACCGGCCGCGAACTGCTCGGCCAGGTCGGCGCCGCGTGGGCCGGCCGCGGGGTAGCCGTGCTGACTGCTCTCTCGCCATTCCTGCTGGCTCTGCGCGCCAACACGACGCCCGACCTCATCTTCATTGTCTGGGCCGGTGTGCTCGCCTTCATGTTGTGGACCGGATCGACGCAGGCGCTCGCCGCGGCGAAGGTGCGGGACAAGGTCCCGCGGCTTGCGGTGCGCGGCATGATTCGTCCTGCGCTCGCTGTCCCCGCATCGCTGCCGCTCGCCGAGGCGCTTCGCAGGCTTGGGGAGGCAGGGGCCGGTGCGCTGGTCGTCACGGCTTCGGACGGGCAGGCGACTGGCCTGGTCAACGAGGCGGCGGTCGCCGCGACGCCGATCGAACGCAGGCCATGGGTCACCGTCCAGGACGTCGCGCGGGCGGTCGTTCCCGACGTCGTGCTGCGCTCGGACCTGGCCGGCCAGGACTTGATCGAGGCGTTGCGGACACATCCGGCGAGCGAGTACCTGGTCGTCGAGCCGACCGGAGCGATCGCCGGCGTACTGGCCGCGGCTGATCTCGAACGAGCGTTCGCCGACGCCTGAGGTGACGACTCCAACCGGGGCGGCGGGCCGCCGTGGCCCGCTCCGCGTGGGCGAACGCGTTCAGCTGACCGACGCCAAAGGACGGCTCCACACCATCCAGCTCGAGTCCGGCCGCGACTTCCACACTCATGCCGGAGCTATAGCCCACGACGCGCTGATCGGATCGGACGAGGGCGTCGTCGTGCTGAGCACGGGTGGGATGGAGTACCTGGCGTTGCGGCCGCTCTATCCAGACTTCGTGCTGTCGATGCCGCGCGGAGCCGCCGTCGTCTACCCCAAGGACGCGGCTCAGATCGTGACGATGGCCGACATCTTCCCGGGCGCCGTGGTCGTCGAGGCGGGCGTCGGCTCGGGCGCTCTGACGTGCGCCCTCCTGCGTGCGGTCGGTGACGCGGGGAAGGTCGCTTCCTACGAGCGACGCGAAGACTTCGCGACGATCGCTCGGCGCAACGTCGCGGCCTTCTTCGGCGGCGAGCATCCGGCCTGGAGCCTGACGATCGGCAGCGTCCAGGACGAGTTGCTTGCCGCTGACGCACTGCCGGCGGATCGAGCCGTACTCGACATGCTCGCGCCGTGGGAGTGCATCGACGCCGTCGCCCACGTGTTGCGACCCGGCGGGGTGCTGATCTGCTACGTCGCGACGACCACCCAGCTGTCGCGTGTCGTCGAGGACTTGCGGGCGCACGGCAACTTCGGAGAGCCGGAGTCCTGGGAGACGATGATGCGCACGTGGCACGTCGAAGGGCTCGCCGTCCGACCCG
>Ga0075017_100002156_pt1 | contig 12271 bp, 7 predicted proteins | sample AleBraG_ABR_2012_FD_71475 | JGI IMG/M metagenome (GOLD analysis project Ga0075017, IMG submission 71475) | Freshwater sediment microbial communities in response to fracking from Pennsylvania, USA - Alex Branch Run_MetaG_ABR_2012 | ecosystem: Environmental > Aquatic > Freshwater > Creek >...
CATATAGGCTGCGTAGTCAAACGGCACCTGAGGCGGGTGCAGCGTGCCCCGGTCCATCAGATTCGCCCATGTGTGCGAGCCCGTCAGATAAATTGCCTTCCCGGACCCATCCGTAAAGTAACGAGGGTTGGCAGGATTCACGCGCAGCGGCCCGGTGGCTTGGGCCCGAACATGTGTAAGCGTTTTCCCGGCATCCTGGACGTGGGGCACCAGCTTGCTTGTCTTCGGGTGAGGGTCATTTGGGCCAGAGGAGCGCTGCGTCTGCTGAGCAGGTGGCTGCTGAGCGACGACAGGAGGTGCTTCCCAAAACGTCGCCGCGATGAACACGCCTACGATGATAAGAAAGGGCCTTGGTCCTCTCATGATTCTCCTACCCTCCGTCGATTTTCGCGCACCAGATCGTACGATTCTTTCCGATTCCCCAAACCTAAATCTCAGCGAACAAACCTACGTCTTCAAACGCTTTCATAATGCGTTCATTCATCTCATCAACGTAACGCACGGTGTAGGGGTCGGGCGCTATACTCGCGTCGCGGCAGCGAGCACTCGGAAGCAGTCCTCGGGCCTGCAAGAGTCGCTTTTCGCAGTAAAGTATCAATTCGAAGTTTTGTGCGCCAAAGACAATGCGGGGCAAAAGTTTTTCGTAGAGTTGAGAAGCGTCCTGATATCTGTTCGCAGCCCGAAGTTTGAAAACGATATTCAAGGCATCTGCAAACCCCAGACCTGACATGACCCCACCGAGTCCAGCCGGAATCAGTTCCAACAGATAAAGCCCTCCCGTGCCATCCAACACTTTGATCCTGTCTTGTGACACTTCCCGGATGGCGACCAGTTTTGTCATGACCTCAGGTTCTTCCAGCTTCAGATAGCGAAAACCAGGACATTCGGCCGATAGCCGGGCTACGAAACTGGGCCCGACGGTACTCCCTCCGGGATGGTAGTCCTGAACGAGAGACGGAACATTTACCCCGTTTAGAATCGATTTCAGGTATCGCAGCAAGTCATCATCACTCAGGGCGAACATTCGTGGTATCAGGACAGAAATCAAATCCGCGCCAATCTCAACATATGTCCGCGCCATTTTCAATGCCACGCGCGCGGAACCGTGATTGCTCTGCGCGATGACCAACAAACGCCCAGCTGCCTGGTTGACCGCCACTTTCACTACATGAATCCGTTCCTCGTCGGATAGCTTATAGAATTCGCTGAGGTACGCCGGAAGACAAATCCCCGAAAATCCTTTGCTCACGGCGAATTCCACTAACCGTCTCAGCGCCTCCTCATCAATGTTTTCGTGAGCGTCGAAAGGTATGGGAATAATTGGAACCGCACCACTCAGCTCTTTCGCCTTGGCTTCCTGCATTTGGACTCCCCTAGATTACTTGTACGTTTGATCTTCTCGACTTCCCGCCCTATGGATACACGATGAGTTCGAACGTGACGCTATGTTCTACCAACGATCGGACGGACGAAACGCACGGCTTCCTTTGATTTGGGGCGGAGGAAATCAAAGTCGCAACCTTGATCCGCCTGGAGCACGTGATCAATGTAAAGCCGCGGGTAACCCCGCAAGTGTTCGCTGACTTGCGCAGTCCATAGCGACAGGCGTTCTGCTATCTCTTGCTCCGAGATCAGCAGGTCCAAACGCCGCTCCGCGACGCTGAGTCTGATCCTGTCACCGTCTCGCACGACCGCCAGAGGTCCTCCGATTGCGGACTCCGGCGCTGCGTGAAGGACGACCGTCCCATAGCTGGTACCGCTCATCCGCGAGTCCGAAATTCGGACCACGTCTCGCACGCCCTGCTTCAGCAGCTTCACCGGAATAGGAATTTCTCCCCACTCCGGCATCCCCGGAACACCTCGAGGACCCGTGTTCCGCATCACGAGGACACTTTCCGAAGAAACATCCAGTTCTTCGGAATCGATTCTGGCCAACATCTCCTGATAGCTGTTGAAGACGATGGCAGGTCCCGTATGGTTCAGCAATCGCTCAGTTGCGGCGGACGCTTTTAAGATTGCGCCGGAAGGAACGAGATTCCCCTTCAGGACAACCAATGCCCCGGAAGGATAGATGGGCTTGCTCAAAGACCCAATGACGTTGCGATCGAAACATTGAGCCGTCTTAATGTGTTCCCGTTGAGCCTTTCCTGAAACCGTTAGGCAATCCTGGTGGAGAAGGTCAGCAATCTCGCACATCACGGCCGGCAGGCCGCCAGCCCGATGGAGATGCTCCATGAGGAAACGGCCGGATGGTTTGAGGTTGACAATCATGGGAGTAGCTTGCGAAATCTCATCGAAAAGGCTCAGAGGCAGCGTGATACCAAGTCGTCCCGCAATGGCCACCAGGTGAATGACAGCGTTGGTAGAGCCTCCAATAGCATTGAGCACATAAATCGCATTGCGGAAGGCATCCTCAGTCATGATTTGGCTGGGACGCAAGTTCTCACCGACCATTTCCACAATGCGTCGTCCGACTGCTTCGGCAGCCACTCTTCGGCGCGAATCATTGGCAGGGATCCCACTGGTGCCCGAGGGCATCATGCCCAACGCTTCCGAGAGGGTGGCCATGGTGGAGGCCGTTCCCATCTCGTTGCAGGTGCCATACGAGCAGGAAATACATTGCTCTAGTTCGTGCAGATCGGCTTTCCGGATTTTGGCAGCCCGAAAATCATCCCAGGCCTTCCACAGATCGGTTGCAGCGCTCACTTCCTGTCCGCGCCAAAAACCAATCGCTTTGGGACCGGCCGATAACTGAATCGCTGGAATGTCACAACTCGCGGCGGCCATCAATTGCGCCGGGGTTGTCTTGTCGCAACCCGACAACAGAACCAACCCATCGATCGGGTTTCCCCGGACAGTTTCTTCAATGTCCATCGAAGCCAGATTTCGATAAGGCAGGTCGGAAGGCTTTAGGAATTCAGCCCCCAATCCCATGGTCGGAAACTCCAGAGCAAGGCCTCCGGCCTGGGCTACTCCCCGCTTCACCGGTTCAACCAGCTCTTTCAGCCCCATCTCACAGTTATTCAACTCGCTCGATGGATTACAGATGCCGATGATGGGTTTACCCGCGGCGAATTGCGGGTCGAAGCCGAGCGTAGACAGTGCGCTTCGATGTCGAACCCCCACTTCATCCTGCCGCTCGAACCACTCGTCACTGCGGAGCTTAATGCGACCCATGACCTCTCCTGAATGTGATCGTCACCCAGCAACGAAAGACTGATTTCGCCGGCATGAAGTTTTTGACATTCTCTGGCAATGCGGTTTCCGCATAAGAATCCGATGCCACGAGAAAAAGGGGTACGATCCTCAGCCCCGTCCGAGGTAAGCCTGTTTCACGGGAAGGACAATCGCTTCGAACATGTTCATGTGCGGCGGGAGAGACGCCATCAGTGTCGCAACCTCGGCAATCTCTTCGACCTTCATCATGGGCTCGGAGGAATACTCAGGGATCCCGCAGATAGCCCCAACCTCTTCCGCAGAGCTCTCTACGCGAACATTCCCGGGATGTAAACAGCAGGCGGAGATTCCGAATTCGCGTCCTTCCAACGCTGTAACGGTTGTAAGTCCGGTAAGACCAAATTTGCTGCTGGCATAGGGAGCAGAGTTAGGCCGCGGACGCTGGGCGGAAATGCTGCCAATATTGAGGATTCGTCCGCCGCCCTGACTCTTCATGATCCGCATCGCGGAACGCGTGCAAAGAAAGGGACCCTTCAAGTTCGTTGCGATTACTTTGTCCCATGTCTCCACGGACATCTCGGTCAGGGGCCCGCCGTCAGTTGCGCCGGCGTTGTTAACCAGAATGTCGACCCGATGGAAAAGATTCATCGTGCCTTCGAACAAGGAGTTCACCTGAACCTCGTCGGTCACATCTGTGGCGATAGGAACAACTGTCGAACCCGAAGCCCCGATCTCCTTGGCTGTCCGGGACAGACGTTCCATGCTCCGACCGGCAACTACGATCTTGGCCCCTTCGGCAGCCAAAGAGCGGGCGATTGCTTTCCCAATGCCGCTTCCGGCGCCCGTGACGATTGCTACTTTTTCATCTAATCTCCCCATCCTTAATTCTCCATTCTCCTATTACGACTCAAGGCGAAGAGGCATGCAATCAACGGTGGACTATTGTCCCTAGAAAATCGCAATGGGATTGAAGAGGGAACCGGTTCCCCGCGGAAGACGCAGGGGGGAGGCCACAACCATGAAAGTCCACCGGGTTTCCTCCTCGCACACCTTAACCAATTCCTCGAATTGAAGACTGTCCGCACAAGCCATGCCCATAGAAGCAATCTGCAGGGCATGGACTGGATAGGGAACGCCCTCGACGTTGCTGGGCACAGTCTCTCCATCGCCGTCGGGCAGAAACGCAGCCACTTTGCGTTCGTGAAGCAGAACCATGGCGTTCACATGGAGCCCAGCCTGCCCCTCTCCGTCACACCCATTGTTCCAGGAACCCAGCTCGAGCCGCCGTCGGTGATGTCCTGTACGAAAGAGAAAGATATCGCCCTCACCTAAACGGACACCCTGGAATCGTTCCACTGCTTCGATTTCTTCGGCAGTGACCGCCTCTCCCAGCTCCAGCCACTTCACCTTCCTGAACCGCGGGATATCGAGCAGGACTCCTCGCCCCACGATGCCGTGAGCATAAGCAGTGATGTCCATCAAGGTTGCGCCCCGCGAAGTAACAGTCGCTGGGGACTTTCCGTTGTAAAGCTTTCCTTTGTAAGCAACGTGACACAACGCATCAATATGGGTCCTGCAATCCCCATGAAGTTCACTCCCAAGAAAGTCTCCAGCAAACCGTGGTTCGCCGTGCTCCGGGCGGATGTCGTGAGTCTTCACCATGTAATGCACGGAAGGACGGGGGTTGTCCGGTCCCGCAACCGTGTTGATTGGCAACGAAAGCGATACAGTACGACCCGAGCGGACCAGGGCTGCGCTCGCGCGAACGTGTTCGGGTTTGAGGTAGTGTAGAGTGCCCTTCCCATCGTCAGGCCCCCAGCGTCCCCAGTTGGAGACACGCTGGAAAAGCTGGTCGAATTCTTCGGCTGAGGTGAACGTCGGACTCGTCTTGTGCTGACTCATGAACTCACTGCCGTCAATCCGGAAGGGCTACTTGTCGCGCGGATTCCTTTGCCCACAATTCCCTATTGGATGTATGTGGCTTCCGTCCTAAGGAAATATCCTAATGCTCGATCTTTAAAACCTCCTCTACTTCTTTTCTTCTGATTCCATAGAGGTGATCGTGAAGACCGAGCGTCTGATCGAGAAATTGCACCGACATCTCAATCTTATCCCCGACCTCAATGCCAACCGATGGGTCCGTGATCTCTATCACCGTATGCTCGATGTGCAGCGCCTTTACTCGCAGTCCAGGAGTCCCCTTGACCGAGGGCAGCCCATTTTCACCGCTCATCGCTCTGAATCCCGCGTCCACCACGATTCTTTCGCCCGGAGTCTTGCTGATTACGGTAGCCAGGATCGTCAAGGTAGGTTCAAACTCAGGAGCGAACGGGCGGTAAGCGCAGTCCATCAGCAAGTAGGAACCCGCCTGAATTTCGGTAATGCCCGGGCACCCGGCAGCGATTGAAAAATCACTTGTACCGCCACAACTGACGATCTCAACGCGAATGCCCTCGCGCTCGATCATCGTTTTCGTATCCGTAAGGCGCTTAAGAGCCTTATGTACGACTTGATCTTTCTCAGGCCCTGGTGAGAGTGCAACCTGGCCCTCATATCCCATCAAACCGCGGAATCTTAACCCTTTCTCCAGAACTAACCTGGCGAGAGAAAGAGCCGCTTCTCCGGGTTTTACGCCGCAACGCCCTAGCCGAACATCCACGTCGACGACGACATTTAGCTCGTGTTTCCATTCACCTGCCAGCTTCGCCATGTCAGAGACAACTTTGGGGTTGTCAACGGCGACGATTACCGGCGCGCGTCGTGCCAGATCCACGAAATTCTGGATCTTGATTGCTTCGGTAATTTCGTTGGCGATGAGAATACTGTCGATTCCCTGCCGAACAAGCGTTTCAGCCTGATCCAGGCGTGCACAGGTCAAGCCGATGGCACCGACTTCTATCTGTCTTTTGGCCAGCGAAAGCACTTGATGCGCCTTGAAGTGCGGGCGCAACTTTGGGCCGCTGTCCCGGAAAAAGGTGGCCATCCGGAGCAGGTTCCTCTCCATGCCATCCAGATCCATCAGTAGAGCAGGAGTGGGGAGGCCTGATACCTCCATCCCAGGCCTAATCGCTATCCGATCTTTCGGGTCCACCTCGGTTGGTCCGATTCGTTTGGTTGGCATGACTAAGCCTTTTCAACCACACAACATTTCAAGCCAGGCATCCGAGATTAAAGTCCGCAAACAGCATCGGCAACGGTCCATCTTAATTGCGCATGTCCTGGAACGTCGGAGTAATGTTGCGAGGTCAATCGACGTGTAGGGGGCTTCACATCTTGGTCGGGTTATTTCGGAGCAAGTAAACCCCCGAAGGCATACTTAGAGACAACAAATTCAAAAACTACATCGTTGGAAAGACGCTAAAACGCAAGCCTAAGTCCAATTTGCATGACGCGAGGGCCAAAATCGCTTGCCACTTCTCCGTTGCCAATGTTGTTTGATCCGTTACAAGGTGCTCCCGGAGCCGTCAGAGGGCTGCAAAAGAGACTGATGCCGCTCCACTGGGGGTGGTTGAACGTATTGAAGGTTTCCCACCGAAATTGCAGGGTCGAATGTTCGCCGCTGAACCAAGGGAGCTCAAAATTCTTAGTGAGTCCTATATCCCAGTTATTGCGGCCGGGGCCGGTGATTGGATTCTTCCTCATGTAGCCAAACATGCCCGGTTCGTTGTCGGCCCGCAGTTGCGGTATGGTGATCTGTGCGAAGGTTCCGGAGTCAAACCAGGTTGGTGTCGGACCGAACTGAGGATCATTGGTCACACCTTTTTGCACACGGAATTTACCGATTGGGTTGCATAGCACATTTCCCCCTACTCCGCTGGCCATACCTGCGATGCCACAGGTAAAGTTGAGGGGAGGGCCCAAGCTGAATGTCGTTACTCCGCTAAGCTGCCACCCACCCAGCGCGGCGCGGGCGAAACCGTTGCCGGAGTGAGTAAAGAACGGAATCGCGTAGACGTAATTCATGCTGAACGCTTGCGCCTGGTTCAGCGATGAGGTGCCATACCATCTCTTCGTATCGTAGTCGTTGATTCCGGTTGGCGAGGAACTCGTTCCGCCCCCGCCAAACACGTCATCCAGCGTGTGTGACCACGTATAAAATATCTGAAGGGTCAGATTGTGGCCCACGTTATGGCGGAAATCCGCCTGTAGTGCGTTGTAGTTTGAGCTTGCCTCCGCCTCCGCGCGGTTGATGTTGGTAAAACCGCGATAGGGGGCGAAGAATATGGCGGGTTCGAGCGTGTTGATCAGAATGTTTTGTACGTCGCAGTTGCCGGAGGCGTCGCATCCCGGGGTCCCTGCGAGGGATGGTACATTCTGAATTCCCGCCCCGACCGGAACCTGGTTGATATTACGGAACCGCTGAAGGTGATGACCAATCGTCCCGACGTAACTCACGCTCAGAATGCTCTTGTCAAAAAGCTCCCGCTGGACACCCAGGCTAAAATGCTGAATCTGCGGCAAGGACTGATGCTGTAAAAGGTCAGTGGCGAATACCGGTGCGATTGCCCCCGGCACCACATTCGCGAAGCCGTTGATGTTGAAAGCAGAGAGCGTACCTACCACGGGCGGGCCGCCGTAGCGGTTGGCTGCCGTCATATGCGCATTGCTCGTGTCATACGTATACGCATAACCACCACGGACAACCATCTTCCCCTTTGCGGTGGGGTCCCAGGAAAAGCCAAATCGCGGCGAGAAGTTGCCTTTAGGCAAAATCGTACAGCCTTTAGGTATGGATCCCGTGCCACATTCGACCAACCCATTCCCGTAAGTTAGCCAGTTGGCCCCGGTTCCGGGGATGATGTTACCGGCTGCGTTAAGCTGTGCCTGATTAGCGGGGTTATACAGGCTGGGTACAAAGATCGACGCCACGGTGGGCGTGGTATGGTCCACCCATGGAGTCACGAAATAATAGCGGAGCCCGAGATTGAGAGTCAGCTTGGAGGAAATTCTCCAATCATCCTGGACATAGGGCTCGAAGTCCGTTTGCCTGTAATGTCCACGTGTAAATCCACCCGCGAGCTGGCCATTCGTGACCAGCCCAGTTTGCGTGTACGATCCCATTCTGCCCAGGTACATGTCTGCCAGGGCATTCCCCGTAGTGACGGACGAAGAATCGCTGAACGATAAAATTCCCTGGCTGTCAAATCCTCCGTTTGGAACAACGTGAGTCAGTTGGTCTTTGAGGAGGAAGAATCCGAACTTGAGGATGTGTTTGCCTCGTGTCCACACCAAATTATCTTTAAACGTCAATGCGGGATTCGCGTACGAATATGGGTAGCCCGTGTCTTCGGAAAACGAAGGGCCTCCCCCTTGCACCGATATGGCAGGCAATAGTGGGCCAGACGCAGGCCCAGGGAAAATGCTCGCAATCCCGAAGCCGGAGGGTTTGACAATCGATCCGGAGACAGAATCAGCTCCTACAGCCGAATTTGCAGTCCAGTAGTCGGTAGAGAAACCAAAGATGAACTCATTCAGCAGGTCGGAGCGGAACGAGTTGGTAAGATGCAGGACGGCGTTTTTTGCAGGAATGTCGAGCGGTGTCTTCACCGTGCCGAACTGTGCCGAGGTCCAAAGCGTAGGAATGAACTCCTGCTGGTAGGCGTCCTGCGTGTATCGCATAAACAGGCGAACCTTGTCGGTGAAGTTGTGGTCTACACGGAAGCCATCCTCCCGAAAGTTCGTGGGCAAAGAAGGAGCTTTCGTGTAAGTGATGGGACCGTTATTAGGCAATGGGACCAAGGCGTTCAGCAAGGTGAGCGCAGAGGGATCGATGGAAACAGAGTCTCCCGCAAAGGGCAATCCGGTCGCCGGATTGTTTGGGATTTGGCACCCCGATGCCACAACGACGTTGTAATTGGGAGAACTCGAATCGCATTCACTGAAGTCACCCTGGCGCTCGCGCAAGGATGGCACTTTCGCGTTCAAGATTGTGCCGTCACGGTAACGGCGCCATTGTTCTGAGATGAAAAAGAACGTCTTCTGTTTGTTGGTATTGTAATAGCCCGGAATATAGACGGGACCACCGAGGGTGAAGCCGAAATCGTTGTGCTTGGTCGGCGCTTTTGGCTGTCCCGCACGGTGCAGGAACCAGTCATCGGCGTTGAGGACGTCATTGCGCACAAATTCAAACGCGCTGCCGTGAAATTGATTGGTACCGGCTTTTGTCACAACTTCAATCATTGCCGAACCAGACTTGGCGTACTCGGCGCTGTAGTTCGAGGTCGATACTTTGAATTCAGCGATGGAATCCAGGCTTGGGTATATCTGAAGAGAATCGCTCCCGGAGCCCTGGTCGACGTTATTAATCCCATCCACCTCCCAGTTGTTCATATTTCCCGGCAGACCGTTGACTGGAAGTGTGTCCGTCGCGAGATCACTCACGGAATTGGGATCAAAGCCGCCGCCGAGCGGTGCCGCTCCCGGGATGAGTAAAGCGAGATTGACAAAGTTTCTCGATGGTATGCTCAGCTCGCTTATTTGCTTTCCAACGGCCACTCCGGATATGGCTGCCGTATCGGTCTCAACATTCGTGGCGTTCCCCTGCACTGTCACCTGCTCATTCTCCAGGCCGACTTTGAGCTGAAGATCCACACGCAAGGTTTGACCCGCATTCAAAGTAATGCCGGTTCGCTTGAGCACCTGGAACCCGGACACTTCCGCAGTAACATCGTAGCTTCCGAGTGGAATACGCGCGGCAGTGTATTCACCGACCGAGTTGGATTGGTAGGAGCGCGTAAATCCAACCGCCTGATTGGATACGGTGATTTTGGCGTTCGGAATGGCAGCATCGCTCGGGTCTGTTACGGTGCCCACAATTGTGGCTTGATCTGTTGCCGACAAATAGAGCGACCCGGCGAAGAGAAAACCGGCCAGACACAAATACCGAAGCCTCATAGCAAGCTCCTTGTAGATCTGATTCGGAACCCCGACGCACATGCAGTGACGGAAGAGTATGAGCTGTACTTCGCTTGCGTCTATAATTCCGTCACAATTTTTTGTAACAGAACTATCGCTGATGCTCCGCAGTGCGCTGCTACGCTCAAAAGCTGCATTGGGGTCCGGAGTGCCGAAGACGAGGAAGTCTTACCGTGATTCCTTCACATGGATGATCCGGTCAACCTGTAGATTTCTGAGTTTTTGCACGATTCCAGATGGCCATCGAATCTCAATCTCATCGGCCATCTGGGCTGCACCGAGACCGAAGTGCACTGGTGCAGCGCTCGACGAAGCGTAACCGGATGCCGTGCTTACGTGATTGAATTGCGTCTGGCCACCGGCGACAACACGGATTCGTGCCCCGATCGCGTCGCGGTTGCTTTTGGTACCCTCAAGGACCAATTCCAGCCAATGATTCCCGTCAGCACTATCGTTGATCCACAGTTCGGCGGGCGCGGCCAGGGCAGTAACGACGATGTCGAGTTTCCCGTCGTGATTAAAGTCGCCAACCGCCGCGCCTCGGTGCCGCCGCGGCGGCTGGGCATTGAAGCCCGCTTCCTCCGTCAGGGCAGACCACTTGGCTCCCGCGAGATTGCGAAAAACAGTGTTGTTCTGTTCCACCTTGCGGAGGCCTGCCATGGCGAGTGATTGCACGTCACCGCGGCTCACAAAAATGTCTTTCCAACCGTCGTTATCAAAGTCCGCGATATTCACGCTGTACCCTGACATCGGTTTGCTGAGCAAAGCCATTCCACTTTTCGCTGTGATGTCCGTGAACCCGCCATCACGATTATTTTGATAGATGGGGAAAGTCTCGTCTTGCAAAGCAACTAGCACAATGTCCGGAAAACCATCGTTATTCAGGTCGTGGAAGTCGACGCCCATGCCAGATATGGCATTGCCTTGCTCGGGCAGAGCCACTCCGGTTTCGGTAGCCACCTCTTCAAATCGGGCATTTCCTTTGTTATGGAATAAAAAGTTGAAGAGTTTATCGTTGGTGACGAATATATCGGGAAGGCCGTCTCCATCGTAGTCAGCGATGCCGACACCCATACCCTTCCCCGCGTGCGAACGAATACCCGATGGGGCGGAAATATCGGTAAAAGTACCGTCCCCGTTGTTCAGGAATAGTTGGTTGGGAAGCGCTTTGTAGAACTTGGGATGACAGTATTCGGGTTTCTCTTCGAACTTGCAGTCCGGCTCCTTATGAACATCCCAGCTCATGTAATTGAGGACGAACAGGTCCAGGAGTCCGTCGTTGTTCACATCAACCCACGCGGCGCCCGTCGACCAAAGCGGACCGAACTCCTTGTCGGGCTTGGCAAGTCCGGCCTTCTCGGTCACGTCGGTGAAGGTTCCGTCACCATTGTTGTGATAAAGCGTGTTGTGATGTACGCCGGCGACGAAGAGATCTTCGTGACCGTCGTTGTCGTAATCGCCGACCGCCACGCCCATGTCATAGCCGGTCCCGGCCAGTCCGGCTTTCTCGGTCACGTCGGTGAAGGTTCCGTCGCCGTTGTTCCGAAACAGCCGATTGGAGTACTTCGGCGCAGTTTTTTTTAAGTCGGCAATGTCCGCGCCGTTGGTAAAAAAAATATCCAGGTTACCGTCGTTGTCGTAGTCAAAGACGGCAACGCCCCCGGCCATGGTCTCGGGGGCATGTTTTTGTGGTGTTTCAGAATTGTCCAGTGAAAATGGGATCGGACGGAACTGAAAGTGAATGCTTGGCTTGGCTGATTGCGCGAAACCCGTGGGCCGCCATGCAATTGCCGCCACGAGCAGAACGAGCCTGCAAAATATTGCCAGGATGCAGAACTCGCGGCGGAGAAAAGCCATGGCGGGGGTCACGATAGCACGGCAACAGGAATACGACAAAAACCGCGCCACCCCGTGAGATTCCCCTTGAACGTTACCCGCAATGGATGTAGTAGTTGTGTACTCCCACTCGCATGGTCCAGGCATCGCCATCGTCCATCGCTGCTGCTTCGCCCGCAGGCGACGACGCGCTTAGGAACAAAATGCCAGAATCCGGATTGAAGTTCTTCACCGCCGTCTGCCGGCGGAACATGGAAAAATTTCTTGCAACGGGCATGCTCACACTGCTTGTTTGCCAGGCTCCGCTTTGTCAAACTCAGTCTTCTCAGACTCCGACAAGACC
>Ga0075017_100002157_pt1 | contig 12270 bp, 12 predicted proteins | sample AleBraG_ABR_2012_FD_71475 | JGI IMG/M metagenome (GOLD analysis project Ga0075017, IMG submission 71475) | Freshwater sediment microbial communities in response to fracking from Pennsylvania, USA - Alex Branch Run_MetaG_ABR_2012 | ecosystem: Environmental > Aquatic > Freshwater > Creek >...
GTCGAGGTGAGCAGCGACCGCCCGACGCTGGTCACGGTCTCCGGGGCGGAGACGGTCAGCGTCGGGCCGGGCGCGCGGCGCTTCCCGCGCGGGTGATGGCGGCCCGACGAACGTGAGCCGCGTGTGCCGGCCGGCCGTGCCCCGCTCCGTATAAGCCCCCTCAGCCGATCCGTGGCGGGCGCTGATGCGGCGAGCCGGGGCCGGCACGAACATGGGTCGATCGTGGGAGGGACAAGCCGATGAGAGTCCGTGAGGGATCCCGCAGCCCGGGCGCCCTGGGATCCCCCGAGCGCTATGCCGACCGGCGTGACGCAGGACGCCGCCTGGCCATGCTGCTTTCGGACTTCCGCTATGAGGACCCGGTGGTCGTCGGCGTCGCGGCCGACGGGATGCCCGTGGCGGCCGAGGTGGCGAGCGCGCTGCAGGCGCCGCTTGAGCTGGTCGCGGTGTGCGAGCTCACGGCCCCCGCGCACCCGGCCCATCCCGTCGGCGCCCTGGCCGAGGGCGACATTACGGTGATCGACGATCGGGCCGTGCGGCAGCTCGGGCTGAGCGCCGACGGGCTCGCCGCGGTCGTGGCGCGGGCCCGGCGCGAGCTGAGCGCGCGGCTGGCGCGCCACTGCGAGACCCGGCTGCGGCTGGCGGTGGCCGGACGGACGGTCCTGCTCGTCGACGACGGCCTCCCCCACCCTCACCGCGCGCAGGCGGCCGTGAGCTCGCTGCGCCGGCGCGGCGCGGCGCGAATCGTCCTGGCCACGCCCGTCGGCACACCTGAGGCGGGCCGCGGGCTGTGCGGCTTCGTGGACGACGTGGTCTGCGTCGCGCTCGCCGAGAGGTGGCCCGGCCGGGGCTGCTACCGGGACCCGCGGCCGACCGCGGAGGACGAGGTCTCAGCGCTGCTGAAGGAGCCTGCGGGAGCTGTTGCGCGTGAGGTCGCGATCGACGTGGAGAGCGGTCTCGCGCTCCGCGGCGAGCTGACCGTGCCGTGGGGAGCGCATGGTCGCGGCCTGGTGGTGTTCGCGCACGGTGGCGGATCTGACCGGCTGAGCCCCCGCAGCCGCCAGACGGCCGACGAACTCAACGAAGCGGGCTTCGCGACGCTGTCATTCGATCTGTTGAGCCGAGGCGAGCAGGGTGAGGACGCCCGCGTGTTCGGCATGCACCGCGCCGCCGGACCCGATCTTCCGCTGCTCGCGGGCCGGCTCGTCGAGGCCAGCCGCTGGCTGCGCCGCCAGCCCGAGACCGCGAGGCTCGCGCTCGGCTACTTCGGCGCCGGCAGGGGCGCTGCCGTTTCGCTGCTCGCCGCGGCCGATCTCGGCGCAGGAGTGCGCGGCCTCGTCTCGTGCGGCGGGCGCCCCGACCTGGCAAGGGGACGGCTGGCGGAGGTGCTGGCACCGGTTCTGTTGATCGTCGGCGGCGCCGAGCCGGGGGTGCTGGAGATCAATCGCAGGGCACAGGCTCGGCTGCGCTGCGAGAGTCAGCTCGCCCTGGTGGGCGGCGCGACCAGCCGTTTCGGGGAGCCGGGTGCACCGGAGCACGTCGGGCGATTGACGATCGACTGGTTCACGCAGCACCTCTGCCAGGGCGCGTCCGGACCCGGCTCGGCGGAGCATGACGCCGGTCTGAGCCTGAGCGTGTGAGGCCACCGACGATGTCGCTCGGCTCGATGCTCCGTCCCGGCCCCCGCCCACGACCTCCCGAGCGGCTTCGCAGCGGCGGCTACCTGACCGATGGCCGGCGGCTGTTCCGGGTCGTCTCGCAGTTCAGCACCGTCGGAGAGCACAAATTCGCCCGGCTGGAGGACTGCCTGACGCTCGAGGTCAGCGCCTACTCGCCGGGTGAGCTCTATCAGATGAAGCTCAGACCGATTGATGTCGAGCAGTGATGCTCGCGAGCTCGACACGATCGCCCCGCCGGCCGGTTTCGGGCTGAAGTCGTTGAGGGTCATAGCCGCGATCACCGATGACGGCGTCGCCCCGGCCGTGCTGGCGGGCGCCGACGCCATCGCCGAGATGGCGTGCGCGGACACAGAGGCGCTGCACGTGGGCCACGAGAACCCGGTGCTGGGGCAGGCCGCGCGGGAGCTCGGCATGACGCTCAGGACCCTCGCCGGGAACGCCGTCGAGGCGATCCTCGACGCCTGCGCCGCCGAGGACGTGGCCGCGCTCGTGATCGGCGCGCGAGCATCGTCGGTGGCCGCGCGCGCTGTGGGCGCAACGACCTCCTCGCTCATCACGATGGTGGACAAGCCCGTTGTGGTCGTCCCTCCGAACGCCAGGGTCGTGCGTCGCATCGAGCGCGTGCTCGTGCCGATGAACGGAACGACGCCGGACGGCGCCGCGCTTCGGCAGGTCACGCAGCTCGCGCTGGGCCTCAAGCTGGAGGTGGTGGTGGCGCACGTGTCCGACCGGCTGTCGCTGCCGGCGTTCAGCGACCACGCCCCGCATGAGGTGCGAGCGTGGCAGGAGGAGTTCCTCGCCCGCCACGGTCCGGCTGCGCCCGACGCGCGGCTCGAGCTGCGCGTGGGCGATGCTCGCGAGCACCTGCTGGAGATCCTCGATCGAACGGGCTGCGAGCTCGTTGCGCTCAGTTGGAATCGGGATCTCTCGGGCGGGCATGCCGAGGTCGTGCGCAGCATGATGGCCGAGTCACCGGTGCCGGTGCTGCTGACCTCCCGGGACCGCGAGCTCCACGCCCTCGTCGGGACCTCATCGCCCTCGGGGCCCGCATACCAGATGCCGTGAGCAGACGGCGACGGGTGCAGACCGAACCCCGACCGGGTCGGGCGACAAGTAGAAACCCACCGGCGGCCCGCGGACAGACAACGATGCGGGCATCCCGGGGGCGTTCTAGCCTGAGCTCCATGGTGGCGGCTATCTCTGCAGATGTGCTTGAGCGGCTGGCTGAGCTCGAGAGCGGCGGGCAGCCGGTCTTGAGCGTCTACTTCGACCTGGACCCCGATCGCTTCCCGACCCCGGCGGAGCGCGAGGCGGAGCTCTCGGCGCTGCTGTCGGGAGTGGGTGCTCGCAGCGCCGACGCCGAGCGTGTCCGTGATGCCCTGCTTGGCCACCACGAGCTTGTTCTCGGCGCACGGGGCATCGCGATCTTCTCGTGCCACGCCAGCGGGGCGCTCGAGGTGCTGGCGCTGCCCGAGCCGGTCGAGCCGCTTGCCGTCCTCGACGCGGTCCCCTGGCTCGAGCCGATCGTGGCGATGGAGACGAGCGAGGATTGGAGCGTCGCGGTCGTCAGCAGGCGTGGCGCGCGACTGTTCCGCGGCGGGCCGAACGGGCTGGTGGAGTTCGCGGCCTTCCAGGATGAGCTTCAGGGGCGCCATTCACAGGGCGGCTGGTCGCAGGCGCGCTTCCAGCGCGGTATCGAGCAGCAGGTGCACGAGCACCTGCGCCACACCGCCGAGCTTCTGGAGCGCGCTCACCGGCGCCGTCCCTTCGTCGGCATGGTGATCGTGGCAGCCGCCGAGGTCTGGCCCGGCGTGAAGGACTGCCTGTCGCCCGAGTTGCGCGATCGGGTCGTGGGAGTGGTCGACCGTGACCTCGAGCACTCGACCGTCCAGGAGATCATGCAGGCCGTCACCCCCGTCCTCGACCGGGTCGCGGGCGAGCACGAGCAGGCGCTGCTCGCGCGCCTGGAGGACGCGCTGGGATCGGGTGGTCCCGCCGTGGCCGGACTGGAAGAGGTCATCGCGATGCTCGACGAAGAGCGCATCGAGTTGCTCTTGCTGGCCGACAAGGTGACGCTCACGGCGGGGCGCTGCCCGGATTGTGGCCGGCTGTCGGCGGACGCCGAAGGCCGGTGCCCGCTTGACGGCACTCAGCTGGCGAGGGTCGACGCGGCTGAGCACCTGCTCGCGCGCGCGGCACAGGGCTCGACCGACGTGGTGGTCCTGCGCCGGGAGTCCGACGCGCTGCGCAGGCGCGGCCAGGTCGCTGCCCTGTTGCGCTGGTGAGAGCGGCCTGGCGCGGGGCGGGTAGGGTTGGACGGCCTTGCTGTTCACCCCCCATGACCTGACCGATGCGGAGCTCGAGCTGCAACGCGAGGTGCGCGAATTCCTCGCCGCGGAGCTGCCGCGCGGGACGTTCAGGCCCGCGCTGGGGATGGGCGCGCCGCGGGACCGGGCGTTCTCGGGGAAGCTGGCCGAGCGGGGCTGGATCGGGATGGCCCTGCCGGCCCGCTACGGCGGCCACGACCGCAGCGCCGTCGACCGGTTCGTCGTCAGCGAGGAGCTGCTCCGCTGGGGCGCGCCGCTCGGGCACCATTGGGTCGCCGATCGCCAGACCGGCCCGACGATCAACCGGTTCGGCAGCGAGGAGCAGAAGCGCCGTTTCCTGCCGGCGATCTGCCGCGGCGAGCTGTCGTTCGCGATCGGCATGAGCGAGCCGGAGGCCGGCAGCGACCTCGCGGCCGTGCGGACGCGCGCGAGCCGGGTCGACGGCGGCTGGGTCGTCAACGGGACGAAGGTCTGGACGAGCGGCGCGCACGAGAGCGACTGGTTCGTCGTGCTGTGCCGGACGGGGGACGCGCCCGAGGACCGCCATGCGGGGCTCAGCCAGCTGATCGTGGATCTGCGCTGCGACGGCCTGACGATCAGGCCGATCCCGTTCCTCTCCGGTCATCGCGACTTCAACGAGGTCGTGCTCGAGGATGTGTACGTGCCGGACGAGCTGGTGCTCGGCGAGATCGGCGGCGGCTGGGCGCAGAACACCTCGGAGCTCGCCCACGAGCGCGGAGGGCCGGAGCGGTGGCTGTCGAGCTATCTGCTGCTCGAGGAGCTGATGCGCTGGCGCCCGGAGCTGTTCGGCGCCGAACGTGGGGGCCTGGTGCTCGGCGCCGCCGTGGCGCGGCTGTGGGCGATGCGGCGGCTGTCGCTCTCGGTGGCGCGCATGATCGACAGCGGTGAGGCGCCGGCCGTCCAGTCTGCGCTCGTCAAGGAGATGGCCACGCGATTCGAGCAGGACCTGGTCGTGTCGCTGCAGGAGCTGATCGCGCTGGAGCCCGTCAGCGACGGAGACTCGCTGTTCGAGCGGCTGCTGTTCGAAGCGGTCCTGAGCGGTCCGTCCTTCACGATCCGCGGCGGCACGAACGAGATCCTGCGCTCGGTCGCGGCCAAGGGGCTGAGCGCGCTGTGAATGACTGGCTGCTGATCGACGGTGCGCGCCGGCTGCTCGGCGAGACATGCACGCACGAGGCCGTGCAGGCGGCCGAGCGCGACGGCTGGTCGGCCTCGATCTGGGATGCGCTCAGCGCAAGCGGCTATTCGGAGCTCGCGGGAATCGAGCCGGGCGACGCGCTGGCGGTGCTCCGCGTCGCCGGCGAGCACGCCGCACCGGTGCCACTTGCCGAGGCGACGCTCGCGGGCTGGCTGCTGGGGGAAGCCATCGAGGGGCCGGTGAGCGTCCTCGCGCCGGACGGCGCGGGCGAGCTCTCGCTCGAGGACGGGCTGCTCAGCGGGACCGCTCGGCGAGTGCCCTGGGGGCGCGCCGTCGATCGCGTCGTCGCGGTCATCGACGGCCAGGCCGTCCTGATCCGGACCGCGGTCGCGACGAGTCTCGAGCGGCGGACCAACCTCGCCGGCGAGCCCCGCGACACCCTGGTCTTCGACCGCGCACCCGTCGAGCGGGCGAAGCCCCCCGCCTGCGAGCTGATGGAGCGTGGCGCGCTCACCAGGGTGGCGCTGATGGCCGGCGCACTCGGCGCGATGGCTCGGCTCACCGTCCGCTACGCCGCCGAGCGCCGCCAGTTCGGGCGCCCGATCGCCGGCTTCCAGGCGGTGCAGCAGCACCTCGTGTCCCTCGCCCAGGACGCATCGCTCGTCGCGATGGCGGCCGAGCGCGCCGCGCGCGCGAGGACCTTCTTCGAGATCGCCGCGGCCAAGCAGCTCGCCTCCCGGGCCGCTCTGACGGCGACGCGGGCCGCCCATCAGGTTCACGGTGCCATGGGCATGACGCAGGAGTACCCGCTGCACCACCTCAGCCGCCGGCTCTGGGCGTGGCGTTCGGAGTACGGCGACGAGCAGCTGTGGGCGGGCCGGCTGGGTGCCGCCGTGGCCAGAGCCGGAGCCGACAGCCTCTACCCCGCGATTGCCGGTGGCTCGACGGTGATCTGATGCCCGTGCTCGTCCACGACGGCCTCGACATCCACTACGAGCGCCACGGCTCCGCGGTCGACAGCCCGCCGCTGCTGCTCAGCCACGGGTTCTCGGCGAGTGCCCGGATGTGGGACCTGAACGTGGCGGCGCTGGCCCGCGACCGGGAGGTGCTCGTGTGGGACATGCGCGGGCACGCGCTCAGCGGTGCGCCCGCCGATCCGGGGGCGTACGGCGTCGAGCAGAGCATCTCCGACATGCTCGCCCTGCTCGAGGTCCTGGGCGCGGAGCGCGCCGTGCTCGTCGGGATGTCGCTCGGCGGCTACCTGTCGCTGGCCTTCCACGCGCGCCACCCGCAGCGCGTCGCGGGGCTCGTCCTTGTCGACACGGGCCCCGGCTTTCGCCGCCCCGAGCCGCGCGAGCAGTGGAACTCCTTCGCCGAGCGGATGGCCGCCTCGCTCGAACGCGACGGCCTTGCGGCGCTGCCCGCCGGCCCCGAGGTGGGAGAGCACAGCCACGCCCATGGGCTCGCACACGCCGCGCGGCGGGTGATGGGACAGCGGGACGCCCACGTGATCGACTCGCTCGAGTCGATAGCGGTCCCGACGCTGGTGATTGTCGGCTCCGAGGACCGCAACTTCCTGGGCGCAGCGGACTACATGGCCGCGAAGATCCCGGGGGCCCGCAAGGTCGTCCTCGCCGGCGCCGGCCATGCCGCCAACATCGACGCCGCCGACGCGTTCAACGCCCTCGTCGGGGAGTTCCTGGAGGCCCTGTGAGCGACGTGACGGTCTCGCTCGAGGATGCGCATGTGGCGATCGTCGAGATTCACCGTCCGCCCGCGAACTTCTTCGACGCGGCCCTGATCCGCGCGATCGCCGACGCCTACGAGGCGCTGGACGGCGGCGGGGAATGTCGCGTGATCGTCCTGTGCTCGGAGGGGAAGCACTTCTGCGCGGGCGCCGACTTCGGCGCGACCAGAGGCGCCAACGCGGCCGAGGAGCCTCGGTCCCTGTACGAGCAGGCTCTGCGGCTGTTCAGGTCCCGGACGCCCGTCGTCGCCGCCGTCCAGGGGGCGGCCGTCGGCGGCGGCCTGGGCCTGGCGTTGAGTGCGGATTTCCGGGTGGCGACGCCGGACTCGCGCTTCTGCGCCAACTTCGCCCGCCTCGGGTTCCACCACGGCTTCGGCCTGACGGTCACACTCCCGGCGCTCGTCGGACAGCAGACGGCGCGTGAGCTCCTCTACACGGGTCGTCGCGTGCCCGGCGGGCAGGCCCTGACGCTCGGCCTGTGCGACCGCCTTTCGCCACCCGAGGCGCTGCGCGCCACCGCCCGCGAGCTGGCCGGCGAGATCGCGGCCTCCGCTCCGCTGGCGGTGCGCTCGATACGCACGACGCTCAACGGCGAGCTCGCCGACCGGGTCGCCGCCGCGCTCGAGCGGGAGGCCGCCGAGCAGGACCGGCTGCGGGCGACCGAGGACTTCAGCGAGGGCGTCCGCGCGAGCCTCGAGCGGCGCCAGCCAAGGTTTCAGGGGCGCTGAGCCGGCGAAAAGTACGGAGCTCGCCTCCGATGTCGGCACAGATGCGGGCGGCGGCCCCGCCATCAAGGATGAGCTATGGCCCCCGTCCCTGCCCGTGAAGCCAGATCCGACGAGAGGGTTTCGACGTCTCGCAGGAATGTCATCGAGGTGGAGGGACTGACGAGGCGGTTCGGCGACTTCACCGCCGTGGACGACGTCAGCTTCGCCGTCGGCGAGGGCGAGGTGTTCGCGTTTCTGGGCCCGAACGGAGCCGGCAAGTCCACCACCATCAACATGCTCTGCACGCTCGCCAAGCCGACGGCCGGACGGGTCCGGGTCGCGGGGTTCGACGTGAGCGCCCGGCCGAAGGCCGTGCGCCGCAACATCGGCCTCGTCTTCCAGGAGCAGACGCTCGACGAACAGCTCACCGCACGTGAGAACCTGCGCTTTCACGCGGTGCTCTACCGCGTGCCCCGCGAGGAGGTCGACGAGCGCATCGAGCGGGTGCTGGAGCTCGTCGACCTGAGCGACCGCCGTGACGACCTCGTGTCGGAGTTCTCGGGCGGGATGGCGCGCCGGCTCGAGATCGCCAGGGCGCTGATGCACGTCCCCAGGGTCCTGTTTCTCGACGAGCCGACCATCGGCCTCGACCCGCAGACGCGCGCCCTCATGTGGGAGGACGTCCTGCGGCTGCGCGAGGAGGCGAACGTGACCGTGTTCCTCACCACTCACTACATGGATGAGGCCGAGTACGCCGACCGGATCGCGATCATCGACCGGGGCCGGATTGTCGCGCTCGACACCCCCGAGGCGCTGAAGGAGGCGGTCGGCGCCGACACCGTCGACCTCGGCACCACCGACGACAGGCTCGCGACGGCTGCCCTGGAACGCAGCGGCTACCGGGTCGAGGTCGTCTCCGACGGGGTTCGCGTATTCGTCGAGAACGGCGCGAACGCCGTTGCGGCGTTGATCGCATGCGTCGAGGTCCCCGTCCTGAACGTGCACGTCCACCGGCCGACCCTCGATGACGTGTTCCTCCACTTCACCGGCCGCGAGATCCGCGAGTCCCATGCGAGCTCGCTGCCGGCCCGCGTACGGGCCTGGCATGGCAGGAGGCGCTGATGAGTGCCGCCGCCCTGCCCACGGCACCCGCCGAACGCCGCGACACGGTCCTCAGAGATGAGCTTCGCACGACGCGGATGGTGTGGCTGCGCGAGCTGATCCGCTTCGAGCGCACACGCACACGCATCCTGAGCGGACTGATACAGCCGCTGCTCTTCCTGGTCGTCCTCGGCTACGGCATGTCCGGGCTGGTCGGGACCACCGCAGGATTTGATTTCAAGAAGTTCATGTTTCCCGGCATCATGGCGATGAGCGTCGTCACGACAGCGATCTTCTCCGGGATGTCGATCGTCTGGGACCGCGAATTCGGCTTCCTGCGCGAGATGCTGGTGGCGCCGACGAGCCGGGCGTCGCTGGCGCTCGGCAAGACCGCGGGCGGGGCCACCGTCGCGGCGACGCAGGGCACGATCATGCTCGTCCTGGCGCCTCTGATCGGCGTGCACCTGACGGCTCTTCTGGTCGTCGAGATCATCGGTCTCGAGCTGCTGATGGCGATCGCGCTGACCGCCTTCGGCGTGTTCATCGCGACCCACATCCAGAAGATGGAAGGCTTCCAGGTGGTCATGCAGATGCTGCTGTTCCCGATGATCTTCCTGTCCGGCGCGCTGTTCCCGCTGAACGGGCTTCCGGGGTGGTTGACCGTCCTCACGCGGATCAACCCGCTCACATATGCGGTCGCCCCGCTCCGCCAGGTGGTGTTCGCGGCTCAGAACATGCCCGCGGCGGCCCGTGCCCGCTTCCCTTCAACCGTCAAGCTGTTCGGTCACACGCTCCCGATCGGGGTCGAGATCGCGATCGTGGTCATCTTCGCCGCCACCTTCATCACGCTCGCCATCCGCGGCTTCTCACAGACCGAATAGCCCACCTCGACGGCGCCGGGAGCGGGACCGGCGGCCGGCCCTCACGGGTCCTGAAGCAGCCCGAGGACGTTGCCGTCGGGGTCGGCGACGGTGGCCACCAGGCGAGTCTCAACCGGCGCGTTCCGCCGCGCCAAGCCCTCGCCGGGCGAAGCCTGCGAGCACCAGGGCCGCTGCTGCGAGCAGGACGAAGGAGAGCGCGACCTTCACGGGAGAGCCCGCGAGCAGTCCCCGACCCGCCTCCATCACGGGGGTGACGGGGTTCACGGTGGACACCGCGTGCACCCAGCCGGTGAGCAGCGACAGGGGCACGTAGACGGGGGCGAGGAAGAGCGCCACGAAGACCGGCATCTGGATCAGCGGCCCCGCCTGCTCGGTGCGCAGGAACATGGCGATCCCGATCGACCACAGCCCGGCAGTGAAGTTCATGCCGAGGCCGAGGCCGAAGAGGCCGGCCAGCTCGATCGCGCTGCCTTCGACCCGCATCCCGGCGATGAGTCCGGCGATCGTGACAACGGTCCCGACGATCAGCCAGCGAACCAGGGCGCCGACGACGTATCCGGCGATGATCCCGGTGCGCTGCGGCGCGGCCAGGAGCAGTCTGCGGGCGAATCCTGATTGGAAGTCGCGCGCCACCGCGAAGCCCGTGAAGACCCCGCCGAAGGCCGCCGATTGAAGGAATACGAAGGTGAACTGGAAGGAGGTGTAGCCCGGCCGGTAGTGGAAGTTCGGCACGTTGCTGATGCGCGAGAGGCCCCCGGCGAATGCAACCAGGAAGAACAGCGGGAAGATGATCGAGGGGACGATGATCGCGGGGTTGACGACCGTGTTGTGGATCGAGCGCCAGGCGACCCCGCGGGCCACGTAGAGGAAGCGCCTCATGCGCGTGCGAGCCTCGATCTCATCGCTGGTCGCGCGAGCGCGAGCGTGATCAGCGCGAGCGCGAAGGAGAAGCCGAAGGCGAGCTCCAGCGCTTGCGCGTTCCACCCCTCGATGACGAGACTGCGCATCCCCTCGACGAGGTAGGAGACCGGGTTGTAGGTGGCGACGTCGCGGAACCATTCGGCTTTGATCAGGTTGCGTGGGATCGTCGCCGAGCTCAGGAAGAGGGTCACGAACAGCAGCGGGAAGACGCCCTGGACCGCTTCGCCGCTGCCCAGGCGCAGCGCCAGTAGCCCGCCCAGGCAGGCGAAGGCGAACGAGACCGAGAGCGACAGGACCAGCAGCATCGCCACCCCGCCCACGCCGCTCGCGAAGCCGACACCGGTGGCAAGCCCCACGAGCAGGTAGACGAGCGCCTGCACGCAGCCGAGCACGAGCGCCCCGCCGAGCTGCCCGACGAGCATCGCCTCGCTTCGCAGCGGCGTGAGCGCGAGCCGGTTCAGAAAGCCCGTTTCGACGTCGCGGGCCAGACTCGTGCCGGCGTTGATGGAAACGAACATGGCCCCCTGGATGAAGGGCATGGCGAGCAGGAAGGCGCGGTAGTTGGATGTGGGGAAGCCCTTGATCTCGGTGAGCCGACTGATCGCGCTGCCGTTGATCGCGAACAGGATCAGCGGGAAGAGCATCGGGAAGAACAGGAGGGCGCGCTGGCGGAAGGCGCCCGTGGCCGAACGCCGGGCGACGGCCATGACCTGCTCGAGCAGTGACGGTTCGCGCACCAAGGCTCAGCCAGCGCCCTCGAGCTTGCGGCCGGTCTTCTCGAGGAAGACATCGTCCAGGGAGGGCTGATGGAGCTGGAGGGTCTCGATCCGCACGTTGTGGCTGTCGAGCAGCCGGATGATCTCCGCGAGCTCCGACTCGCCGCCGGCGAGCTGTACCGTCACGCTGCCCCGTCCGCCGCGCCGGGGCTCCCCGTAGCGACCGAGGGCCTCAGCCAGGCGCTCGCCCGCCGCCGGGTCCGCGGGCGTGATCTCGACGCTGGGGCTGCCGATTTCGGCCTTCAGCTGCGCGGGGGTGCCTTCGGCGACGATCCTGCCGCTGTCGATGATCCCGATCCGGTCGGCGAGCGCGTCGGCCTCCTCGAGGTACTGCGTGGTGAGGAAGACCGTCATGCCCTCGTCGTGGGCCAGCCTGGCGACCTCTTCCCAGAGGGAGGCGCGGCTCTGGGGGTCGAGGCCGGTCGTGGGCTCGTCGAGGAACAGGATCCGAGGCTCGTGAACGAGCGCAAGAGCGAGATCGAGGCGCCTCTTCATCCCGCCCGAGTAGCCGCCCACGCGGCGATCGGCGGCCTCGGTGAGCCCCACACGGTCGAGCAGCTCGTCGGTACGAGCCCTGCGCCTGCGCGAGGGGATCCCCTGCAGCGTCGCCTGAAGGCTCAGGTGCTCGCGGCCGGTGAGGATCGTGTCGAGTGCCGCTTCCTGGAGGGCCGCGCCGATGACCGTGCGTACGTGCGAGCTCTGGTGCACGATGTCGAAGCCTCCCACCGACGCATGGCCGCTCGTCGGCGGCAGGAGCGTGGTGAGCATGAGCACAGTCGTCGACTTGCCCGCGCCATTGGGTCCGAGGAAGCCATAGATCTCCCCCGGCTCCACGGACAGGTCGATGCCGTCGACCGCGCGAGGTCCCTTGCGGAACTCCCGCACGAGCCCATGCACCTCGATCGCATTCTCCGGATCGGCCATGCCCGCATCCTCGCGCAGATGGACCATCCGGCGCGTCGCGGGGGTTGG
>Ga0075017_100002158_pt1 | contig 12264 bp, 11 predicted proteins | sample AleBraG_ABR_2012_FD_71475 | JGI IMG/M metagenome (GOLD analysis project Ga0075017, IMG submission 71475) | Freshwater sediment microbial communities in response to fracking from Pennsylvania, USA - Alex Branch Run_MetaG_ABR_2012 | ecosystem: Environmental > Aquatic > Freshwater > Creek >...
TCGGGCGATTCGTACTTGAGCTTCATGATCTTCGCAGCGTCGATCACGGACCCGCCCCCCAGCGCGATGATCTGGTCCACCTTGTAGAGGTTGAGGGCCTCCACTCCTTGCATGACGACCTTGACTTCGGGCTCCGCATCGGGAATGACCGAGACGTGAATGGAAGTCTGTGCGGGAAGGTGACGCCGGACGACATCCACGTGGCCCATCTGCTCCAGGGCAGGGTTAGTAATAATGATGGTGGAGCGCGACTCGAGATCGCGCAGATTCTCCACGGCGTTCAGGTTGAAATAAATTTGATTGGGAACTCGGAACCACATGTGCGCCTGCGTCCTTCGGGCTACGCGTTTTATGTTGAGGTAGTGATACACATTCACGTTATCCATGGTGCTGTTGCCGCCACCGGTTCCACATCCGAAGGAGAAGGTGGGCACCATGTCGTTGTAAACGCCGCCAAAGGCTCCGATGGATCCGGGAGAATTCACGATGATCCGCCCTGCGTTCATCACCTCACCGAACTTACGGATGACCTCGTCGTTGCGCGAAAAGACGACCGCCGTATGTCCCAGCCCGCCGGCATGGTTCACGTCGATGCAAACCTTGAGCGCCTCATCAACCGACTTCGCTCGATATACCGCGAGCACCGGACACAGTTTCTCGGCCGACAGCGGATATGCCCGGCCCACACCCTTAATCGGTGCGATCAGAAGCTTGGTATCCGGCTTGACCGAGAGACCGACCATTCGCGCGATGTCCGTGGCTTTCTGCCCTACTGCAATGGGAACCAAGAACCCGGTATCGGAATCGATTACCGTGCGCTCGAGGATTTCTGTTTCTTTCTCATTGCAGATATGCGCACCCAGGTCCGCAAATTTCTTCAGCACAAGGTCATAAATCTCATCGTCGATCACCACGGTCTGCTCTGAGGCACAAATCGTTCCGTTGTCGAAGGTCTTGGAGGTGATGATGTCCACCACGGCCATGTTCAGGTCCGCAGTCTTTTCCAGATAGACAGGCGTATTGCCTGCGCCTACGCCCAGGGCCGGTTTACCGGAGCTGTAAGCAGCTTTGACCACACCGGGCCCGCCGGTCGCATCGATCAGGCCCACATCTTTGTGCCGCATCAGGTAGGCGTTGTCCTCCAGGGTGTGCGATTCCAGGCAAGTGAAAACGCCTTCGGGCGCGCCGTGCTTTATCGCGGTCTCGTACATGATCTGCACGGCTTCATGGCAACAATGCCAGGCGCTCGGGTGGGGACTGAAGATGACCGCGTTGCGCGTCTTGATCGCCATGATGCATTTGAAGAGAACGGTTGAAGTGGGGTTCGTAATCGGGGTAAGCGAAAAGATGATGCCGATCGGTTCCGCCATTTCGACCAGACCGCGTTCCGGGAACTCACGAATGGCACCGACTGTGCGTTTGTCCTTGACGTAGTTGTAGACAAACTCGGTGGCCACCATATTCTTGAGGGCTTTGTCCTCGAGAACACCGAGCCTGGTCTCGTCAACCGCCAGGCGCGCCAGGTATTGAGCCTTTGCCAGTCCAGCCAGGACCATGGGCTTGACGATGCGATCGACATCTTCTTGGGAGAATTGGGTAAAGACGGCGGCGGCACTTCGGGCTTGAGTGACTAGCCCTTCCAGGTAGGCGACTCGCTCTTCACTGAGGCTTTTTGTGACAGGCGGGATCTCGACCCGCTCCAGCATTGCTTCGCTTGTGACCATTGCCGTCCCCTTTTGACTCAGTGGCGGGGCCGTGTCCTTGAGAAGCACTCACTCCGGAGTTCCCGGCTCTCACCATCATGAGCAGGGTGGCAGCTGATCACTCTCGCTGCGAAAAAATGGTCTTCTGTTTCTAGGCGTAGTCGATGGGGTGCCGGTCGAACCAATGCTCGTCCCGGGCCCTGCCAATGTTCTTCAGTGCATCGCCTGTAATAGACGCGGTCAAGCCGCGGCTTTCCCAGGCCACGCCCACGCTAAGCCCAATAACCCAACCCAGAAAACCGAATGCCAGCGCTTTGTGTACAGACCTGTGGCGATTGCGCGGGCAACTGCCCAGCAAGCCCAGGCATGCCCCAACGGCAGCCGGCGTCAAAGCATTTCGAACTACTTTTCCCAGAAACGGAGTAAGCGACCTTCCATGGAGGAATGCTTCTTGACCCGAACGCGCTCCCGCCAACCCAGAGGTCAGAACCTTGCGCCCGTATTCAACCTCGGACTTCGACCATCTTCGTAGATCCATGGATATTGCCCTCGTTGTCCTGGTTGAGACGGATATCGTGTCTAACTACACCACCGTCAAGGGTTTGATTCGGTGGCGCGGGTCACGGCTGAGTGTGACGGATGTCCGGTCGTGAAGTGAGATGGAGCGGCGCTCCGTGTGCGGAGGGTGGAAGTAGGGAACGAATCCAAGATTCGCTCCCTCGATAATCAGTTGAACAAATGTTTCAGCGTTCTTCGTCTACGACACAACGTATTTCCCTGTTTCGATGATTCGACGCGCGATCTTCTCGCGCAGGGCAACGGTATTGAATGGTTCGTACTTGCATAGGCGCCGTAGAATCGCCGTCTGTGTGCGCAGCATGTCACCTTCACTCGCGGCAGCAATCACCATCCTGGCGGAACTTTCAATTCTCTCGATTGCGCCCGTGATGTAAACGCGAGTCATCGCAATGGGCAAAGCATCGTTCGCATCACCGTTGCGTGTGACGTACTTTTGAGCGCGCAGAACGGCTGACTCCATGGCATATGTTTCAATGGTCATGTTCGCGATGGCGCCCATGATCTCCTGCTGGTCCTGAATCGCCTGCATATACTTCTGCGTGGCCACTCCAGCGGCGAACAGTCCAATCTTTTTCGCGGCTGCCACCAGCTTCCGCTCCTCGGCCAAAGGACCTTCCATGCTTTCGTCCCTGGCGCCAGAGATCACTTCGTCCATGAGCTTCTTGATTGCTGGCATCAACGGGAGATGTCCGGACATTGCCCTCTTCAGCAAAAATCCGGTGATGACCAGCCGATTGACTTCGTTGGTGCCCTCGAAAATCCGGTTGACGCGCGAATCACGATAGTTGCGCTCGGCCGGATACTCCTCGACGAAGCCATACCCGCCATAGATCTGCACCGTTTCATCCACAACGTGATCGAGAAACTCCGATCCCCACACTTTAAGGATGGAGCACTCGACGGCGTACTCGTCAATTACCTTGCGCACCGGGCCCATGTCGCCGTGCCCTTCCCCGAGCTGCGCAATGGCCGCGTCCATCATGCCGACGGTACGGTATGCCATCGCTTCGCCGGTGAAAATGCCCACCGCCATGTCGGCCAGTTTTTCGCGCACCAATCCGAAGTCGGCAATCACCTTGCCGAACGCCTTGCGCTGTTTTGCGTAGGCGATGGCGCTCTCGATGGAGTTGCGGGCTGCGCCGACGCTCCCCGCGCCCAGCTTGATGCGGCCCACGTTCAGGACATTGAAGGCGATCAGGTGTCCCTTGCCGATTTCGCCGAGGACATTCCCCACGGGCACCTTGCAGTCATTGAGGATGAGCGGACAAGTGGAGGAGCCACGAATGCCCATCTTGTGCTCTTCCGCGCCCACCGAGAATCCCGGGAATTTGCGCTCCACGATGAATGCAGTAAATTTCTCGCCGTTCACCTTGGCGAAGACGATGAACAGGTCGGCAAATCCGGCGTTCGTGATCCACATTTTCTCGCCGTTGAGCAGATAGTGTTTGCCATCGGCCGAAAGCTCGGCCCGGGTGCGGCAATTGAGCGCGTCGGATCCGGACGACGATTCTGAAAGCGCATAGGCTCCCACGGTTTCGCCGCTTGCCAGCCCGGGAAGATACTTCTTCTTCTGTTCCTCCGTGCCGAAGTAAACGATGGGCAGCGTACCGATGCAGGTGTGTGCGCCCCAAACTGTGCTGAAGCTACCGTACTTGGCCAGCCGGTCGGCGATAAGGGCCGAAGTGACTTTATCCAACTCCATGCCGCCATACTCTTCGGGGACATCGGCGCCGCTAAGGCCAAGTTCGCCGGCCTTCCTCACCAGCTCGCGGGTGAGCGCAAAATCTTTATGCTCCAGTTTTTCGATGTTGGGTACGATTTCCTTGTTGGCGAATTCCTCCGCGGTTTGCGCAATCAGCAAGTGCTGGTCAGTAAAATCTTCGGGAGTAAAAACTTCGTCTGGTGCGCGCTCCTCAATCAGGAAGCTGCCACCGGGAATCATGGTAGTGGGCAGTGCGGTAACCGTGGCCATATTTCACTCCTGTCGAACTGATTGAATCACTCTGCTGGATGAAGATTGACACCCTGTTGTGCACGATCTCTTGTCGTTCCTCCGAGTCGACGAAATGGCTTTATGACAGGTTGTGCTTCTCTGAGGCCCGACTCTTGTCGGCGAGTGAATACGCATGAGAGAACCGCCAACGTGCCCTGACGGCAGACAGGACACGTTGGAAGCAGTAAATCATTTGGCTGCCATCCTGGGCGGCGCCATCTCTTGCTGAAGGGACGATTACTCCCATGCCAATAGCGATGACGAAGATCCCACCTCAGAATTCAGCGGGACCTTCATCCTGATATGGCCCGCCTTTAGCGCGGGCCATATCCTACTCAGGATGGCAGATCTTAAGCGTTTCGGTCCGGCCTGCGGGAATCAGGCGGCCGCGGCCGCCGCCTTCTTCGCGCGCGCCTTCTTCACCGGACGCTCGCGCTTGTGTTCGACCGCCGGCTTTACCATCACATCCATCAACGCCCTTTGCGCGTCGACGTAACTCTTCACTCCCTCGCGCGTCAAGTCCGCCAGGGGAACGAAGGGAAATGGCTTCAGCAGTTCCAGAGTCTTGCCGGCCGTTTTCACACTGGTGTTCATTTGCTGCCCGGCCAAATCAACCAGCTTCTTCTGGGCATCGATGAACGACTCGGTTGCATGCCTTGCGAGCGCCGACAACTCCGTCTTCTTGACTTTCCGGGCTCCGTTGGTGCGCTTGCCGCCGGTCGCCTTGGCGGTCTCATCGGCGATCACATCCATGAATTGCTTCTGGGCCTTGACAAACTTCTCCATGCCCTCGCGCGCCAGGTCCACCAGATGTTCCGTGTGATACGGCTTTCCGGCCTTGGCTGCCTCCAGCCAGGTGTGGGTCTGCTTGTCGGCGATCTTCAGGAACTCCTGCTGCATCTCGATGAAGGTCTCCACACTACGCCGCACCAGGTCGGTGACCGCGTGGGCTGCGGGCCAATCCCCGACTCTTTCCTTCACGCCGCTCATCAGGATTTCATTCTGTTTTTGCCCAAGTTCAAGAAGGATCCTTTGTCCTTCGATGAAGTTGGTTACGCCTTCCCCGGCAACTTCGCCAAGAATGGCAGTGGGAGAGTAGTGAGGGTCGGACAATTGCTGCCGTACAGAATGCATCACGCTTGCATTCTGACGCATGGCCAGATCCAGCAGGATTCGCTGTGTCGCAAAGAAACTCTGAACTCCCTGCTGTGCCCAACCGGTTAGTAGAGATACAAAGGATGACTCCCGGGAATGGGTTCGGGAGGACTCGGATCTTTCGGTTGCCGGCATTTGACACCTCCAAAAAGGATTATTGCTGCACTGCAGCATCAACTAAACTATACGTATATTGCACTTTTTGTGTCAATATGTATTCGTCTTTTGTGCAGAGCAACATTCGATTTGGACCAAAATGAAACCCGCCACTGTCATCATCAAGAAGTACGGCAACCGTCGGCTTTATGACACGGCCGGCAGCCGCTATGTAAATCTCGACGACCTTGCTGAATTCATTCGCCAAGGCAAGGACGTCCAGGTGGTGGATGCAAAAACCGGCAAAGACCTGACTCGCGTCACGCTGACCCAGATCATTACGGAAGATGCCAAAGACAAACCGACTGGCCTTCCACTCGAACTGCTTCGCCAGCTCATCGTCGCTTCCGACGAGGTTCGGCAGGAGTTCGTGATGTGGTATCTGAAGTCCGCCTTCGACGCGTACCAGAAGGTGCAGGACGCGGTACAGACTCGCCTGGGCGATGTCCAGTCCGCGATTTTGTCTCCGATGGACATGATGCAGAAATTCCTGGGTGCATCTGCATCCTCCCGTCGCGCAGTCGAGCCGGAGCCGGAACTCGATGGGTTGCGTAAGCGAGTGGCGGAACTGGAGGCACGTCTCAAGAAACCGGCGGGCGCAAAGCCCCGTAGGCGCGCGCCAAAGAAATCGGCCAAACGTTGAAAGTGACGTTGTGGCTGTACACGTGCTGCAGTCTTAATCGCAGAGGCCCGAAGGTGCTATAGAGCCGGGCAAAACGTCGGGGGTATAATCCCCCATGGACAAGCGTCCGCGGCGTCGTAGAATGCGCGTGGACGCTGGACAGTGCTGGAACGAAATTGCGCAAACAGAAAAGGGCCACAAGTCCATCAAGAGCCGAAGGACGTAAGCACACGCCCAAGGCTCACCTGGAAGCCGACTTCTCGCCGTGGACAGAGGCATTGTTCGCGGCCGAGATCCTCCTTTTACACGCAACGCCCGTCTATTACGGCCTGGGCGTGCCTTACGGCGACGGCTCCGGGGTGATCATCATTCCCGGCTTTCTCGGTACCGACCTTTACCTAATGGAGCTTCACGGCTGGCTCGGACGTATCGGCTACCGGCCTTATTTTTCCGGCATAGGGATCAATGCGGATTGCCCCAATCTCCTGATCCAGCGTCATCTGAGCGAGACGATTGCCACAGCTCGGGCTGAGACCGGCCGAAAGATCCACCTGATCGGTCATAGCCTCGGAGGGGTAATCGCACGCTCGGTCGCGAGTCAGCGGCGAAAGGATGTCGCGTCCGTCATTACACTAGCTTCGCCCTTTCGCGGCACTGTCACCAGCCGAACCGTACTGCATGCCGCCGAGGCGATTCGCATGCGAATCCTGCAGGAGCATGGTCGCGGCGTCCTGCCGGATTGCTATACCGGTCGCTGCACGTGCAATTTCGTCAACTCGTTGAAGTCCGAGCTCCCGGACTCCATAGTTGAGACCGCCATTTACACGCGCCAGGATGGCATCGTGGATTGGCGATATTGCATGACCAGGAATACTGAGGTTGATTTCGAAGTCCCGGGGACTCATATCGGAATGGCATTTAATCCCGCTGCGTACACCATTGTTGCTGATCGCCTTGCCAAGGCCAGCGCATCCCAGTAGATCAGCCGCCCACCATCTCCAACACAGCGCCCGTTGTCGTCTCTAAGGTTTCGATCAGCCTGCCGCTTCTCTCCACGCGAATCCAGGCTTTTGCCAGACTGTTGTTAACGACTTCGAAGCTGCCCGAACAGTCGGTCTTCAGGTAGGGCAAGCGATGAATGCTTGACCCCGTGCCGTTAATGGCCGCGTCCAGTTGGACACCGTTCTTTGCAGAGCAACGAAAGTCCCAGCGCAGAGCCTCGTGCTCTTTATGGATATCCCGCAAATTGCGGAAGACATGCTGCTCTCTGTCATGCCAGAGCACGGCTTTGCGAAAGACCAGTCCAAGCGGCATTTCGTAGACCAATACTTCCAAGGTGCTCGGCGGCCGATCAGGCCGGAAAAAATAAGCGTGTGTCCAGGCCCAGAAGTTCCGATGACGATATCCGCAATTATGCCCTTGCACTCCGAAACCCACAGGAGTGCCCGCAAAGTTCCGGCCGTCGAGCGTGATCTTTCCGGAAAAAATCGCGTCGGAATGTGGCGTTCGCGAGAAGCCGATCCAACCCTTGTCGCTTAGCGTGAGGCGAAATGTAGAACGATACTGCAGGTCCCAGGAGATTTTGTGTCCCGCAACGTCCAACGCTCCCCGGCACGAGTTCTCGTCGATTGCGTTGTCGCCAAGGTAGAAGTGAAATGGCTGGGAGCCTTTGGAGCTGAGATCAAGATCCTCTAAGGGGAAGCCTTGAATAAAACTCTGCGGCTTGCCTTCCGCCGGAAACCATGTGGCCCACACTTGAACTGGCATTCCCTGCGGATTTCCAGGGCAACCACGTCGCCCCGGATTCATTAGCAGATAGCGGAACCACCAGGCACCGCTTCCGTCCGCCAATCCCATTCGAAGAAACCACACTTCGTAGCGGCGGCGAGTGGAGCGTGTGGAGAATGCTTCGTTGAGGGTCTTCACCGGCGTAACACGGAGGGCTCGCCTTTCGGCGAAATCATACTCCTGCAGTCTGACTTGAAGCAGTGAGGGGAAGAAACGTTCGGACCGCTACACCTCGAAGACGGTCTCGGCTGGATCGGTGTTTTGAGTGCGCCGTTGCTTTCGAAGTTCACCCAGGAAGCCTTCCGTCGGGAGACCCGCCTTGTGGCGGAACAGATCGAGGAGAGGATCGGCTCCCTCCTCCGTCGCCGACAGAGATTTCGTGGCGCTGTCTGACTCCATCCCTTCAGGCTCAACTTGCAGTTCGGGCAGAGCACCCTGGCTTTCCATCAGCAATTGGATGAATCGCTCGACGTGCTGGCGCTGCTCCGGCGTCTTTTGCGTGAACTCGATGCCCATGCCGATTTCCGGATGCATCACGCGGACTGCACCTTCCGCCCTTACCTCAAGGTCAGACACGCGCATGGAAAGCACGATTTTGGTGTTCACGGGAAAAGGTGAGTTAACTTCGAGGTAGCATCCGCCGAGGCTGAGGTCGGTAAGCCGGCAACGAACCGGCGGATCGTCCTTTTCCGAGTCGGGGGCATTGTTGTTGAACCAGGTCTTCAAATGGTGATTGGCAACGGTTGGGAGATCGAGAAAGCGAATTCCCGTTTGACCCATGCCGTTCTCCCAAGCCACCTCTCCGCTGGCTTCGATAGGATCGATCTTGCCGGGAAGCACGAAACTGAAGCGCAGAGTCCCACGCTCGAGTGATTTTCGTGGGACCTGGAGAGCAAATCCGCCCTCGCTGAAGTCCACGGTATTTGCACGCTGGCCGTTACTGAAGGTGATCGGAATTTGTATCGGGAGGCGAAAATTGCGCCGGCGCTCACGCTTCATCAGGGCTCGCGCGGCCCTGAAGCTGGACTTGGCCCTCTCAGGAGACAGCGGTTTGTATAGGACAAAGTGCGCCCCCATTTCGAAGGCACCCTTCAAACCAGTCTGTGCCTCAACGATCGCGACCGACACGGCCCGCTTGTTTGACGGCGAGTTTCTCACGCTCTTCAAAACTGCGGCCGCGGATTCTTGGTTCACACAGTCTACGATGACAGCTTCGAACCGTTGACGAGTCAGGGTTCGGATGGCCTGATCAGCGTGGGTCGAGTGCTCGACACCGATTTCGAGGTCGTTCAGGACCCGGCGCAAGACACGAACGATCTTTTCGTCGGAGCTGAGAACAAGAGACTTCAGACTCATGTTTGACATCTAACCTCTGCCTTAACGCCGCGAACAGCGTCAGCTCTGACCGGCAGCCATCTCTTTGCCGTCTTCGTCACTCTCGAGCAGATGGGCGACGTTCCTGAGCCCTTCCGCTGCATGCTGGAGCGCTTCGATCTGCTTTGCCAACTGCGCCTGCTGTGCCTGCTTCTTGCGGAGAACTTCGTGGATATCTTTCACAGTACCCCCTCTCCGCACTCTACGAAGGGGTGTCGACTGCGTCAATGGAACAGCCCGAGCTCGAATTACTCCAGTAACCAGACAGTTCGCACTTCGCAACTCGCGTGCAGGCTTCGACCGCTCTGCGCATCGTGAACCTCGTGTCCTCCAATCTACGATTCTTCATATTCCGGCTCCCGACGTAGGACTCATCTTGGTAAACAGACTAGCCCATCGCAACGTGCATAACCTGGCCACAAGAATATAGGTAACAAACTGTTTTTACAGGAGTTAACTACAACAAGTAACAATGTTCCATGATAATAAAAGATTGACTTTTGGAGGGAAATGACCCTAAAATAGCTGGTTTCCAAAAGTCATAAGATTCATACGGTGTGCTTAACTTTGGGATTGCCTTGTTTGTTGGGGTGTGAATCCAGGGGTTGGGCGGTTGAATCTAAGATTTTAGGCGCAAGTGTAAGAAGCAACAACCATCTTAAGTAAGAGGCGTTCTTTTCATGGCTAAGAGGCGTGGAAATCCAAATTGGGGAAAGCCTGAACCGATCGGGCCCATCACCCCCACCATCACCGAATTCGAACAGGTGGTACGCGAGTACAAACTCTCTCCTGACCAGTATTTGCGGTCGACCCGGCTGCGGGAATGGGCGCGCCGGAACAAGAATTCCAAGTACATTCCAGAACCACTGCTGGAAGCTTGGGGGTTTGAGATCGAGTCCACACTCTGATCGAGTTGTATTATGAAGAAACCAGGGGTCGCCTTCGGCGGCCCTTTTGCTTTTGTGTAGAAGAAAAGAAGGGGGTAAGCTTTCATCTGGTTTCTGGGTTGCAGATAGGCTACTCAGGTTCTTATGTGGCAAGCGGCAAAAGATCCCGTTCATGGATTAGTAGCGTTCCTCATCGCTACCAGTTTTGCCGCCGGCTTGAACGTCTACGCGACGGTAGCGACGCTGGGCCTGCTGGCCAAGGCAGGTTGGCTGCCACTTCCGCCGGGCCTCGACGTTCTGGGAAACTGGTATGTGATTGCCGCCAGTGGTGCACTCTTTCTGGTGGAGTTCGTAGCCGACAAGATCCCCGCCTTCGATCTGATCTGGAACGCACTACATACGTTTATTCGCGTTCCTATCGCCGCTATGTTGGCCTATCGCGCCACGGCGCAGCTCTCGCCCTCGGAACAACTGATCGCCGCAACTGTAGGAGGCGCCATTGCTTTAGCAGCACATGGCGGCAAGACGGCCGTGCGGGCCGCGGTCACTCCTTCGCCGGAGCCCTTTTCCAACATGGCGCTCAGCCTGGGCGAGGATGGCGTGGCGATCTCTCTAACCTGGCTTGCCACCCGGCACCCTTACTTGGCAGCTGGCATCGTGCTCTGGATGCTGTTGATCATCGCCGTGGTCATGCGCTGGGTGATCCGCGCGTTGCGTTCGCTCTTCCGCGGCGCCGAGGAACAAGTAGCTCATTGATAAGGACCGAACCAGAGCACCAATTTTGCTAGAATCCGATGGAAATGACTCCAGCATCCCCGTTTACCGATATTCCTACCGCGATTGAGGAGATTCGTGCCGGCCGCATGATCGTGGTTGTGGATGACGAAGACCGCGAGAACGAAGGCGATCTCACCCTTGCGTCCGAGAAGGTCACGCCCGAAGCCATCAATTTCATGGCGAAATATGGACGCGGCCTGGTATGCCTGGCCATGACCGAGGAGCGCCTGGAGCACCTTCGTATCGGACCGATGACGGCCGAGAATACCTCGCAATACGGCACGGCATTTTGTGAAGCGATCGACGCCCGTGAAGGCGTCACTACCGGGATCTCGGCCTACGATCGCGCTCGAACCATCAAGGTCGCGATCGACCCCGCCACCCGGCCTGCGGACCTGGCCCGTCCCGGTCACGTATTCCCTCTCCGTGCTCGTAAGGGCGGCGTACTGGTTCGGGCAGGACAAACCGAAGCCGCCGTCGACCTCGCTCGTCTCGCCGGCCTTGTGCCCTCCGGAATCATCTGCGAGATCATGAAGGACGACGGGACCATGGCGCGCATCCCCGACCTTCTCGAGTTCTGCGCCACTCACCAGTTGAAGATGCTTACGGTGGCCGAGCTTATCCGCTACCGCATGGGGCACGAACGCTACGTCCACCGCTGCGGCGAGGCGCTGGTCGACACGCCCTATGGCGAGTTTCGTCTGGTCGCGTACGAAAGTGAGATTGACGGTGGCGAATCCCACGTCGCGCTCGTGCGAGGTGTCATCGAAGAGGGCAGCGAACCTGTCCTCGTGCGCATGCATGCCCACTGTCTTTTGGGCGACGTTTTTGGAGCGACCACCTGCGACTGTCGCGCTACCGTGGAAGGATCAATGCAGGCGATCGCCCGCGAGGGCCGTGGCGCTCTGATTTACCTGCACCAGACGTCGAAAGGATTTTCGGTTGAACGCCTCGGCGACCGCTCTGTGCTTGCCTTTCACCGCGATCGCCGCCTCCCTTCCCTGCCTGAAAGCGAACGAAAGACTCAGCGGGAGATCGGCATCGGCGCGCAGATTCTCTCCGACCTTGGTCTCACTCACATCCGACTCTTGACCAATCATCCACGCCGGGTAGCGGCACTCGAAGGATTCGGAATCGAAATCGTGGAGCAGGTCCCAGTGCAATTGGAGAAGACCAAGGTCGGAAAAAACTAGCGGATTTTGGACGGAATACGAATGCTGAGAATTATGC
>Ga0075017_100002160_pt1 | contig 12248 bp, 8 predicted proteins | sample AleBraG_ABR_2012_FD_71475 | JGI IMG/M metagenome (GOLD analysis project Ga0075017, IMG submission 71475) | Freshwater sediment microbial communities in response to fracking from Pennsylvania, USA - Alex Branch Run_MetaG_ABR_2012 | ecosystem: Environmental > Aquatic > Freshwater > Creek >...
GTACCAAATCGGTGGCACGTACCACGACCGGCTGCGTCGGACCGAGGCGGGGTGGCGGATCACGCATCGCTACATCGAGCCCACCTGGTATGACGGTAACGCGGGTGTCTTCTCGCACGTCGGTTCGTAATTGAGTTGAGCGGCGGGTGCGTTACTCGGGAGGTTTCCCGGGCAACGCACCCGACACGCCTATCGGAGGAAACGCATGGGGAGAGTTGAAGGCAAAGTCTGTATCGTCACGGGCGGCGCACTCGGACTGGGTCGAGCCGACGTCGAGGCGATGGCTCGCGAAGGCGGACGGGTCGTCATCACTGACGTCAACGCCGACGCAGGTCGTGCGGCGGCGGAGGAGATCGGCCTCGGCACGGTCTTCGTCGAGCACGACGTCCGCGACGAAGAGGCGTGGAAGCAGCTCGTCGACTACTGCGTCAAGGACTTCGGTGGGCTGCACGTGCTGGTGAACAACGCCGGCGTCATCAAGATCGAGGACATCGAAACGGCGACGCTCGAGAACTGGCGTTTCGTGCAAGCCGTGAACGTGGAGGGCACGTTCCTCGGGGTGAAGCATTCCCTGCCCGCAATGCGCGCCAGTGGAAGCGGCTCGATCATCAACGTGTCGTCCACCGCCGCCATTCTCGGCATGCCCGACGGGCCGGCGTACACCGCGTCGAAGGGGGCGGTGCAGGCATTAACGCGTGCGATCGCGGTGCACTGCATGCGCAAGGGCGACCCGATTCGCTGCAATGCGATCTACCCTCATCTCGCCGAGTCACCGATGTCGATCGGCGCCAACATGGGCGTGCCCCTGTTCTCGGCGGCCGGGGTCGGAAACGCCGTGCTGTTCCTCGCGTCGGATGAATCCAGTGATCTGAACGGGACGTTCCTGAATCTCGACCACGGGACCGCATGCCTGGTCGGCGAGGTGCCGCGCTAGGTCGTTGAAGAAGTGGCTTCATTGCGTGATGCCTCATCGTGGTCACGACGAGGCTTCACCGCGAGTCGAATGATTCAGTCGGGTCACCGAGGGTGGCGATCGTCGTTAGCGTGGCCGCGGTCCGACGTGTGACGTCACCACCAATGAGAGGGACTCTTCAACGACTATCGGCGCTTCGAAGATTCATCACCCTCGCTAGTGCGTGATGCCGTGGCCCTTCTTCCAACCAATGAGGAACGTCACGAGTCCGATCAGTGCGAATTCAATGGACACCTGTAGTTCGAAGTTGCGCGTCGAGATCAGAATCACGTGGTACACCGAGAGGAACGCCACGACGATGGCCGTCACCACGCCCAATATCGCGAAGACGGCTCCTTGGCGTTTGAGCGACCTCGCCGACCACGTGGGCCGACGATCGGGAGTCAGCTTCGAAGTTGAGACGGGATGTTCCACTGTCCTCCAGTATGCCCACGTTCCATGCGCCGACGCATCGAAAGACGCAAGAGACCCGAACACATCATCGGCGCTCGGGTCTCTTGTGTCTTCGTAGATCGTGGTCGGAGACTACTTATCGACCCGAATCTCGGTCGCCTCGGCGTGGGACTCCTCGGTGGTCTCGACCTTGGCGCTGAACCCGACTTTGCGGCGCTGGAGGCCCGTGACCGCCAGCGCGGCGATCAGCACGACGCCGGTGAAGGCAGACAGGGTCCACGACGGAGCGTTGGCGAGAGTGAGGCCAGTTTCGCCCGTCCCCAATAGGAGGATGGCGATGATCGTTCCGAGGGCGTTGAAACGGCCCTCCTTGAATTGGGTCGCGCCGAGGAAGACGGCGGCGAACGACGTCAGCAGGTACGGCGTTCCGATATCGCCAGATCCCGCCCCGATGAACGATGCGAGCACAATCCCGACGAGTCCGGCCAACATCGCACCGACAATGAGAGTGATCGCTTGCAGCCAGTCGGTTTGGACACCGGCGAGGCGCGCCGCGCGCTTGTTGAAGCCAGTGGCGTAGAGGCGTCGACCGAAAGCGGTGTATTCGAAGATGTACCACACGATGATTGCGAGCACGAGCGCGTACCAGACCGGATAGACGAAGCCGAGGAACTTCCCTTGGGCGACTTTTGCGAATCCACCGAAGAGTTGGATGCCAGCGATGGTGTTGCCCCCACTCACGAGGGCTATCAACGCGGTCACTAGAGAGCCTGTCGCGAGCGTGCCGATGAACGAGTCGATCTTCATGATGACGACGACACCCACGTTGAGCATCCCCACGAAGAACGCGAAGCCCATGGCGGCCAAGATGGCGAGCCAGAACGGAACGTTGTGGTTCACCACCAGATAGGCAACGACCACACCGGTGAGCGACATGGTGTACGCCTCGGAAAGGTCGAAGACTCCAGCACTCAACGGGAAGATGAGCGTGAGGGCCGCCAGCGCGCCGATGGCGTTGCTGTTGACGATCTGGAGTACGGTCGCCCAACGAGGGAAGAGCGTAGGAGCCCAGAAGGAAAAGATGATCGAGATGATGATCAAGACGTACACCGCACCGATTCTGCGGACCGAGAGCGACCGAGCGAGTCGCTTCGAGAACGGAGGACGACTGTTGGAGGTGGGTGTGATCGGGGCCGTCGTCGCGACCTCGGTGACGTCATCAGATATGGACACGGTGGACCTCCGTTGGATCTAGACCTTCTACAGCGCCGACGAGGATGTCTTCCTTGATGGCGTCACCCTCGAGTTCATGGGTCACGACGCCGTGTTGGAAGACCAGCACTCGTGAACAGATCGACAGCATGTCATCGAGGTCCGTTGAGGCGACGATGACCGCGAGGCCTTGACGGGCCTGTTCGGTCAGCAGTTCGAAGATGCCACGTCGAGCTCCGACGTCGACGCCCGCGGTTGGCTCGCTGAGGATCAGGACGTCAGGCTTGGTGGCCAGACACCGTCCGATCAGGACCTTCTGCTGGTTGCCACCGCTCAGCGTGGCGATTTGATCGGCAGAGTCGGCCATCTTCACCTGGAGCTTGGAGGCCCATTCGTCAACGAACTTGCGTTCAGAGCGCTTGGAGATGAACCAACTGCTGCCGACGTCCCCCAGCACCGAAAGCGAGAGATTCTCCGCGACGGTCAGGCCGTCCACGATTCCCTCGGTGCCGCGGTCGGCCGGGACGAACGCGAGGTCGAGCGAACCGGTGTCGCCGATCGACTTCCAATCCGCGCTCGACGCGGGCATGCGGACCTGACCGTGGATGGCGTAACTCAAGGCACCGGCCAGTGCGTACGGGATCTCTTCTCGCCCGGATCCAGCCAGGCCGGCCAGACCTAGGATCTCCCCACGTCGAAGTTGGAACGAGACGCCATCAGCGAAGTGGCCCCGCAGGTCACGTACCTCCAGGACGGTGTTGGCGTCTTGCTCGACGGGCACCTCCACGCGGAAGTCGATCGACATCTCCTTACCGAGCATTGAGTTGATCAGTCCTGCCTTGGTGACCGACGAGACATTCTCGGTCATGATGCGCCTACCGCCACGAAGCACCGTCACGCGATCGGCCACCTCGAAGATCTCGTCGAGTCGGTGCGAGACGTAGAGCACGCTGATGCCGCGAGAGCGAAGTCCCTTGATAATATCGAACAGGCGAGCCACCTCATCAGGGGGAAGAACCGCCGTCGGCTCGTCGAGGACCAGGACGCCGCGTTCCGCGTTCCACCCCTGTAGGGCACCGACGATCGCCACGACGGTTCGCTCCACCGGCGCCGCCTCGGCGAGCGGACGGTCGATGTCGATACCGATCTCGAACGGTGCGAGGAGTTCGGCCGCCATGCGACGTTGTTCACGCCAGTTGATGCCGCCGGTCTTGGACCGAGCGAATCCACCGTGGAGGGCTAAGTTGTCGAGCACGTCGAGTTCGAGCACGAGGCCGAGGTCCTGGTGGACGAAACGAAGGGCGGCGGATCGGACCGGGGTGTGGCCGGTCACGTTGATCGGCTCGCCGGCGACGGACACGTGCGTACCTTCGTCGGCCGGGTGGAATCCTGCGAGGACCTTAATGAGTGTTGACTTGCCCGAACCGTTGGTGCCCACCAGCGCGTGGACCTCGCCGTCCACGACATCAAACGACACGTCATCCAGTGCCCGGGTACCGGGGAAGGTCTTGGACATCGAACGGATCTCAAGAATCGGTGATTGGGTGGCTACGTCTTCAATCTGCGTCTCCGGCATAATTACGAACCTACGCCCGGGACGGGGAGAGAAACGGCCGAATTACTGGTAGACACGTCTGCGAGCAGGACGTGTCCCTCGTGGATGCGCCGCACCTTTGCCCCCTTCACCAGAATCTGGCCAACCCCCGTTGCGCCAGTTCGCTCGGCTCATACTATGACAATGATTATTAAGTGTCAATTCACCCAGCGTCTCAGATTTTGAGTGTGACGGCGGTGGTTCCCCGGCCTCAGCTGTCTTAGAACTGCTTGATTATGGGGTCTTCTAAGGGTTTGCACCCTCTAGGTAGGTCGGACTCGGTCACCGATCGTTGAGACCCGGGGCGCCGTCGCGGCATCGCGCTAAAGTCTGTATTGTCTGATATGAATCGACTGAATTCAATCGCCGTCATTCGATCGACGCTGGCCGAATTCAGGTGTGGGGGAGAAGTCCATGACGTCGTTGTCGGCTGATGAGCTTGCGGGGTTCGCCGACTCTGTCGACGGGACGTTGGCCCGGGTCTGGCCCGACGCACGGAAGGCCGGTTCCGGTGCCGACGCGATGGCCGAACTCTGGGGGTCCGCCGCGGCACAAGGGTGGACCGAACTGCAGCGCTCCAATGCCGTCGACGCCGCCCTGGTCGCGTGCGCCCGATTGGGCCGCGTGGCGTGTCCGCTGCCGCTGATGGACATCTTCTCGACGTGCTTGCTGCTGTCCTCGTCACCGTCAATGGTCGACGAAGTCGTCGCGGGTTCGATCCGTCCGGTGGTCGTGTCGTCGCCTCGCGACATCTCGAGCGCGCGATACATCGAGGCCGCCCTCGCCGCGACGCACCTGGTAATCATGGTCCCGTCATCGAATCGGGTCGTCGTGCGCGCCATCACCGATGTAGTGCGAACGACGGGCCTGGCGAAGCCGGATTGGTCCGACGTGCGACTCGCCGAACTACCAATCGCAGATTTCGTCGTCGTGCCAGGGGTCGTCGCCGACGCGACGGCGCTCCTTCGACTCGGTCTGGTAGCGCGCTCGGTCGGTGCGGCCGAACGTTCGCTGACGTTCTCGATCGAGTACGCGAATGAACGAACCGCGTTCGGCAAGCCCATCGGATCGTTTCAGGCCGTCTCGCACCGAGCCGTCGATGGTGCGGTCGACGTTGCGGCATCAAAGAACCTGATCAAGGACGCTGCGGCGGCGTACATCGCGGGCCGTGACAATTGGCGCCTCTCGTCTGAGCTGGCCGTCGAATACGCCTCGGCGGCCTCGGTGCGAACCCAGTTCGGAGCGCAGCACACCTTGGCCGCGACCGGTTACTTCGAAGAGCATGAGATGCCGTGGTTGTTCCGACGCGTCAACGCCGACGTCGTGCAACTGCGCTCGCTCGCCCCGGCCGACGGTGAGATCGCCGACGTGCTCATCGAAACCGTCGCCCGTCTGCCGCACCTGGAACTGGGCGAGGAGGCCGAGAGCTTTCGAGAGGAGGTGCGTCAGTTCTTCGAACCGTTCGACGATGATCCGCCGATCGAGTATCTGTCCGCGGAACCCAACCTCGAGCTGGTACGCGCGGCGGCCGAGGGCGGTTACCTCACGATGGCGTGGCCGCGATCGGCGGGCGGGGCCGAGGCGTCGGTGGAGCGCCAGATGGTCTTCGGCGAGGAGCAGTCCTATCGGCGCATAACGGTGCCGGGCAAGGTGGCGGCCGACATGCTCGGCACCGCCATCGTGCGCCTGGGCACGCCGGAACAGCGCGAACGCATCCTGCCGCTAATGGCCAACGGCGACTTTCGCTTCTATCTCGGCTACTCAGAGCCGGAGACCGGTTCGGACCTGGCCAACATGAAGACCAGCGCCGTTCGCGACGGCGACGAATGGATCGTCAACGGTCGAAAGATGTGGGGCACGCGCGCGCAGCTCGCCGACTGGGTCTGGCTCGCGACCAAGACCGATCCGGACGCTTCACCTCCGCACGCCGGGATCACCATGTTCCTCACCAAGGTCGACAAACCCGGTTTCGAGATTCACCAGCATCGCGCGCTCTCGGGTGAGATCTCCTGCACCACGTTCTTCGACGACTTTCGCGTCAGTGACGCCGACCGCATTGGTGACGTCAACGGTGGATGGAAGGTCATCACCGAGGCGTTGGCGCAGGAGCGGGTGAGGATGGCGATGGTCGCGACCACCGTTCTACGACTGCTCGACGATATGTTGGTCGAGATTCGCAAGGATCCCACGTCCGTCGGCACGCGCGGATCCGCTCAGCGTCGCAGGATCTCGGAGTTGGCGGGCCGATTGCAGGCCGCCCGCGGACTAGTGAACGCGAGTATCCGTGCCACCTCGTCGGTCGGTGGCGGCGCCCGCCTCGAGGCGCCGATGGCCAAGATCATTTCCAGTCTTCTCTACGAGGACTTCTGTGAAGCCGCGCTAGAGATATTCGGACCGGCGGCGGCGTTGGGTGACGGGGAACGTGACGTGCCAGGGCGTGGCGCGTTCGAATACGGACTTCGGTACTCGATCATGGGAGTCGTCGGTGGTGGCACGATCGACATTCAGAAGAATTTGGTGGCCCGGGCCCTCGGATTGCCACGATGATGGACGATATGGCTGAACGACCGACGACCGGTGACCTGCCCCTGGCGCGATTGCGCGTCGTCGAGATGAACGACGATCGAAGCGGCGTGTGTGCGAGGATCCTCGCCGACCTTGGCGCGGATGTGGTGCGGGTGCGCGTCGACGCTGGCGTTTCGGCACACCGGGACCTTCACACCCAGCGAGGACGTTCGGGCGTGTTCGACGACGCCAACAAGCGATGCGTGGAGGTCACGCTCGATGCGGAGGGTGTCGATGAGGTGCGTGCGGTCGTCGAACGGGCTGACATCATGATCGAGTCGTTCGCCCCGGGGTGGCTCGACGATCGCGGATTGGGACGAGACGTCCTGTGGTCGACCAACCCGCGACTCGTCATCACTTCGATTACCGACTTCGGCCAGAGCGGACCCTACCGAAATTGGGTCGCGACCGATTGGGTCCACATGGCGCTCAACTCGATCCTCTCGCGTTCCGGTCTGCCGGGAGAGCCGCCCTTGATGCCCCCGGGATCGCTCGCCGAGCAGGTGGCGCAGCTCCAGGGTGCATGGGCGACGTTGGTGGCGTACTGGCAGACACTCGCGACGGGTCGTGGCGCCCACGTGGACCTGTCGATCCTCGAGGCGTCGATGCAGTCGATGGACCCCGCCTTCGGTATCGCGGGTACCGCCTCCGGAGGCGTTCCGGCGACCGATCTGCCGCCGGGACGGCCCGACGCGCGACACATGTACCCGGTCTTCAAGTGCGTCGACGGCTACGTCAGGATCTGTGTGCTCGCCAAGCGTCAATGGCGAGGCATGTTCGAATGGCTCGGTGAGCCTGAACAGTTTGCCGACCCGAAGTTCGATCAGCTCCGCCATCGCTTCAAGAACGCCGCGACGCTCTACCCGCTCATCGCCGATCTGTTCGCGCCCAAGACCCGCGAGCAGATCGTGAACGAGGGGCAGGAACTCGGTGTCCCGACCGAATCGGTCCAGAGCGCGAGCGAGGTCCTCGCGACGCCGCACTTCCTCGCGCGCGGCGCCTTCGTCAGTGTCGAGGGAGGTCCCCGCGGCGCGCTGGTACCGCACGGATACCTCGAGCTCGAACGGCGCAAGATCGGCATCCGCGAGTGCGTCGAGCACACCACCCTGCGTGACGTCGGCGCGAGCTGGGACGAAGCGGATCGCCTCGACCACTCGAGAACCAGTGCCACGGGTGCGACACTGTTCGAGGGGTTACGGATACTCGACCTCGGCGTGATCGTCGTGGGCGCGGAGACCTCCCGTCTCTTCGCGGACCTCGGCGCGGATGTCATCAAGGTCGAGAACCGGTCCTTCCCCGACGGCAGCCGCCAATCCTCGCCGATCGGCATGACCGCGTCGGTGGCGTACGGTCATCGCAACAAGCGCAGCCTGGGTGTCAATCTGCGAAGTGACGAGGGCCGCGAGTTCTTCCAGTCCTTGGTCGCCCAGAGCGACGTCGTGATGAGCAACTTCAAACCCGGCACGCTCGAATCACTCGGCCTCGGCGCGAACGTCCTTCGTACCCTGAACCCGGCGATCATCCTCGTGGAGAGCAGCGCGCTGGGTCGAAGCGGTCCGTGGAACGGGCGCAAGGGGTACGGACCCCTCGTTCGGGCGGTCTGTGGCCTCAGCCAGGCCTGGCGATTCCCCGACCAGGACGAAGGATTCTGCGACAACATCACCTCGTATCCCGACCACACCTCGTCGCGCGTGGGCGCGATCGCGACGTTGGCCTGTCTGCTTCGTCGCATCGGCGACGGCCGGGGAGCCGACGTGAGCATCGCCCAATCCGACGTGATGTTCGCGCAGTTCTCCGAGCAGTTTCTTCGCGAATCCATCGAACCCGGCACGTTCGTCGCGCGCGGCAACGTGGGTGAGTTCGATGCGCCGTACGGGGTCTACCCGTGCGCCGGTGACGACCAGTGGTGCGTCGTGACCGTGCGTGGTGACGAGGACTGGCGACGGCTGTGTGGCGCGATCGACAGTGAGCTCGCCGATGATCAGACGCTCGCGACGAGCGAAGGTCGAGTCGCCCACAGAGACCGAGTTGACGAGGCCGTGCGCGCGTGGACCGAGACGCGAGAGCCGCGTGAGGTGATGGAACGCCTGCAGTCCGTCGGCGTGCCCGCGGCGAAGATGAACCGGGTGAACGACCTGCTGCGCGATCCACACCTGGTCGAGCGCGGCTTCTTTCACACGCTGGACCAACCCCAGATCGGTGAGATTCCGACCGAGGGCGGCCCGGCACACTTCTTCCCGCCGATCGGACTGCGTTTGGACGCCGCGCCTCTTCACGGGGAACAGACGCGCCACATCGCGCGCGACCTGCACGGTCTCGACGACGAGGCGATCGAGGACCTGTTGGAACGCGGGGTGCTCGAGGAGTTCGTGGCACCAGCGTGAAACGGAACGGATGAAGGAGCGACAATGAGTGAGGTAACGACAGCGACCGACGTAGCACCCGTGGTACTCGTGGAGCGACGCGGACGGGTGATGGTGGTGACCATCAACCGTCCTGAGGCACGCAACGCCGTCAGCCGCGAGGTCTGGCAACGGCTCGGTCGCGCGTTGGAGGAGTGTGAACACGACGACAGCCTGTGGGCGTTGGTGATTACGGGCGCGGGCGACAAGTCGTTCTGTGCGGGCGCCGACCTGAAGGCCATCAGTCGTGGTGAACGGATCGTGCCCGACGACCCGGTCGAAGCGGGCTGGGGTTTCGCCGGTTACGTGCGCCACCCGATCTCCAAGCCGACGATCGCCGCGGTCAATGGCACCGCGTTAGGCGGTGGAACCGAGATCTGCCTGGCGAGTGACCTGGTGGTCGCCGCGGACATCGCCCAGTTCGGACTTCCCGAAGTGAAGCGCGGTATCTACGCCGGAGCGGGCGGCGTCTTCCGCCTTCCGCGTCAGCTCCCGCGAAAGGTCGCCATGGAGATGATGCTCACGGGCGAACCGATCGACGCGGCGCGCGCGCTCGGGCTCGGACTGATCAACCGGGTCGTACCGGCCGACCAGGTCGTCGACGTCGCCGTGGCGCTGGCCGAGAAGATCTGTGAGGCGGCACCGCTGGCGGTCCAGGCTTCGAAGCGGGTCGCCCTCGGCATCGTCGACGGTTTGATTGCCGCCGAGGAGGGCGACTGGGAACTGTCGGAGAAGGAAGGCCGCGCTTTGATGAAGAGCGCCGACGCCAAGGAAGGTCCGCTCGCGTTCGCCGAGAAGCGGGCCCCGAACTGGCAAGGTAAGTAGCGGCGGACCCGATCACCGGGTTCGTCGGCCCGATGTCGCGGGTACGACCATCTTTAGCAGTGAACAATGAAGAGCACAGAGACAGAGGAGTAGTAATGAGAGACGCAGTCATCGTCGATGCCATCCGCACACCGGGCGGCAAGCGCAACGGTCAATTCAGTGAGTGGCACCCGGCCTCGCTGGCCGCCCACGTTCTGAAGGCCCTCGCCGAACGCAACAACCTGGACCCGGCCCTGGTCGACGACGTCATCATGGGCTGCGTGATTCAAACCAGTGAGCAGGCCCTCAACATCGCGCGTAGTTCGGTCCTGGCCGCCGGCTGGCCCGAGTCGGTGCCCGGCACGACCGTCGATCGCCAGTGCGGCTCGAGTCAGCAGGCCATGCACTTCGCCGCCCAAGGCGTGATGTCCGGCGCCTACGACATCGTCGTCGCCGCCGGTGTGGAGTCGATGTCCCGCGTCCCCATGGGCACCTCGGTGGCGGGCTTTCCCTCGCCGTGGGCGCCCGAACAGCTCGACCGTTACGCCTCGACGGGCCTGCCCCACCAGGGTCTGGGCGCCGAGATGATCGCCGACGAGTACGGGTTGACGCGTCGTGACCTGGACGAGTTCAGCGCCCAGAGCCAGCAGCGCGCGGCCGTCGCGACAGCGGAGGGTCGATTCGAGAACGAGGTCGTCGCGGTGCCCGTGGGCAGCGGCGACGCCATTGAGCTGCGCGTGCGCGACGAGGGCATCCGCGAGGGGACGACCGCCGACTCGCTGGCGTCGCTGAAGCCCGCGTTCAAGGAGGACGGCAAGGTCACGGCCGGCAACTCCTCGCAGATCTGCGACGGCGCCTCGGCGGTGCTGATCATGAGCGCGGCGAAGGCCGAGGAGCTCGGTCTTCGGGCGCGGGCGCGCTTTCACACGTTCGCCGTCACCGGCGCGGACCCGGTGACGATGTTGAAGGGTCCGATCCCCGCGACGGCCAAGGTGCTCGCCAAGAGTGGTCTCACCCTCGACGACATCGACCTCGTGGAGATCAACGAGGCGTTCGCCTCAGTGGTGCTGGCCTGGCAGAAGGAGACCGGAGCAGACCTGGCCAAGGTGAACCCCAATGGTGGCGCGATCGCGCTCGGTCACCCGCTCGGCAGCTCGGGGACCAAGCTGATGGCGACACTGCTCAACGAGCTCGAGCGCACCGGCGGCCGGTACGGACTACAGGTGATGTGCGAGGGCGGCGGCATGGCCAACGCCACGATCATCGAACGCATCGGGGTCTGACACCACGATGCACATCTTCGACCGGTCACCATCACGACAAGTGCTCGCGCGTCATACGACGTCACGGCGTGGTATTGACCGGTCGGATCGACGGACCAGTCGCCGGTCGTGTCCCGGCGGTGGCCGCTGCAAAATCGCCGACTGGCCAGATCGTGGTGGCAGTAAGGTCATGGCTGAACCCCACATGACGTCGATCGCCGTGTCGCTCAGTTCTGATGTGCGCAGTTCCCGTTTTGTTGTAACCACGGCCGAGACCACTCGATCGGCCTTCGTAACGAGGAGGTGGCCCCGATGCCGCTGAAGACCCCCATTGAATACGTTGACAGTTTGCGGGCGCTGAAGATCCGCGCCTACATCAACGGTGAGCTCGTCGAGAAGGTCGTTGACCATCCCTCCGTCGCGCCGCACATCAACACCGTCGCTAAGACCTACGAACTCGCGCACGTCGCCGAGCACGAGGACGTGATGACCGCGATCAGTCACCTGTCGGGCGAACGCATCCACCGCTACACGCACATCTTCCAGAGCCCCGACGACCTGGTGAAGAAGATCCAGATGCTGCGCCTGCTCGGTCAGACCACCGGCACCTGCTTCCAGCGTTGCGTTGGACTCGACGCCATCAACGCCATCTACGCGGTCTCCTACGAGACCGACGAGGTCAACGGCACGTCGTACCACGAGCGCTTCAAGGAGTACCTCGGCTTCATCCAGCGTGAGGACCTGATGGTGGTTGGCGCGATGACCGACCCCAAGGGCCACCGCGCCCAGAAGCCCTCGGCGCAGGCCGATCCCGACCAGTTCGTGCGCGTCGTCGAGCGACGCGACGACGGCGTGGTCATCCGCGGCGCCAAGGTCCACAACACCGGAGGCATCAACTCGCACGAGATCCTCGTATTGCCCGGAACCGGACTGGTGGCGGGCGAGGAGGACTACGCGATCGCCTGCGCGGTGCCGGCCGACGCCGAGGGCGTGGTCTTCATCTTCGGTCGCCAGTCCAACGACTCGCGCAAGCTCGAGGACGG
>Ga0075017_100002162_pt1 | contig 12236 bp, 14 predicted proteins | sample AleBraG_ABR_2012_FD_71475 | JGI IMG/M metagenome (GOLD analysis project Ga0075017, IMG submission 71475) | Freshwater sediment microbial communities in response to fracking from Pennsylvania, USA - Alex Branch Run_MetaG_ABR_2012 | ecosystem: Environmental > Aquatic > Freshwater > Creek >...
CCACGGTGGCGCCCGCCGGCCCCCCGGCCAGGACGGCGAAGTTGGCCAGCAGCCGCAGACCGATCCGGCCGGACTTCTCCGGGTGGAACTGGGTGGCCCACAGACCGGGCCGGCCCACCACGGCCGTCACCGGCCCGCCGTAGTCGGTGGTGGCGAGGACCACCGCGGGGTCGGCGTCGGCCGCGTAGGAGTGCACGAAGTAGACCCAGTCACCTTCGACCAGACCGGCCAGCAGGGGATCGTCGGGGACCACCAGGTGCAGGGTGTTCCACTGCATCTGGGGCCGCTTCACGCCGTCGGACAGGAGCCGTACCCGACCGCTCAGCACGCCCAGGCCGGCCACCCCGGGACTCTCGTCGGAGCCCTCGAAGAGCATCTGCATGCCGACGCACACCCCGAGGAACGGCGTGCCCGACTCGATGGCCGCCAAGGCCACCCGGTCCAGTCCCGAGGCCCGCAGCGCCTCCATGCACCGGCCGAAGGCACCCACCCCGGGCAGTACCACCCCGCCGGCCCCGTCGACCCCGTCGGGGTCGGTGACCAGCCGGACGTCGACGCCCGGTCCGGCGGCCCGCTGGAGGCCCTTCTGGGCCGACCGGAGGTTGCCGATGCCGTAGTCGAGCACGGCCACCACCGGACGGCCGGCGGACGGCCCGGCGCCCGGGGCGACAGGGTCGCCGTTCACAGCACCCCTTTGGTCGACGGGACTCCCCCGCCGTCGAGGCGCACGGCGTCGCGCAGGGCCCGGGCCACGCCCTTGAAGGACGCCTCGATGATGTGGTGGGTGTTGCGCCCGTAGCGCAGCGAGACGTGCAGGGTGATCGCCGCGGCGGTGGCGAAGGCCCGGAAGAACTCCTCGGTCAACTGGGGATCGAAGGGGGGCGTGCCGAGCGGCGGGGTCTCGGGCGCCAGGGTCACGTCGTAGTGCAGGAAGGGACGCCCGGACAGGTCGAGGGCCACGTCGACGAGGGCCTCATCGAGCGGCACGGCCACCGAGGCGAAGCGGCGCACCCCGGACTTGTCGCCCAGGGCGGCCCGGAAGGCCTCGCCGAGGGCGATGCCGACGTCCTCGACGGTGTGGTGGGTGTCGACGTCGAGATCGCCGCTGGCCCGCACCACCAGGTCCCATCCGCCGTGCTTGCCCAACTGGGCCACCATGTGGTCGAAGAAGCCGATGCCGGTGGCCACCTCCACAGCGCCGGTCCCGTCCACCGTCACCGCCACCTCGATCGAGGTCTCCTTGGTGGTGCGGGCCACCGAACCCGTCCGGCCGGGACCGGTCATGCCAGCACCTCCTCGAGCGCTCCCAGGAACGCGTCGTTCTCCTCGGGGCTGCCCACGGTGACCCGCAGGCAGTCGTCCAGCCCGCTCCAGCTGCTGCAGTTGCGGATCAGCACGGAACGGTCCACCAACCCCTTCCACACGTCGTCGCCGCGGCGGGTCTGCGGTCGGAAGAGCACGAAGTTGGCATCGGAGCGCCAGGCCTGCACCGGCAGGGCGGACAGGCCGGCCACCAGCCGGCCGCGCTCCTCGACGAGGCGGGAGACCCGCCGCTCCATGTCGTCGACGTAGTCGAGGGCCAGCCGACCGGCGGACTGGGTGAACCAGCTGAGGTGGTAGGGCAGCGAGGCCCGCTCCATCGCCGCCACGACCTCGCGGGCGGCCACGCAGTACCCGAGGCGGAGGCCGGCCAAGGACCAGGTCTTCGAGTAGGTGCGGGTGACGACCAGGGGTTGACCGTCGGCCACCCGGTCGAGGGCCGAGGTGGGGGCGAACTGCCCGTAGGCCTCGTCGACCACCACCAGACCGGGGGCCCGCCCGAGGACCTCGTCGACCGTCGCCGGCGGGACCGACTCGCCCGTCGGGTTGTTGGGGCTGCACAGGAACGTCACCGTCGGCTGCCCGGCCTCCACCACCCGTCGGACCTCGTCGAGGTCGAGGGTGAGGTCGGATCCCCGCCGGCCGGCGAGGACGGCCGTGCCGGTCAGCTCGGCGATGTGGGAGTGCAGCGCGTAGGTCGGTTCCCACACGGCCACGCTCCGGCCCGGACCGCCGTAGGCCAGCAGCAACGTCTGGAGCACCTCGTTGGAGCCGTTGGCGCACCAGACCTGCTCGGCGTGGACCCCGTGGACGTCGGCGATGGCTTCCCGCAGAGCCCACGCCGCCCGGTCCGGGTAGCGGTGCCAGGGGACGCGGCCGAGCTCGTCCTGGACGGCCCGCACCCAGGCCTCGGGGGGCGGCATCGGGCTCTCGTTGGTGTTCAACCGGACCCGGGCGGCCACCTGGGGGGAGTGGTAGCCCTCGCCCAGACCGAGGTCGGCCCGCAGAGGCGGGATGCGACCCGGGCCGGCCGACCGGCTGGCCGGGCCGGCCGTCACCGCGGTCCCCGGATGCGGGCGCTGGCGGCGTGGGTCGCCAGACCCTCGGCCTCGGCCAGCACGGCCACGTGGGGGGCCAGGCGGGCCATGCCGGCCTCGTCGACCGACACCACGTGGAGGTGCTTACGGAAATCGTCGACCCGCAGGGCGCCCGCGAAACGGGCCGAGCCGTAGGTGGGCAGGACGTGGTTGGGCCCGGCCACGTAGTCGCCCACGCTGGCCGGGGCGTAGGGCCCGAGGAAGACCGCCCCGGCGTGGCGGACCAGCCCGAGCAGGGCCTCCGGGTCGGCGGTCATCAGCTGCAGGTGCTCGGGGGCGATGCGGTTGGCGCAGGCCATGGCCGCCTCCGGCCCGTCCACCAGGGCGACGTAGCTGTTGGCCTCGAGGTTGGCGGCGATCACGTCGCGGCGGGGGGCCTCGGCGAGCAGCTTGCCCAGCACCTCGACCACCCGGTCGGCCACGTCCGGGTTCCAGGTGATCAGCCAGGCCACGCTGTCGGGGCCGTGCTCGACCTGGACCATGAGGTCGATGGCGGCGTACTCCGGCGGGGCCGTCTCGTCGGCCACCACGACCACCTCGGAGGGACCGGCGAAGCTGGAGGGCACACCCACCACCCCGGCCACCTCCCGTTTGGCCAGGGCCACGTACAGGTTGCCGGGCCCGACGATGACGTCGACCGGTCGGATGGAGGCGGTGCCGTAGGCCATGGCGGCGATGGCCTGGGCCCCACCGACCCGGTAGACCTCGTCCACGCCGGCCAGGTGGGCGGCGGCCAGCACCTCGGCGGCCACGGTGCCGTCCCGGCCGGGCGGCGTGCACAGGATCACCTCGGCCACCCCGGCCACCCGGGCTGGCACGGCGGTCATCAGCACGGTCGACAGGAGGGGTGCCTGGCCGCCCGGCACGTAACACCCGGCCCGGTCGACCGGCCGGGTGATCTCCCGCACCGTGACCCCGTGGCCGCTCACCGTCACCTCAGGGCCGAGCTGGGCCCGGTGGTAGGTCTCGATGTTGTCCCGGGCAAGGGTCATGGCCTCCTGGAGGGGCCGACCCAGCGCGTCCCAGGCCGCCGCACACCGCGCCGCCGGGATCCGCAGCTCGCCGAGCGGGCCGGTGAGGCGGTCGAAGCGGGCCGTCAGCTCCCGGAGGGCCTCGTCGCCCCGTTGGCGCACGTCGGCCACGATGGCCGCCACCGCGGCCACGGGCGGGTCGAGGGCCGCGGCCGGCCGGGGAAGGTCGACCTCGGCCGGGTCGCAGCCGCGTAGGTCGATCCGGCGGAGCATGGCGGTCGCGATGGTACCGGGCCGCCCGGACGGCCCTTCCGGGGATATCGGCGGGCCGCGCCCCGGTCGCCGCCCGGTCAGGATGGGGCCATGAGCGCCACCTCCGCCGAGCTGTCCTCCTTGGCCGCCACGGTCGAGGAGCTCGTCCGACGGCTCACGCCGTTGACCGAGACCTACCTGAGCGCCCAGCGCGACGACCTGGCCGCCGAGCTGTTCGAGGTGGAGCGCGCCCTCACCGCAGCCCAGCGCCGCCTGTACCGCCTGGTCCAGGCGGCCGGGGCCTGACCGGCACTCCCCGACCCCGACGAAGGCCGCAAACCGGACATCCGCCAAAAACAGAAGACGCCCCTTACGGGGCGCCTTCCGGAACGTCCCCAAGGCGGCGGAACCCGGGCCGTTCTGCGATCACCATACACGTTCATCGCAGGTTCACTCAAGCACCCCCCGGCCTTCGGCGGGAGTCCCCCCGGACGCTCAGGAGGCCGGTGCGGCCGGGGCCCGCCGGCGGGGTCGGGCGACGATCACCGGCAGACGGGCCGACGGGCAGAAGTCGGCCAGCACACAACGGTCGCAGGCCGGCCGGCGGGCCACGCACACCCGCCGGCCGTGGAGGATCATGCGCAGGCTGAAGGCCCCCCGCTCGGCCGCCGGGATCATGGCGTTGAGCACCATCTCGACCTTGACCGGATCGGTCTCGGTGGTCAGCCCGAGCAGGCCCGAGAGGCGCAGCACGTGGGTGTCGACGGGAAGGCCGGGCAGATCCATGGCCACGCTGCGCACCACGTTGGCCGTCTTGCGGCCCACGCCCGGGATGGTCACCAGGTCCTCGATCGGCCCGGGCACCTCACCGTCGAAGCGCTCCACCAGCGCCTGGGCCATGCCGAGCAGGCTGCGGGCCTTGGCCCGGAAGAACCCGGTGGCGTGGATCACCTCCTCCAGCTCGGCCGGGTCGGCCCCGGCCAACGCCTCCGGGGTGGGCCAGCGGGCGAACAGCACCGGGGTCACCGAGTTGACCGTCTTGTCGGTCGACTGGGCCGACAGGATGGTGGCGGCCAACAGCTCGAAGGGGCTGCGGTGGGTGAGCTCGCACAGCTCCGGGGCGCGGCCGGGGTAGTCCACCGCCAGGCGCACCATCGTCTCGCGGGCCCGGCCTTTGGGGCTGCGGGGTCCGGCCACGGCCGCACCCTACGCGAGCCGGGTCATAAGGTTGGCCACGTGCACCACGTCGAGGTGAAACGCCAGATGGGTCAGGGGGACATCGCCTCGGTGTCGGCCCTGGTCAGCGTGGCCTCGGCCTACGACCATCACGCCGCCCTGGGGGAGCACCAGTGGCTCGACCTGGTCCACGGGGGGCGGGCCGGTTTCGCCGGTTTCGTGGCCCGGGAGCCGGGGCGCGACCAGCCGGTCGGTTACGCCCAGGTGACCAGGGACGGGCCGTCCTGGGCCCTCGAGTACGTGGTGGACCCCGACTGGCGCGCCGATCCGGGCGTGGCCGCCGACCTCCTCGAGGCGGCCCACCGGCTGATCTCCCAGGAGGGCGGCGGCCACCTCCACCTGTGGCGCCACCATCCCGACGCGGCCAGCGAGGCGGTGGCGGCGGCCATCGGGCTGGCCCGCGGGCGGGACCTGCTGCAACTGCGCCGGCCCCTGCCGGTGGTCGGCCCGGCCCGGGGCGACGACCCCCCGCTGGCCATGCGGGCCTTCGTCCCGGGTCAGGACGAGGAGGCGTGGCTGGAGGTCAACAACCGGGCCTTCGGATGGCATCCCGAGCAGGGGGGCTGGGATCTCGCCACGCTCAAGGGCCGCGAGTCGACGTCGTGGTTCGACCCGGCGGGGTTCCTGCTCCACGAGGAGGACGGCCACCTGGCCGGGTTCTGCTGGACGAAGATCCACGCCGACGCCGACCCGCCCCTCGGGGAGATCTACGTCATCGCCGTCAACCCCGACTTCGCCGGCCGGGGCCTCGGCCGCCGGCTCACCCTCGGCGGTCTCGACCACCTGGCCGGCCGGGGCATCACCGTCGGGATGCTCTACGTCGACGCCACCAACACCGCGGCGAGGGCGCTCTACGACCACCTCGGCTTCGAGACCAACCATGTCGACCGGGCCTACACCGGCGACGTGCCACCGGCCGACGGCCCCGCCACCAGCTGACCGCCGCGCCCTGGCTCAGGCCCCGACCAGTGCCCCTACCCCGTAGGTGACGGCCGAGGCGGCGGCCACCAGGCCGATCGAGCGGGCCACGGTGCGCAACGGGCCTCGGCCGGTGAAGCGGGACAGGGCCCAACCGACCAGGCCGGCGGCCACCGCGGCGAGGACCAGCGAGATCATCTCGGCCGCCCGCCCGTGCCCGAAGAACCACGGGAGGAGGGGAATCAGGGCCCCGACGGCGAACGTGGCGAACGACGACAGCGAGGCCTTGACCGGCGAACCGAGCTGCGCGGGGTTGATCCCCATCTCCTCCCGGGCGTGGACCTCCAGGGCCCGCTCGGGGTCCCGGTGGATGTCGCGGGCCATCCGATCGGCCAGCTCGGGGTCGACGCCCCGACCCTTGTAGATGGCGGCCAGCTCGCGACGCTCCGTGTCGGGCATGCGGGCCAGGGCCCGGCGCTCGATGGCCAATTCCCGTTCCAGAAGCTCGGCCTGGGCCCGCATCGACACCCATTCGCCGGCCGCCATGGAGAAGGCCCCGCCGATGAGCCCGGCCACCCCGGCCAGGCGGACCACGCCGGCCGCGGGGTGGGCGCCGGCCACGCCGAGGATCAGGGCCACGTTGGTGGTCAGGCCGTCGCTCATGCCGAACACGGCGGCCCGGGCCGCCCCGGCGGAGATGTCCCGGTGGGAGTGGCCCACCTCTTCGACGTGGGGGTTTGCGGTCACGTGTGCTCCAACAGCGGGTCGGTTCCGGACGTTCCCCCTCGGACCCGACGGTAGTCACCGCGGCCCGGCTGCGCCTCCCAGGCCCGCCTCACCTTTGCTTTGAGGCGCGGCATCGTCACGGCGGCCGGGCTGCCGCGACGGCTCCGCCGGCCGCCAACCACCGCCGGCCCCCGGCGGTCGCCACCCGCGGTGCTGCTCGCCGCACCGGCCGCTGTCGGGCCACGCCCCGCACCCGACCTACCCTGGGGACCGTGCCGGGCTCCGATCGTTCGCGGCCGTCACGCTATGACCTCGACCGGGTCGAGCTCGGCTCGGTGGTCGAGGAGGTCGCTCCCGGCTCCCCGCGCTACCGGGCCGACCAGATCTGGGACGGGCTGAACCGCCGCCTCCGGGCCCCCGACGAGCTGACCGAGCTCCCGGTGCCGCTCCGTCGGGCCCTCGGCGGCCATCCGGCGCTGGCCCCCGCTCTCGAGGCGGCCGGCGAGTCGGTCTCCGACGGCGGCCTGACCCGCAAATGGGTCTGGCGGCTGGTCGACGGGGCCCTGATCGAGACGGTCCTGATGGAGTACCCGCGGCGGGCCACCGTGTGCGTCAGCACGCAGGCCGGCTGTGCCATGGCGTGCAGCTTCTGCGCCACCGGCCAGGCTGGCTTCGACCGCCAGCTGACGGTCGGCGAGATCGTCGAGCAGGTCGCCCGGGCCGCCCGGGTGGCCGAGGAGCGGGGGCGGCGGGCCAGCCGGGTGGTGTTCATGGGGATGGGCGAACCGCTGGCCAACTTCGATGCCACCTGGGGGGCGGTGCACCGCCTGCACGACGATCTCGGGCTTTCGGCCCGCCACCTGACCATCTCGACGGTCGGGGTGGTGCCGGGCATCCAGCGGCTCGCCGGTGAGGATCTGCCGGTCAACCTGGCCGTGTCGCTCCACGCCGCCGACGACGCCACCCGCGACGAGCTGGTGCCCCTCAACCGCCGCTACCCGCTGGCCGCCCTGATCGAGGCCTGCCAGGAGTACGTGGCCCGCACCCACCGCCGCCTCTCCTTCGAGTGGGCCATGATCGATGGCGTCAACGACCGCCCGGCCGACGCCGCCCGCCTCATCGGACTGGCCCGGCGAACCGGCGCCCACGTCAACCTCATCCCCCTCAACCCGACGGCCGGATTCGGGGTCGTCGGCTCCTCTCCGGCCCGCGTGTCGGCCTTCCGCGACGCGCTCCGCCAGGGGGGCGTCAACGTCACCCTCCGCCAGACCCGCGGTCGTGACATCGACGCGGCCTGCGGCCAGCTGGCCGCCCGCCGCCCCCACACCGCCTCGGTGGTGACCCTCCAACCGGTCCGGCGCCGGCCGCCCGGCCCGGCCGCCGACCTCGACGGATCGCCGTCGCCCGACCTCGGGTGACGGCGGGCCCGGGCCCTCCGGCTTCCGGCCCACCGCCCGGCCTGCCAAACTGAACGGGATGTCCGAACGCCGGTGGCTCAATCCAAGTGAGCCTCAGACCCTGCAGATCGCCGTGTTCCTGCTCTACCTCAACGCGTTCTTCGGCCTGGTCGACGTGGTGCGCTCCGGCCGCCTGATCGGCTTCTCCGGGGTCGGCATCGCCTATTACGCCGTGGTCATCGTGGGCGGCGTGATGGGCGGCCACGGGATCGCCAACGAACGCAAATGGGGCTACTTCCTCGGCCTGGCCACGGCCTTCGCACCGTTTGCCCTGGCCTACTACTACTTCCAGACCCCCTTCGCCGGACCGACCATCAGCCTGATCTTCGAGATCGCCCTGGTCGCCCTGCTGCTGCACAACCAGAGCCGGGAGTACCAGAAGGTCTGGTTCAAGTAATCATGGTTCGGTAGCACCGACGGTGCTACCCTCGGCGGCATGGGTGTGGTGAAACGATCCGTGTCCATTGACGCCGAGGTCGCGGCGGCCGCCGATGCAGCCGCCGCCGAGGACGGCGTCTCCTTCAGCGCCTGGCTGTCCGACGCAGCCGCGCGCCGTCTGCGAGTCCGCGAGGGCCTCCAGGGCGTCGCCGAGTGGGAAGGCGAAGCTGGTGCTCTCACTGCCGAGGAACGCGCGGCCGGCGAGGCGCTCCTGGACCGGCTTCTGGGCGGCCCGAAGAGGCATCGCGCCCGAAGCGCATGACTGCTGAGGGCCTGACCTACGACACGGGAGCCTTGGTTGCGGCCGAACGTGGCCATCGACTCGTGTGGTCACTTCACCGGGCCGCCCTCAACCGGGGGCTTCCTCCCGTGGTCCCCGCCGGCGTGCTGGCGGAGGGATGGCACGGCGGCCCACAGGCGGGGTTGTCCAGATTCCTGAAGGGCTGTCACGTCGAAGATCTGTCCAACAGGCAGGCCCGGGCAACGGGCGCGCTCGCCGCGCGCTCCGGCCACGACGACGTTGTCGACGTGTCCGTGGTCGAGGGGGCCATCCGTCGACGGCATGCCGTGGTCACCTCGAACCCAACCCACATCGGCAAGATCGCCGACGCCGCCGGAGTGACGCTCGAGATCCATTCCGTCTAGACGCCGAGTCGGGAGTGACCCCCGTTGCGGGTCGTCGCACAGCCGATCCGGTCGTGTCCCTCCACGAGAGGGATAGTGGGCTGGTTCCGTTCCCGAGCGAAGGGCGACGACGGCCGCAAGCACGGCGCCCGGGCCAAGGCACGGCTCACGTAGAGCCGGTCGTTCTCCGGTCTACACCGGGATGACGGTTGCCTTGACCCGTCGGGTCCGGAGGAGCGCTCCTAGGTCGGCCGCGTCGCCCGTAAGCACGCTTCCGCCGGGCTGAACCAGGAGCGCCACATGGGCGTCGACGAGGCACAGACGGATGTATGTATCGACTCCGGGCTGGACCGATGGTCGCCCCACCACCCACGGTCAGGCCAGGACGGTTCCCCGTCGGGTCAGCAGCCGACGGCGAAGCGGCGGCGCAGCTCCGCCAGGTTCTCGCTCGGATCTGGCGGAGGCGGCTCAGGTCGCCGCGGCCGGATGCGGACGTTGGGCCAGGACCTCCTGGGCCAGGGAGGCCACGAGCTCACCGGACTCGTTCCACACCTCACCGCGAGCGAGGCCCCGGCCACCGGCGTTGGTCAGCGGCGCGGCATCGATCAGCAGCCACTCGTCGACGCGACAGGGCCGATGCCACCAGAGACTGTGGTCGAGACTGACGGCCCGCAGCCGCCGGCCCATCGGGGTGTCGGGCGCCAGGGCCGAGCCGCTGACGCCGATGTCGCTGAGGAAGGCCACCAAGGCGGCGTGGACCGCCGGGTCGTCCCCCAGCGGGTGACGGGCCCGGACCCAGTAGGGGTGCAGGACGGGACGGCCGTCGGGCCCCGACCGGCCGGCGCCACGGATCTCGAAGCCGTCGAGCAGGGTCATGGTGGACGGGACGGCCTCCTCCGGCCGGCCGGCGGACGGGGCGGGGGGCGGCGGTTGGCGCGACGGCTGCCAGGAGCGTCCCTCGACGGCGGGCCGGTGGAAGCGCACCACCACGTCGACGAGGCGTCGGCCAGCCTGGGTCACGGTGACCTGCCGCCCGGCCAGCGTCCGGCCGTCGTGGAGCCGCGCCACGGTCAGCTCCACCGGGCCACCCGGTCGCCCGGCCCGGAGGAAGGCGGCGTGGAGCGACACGGCCCGGAGTTCCCCGCTGATGGTGGCGCCGCTGGCCAGCACGGCGGCGGCCAGCAGACCGCTGCCCAGCACCCCGTTGGGGGTGGCCGGCAGCCGGCTGACGGTGAACCGGTCGGGGGCGGCCGGGACCAGCTCCACCAACCCCATGAGCGAGCGCGCCGCGCCCTCGGGCGGGGACTCAGCCACGCGGATCTCCGGGCAGCAGGCGGTCGACCAGAGCGACCTCGACGCCGCCCGTGGCGGCCGGCTCGAGCACGACAAGATCAGGCTCCTGCCGGACGATGCCCACTCCGGCGGCCCGCAGGGTCGCCGCCGCCCGGGCGAGGTCGTCGACCCGCAGTCCGAGCAGTGACACGCCGGGTCGCTCGCGGGGCCGGCCCCACAGTCGCTCAGCGTCGAGCGGTCGGTGGGGGAACAGGGCCAGCACGCAGTCGCCGACGGACACCACGGCGTGGGGCTCCCCCGGGCCGCCCGGCGCCAGGGCCCCGTCACCGGCCCGGGACACCACGGCCAAGCCGAGGTCGGCGGCCAACCGGACCGCCACCCCGAGCGGATCGTCGACCATGGCCCCGACAAAGGCCTGGTGGGTGACGGCCACGAGCGGTTCACCCCGCAGGGCGGGCAGCGGGGCGCCCACCCGGGGGTCCTCGTCCACCGTGAAGTCGGACCATTCGAACTGCAGACCACCGGTGGTGCTCGGCGAGGAGAACCCGAAGCCCCGCTCGACGCGAACAGGGACGCGAACGCCGTGGGCCTCGAGATGGGCCACGGTGGCCGCGAAGTTCTCGACCCACACCGCCACCGAGTGCATACCGCCCCCGGTGCGCTGCACGAAACGGTCGGGAGGCGCCCCCGCCACGATGGGCTGGCCGATCTCGATCGAGCCGTCACCGATCCAGCACATGCCGCCGCGCCGTCCGACGGCCGGGCTGGCGTCCTGCCCGTACTCGAGGACCCGAAGGCCGAACAGCGCGGCCAGCCGGGCCACCGTGAGGTCGTAGTCGGCCACCATGGCCGTCGAATGGAACAGGGCCCTGACCGCGTGCGCCGGCGGGCCCGGCCCGCTCACCGCGCTCGCCTCGGGCTCCCGATGGCCGGCCGACCCTCAGCTCTGGGCGTCGATGACCTGCTGGAGCTCGGGCGGTAGCACGGCGTCAGCCCCGCCGAGATCGCCGGGCATGATGATCGACGTGCGGGCGAAGTTCCCTCCGTCGACCGAGGCGATGGTCTGCCCGGACATGTAGCGCGACTCGTCGCTGGCCAGGAAGAGGGCCAGGTTGGCGTTGTCGCGCAGGGTGGGCGGGCTGTCGAGGCGGAGCGGCATGGCCCGCTTGTCGGGGTCCCAGGGGCCCTCGGCCTGCTCGTAGCTGAGCCCGAGCACCTCGGCCTCGGGCGGCAGGGCGAAGTTGACGCTCATCCCGTGGGTGGGGGCCAGTCCGTTGGCCCGGATACCGAAACGGCCCCACTCCAGCGAGGCGGCCCGGACCAGTCCGTTGGCCGCCGCCTTGGACGCCGTGTAGGCGGGGAAGCCGGGGTAGGCGTTGAAGGCCGACGCCGAAGTGGTGGCGAGCAGGGTGCCGCCGTGCCCCTGGGCGATCATCTGCACGGCGGCGTGCTTCCAGGCCAGGAAGATGCCGGTGACGTTGACGGCGAAGATGTTGTTCCAGTCGGCCAACGACAGCTCGTGGAAGACGTTCGTGCCGAAACCGGGTTCGGGGATCCCGGCGTTGGCGTGCATCACATCGATCCGTCCGTAGGTGTCGACGGTCTGTCGGACCAGGTTCTGCAGGTCGGCTTCGGCCCGCACGTCAGCCGGGACGGCCACCGCCTCCCCCCCGGCGGCCCGCACCTGCTCGGCCACCTTCTCGGCCCGCCCGTCGACGTAGTCGCTGGTGACGATCTTGGCGCCTTCCGAGGCGAAGAGCAGGGCGCACTCCCGGCCGAGGCCCGAGCCCGAACCCGTGATGGCGACCACCTTGTCCTGCAGACGCATGACCGACCCCCTTTGAAGACCGCGGACCCCTGCCGCCGGCCCGAAACCGCCTAAACATAGCACTCAATACCTTGAC
>Ga0075017_100002163_pt1 | contig 12235 bp, 9 predicted proteins | sample AleBraG_ABR_2012_FD_71475 | JGI IMG/M metagenome (GOLD analysis project Ga0075017, IMG submission 71475) | Freshwater sediment microbial communities in response to fracking from Pennsylvania, USA - Alex Branch Run_MetaG_ABR_2012 | ecosystem: Environmental > Aquatic > Freshwater > Creek >...
AATATCATGGGGTCCAGACTTCGCGATGGAGAATCCGGACCATCTTCATTACTTTCGGCATCTGGAGTGTGGGTTACAATCGCCGATAGACTTTCGTGTAAATCCCATGCCTGATCGCATACTTGTAGTTGACGACGAAGAGCCGATTCGAGAAATTGTCTCCTCCATGCTCACGACCGCCGGATATGCCTGCAAACAGGCCGCTTCCGGTATGGAGGCGCTTGCCGTTCTCACCTCCGGAGACGAATTCGAGCTCATGCTCTCCGATTTGATGATGGCGGATCTGGACGGGATCGGGCTGCTGGAGCGAACCAAGGAAAAATATCCGGACATGCCCGTCGTGATGGTTACCGCTGTACACGACATCTCGGTCGCGCTGGCCGCGATTCGCAACGGCGCTTACGACTATCTGCTGAAGCCATTCGAGCGCGAGCAACTGCTCAATACCGTCAGCCGCGCGCTGGAGAATCGCCGGCTGAAGGTGGAGAACCGGACGTATCAGACCAGCCTGGAATCGCTGGTTGCCGCGCGCACCGAGCAACTGCAATCAACCGTTCGCGAGTTAGAACGCTCCTACGACATCACTCTGCAGGCGCTGGGCGACGCGCTCGACCTCAAAGATCGCGAGACGGAAGGGCATTCACGGCGCGTTACCGCTTTCACTATGGCGATTGCTCGCGCCATGGGCCTGCCACCCGAGCAAGTCGCGACCATCGCTCGCGGAGCTTTCCTGCACGACATCGGCAAAATGGCGATTCCCGATCGCATTCTCAACAAGCCGGGAAAGCTCGATGTGGATGAAACCGCGATCATGAAGGAGCACTGCTTCAAGGGCTATCAGATCGTCAAGAAAATTCCGTTTCTGGCGCAGGCTTGCGAAATCATTTACTCGCACCAGGAACGCTTCGACGGCACGGGCTATCCCCGCGGCCTGAAGGGCGAAGAAATTCCCTTGGGAGCGCGCATCTTTTCGGTCGCTGACACGCTCGACGCGATCACATCGGATCGCCCCTATCGCGCTGCCCGGCCGCTTAAGGCTGCTCGCGAAGAGATCCAGGCATGGTCGGGACGCCAGTTTGATCCCGATGTTGTGACCGTATTCCAAACCATGCCCGATGAGATTTTTGAGGAACTGCGCCGCGCCATCAGCGAACAGGCCGATCCCCTCGCGTACTCGGCTTCTACCAAAAGCTAGAACGGATTCAAGCAGTTACGTGCCCCAGGATTTCTGCTTCCCAGCCGGGCAGCGATTTCCGTCCTTTGCCCATCCAATCACTGCTAGGATTTCTCTACAGGAGATTCCCCAATGTCCATTTCCCGTACCCGTCTGAGCGTATTCCTGCTTGGAACGATGCTGAGCGCTCTTTCCATCCTGCCAATGACAGCGCAAGATTCTGCGCCCACGGGTGCAGTGGTTCAAGGCACCGTTTTCCTCATCCAGGTCACGGACCGGCTCGACACTCGCACGGTGAGGGCAGGCGACCACTTTCAAGCGCGGCTCGCTGAGCCGTTGACTACGCCGGGGGGCCAGACGCTCGAAGTAGGAAGGAAAATCAAAGGGCATGTGAGTGCGGTGGAGCCGGGTTTGCAGAGGCGTCTGTTGCTGAGCTTCGATGAAATCGATACCGGTCATGGTTGGATGCCGCTGATCGCGACCGTGACGGGTGTGCCCGGCGAACACGGATTGAAGCAGGTGGGTGAAGAAGGAGAGATCGGCCGCAAGGGATTGAACAAGGAACAGATCGCCGAAGCTGTGGTCGTCGGCGCGGGCGAAGGTGCAGAAGCGGGAATGCGCAGCGGCGGTAAGCGTGGGGCGGCGGTGGGAGCAGGCAATGGAGCCGCAGATTCGGCCTTGACCGCTTTTGAATCCGGCCACGATTTAGTGCTGGAAAAGGGAACCGTTCTGGAGATTCGGTTGGATCGCAATCTGATCCTTGCCTCTCGATAAGACCGAAAACAGGAGATCTTTGAAGCAGAAGAGGAAGGCCATGAGATCGTGCATAGTTGCTGGGATGGTTCTTCTGGCGGCGACGGCGCTTGTCGCGCAGGAACATCCCGCTGTAACCGCGCAGGCCAATACCGTGTACGTCGGCGCCGATGGCAAGTTCGAGGCCGCTCCCGATACAGCCCAAATTCAGTTCAACGTGTCCGTGCAGGAACAGACTTCGCAGGCGGCATTTGAGCACGCTTCCAAAGATGTCGAGCTGGTGCGGCAGGTAATGCGGGCGAACGGGATTGATCCAAAGGCCGCGACCGTTGGGTTTCTCTCCGTGCAACCGGTGTATGACTGGAAGCCCAAGCAAAGAGTGATCGGATACCGCGTCACTACCGACGTGATGCTCAAGCTGAAGGACTTTGCCAAGGTCGGTCCGGTTACGCAGCAGCTTGCCGATGCCAACGTCAGCGAAACGCAGACGCTGAATTACACTCTCGACAACATGGACGAGGCGAAAAACAAGGCCGTCGAGGACGCCTACCGCCGCGCCCGGAACTCGGCGGAGACTCTGGCCCATGCCAGCGGACGTACGCTGGGCGATCTCTCGTACGCGTCGGTGGATACGTTTGAGAATCCGGGACCGATCCGGCCGATGATGGCGCGCGCCATGGTTGCGACCGCGAACGCGGCTCCGGCGCCGACTGAGGGATTCACTCCGCAGACGGTTACCGTCACGGCGCACGTGAACGCGCTGTTCAACTTGAAATAAGAGATGGGGCTTCGACCTTAGCAGTCACAGTCTTGCCGGAGAAGCGGTCGCCGGCGTAGAGGTGACTTCGACCGGGTCCACTTCCAGCGTTAAGCCGTCTACACTGCGAACCGTCACAATCTGTCCCGCGGGGAGGGTTGTGGTCGCAATTGCGTCCCAGAGCTCTCCGTGGACGAACACTTTGCCCGACGGTGACAACGCACTCTGCACGACTCCGGTTTCGCCGAGCAGGCCTTGCGCTCCGGTCACAACCTTGTTGCGGCGTGCCTTGAGGGCGATGCTCATCAGGAATGCCGTGATCAGTCCGAGCGGAACGCTGACCGCCAGCGCCGTGACCAGGTGCACGCGCATCTCAGGGATGGGCGAATCGACCAGCAGCAGGCCTCCCAACGTAAGCAGAACGATTCCACCGACTGTCAGAATTCCGTGAGTTGCGAACTTTGCCTCCGCAGCGAACAGGGCGAATGCGCCGAGGATCAAGGCGAGTGAGGCGAATCGCGTGGGCAGGAAGTTCAGCGCGAAAGCGGCGAGCAGGATGAAAACGACTCCAACCGTGCCGGGCAGCACCGCGCCGGGATGATTGAATTCGACATAGAGGGCGAGTGCGCCAATCGCCAGCAGAAGAAACGCGATGTTGGGATCCATCAGAAAGTCGAGAATCTGTTCCTTCAGCGTCATTCCGAACGGGACCAGCGCTTGGCCGGACAGATTGACCGATGCGGGCGAGCCGTCGAAGCGCTTGAACGTCTTGCCTTGCATCTGGCGGAAAAGATCGTCAGTACTTGGCGCGACATAGTCGATGAGATGTTGAGTCAGGGCTTCTTGCTCGGTGAATGACTTCGATTCGCGCACCGCGCTCTCTGCGGCTTCGATGTTGCGCCCGCGCTTTCCCGTGACCGAGCGCATGAGCGCGGCGGCATCATTCTCGACCTTTTGCTTCATCTCGTCGTCGGGCTTGACCTGGACGGGACCGATGAGCATTACGGGATGAGCCGCGCCGGCGGCGGTTCCGGGAGCCATGGCGGCGATGTCGGCGGACTCAAGGATAAAGATTCCCGCGGAGCCGGCATGTCCGCCAGTCGGCGTCACATAGACGATGACCGGCACGGGCGACGACGTGATCTTCTCGATGATCTCGCGCGTCGAACTGACCAGGCCTCCGGGCGTATTCATCTCGATCAATACAGCTTGCGCGTTGGTGCGATGGGCTTCATCGATGGCGCGGGCGATGTACTCGGCGCTGATGGGTTGAATGGTGTCGTTGATCTTGATGGTGAGGACTTGCGCGAAAGCGGGCGCGGAGACGAGTGCCGCGATGGCGAGGGCGAGAAGGACCAGGGATATCGCACCCCTGCAATTTTTTTTATAGCCCGGAGCTAAGGTATTGATACTGAATTGGTTGGGTCGTGTAGATCGCCCTGCATTCGGGCAAAATATTGAATATAAAGGGCTTATTTGTAAAATATTCTGAGATAAGGACTTCGGCTGGGGACTTTTGATCAGCTCCACGCTGGCGTTACGGAATGTTCTGGAGCGAAACACAACTATATTCATTTTAGCAGTTTGAGGGGAATTGCTTGTGCATGGGGTCGATGAGAATTCGCTTTGTGGAGAATGGGTTAGGGGAGCGAGAGAAGATTTTGCTTGACACGTGTGGAGAGAGCGTTTGCGACGGCTCAGTTAAGACGAAAACAGGTGAACGTTCCGTCTGTCCTCGTATTCTCCAGGTTTTTCCGTCGAAGGAGACAATGATGACTGCATCTAAAAAACCGCTCCGATTCGCTCTAGCGGGAATAACGCTTGGGTTTGTTGTGATGGCGTTGTACTGGTACGACTATGAGTACAATCCTTTCCACTTCCCAACATCTGAAACGGTTGATAAGTTCGCAAGCTTCCCGGCGCATCCTGTTTACCACATAGCCGAGAAAGCTATGTTCGTCCTATGTCCAGGGCTAGTTCTTCAGGTTTTCACGGTAGGGACGGGTGACAATGTTGCGCTGATTATGTGGGTCATAGCTGCGTTACTTAACGGTCCAATATACTACCTAGTCGGGCTTCTTGTTGTCGCGGTCGTGAGAGGAAAAACCGGGTACGGACGGGACTGACCCCAATTCCTCGGCTGCAAAATTAGGTGAACGTCTCGTCTGTCCCCGGGTTTATGCCCAACAACCCCGTTGCGCCTGCGTTCGTGGTTCCCACCCTTCGCAAAGTGCGCGAAGGATGGGGCAGCCTCAGCATTGCTGATGCCAGCGAGATCAAAAGCCCCGGGCCACCCGCTGCTTGTCCAGCGAAAGCAGGTTCCTCACCGGTCTTTCAGACCGGTTCGGAAAGATAAGCTTTGGGGTTTAGGGTTTAGGAAAAACCGGGGACAGACGGTACGTTCGCGGTTTCCAGCGACTAGGGCAGGTAAACTTCCGCGTCTGTCCCGTATTTATTTAACTTAGCGACTAGTTGAGTCCCGTCGGCTAAGAATCCACACGCCTAGAAGATACCACGACGCAGTCCCAAGTATGCCCCAAAGAGAAAGCGCGTATGTTGTGTGCCCATCCCATAATTTTGAAAACGCCACGAGTGCAACCGGAAAATCGGCAATGAAGAGAAGGTCGAAGCCCCAACTTGCTGGGCCATCTAGAAGTGGCTCCTTTTGAGCTACGTAGGTGAGCCACGTCGTCGCAAATAGGAAGATGTGTAGTGTGGGAGCTAGCCAGCGTGAACGCAGAGATTTCCGTAGCCCTAACAAGAGACGCATCTCGAGATCCTCATTGACGACAATTGTACTGTCGATTCATTCCTTCGAGATTTCGTTTCGAGCGGGATGAAAAGTCAAAGGCCCGTAGTGCGATCGGTCCGCCGCCCACCCTTCGCAAAATGCGCGAAGGATGGGGCACCCTCGGCATTGGTGATGCAAGCTAGATCAAAAGCCCTGGGCCACCCGCTGCTCGCCAGCGAAAGCAGGTTCGGGAAAAACCGGGGACAGACGGGACTGACCCCAATTTTCTCGACTGCAAAATTAGGTGATGGTCCCGTCTGCCCCCGTGTTCTTGTCCCCGTGTTTTCCGTGTTTCCGGAGCGGCAGGTCCCTCCACTCCACAGATCATCGCTTTGCGATGATCTGTTCCGGTCGGGATGACAGAGTTGGGAGATCTGAGATATCCCACTCAAGGCAAAAGCGGGCATGAGTGGGCCACCCGCCCTCTGCATAGATGGCGCACCTTAGAAAGGTGGGCCGGCCGCTGCGAGCTTCGCGGTTGCGCGCGCGGAGTGCATAGGTCCTTCGCTTCGCTCAGGATGACAAGCTGCTGAGCGGGGGTCATTCCTATTTTGTTTTCGCTCTATCTTGTTTGGCTGGTGGGGATTTCTTCGGACATGGGGTTGCCGGCTTTTTTGTCGGCGTGGCCGCTTTCGGTCCATCCGGGAAGGTCGGTGCTGCCGGTGATCAGGCGGGCGCCGCGTTCGTAGGTGACATACGACCACGCCCACTGAATGAAGACCAGGATGCGGTTGCGGAAACCGATCAGAAATAGAATGTGGACGAAGAGCCACGAGAGCCACGCCAGAAATCCTGAGATGTGGATCTTGCCGAACTCGGCTACGGCTGAGGCGCGGCCGATGGTGGCCAGACTGCCTTTGTCCCAGTAGTGGAAGTTGGGGCGGGCTGGCGCGGCGGCTGTCGAGTTCCCACGTCTCGCAACTTCGGCGAGACGTGGGGCACCCCCCGATGGCGTTTGGGCACCCGCTGTTTCATTGCGAATTAATTTCGCTACGAATTGGCCTTGTTGGATCGCTACCGGGGCTACTCCGGGAAGCATCTTGCCGCGCTCATCTTTCAGGCTGGCGAGATCGCCGATTACTAATACTTCGGGATGGCCGGGTAGGCTGAGGTCGGGTTGCACCAGCACGCGTCCGGCGCGATCGGTGGGCATGCCCAGCTTTTTGCCGAGAGGAGAAGCGGCCACTCCCGCCGCCCATAGAACGACCGTCGCCGCAATTCGCGTTTCGCCCAACCGGACTGCTCCGGGCTCGATCTGCGTCACCGTGGTCGAGGTGCGCACTTCGACTCCGAGGCGCTGCAACTGTTCCTTGGCGCTTTGCGAGAGGTCTTCGGAGTACGCGGCGAGCACGCGCGGTCCACCTTCGATCAGCAGAATGTGGGTGCGCGCGGGATCGATGGAGCGGAATTCATGAGCGAGCGCGTGATGGGAGATTTCCGCCAAGGTTCCGGCGAGTTCGACACCGGTCGGTCCAGCACCCACGACGACGAAGTTGAGAGGCATGGAGACCTCTCCGGCGGCGGCCTGGCGCTCGGCCAGCTCGAAAGCGAGCAGGACGCGGCGGCGGATTTCAAGGGCGTCTTCGATGGTCTTCAGGCCGGGGGCTAGCGGCTCCCATTCATCGTGGCCAAAGTAGGCATGGCTGGCGCCGGCAGCGACGATCAGGTAGTCGTAGGGAATGTCGGAGTCGGCGGTCCGGACGGTGCGCCGCTCAAGGTCAAATCCGGTGACTTCGGCCATGAGGACTTCGACGTTTTTATGCGCGCGCAGAATCGAGCGGATTGGGGCGGCGATCTCTCCGGGAGAAAGTCCGGCGGTGGCAACCTGGTACAGAAGCGGCTGGAAGGTGTGATAGTTCCGGCGGTCGATCACAGTGACACGCAATGGGGCCTTGGCCAGCTCGCGGGCAGCGGTGAGCCCGCCGAATCCGGCGCCCACGATTACCACCCGAGGTTTGCTCTCGTTGTTCATCGGACGATCGCTCGGTTGCTGTTCTGCCCCCTGGCTTATAAGATTCACCGCGATGGAAGATGATTCCAGAAGTTCGACGGACCGCCCAGATTGGATGGGCGCGATGCTGCCTTCGGCGGCGGACCTGATTTTCATCGGGCTGCTGGGTGTGCTCACACTTACGCCGATCGCGGTGAAGTTGCTGGGCGATGCCGGGATTGGCTGGCACATTCGGACCGGGCAGCAGATCCTGGCGACACACGCGATTCCACGGGTTGATTCGTTTTCTTCCACCATGCAGGGCAAACCGTGGTTTGCATGGGAGTGGCTTTACGACCTGGCGGTCGGGGAACTCGAAGCCACGCTGGGGCTGAACGGAGTTGTCTGGGTTACATCTGTCGTGATCGCGGCAGTATTTGCCTGGATGTTTCGCCTGCTGATGATTCGAGGGACGAACATGCTGGCGGCACTGGTTCTGACGCTGCTGGCGATCTCCGCTTCGATGATTCATTTTCTAGCGCGTCCGCATGTGGTGAGTTGGCTGCTGACACTCGTGTACTTTGCCGTTCTGGCGGATGCGGAGCGGGGCGCGACGCGGAGTAGTCATCGGCGGATGTGGATTCTGCCCGTACTCATGCTGCTGTGGGTCAATCTGCATGGCGGATTCATCGTGGGATTCGTGCTGCTGGCTATCTTCTGGCTGGCTGCGGTGTGGGAGTGGTGGACGACCACAGACGGTGTGATCGAGAAGGCAGTACAGAAGATTGAGGCTGCGAGGAGGGTGCGTGCATTGGCGGTTGCGGGGTTGTGCTCCGCAGTAGCGAGCCTGCTAAATCCCTACGGTTGGAGGCTGCACGCTCACATCTACTCGTATCTGACGAATCGCTTTCTCATGGACCACATTGAGGAATTTCAGTCGCCGAATTTTCATGGGGTGGCGCAGAAATGTTTTGCGGTGCTGGTGCTGATCACCCTGGCTGCGTTGGCGATGCGGGGCCGGAAAGCGCGGGTGAGCGGCGCGCTGGTTATCCTGTTTGCTGTCTACTCCGGGTTGTACGCTTCACGCAGCATTCCGGTTTCGTCCGTGCTGCTGGCGATGGTGGTGGGCCCGCTGTTTCGATCCGAGCTGCCGGGTGCGGGATTTTTCCAGCGGATGGCGGGAATCGAAATGCGGTTGCGCTGGCATATCTGGCCTGCGCTCGCGGCGCTGGCGACTCTCCTGATTGCAATGAACGGTGGCCGAGTGGGGTCGAGTCCAATCATGGATGCGCATTTCGATCCGCAACGAATGCCCGTGATAGCGGTGAACTATATCGAGCAGCATGGAATTCACGGGCCGATTCTGAGCACCGATTACTGGGGCGGCTACCTGATTTACCGCCTTGGCCCGGAGAATCTTGTGGTGGTGGACGATCGGCACGATTTGTATGGGGAAGAATTTCTGAAGTCTTACTTGAAGATGTTCCGGGTGGAGCGTGGGTGGAAGGAGTTTCTGGAGGGGCATGAGTATTCGTGCGTCGTGCTCCCCAGGAATTCTGCGTTGGCGAATACTCTGATCGCTAGCGGGTGGAGGGAGATTTACGGGGACGGAGTAGCGAGCGTCTTCGAGAAAGCCTAGAAGCGATCGTCGGTGCTGATGTTGAAGCCGATGATGACGGTGACTTCGACGGGTTGGTTTCCCCGCATGGCAGGCTGGAACTTCCAACTACGCAGGGCGGCAACGATCTTGGCGGTCATGTCGGCGGAGGCAGATTCCAGCACGCGAACGTTCTTCAGATTCCCGGACAAGTCGAGCGTGGCGGTGAGCACCATGCGGGCATGGGGCAAGCCGTCGGGAAGCGCATCGCGGATGGGGACAGGGGCCGTCAGGGTGCTTCCGAAAGGATGGCCCGAAGCGGCTTCATCGGCAAATTCCATGACCACCTGGCCGAGGTAGGAATCCAGATAGGCGGTGTTTGTTTCGCCGTGGAGAAGTTTCTTGTAAGGCTCGAAGGCTCCCCCGGAATTCGCTGTAGCAACGACAGTTACGTTGAAGCCAGGTTGCGTCTTGGTGGAGCTGCGGCCGGGGCCACTGGGATCGTTCGCCGCCGGATCCGAGCCGAAGCTGGGCAGAGTCACGACCGAGCTCCCACCACTGACCGACACACCGGGAACACGCGGACTTCCGCCGTTCGCGTTGCCGGCGCCGCCGGGGCCTGCAGAGGGCGAGATTCCCCCATGGGCGTTGGGATCGGAGCCGCGGCCTGCTCCCGTCTTTCCGGCACCTACTCCCTCGCCACTTACGCTGCTGCCCGGACCATCGCCGCGGCCGATGCCTGTGCCGCCCCCGGTTCCGCCGAGACCCGGCTTGTCCCCGCCGGAAGGAGACAAGGCGAGCGATCCCGTGCCGCCGGTCATGGGAAGCCCCACTTTGGAGCCGGGCTCACTGGAAATGACTGCGCCCGCTCCATTGCCGCTGCCCCCGCCACCGGGAGCAGTAGTAGGCGCGCCGGAGTCCGAGGGCCCGCCGAGGCCTATTCCTCTGCGGCCGCTGCCTGATCCGGATGAATTCGGGCCACCACCGCCGATCGCGGGTGGAGGTGGAACTACGTTGTTGGCGAGCTGAGTGCCACCGGGCGCGCCATTGCCTCCGCCCATGTTGCCTGTGCCACCTCCCGGCCCGGAGAGCGAGGGCGGGGGCGGGACGACGTCGGGCAAGCCCTGGCGTGTTGCCGATGAGTTGGCCATCGAGCGGTTGCCGGTTCCTCCGATGGCTCCCGATACGGGCGGCGGGGCGATGACGTTCGAACCTGGCGCACTGCCCATGCCGCCGCGCATGCCGTTCGGATTGCCGCCAGCGGCGGTCGCTCCTACGGACGCTGGAGGCTGCACCACGTTCGGAGCCAGCGAAGGATTACCGCCGCGGCCGTTGCCTGAATTGACGGCGGGAGGCGGAGGCACGACATCGCTGGCACCAAAAATCTTTCCCACCAGGCTGCTCAGGAATGATCCGCTGCCGGATTGCGATGGAGGCGGAGGAACGACGGCTCGGCCGGGATCCTGAGTGGAACCATTGGGCAAACGCCGCATGTCGCGGGAGACGTCGGTGGAGGGCGGCGGAGCGATCACCGACTGGGAGGGTAACGCGAGCTTCGGATCGCGCGTGCTGGCGCGCTCGGGCGCGGAGACCGGCGGCGGGACGACGGCGACATTCGCCATCTGTACAGGCGAGGTGGATAACTCGCGGGTGACTGCGCCGGGTGCGGGAGGAATCACCGCGGTCTGCGACGGAGCGGAGCGGAACCTGTCACGGGAAACGCTGGGCGCGGGGGCGACGACGGAAGTGCTGAGTGTCGGGCCTCGCGAAGTGCGATCTTGCGAGACGCTGGGCGCCGGAGGAATCACGGCCGGCCCCAATGCGGGAGCGACGAGCCTATGCTCGCTGGAGACAGTGGGCGCCGGCGGAATTACGTTGGCACTGATATTGGGCGCTGCGGAAAAGGGATCGCGCGCAACGTTGGGCGCGGGTGGAATGACGGAATCGAGCTTGATGCCGTTGCGTGTGTAGTCGCGGGCTACCGTGGGTGCAGGAGCCAGCACCGGAGTCGTAAGGTGAGGAGCAGCGCGATTCGACCGCATGCCTTCGGACGGCGGCGGCCCAGGATTGGGCGATACCGCGAGCAGATTCGCGACGGCGGCGCTGGACGCGGGCAGCTTCAAATTCGGAGCATCGACTACTTTCGAGACGAGGGAATGTCCGCGAGCGATCTTGATGGTCTGGGTGCGGTGATGTGCTTCCTTTCCGCCTGCCCGCCCGGTGGCACCAGCCTCGGCGCCGCCGAGATCTTCGGTGCGGGGAAGTTCGTCTCCGCTGTAATAGACCACGTCGTGACTCGACAGCCGGGGCGCGACATAGGGTCGCATCTCCTGGATCTTGACCTGGATGGCGACGATTGCCAGCACCAGGAAGAGCTCGACGATGTACGAAGGAATCAGAATGCGATAGGGAACCAGACCGAAGGGAGCCTCGCCGGCGAGACGCGCCTCGGAGCGAGCGAGGGCCGGCTCAATCGAGTCGACGAACTCCTGCCAGGGCGAAGGCCATTCGACCAGCAACCGGGGCGCGTCGATCTTCCTGGCCGCGGCTTTCTCGAGTTGGAGTGTCTGGGTCACGCTTCCGGCTGAGGTCCATCCTTCCCAGTCGTGATGTCGATTCTATCGCCAACCAGGGTTTTGGTTTGAGCCGCGGTGAGACTCGGCAGTTCCAGTACTGATCTGGCTTTTGAGCGGATGGGAGCAAAGCGCCAGGGCTGAACCGCCTCCCGAATATCGACCACGGTAAAACTGCGATCCAGATAAAGCACGTCGATGGGAAATCCCATGCCCAGCGTGTGAATGCCGCTACAGGGAACGATCCACAGGCCGTGGCCGCTGGGGAAATCGTTCGATTGCAGGCCCAGCAGGCCGCGCAGCCGCGTCCAGTGCGTGTCTGCCACCGCGAGGGAAGTGGCGAGATAGGTCTGGCGGGTGCGGTTAAACGCTTGTCCCTGCGGAATCAGTGCGGCCATCCTAAGCAATGCTCCCCAGCGAATGCTCCCCAGATATCTGCTTTCTCAGCGTCCCGACACCGGGCCCAGTTGCCGGATCAGTTCGATCACAGCGGGGCCGATGGTGACGAAGATGATGGAAGGCAGAACAAACACCACCAGTGGGGGGACCATCTTGATGGTGGTCTTGGCGGCCTGTTCTTCGGCGCGCTGCCGGCGTTCCGTGCGGAGGGAGTCGGAATGCACGCGGAGGGCTTGGGCGATGCTGGTACCGAAGCGGTCC
>Ga0075017_100002164_pt1 | contig 12232 bp, 9 predicted proteins | sample AleBraG_ABR_2012_FD_71475 | JGI IMG/M metagenome (GOLD analysis project Ga0075017, IMG submission 71475) | Freshwater sediment microbial communities in response to fracking from Pennsylvania, USA - Alex Branch Run_MetaG_ABR_2012 | ecosystem: Environmental > Aquatic > Freshwater > Creek >...
TCGCCGACCCACCGAAGTTCGCGTTCCCGCATTTGCGCATGACCGGCAAGCAGGCCGATGCGATTCATGCCTACGTGATTGATGGCGCGTGGAAGGCGTACAACAAAGAGCACGAAGGGGCGGGTGCAGCGGCGCAGAAATAAAAGTTGGCCACTGTTTGCACGGATCACACGGATAAAACAAGAAATTGCCAGCGGGTTCTATCCGTGACGTCCGTGAGAATCAGTGGCTAAGGTTTTACTGGTCACTGATCACTGGCCCCTGGCCACTGCTGTTCAGTACTCTGCCAGTTCTTTCATCGCCAGGTACAGATCGTTCGGCTGCGGCAGAATTGCATCTTCCAGGATCGGCTGGTAGGCGACGAATGTATCTTTCGCGGCGACGCGGCGCACCGGGGCGTCGAGCTTTTCGAAGAGCTGGTCGGCGAGGCGGGCGGCGATCTCGGCTCCGTAGCCCCAACTGAGCGTGTCCTCGTAGGCGACGAGGGCGCGATTCGTTTTCGCCACCGATGCGGCAATTGTCTCCCAGTCAAACGGATTCAGGCAGCGCAGATCGATTAATTCAACCTTCACCCTCTGCTCGCGCTCGATCTTCTGCGCGGCTTGCAGCGCTCGCGGAACGACCGCGCCGTAGGTGATCACGGTAAGATCCGTCCCGGGATGCACGATCTTCGCCTTGCCGAACGGAATCATGTAATCCGGTCCGGGATAGGCCGCGCGGCCGAAAGTTTCGCGGTACAACCGCTTGTGCTCGAGAAAGAGAACCGGATCATCGCAGCGAATCGCTGTGCGCAGCAGGCCCGCCGCGTCTAAGGCGTTCGACGGAAACACCACGCGCAATCCCGGAATGTGCGTGAAGGCGCTTTCGCCGCACTGCGAGTGATAAATCGCGCCGCCGGTGAGATATCCGCCAATGGCAACGCGAATCACCACCGGGCAGGAGTATCCGTTATTCGAGCGCCAGCGGATGACTGAGAGTTCGTCGCGAATTTGCATCATCGCCGGCCAGATGTAGTCGAAGAACTGAATCTCAACCACCGGCTTCAGACCGCGCGTGGCCATGCCCGTGGCGCGGCCCACAATGGCGGCCTCGGCCAGCGGCGAGTTGAAGACGCGATCGGTGCCGAACTCGTTCTGAAGGCCAAAGGTGAGCTTGAAGACGCCGCCCTTGCCTTTGACCAGCTTCTGCTTCAGATATTCTTCGCGGCTGCAGTCGGCGACGTCTTCGCCAAAGATGACGATGCGCTCGTCACGCTTCATCTCGTCGCGCAGCGTGGCATTGATCAGGTCGGCCATGGTCTTGGCAGCCGGCTTCTTGCCTTCCACCTGAACCTCGGCCGCCGCTTGCGTGTCGAACGTGGACGAAGCCGGATCGAGATCGGGCGAGTACACGAAATTCATCACCGACTCGGGTGCGGGAGGCAGAGCCTCAAGAGCCAAGTCGACCGCAATCTGCAATTCCGCTTCGACTTCTTTCTCCAGCTGGTTGATGCCCTTCTCGTCGAGCACGCCTTCGCGCAGTAGAAACATCTGGGTGCGCGTGACCGGATCGCGCTGCGCATCGCGTTCGCGTTCGGAGTCGGGGCGGTAGAGCCGTTCGTCATCTGACAGTGAGTGCGAATACGGACGGATCACGTGCGCATGCACAAATGCCGGGCCATGTCCTTCGCGGCAGTAACGAGCGGCGCGGCGGAATGCCGCGTAACTAGCCAGAGGATCGGTGCCGTCGACCTCTTCGAAATGAAAGTTGGGGAATCCAGACACGAGGCGTGAAATGCTTCCGCCCGCCGTCTGCACTTCCACCGGCACCGAGATCGCGTAGCCGTTGTCTTCCACGCAGAAAATCACGGGCAGCTTGCCGAGGGCAGCGGCGTTCATCGCCTCCCAGAACTCGCCTTCGCTCGAAGTGCCGTCGCCGAGCGAAACGTAGCTGACTTCGTCTCCCTGAAAGGAAACGTTCTTGAAGTGGCGGTAGTCGGTAAAACCACCGCCCGGAACCTCCGCCGACAGCGGATGCCGCGAGAAATATCGTCCCGCCTCGGCGCAGCCCACAGCCTGCAGAATCTGCGAGCCCGTGGGAGAGGATTGGGTCACGATGTTCAGCTTGGGATAGCCCCAATGCGAAGGCATCTGGCGGCCGCCGGAACTGGGATCGTCGGCGGCGCCTACGGCCTGCAGGAACATGTCGAGGGGCTTCGCTCCCAACGCCAGGCAAAGTGCGCGATCGCGATAGTAAGGATAGAACCAGTCATATCCCGGCCGCAGCGCAAGTCCGGCCGCGACGCCGATTCCCTCGTGTCCCGCCCCCGACATCTGGAAGAAGATTTTCTGCTGGCGTTTGAGCAGAATCTCCCGGTCGTCGATGCGCCGGGAGGTGTACATCACGCGATAAGCCTGGATCAGCTGGTCGCGCGTAAGTCCTTCATAGGACTTGCTCTTCTTCGCGCCATTGATAGCGAGGGGCAGCTTGGGGTCGGTTTTTGTAGTGGCCATCCGGTTTGCAGGTTCCTGTTCTTATTTTGGATGCAACCCACTGCACCGCGAACTCACGTTTCTGCGCCGACCGCAAATTGCGCGGGCGAGTATGAAACCTGATGCATTGTAAATGCTCGGTCGCGGTTGTGAAAGCCGGAAGACCATTTGGGCCACACTGCGGTTTTCAACCCAAGAGCGCTTTGGCGGTTGGACCACGTGACCACCCTCACGGACGCCTGTGATATCAATCACCGCCTCGGCGGCGCTATCTGCCCTACAGTACGTGCCACGGGTTTTAGGGTGGCGCAGCGCTTTAGCGCTGCGTTTCGAGTCCCAAAAGTTAACCGGCTTTAGCCGCCGAGGTACCTCTGGGGCTAAAGCCCACTTTTCTGGACAACTAATCGCAGGCCTGAAGGCCTGCGCCACCCAATTCACCTTAACAAAAAGAAAGCGCGCTGTTAGTTTGAGGCCCTCCCCCAGGCACTAAACTCATCGAACGACAACACATCAGCCCAGAGCGTTACGGACGCTGTTGAACGGAGATCCTGTGCCCACAGAAACTACTGCTCGTCCCATCCCCTCAGCTCAACCGGAACCCGTGCTCAGCCTGTACCGCATGCTCGAACCGGAGTTCCGGGCGAATCCCTATCCGCTGTATGAACGGCTGCGCCGGGAAGCTCCGGTGCTCTGGGATCCTTATCTCCACGCGTGGGTTGTGACCCGATATGACGACGTGGTCCGCGTGCTGCGCGATTTCTCTTCGGTGCGCACGCCGACGCCGGATCAACTCAACGCGCTTGGCCTATCGCAGCTCAGCCCTATCGCCGAAGCGTTGGTCAAGCTCATGCTCTTCATGGACGGCGAGCGCCACGCCCGGCTGCGCGGGCTGTGTGCGCAGGCCTTCACTCCGGCGCGCGTGGAAAAGCTGCGCAGTCACATTCAGGAAATCGCCGACCGCCTGCTCGATAAAGTTCTGCCCACGGGCGAGACCGAATTAATGGACGACTTCGCCGCGCCCCTGCCCTCAATCGTCACCGCGGAATTCCTCGGCGTGCCCATCACTGATCACCGCAAGCTGAAAGTCTGGTCGGCGGACTTCGCCCAGCTTCTGGGAAATTTCCAGCACAATCCCGAGGGCGCGCAGCGCGCCAAGAAAACTCTGGACGAGATGGTCGAATACTTTCGCGACGCGATCCGCGAGCAGAAGAAACATCCGAATGAGGGCCTGGTGCACTACGTGATCAGCGCCGAGTACGAAGGCGACCACTTCAGCGAAGACGAACTGATCCCCAACCTGATTGCCACCATGGTCGGCGGCCAGGAGACGACGATGAATCTGATCGGCAACGGCATCCTCACGCTGCTGCGCCAGCCCGAGGTGATGGAGGACCTGCGCGCGCATCCCGAGCTGATTCCGAGCGCGGTGGAAGAACTGCTGCGCTACGAGAGCCCCAGCCAGCACACCGCGCGGCTGGCGCATGATGACGTGGAACTCGGCGGCAAGCATATCGCGAAGCGCCAGGCCGTCATGGCCGTGATGGGCGCAGCCAACCGCGATCCCGAGCGCTTCCCCGATCCCGACCGGCTCGACATTCGCCGTCCCGACAACAAGCACGTCGCCTTCGGCTTCGGCGCGCACTTCTGCTTCGGAGCCCCGCTGGCGCGGCTCGAAGCGCAGGTAGCGTTCGCCACGCTGCTGCGGCGTGTGAAGAATCTGAAGCTGAAGCCGGGGCCGGTTCAGTGGAGGAATAATCTTGGACTGCGCGGACTGAACGCATTGCCGCTGACGTTTGACGCCGTAAAAGCCTAACGCCTTCAGGAGTTTTGCGGGAAGGTTCTGAGGTACTTTCTGATTTGATCCCGCACCTTGCCGAAAAGCTCCCGTTGCTCTGCCTCGGAACCGTGGAAGGCGGCGGGATCAATAAAGCTGTGGTGGATGGTCTCGGTTGCAGCAGGAAATATCGGACACGTTTCTTTTGCGTTGTCACACACCGTGAGCACGTAGTCGAAGTGCTGGCCATCGAATTCCCTGACATGCTTGGGCCGATGCCCGCCGATGTCGATGCCCACCTCCCGCATCACGGCGATCGCCTCCGGCCGAACTCTCACCGCCGGATCGACACCCGCGCTGAAGACTTCGAAACGATCCCCAGCATCATGGCGGAGCAGACCCTCCGCCATCTGGCTGCGGGCGGAGTTGCCGGTGCAGAGAATCAGAACCCTCTTCTTCATCGTGCCTCTTCTTTAGTGGGCTCCAGAACCCGGGCGAGGTTGGTCGACCCAGCCGCGAGCCAGCGAAAATAAATCACAGCCACCAGGGCCGCAACCACTTGCGCGGCGATAAATCCCGGCGCATCCGCCGGGCGGATACCGGCAAAGGTATCGCTCACCGTTCGCGCCAGCGTGACGGCGGGATTGGCGAAGGAAGTCGACGACGTAAACCAGTATGCGGCGGCGATGTACGCCCCCACCGCATAGGGCACTGCACTGGGACGCGCCCGCCCGCAGCCCCAGATCACCGCCATTAGCCCAAAAGTGGCCGTGAACTCGCTGAGCAATAGCGGCCCGCCGCTGCGCGCATGGTGCGAGGCGAAGAACACGGGCAAGCCAAACATCAGATGAGCGAACGCGACACCGGCGAACGCTCCGAAAGTTTGAGAGGCCACGTAAATGGGCGCCTCACGCCAGGAAATTCCGCCCTGCATCGCGTCGGCCAGCGTGACCACGGGATTGAAATGAGCTCCCGAGACGTGAGCAAACGCCAGGATCAACGCGGCCAAAGCTGCCCCGGTCGCCACCGAGTTTGCCAACAAGGCAAGGCCGACGTTTCCGCCCGACAGGCGCTCCGCCATGATGCCGGAGCCGACCACCGCCCATCAGCAGGAATGACGTCCCGATCGCCTCAGTTGCAGCACGTTGGACCACAGCAGGCCTCCTTGACTACGATCGGCTTCACGGCGCGGATGAAGGCGCTCAGGAATTTGCCGTCCACCTGGGGAGCGAGAGCGTCCACGTCAATTCCCTGCCCGGAAAGAAATTCGCGGGCGTCTTCGGCGCGGTAGATGCGCGTGGGCTCGATGTCAATTTTCTCGAACCCCGCCGCAGCCAGCTTGCTGCGGTATTCGGTCTCTTGCAACGCGCCCGCAATGCAGCCCACCCAGGCCAGCACGCTCTGGCGAATCTCCGGCAGAATCTCGCCGCGCGTGACCACATCGGAAACGGCAAAGCGGCCGCCCGGTTTGAGCACGCGGAAAGCTTCGCGCAGGACTTTATCTTTATCGGCCGAGAGGTTGATGACGCAGTTCGAGATAATCACGTCGACGGAATTGTCGGGCAGCGGAATATTCTCGATCTCGCCCTTGAGGAATTCGACGTTCGCCACGCCCGCCTTGCCCTTGTTTTCGTTCGCCAGGGCGAGCATTTCGTCGGTCATGTCGAGCCCGTAGGCTTTGCCGGTGGGGCCGACGCGGCGCGCAGAGAGCAGCACGTCAATGCCGCCGCCGGAGCCGAGATCGAGCACGGTCTCGCCCGCACTTAACTGGGCGAGGGCAGTCGGGTTACCGCATCCCAGCGAAGCCAGCAGCGCCTCTTCGGGAATCTGTCCGGCTTGCGCGGCGTCGTAGAGATTGGTGGTGATGGGATCGGAGCAACCCGTGCCCGGGGCGGCACCGCAGCACGAACTGCCTCCCGAAGTCACGCGCAGCGCGGCTTCCCCATATTTCTGCTTGACCACCTGCTTGATGTCCATGTTTTCGCCGGATGGTCTTGGGTAGGGCACGGCTTCAGCCGTGCCGTCAGCCGCAGAAGAGTTTGTGGGCTTGAGCCCCAGAGGTGCTTCTTCAATGTTTGTAGTCACAGTCCAATCTCCTATTTGCAGATTTGCACGACGTCCTGCGGCTTAAGCGCTTTGTTGCGGGTGCAGCACTCGGCGTAGAGAAAGCGCAGCAGTTCCTGCAGCGCCTCGGTATTCGCCGTATAGCGAAGAAACGTTCCTTCGCGTTCCACGTTGACCAGGTCTTCGTTGCGCAGTTTATCGAGATGATGGGAAAGGGTGGAATTCGGAATTTCCAGCTCCGACTGAATGTCTCCGACCACCAGTCCTTCGGGATGGGCCGAGAGCAAAAGCTGCATGATGCGCAGGCGGGGCTCGGTTCCCATGGCGGAAAACATGTCGGCATACTTGAGGACGCGGTCACTGGCTTTGCTGACGACCTGTGCCATGTTTCGCTACTACTAGAAATATCGATTCCGTCAAGGGCCTGCCTTCCCTCCTGCAGCCGCGTCCGAACCAAAGACAAAAGCGCCTTCGGCATGATGCCGAAGGCGCTCATTGTCATTACCTATTGTGCGCTTGCTGTTAACGGCGACCGCCGCCACCGTGGAATCCGCCTCCGCCATGGAAGCCGCCCCCACCGCTGCGGACGCCCGCGCCGCCACGGAATCCGCCGCCACCGTGGAAGGCATTGCCGCCGTGAAACTCACCGCGGGCGTAGCCGCGATTAAAGCCCCGCGCGTAGCCTCTGCCGTAATAGCCTCGTCCGTAGTAGCCAGGACGACCGTACCACCCACGACCTCCCCAGCCCCAGTGGTACCACGGGCCCGCGCCGATAAATAATCCGTTCACGAAGAAGTTCGGCCCGTAGAATCCGTAAGGAGCGCAGGCGTACGGATAATAGTCGTAGTAGCCGTACGCACATACCGGAGGCCCGGCGGCCACGTATCCTGGGCCGACGTTCACTCCGATGCCCACTCCAACCTGTGCCTGCGAGTACGTCAGTGGAACCATCAGCACAGCCAGTAGCGCAGCATATTTCAGGTAACGCATAATCACCTCCCGGCCCCGATCCCGATCCTTCCGGGCTCTGAAGCTCTTTCCAAGTTCACTAGTTATTTGAACCGTGGAGGGAAAGAAAAGTTGCGAGTTCCGGGGTGGCTGATTTCAGCCATCCCGGTTGAATTCAGCCACTTACAAGGCGAACGCGAAGCGCAGTGGACGCAAGCACTTAGGGGCGGAGTGAACCACTAGGGGCGGTAAATCCAGGCCTGCGCCGTGGCTTGATCGTTGTTGGGATAACCGCCGGCCAGCAGAACGGAACCATCCTTCAGCCGGGTCTCGGTCATGAAGTGGCGCGCATCGTTCATCTGGCCGGATGCGACAGAGAATTTTCCGGTGGCCGGGTCGAAGACTTCGACTTCTTTACTGCCGCCGGCAACCAGCAGCTTCCCGGATTCCAGTTGCACCGCTTCCTCGGGTAGTTTGAACCGGCTGTCGTTCATGGGAGACACGGCGGTGAACCTGCCCGTCTTCGGATCGTAGATCTCGGCGCTATTAAGATTTCCGCTCCAGTCACGCTCGTCGGAACCGCCTGCGAGGAGCACGCGGCCGTCGGCTAGCAGTCCGGCCGTATGTTTGTAGCGGGCGGTGATCAGACTGCCGGTCTCGCTGAAGCGTGCCGTTTTCGGATCGTAGATTTCGGCGACTGCATTGACCTTGTCGCCGCGGCCGCCGGCCACGAGCACGCGGCCGTCCGGCAACAGAGTTGCCGTGTGCGACACGCGGGCGTAATGCATGGGAGCGACTGCTTCGAAGGTCATGGTCGCAGCGCGAAAGATTTCTGCGGACGCAATGCCGCCGGGAGAGTCGTGATCCGCGCCGCCCGTGATGAGGACGTCGCCACTTTCCAGCAATGTAGCGCGTGCTTCGCCGCGGCGGGAAGTCATTTTGCCGGCCAGCGAAGTGAACTTGCCGGTCGCGGGATCGTATAGTTCCGCCGAGTTCGTGCAGCCCGCACCGATCCATCCTCCGGCTACAAGAACCTTGCCCGACTTCAGCAATACCGCCATAGGGCTCACGCGGCGTTCGTTCATCTCGCCCGTCGGCTGAAACTTAGCCGTGGCTGGATCGTACAGTTCGGCCGATTTGTAGAAATCCTGATTGCGGCGCATTCCGCCTGCGATGAGCACCTTGCCATCGGGGAGAAGTGTTGCCGTATGACCGGAGCGCGGCTCGAGCATCTGCGCCGCTGACGAAACGATGCCAGCGGGTCGCAGCTCAGTTGTGCGAAACGCGGTTGCGGCGAAGGCGAATGTGAGGGTAATACAGGCGATCAGAAGCAGGCGGAAACGGGTCATCGAATCTCCTCTAAGACTGGGGACGCTAAGCATGAGACTCTACAAAATCAGTCCGGTTAGCAGTCTTTAGCAGTCCAGGGCCGGTTCATCGCGCCGCGCCTACTACCACACCTTGCAGACTTGAGCCGCCGGCTTCACCATGGACTGACCCGGCTTGCAGGAGAAAGCGTCCACGAATTCGGGCATGTTCACCACCACTCCGTTGATGCGGTAGCGCGCCGGAGAATGCGGATCGGTCATCGCGCGCACTCGCAGGTCTTCGGGACGTTCATTGGCGCAGTCCCACTGCGCGAAGCCGACGAAGAAACGCTGCTCCGGCGTGAGGCCATCTATGGGCTTCAGGTTCTGATCTTTGGTGGCATCTTTCCACGCCATGTAAGCCAGAATCTCGCCACCCAGGTCGGCGACATTTTCGCCCAGGGTCAGCTTGCCATTGACGTGGACATCTTCCACCGACACGTACCCAGAATATTGATCGTCCACGCACTTGGTGCGGGCGTCGAACTTCTCCCGATCTGCCTTCGTCCACCAATCCTTCAGATTTCCCTTGGCGTCGAACTGGCTGCCCTCGTCATCGAAGCCGTGGGTTAATTCGTGACCAATGGTGCCGCCGGTGTCGCCATAGTTGGGGGCGGCGTCCATCTTCGGATCGAAGACCGGAGGTTGCAGCACACCGGCGGGAAAGTTGATGTCGTTCATCTGCGGGTTATAGTAGGCATCGACGGTCGGCGCCGAGATATCCCATTCGCCATGGTCGACCGGCTTGCCGATCTTATTGATGTCGCGGCGGCTCTCAAACTGATGAGTGCGCTCGACGTTGCCGGCGAAGTCATTACGATCAATCTTCACTGAACTATAATCCCGCCATTTGTCGGGATAGCCAATCTTGTTGCGGATTCCAGCCAGCTTGGTGAGCGCCTGCTGCTTGGTTTCCGGGCTCATCCAGTCCAGCGCGCGGATACGCTGTCCCATGGCGTCCTCGATGTGCCGGACCATGTCGAGGGTGCTCTGCTTGAGCTCCGGAGAGAATACTTTGGCGACGTAGACCTGGCCGAGCGCCTCACCCAGATCGTAGTCAACGTATTGCACGCAGCGCTTCCAGCGTGGCTGCATTTCCTTCGCGCCGCGCAGATATTTGCGATAGAACTCAAAGTTTTCCTCAACGAACTTCGACGCTAAGTAAGGAGATGAAGTATCGGCCACGTGGAATCTTAAATACGTTTTCCAGGTGTCGATTGGTTCGGTGGCCAGGAGCGTATTGAGTTCCTTCATGAACTCTGGCGCGTCCACGTTGAGGATGGCGAAGTCCGGATAGCGCATCTCGCGGTAGTACGCGGCCCAGTCAAAATTGGGTGCGAGTTGCACCAGATCCGCCATCTTCATTTTGTGGACCAGGCTGTGCGGATCGCGGCGCTGGACGCGGGTAAGCGAAGCCTTCGCCATCGCCGTCTCCATGCGCATCACGGTCTCGGCGTTTTGCTTTGCCGTAGCCGGGCTGTCGCCGATCAGCTCGAAAACTTTCTGCACATGCTGCAGGTAGCGCTCACGCGTTTCCTTCGACTTGGCATCCTCTTTCGTGTAGTAGTCGCGATCGGGCATGCCCAGACCGCCTTGATCAACGTCGGCGATCACACTCTCAGAGTCGTCGGGATCCTGCGCCGAGCCGGCGTTGAACAGCATGGAACTGGTGTAGGAATAGCGGAAGTAGGTGTATTGCAGATGAGCCACAACGGGCGTCAGATCCTTCGCCGACTTGATTTGTGCAATCGCATCGAGCTCGGGTTGCAGCGGCGCGATTCCCCGCTTCTCCACCGCGGCTTCGTCCATGCAGGCGGCGTAGAAGTCACCGATCTTCTGGGCCACGGCGTTACGCTGCGCATCGGGCTGGGCGGCCTGTTCGAGCATTCCCCGCAAAAAGACCAGATTGTCCTGATAGAGCTTGGCGTAGACCGACCACGAAGTCTGATCCGGCGGGATGGGATTGTTCTTCTGCCAGCCACCGCAGGAAAATGTATAGAGATCGACGCACGGATCAATCGAGCGGTCCATCGACGAAATGTTGAGGCTGGGGCTGTAGGGTAAAACAGGCGCGGACGGCTGCGAGGGCGTTTGAGCATGTACGAGCGCAAGAGTTACGAACAGAAGCAACGGCAGGCACATCGAACGTTTGTGCATATCCACCTTGGACGGACATTGTCGGGTAAGTTGTCGGCAGACCATCCTACTGGATGCCTTGCCCGCCTTCAAGATTTCAAGGTGGATGACAGCCTCTTCTAAGCTCCGACTAGTTCTTTCTTCTCGCTGGGCTCGTACTCGACGATGTAGCCCGCAACCGCGCTGGCTGCGACCGTGAGCGGCGATGCGAGGTACATCTGGCCGGGGCCGCTGCGGCCGGGGAAGTTGCGATTCTGCGCGCTGATCACCACTTGATCGGGACGGGTTGAAACTCCTGGCCCGGCATTGATGCAGGCCCCGCAACTGGGTTCGATCACGTGCGCTCCCGCTTTTTGGAAAACCTCCAGATATCCGCGGCGCAGGCAGTATTCGCGCGTCTCCTGCGAGCCGAACTGAATATAGAACTGCACGGAATCGGAGATGCGCTTGCCCTGTTTGAGCGCTTCAGCGAGAACGAGCGCATACATGTCCATGTCTTCGTTCTTGCCCGCGGTGCAGGTGCCGCCGTAGGCGATTTCCACCGGCACGGGCGTATTCAGTTCGCGAATATATTTTCCGTTGCCGGGATCGCCGGGCGTGGCGACCATGGGCGTAATCTCGGCGGCGTCGAGTTCGATCACGTGCGCGTACCGCGCTCCGGGATCGCTGTATAGACCTTCGATCATGGCCTCGGCCTGCTTGCGGTTCATCCCGCGGCGCTCGACCAGAAAATCGACTGCCTTCTTGTCAGGCGCGACGATGCCGGTGAATCCGCCGATTTCGGCTGCCATGTTGGTCATGGTCGCGCGCTCGTCGACGCTGAGCTCTTCGATCGCTTCGCCTGCGTACTCCATGACTTTGGCCAGCGCCTTGCCGCTGCGCACGTAGTCGAGGCTCAGAATTTTCAGGATGAAATCCTTCGCGGTGACATTGGGATGGCGCTTGCCGCGAACCACAATTCTCACCGACTCGGGCACTTTGACGCGGACATCTTTTGTGATCCAGGAATTGAAAACGTCGGTGGTACCGATACCGAATGCGACGCAGCCGATGGCGCCGACGTGCGGCGTGTGCGAGTCGGAGCCGATATTCAGTTGCCCGGGCAGCGCGTAGCTTTCGAGCACAATCGAGTGGCAGATGCCTTCCGAGCCTTTGCGGTCGGTGAGTTCACCATGCAGGCGGATGCCCTGCTTCCTGGCGAAATCCTGCTGCTTGAACTTCAGTTGTGTGGCAAGATCGAGCAGGCCGAGTTTTTTCTTTTCTTCGGAAATCACCTCGTCGAGGAAGGTAAGGTGATCGCGGAAAAACAGAATGCTCGAGGGATCGTTGACCTTGGCATCTTTGCCCACATAGCGTTCGAAGAAGATGGCAGCCATGGGCGTGACGTATTCATGGCTGAAGCGCAGATCGGCGCGCGCGAAACCGGTGTCGCCCGGCTTGACTGAGGGAACGCCGACAGCAACTGCCGAGCC
>Ga0075017_100002165_pt1 | contig 12230 bp, 9 predicted proteins | sample AleBraG_ABR_2012_FD_71475 | JGI IMG/M metagenome (GOLD analysis project Ga0075017, IMG submission 71475) | Freshwater sediment microbial communities in response to fracking from Pennsylvania, USA - Alex Branch Run_MetaG_ABR_2012 | ecosystem: Environmental > Aquatic > Freshwater > Creek >...
ATGACGCACGTCCAGGCGCATCGCGGCCCCGACGACTCCGGCCTCTGGGACCGCAAATTCCCCGACGGTTCCTACATCGGCCTGGGCAGCCGCCGCCTCGCCATCCTCGACCTGTCGCCCGTCGGCCACATGCCGATGTGCAACGAAGACCGCACCGTCTGGATCACTTACAACGGCGAGATCTACAACTTCGCCGAGCTTCGCCGCGAGCTTGAGAGCAAGGGGCACCGCTTCGCCTCCCGAACCGACACCGAGGTGATCATCCACCTCTACGAGCAGGAGGGTCCCGACTGCGTGAAGCGGTTGAATGGGATGTTCGCTTTCGCGATTTGCGATCTGCGCACCGCGACTCCGACAGTGTTCGTTGCCCGCGATCATTTCGGCGTCAAGCCGTTCTATTACTTCCACGATGGCGAGCGCTTCGCGTTCGCCTCCGAGGTCAAGGCTCTGCTCCAGATTCCGAAGATCGAAGCGGAACTCGATCCCGAATCGCTGCACCAGTACCTGACTTTCCTCTGGGTTCCCGATCCCAAGACGATGTTCCGCCGCATCCTTAAGCTTCCGGCGGGTCACTACGCGACGTTACGTGACGGCGACCTCAAGCTCACGCAGTACTGGGACCTGACGTTTCCCGCGGCGAATCAGACTTACGCGCGCTCCGAAGCCGATCTTGCGGACGAAGTTCGCGAGCGCTTCCGGCACTCAGTCGAAGCGCAGATGGTCAGTGATGTTCCCATCGGCGCCTTTCTCAGCGCGGGGCTCGATTCTTCTGCCATTGTCGCCATGATGGCTACGGCAACGAACCAGCCGGTTCGCACCTACACCATCACTTTCCCGCGTAAATACAGAGTCGGCGAAACCACGCTCGACGATCCCGAAGTCGCCACCCGCTTGGCCCGCCACCTGGGATGCGAAAACCAGCGCATCGTGGTCGAGCCCGACGTGACCGAACTTCTGCCCCGGCTGGTCTGGCACATGGATGAGCCCACCGCCGACCCCGCCATCATCACGGCCTATTTGGTTTGCCGCGAGGCTCGCAAGCAGGCGACCGTTCTTCTTTCGGGCGTAGGTGGCGACGAATTGTTTGCCGGATACCGCAAGCACGTGGCGCACCACTGGGCCAACGCCTATGGCAAAGTCCCGTCGGTCGCGCGTGGCCTGGCGGAGGGCGCCCTCGGCGCACTGCCAAGTCTTCGGGGTACGCCGCTGAAGGGGAGACTGCGGCTAGCCAAAAAAATGGCGCGCAGCGCATCACTCGGGCCCATCGACCGTTTCATCGCGAACTGCACCTATCTCGACGACGATCAGAAGTCCGGGATCTACTCATCTGAGTTTTCGGCGGCCTCCGCGTCCGATCCTGCCGGCCAGCATCGTGCCGCATTTGAGCGCGTTCACGACGCCGACTTCCTGCACCAGATGCTTTACCTCGACACCAAAATATTCATGACCAGCCTCAACCTCACCTACAACGACAAGATGAGCATGGCGTCGTCCGTCGAGGTGCGGGTCCCGTTCCTGGACCGCGAACTCGCCGAATTCGTTGCCTGGAATGTTCCGCCTGATCTGAAGCTCAGAGGATTTCTCAAGCCCACGACCAAATACATTTTTCGCCAGGCGATGCGAGATATTTTGCCGCGCGAAGTGTTGCAACAACCGAAGGCCGGGTTTGCCGCTCCGGTAGACTATTGGTTGGCCCACGATCTCAAAGAAATGGTGGATGATCTGCTTTCGCCGTCGCAGCTTCGCAACCGAGGCCTGTTCCGCCCTGAGGCCGTCCGGCGTTTTGTCGACCACCACCGCAGCGGCCGCCACGACTGGTCGATGCAGCTTTGGCAGTTTCTGACGCTCGAATTGTGGATGCAGACGTTCCTCGACGGCGGCGCGGGAAAATTTGAGTCTGAGTTAGCTCCAGTCAAGCAGGTGGCCACGGCATGAAGCAAGTTCTCCAACAAGCGCGCACGGGCGAGGTCACGGTAGAGGAAGTTCCCGCGCCGCAGCTTCTGCCCGGCTGCGTGCTGGTGCGGATTGCCGCCTCATTGGTTTCGGCCGGCACCGAGCGGGCTTCCGCCGAATTTGCTCGAAAGAATCTCTTGCAGAAAGCCCAGTCCCGCCCCGATCTCGTGCGCGAAGTCATCGGCAAAGTGCAGCGGGACGGAATCTTTTCGGCGATTCAGGCCGTCCGCAGCCGTCTCGACCAGCCGCAAAGCCCCGGCTATAGCAGCGCCGGCACTGTCATCGCGGTCGGCGAGGGCGTTACCGATCTTCACCCCGGCGACCGCGTCGCTTGCGCCGGCGCTGGATTTGCCGTCCACGCCGAGATCGCCTGCGTGCCGCGCTTGCTGGTGGCGCGCATTCCTTCGCGCGACCCGATCGCTCCCGACGAAGTTCTTTTCGACGAGGCCGCTTTTGCCACGCTGGGAGCGGTTGCCCTTCATGGCATCCGAACCGCCGACGTCAAGTTAGGAGATCTGGTCGCGGTCATCGGCCTAGGCTTGCTGGGCCAACTCACCGCGCAACTATTGAAAGCTGCAGGCTGCCGCGTCCTGGGCATGGATATTGACGTTTCGCGCGCCGACCTTGCCCGCGATTTGGGTGCGGATGCGGTAGCCAGTTCGGCTGCGGCGTTTCGGGATCTCTGCGCGGAGACATCGCGTGCAGTGGGTGTTGACTGCATTCTCATCACCGCCGAAACTCCTAGCAGCGATCCCGTCAATCTCGCCGGCGCGATCGCGCGCGACCGCGCTGTCGTTGTGGCCGTGGGTACGGTTGGCATCGACATCGAGCGCAAGGCCTACTACGAGAAGGAGCTCGATTTCCGCATCTCGCGTTCGTATGGTCCCGGACGCTACGACGTCGCCTACGAGCAGAAGGGCCGTGACTATCCTATCGGCTACGTGCGTTGGACCGAAACCCGCAACATGGAAGCGTTCGTGCAGTTACTCGCCGACAAGAAAGTCAACGTCGGCCCGCTGATCACACATCGTTTCCCGATCGAACGTGCTCGGAGCGCCTACGACTTGATCACCGGGAAATCGCGCGCGCCATTTCTGGGAGTGGTGATTCAGTACTCCGCGACGTGCGACGATTCGCCGACGCTCGCGCTGGTGCAGCCAGCGGCCGTGGAGTCCGGGCGTCCGTCTGCGACCTCCGTTTCCGTCGGCCTGCTCGGCGCCGGAGTCTTCGCCGCCGGCACGCTGGTTCCCGCGCTGAAGGCGTCATCCCGTACCACCCTGGTCGCAGTCTGTGCCGCCACCGGAGCACACGCCCAACACGCCGCGCAGAAATTCGGATTCCATTCTTGCACCACCAATGAAGCGCAGCTCATCAACAACCAAGGCGTCAACACCGTAGTAATCGCGACTCGCCATCACCTGCACGCGAAGCAAGTCCTGGCAGCTCTCGCCGCGGGCAAGCACATCTTCTGCGAAAAGCCGCTCTGCCTGTCCGAGGACGAGTTGCGCTCGATCATTCGCTCCTATCTTGGACTCGCGACGCCGGAACGCCCCGCGCTCATGGTCGGCTTCAACCGCCGCTTCGCGCCCATGACCGCGCGGCTGAAATCGTTCCTCGCCCCAATCTCCGAACCGCTGGCGTTGCACTACCGGGTGAACGCCGGATATCTTCCGCCCGACCATTGGGTCAACGATTGCGAGCAGGGAGGTGGCCGCATCCTCGGCGAGGTCTGCCACTTCGTGGACATGCTGATGTTTCTCGCCGCGTCGCCGATTGTTGAGGTTGAAGGCCGGGCGGTCGGCGACGCGGGCCGTTATAGCGGCGACAATGTGGTGATCTCGCTCGCTTTCGCCAACGGCTCCCAGGGAACGGTTAGTTATCTTGCCAATGGCGACCGGTCATTTTCCAAAGAGCGGATCGAAGTATTCGGCGGAAACAGCGCTGCGGCCCTCGAAGATTTTCGCCGTCTTGAACTTGTCCGCAATGGCCGCAAAGAGACCATTCATTCGCGCTGGCGTCAGGACAAAGGACATCGCCACGAATGGGAAGCGTTTACGCAATTCGTGCAACAACGAAACGAAGAGCCCGTCCGCTTCGACGATCTGGTGTGCTCTACCCTTGCGACCCTCCGCGTCAACGAATCGGTCGCGACCGGAAAGCGGCTTGCCGTGGACACGGCCAGTTTCATCAGCACAGCTCAACGCATATCGAATTCGTGTCCCAGCCTGGAAGAATGACCCGACTACAGACCCAACGTCAGAGGAGACAAAGCTAGTTCATGCTCATTTTGGGCCTCAATATGTTTCATGCCGACGCCTCCGCGGCGATCATCCTCGACGGCGAGGTAAAGTTCGCCATCGCCGAGGAGCGCCTGAATCGGCATAAGCACTTCGGCGGATTTCCGGCGCTCGCCGTCAAAGCCTGCCTGGATGCGGTCGGTGCGAAGATTTCTGAGGTCGACCACGTCGCCGTTGGCCAGGACAGCGACGCGAATCTCGCGAAGAAAGTGCAATACGCTCTCGCCAATCCCGCCAGGATTCTTAACTTCATCCGCCTGCGCCAGCACAAAGAAGCCATGCGCGACGTGCGCTCGCTTCTGGCGAAAGCGCTCGATGTCGATTCCACTCAACTCCGCTTTCAAGAACACCATCTCGAACATCACATCGCCCACATCGCCAGCGCTTACTACTGCTCGCCCTGGGAGCAGGCGGCGGGCTTCAGTTACGACGGTTCGGGCGACTTCGTTTCCACTATGATGGCGCGCTGCGAAGGCAACGAGATTGAAGTTCTCGAGCGCGTGTTCCTTCCGCACTCGCTGGGCAGCGTCTACACCATGATTTGCGAATTCATCGGCTACAACCAGTATGGCGATGAAGGCAAAGTGATGGGCCTCGCCCCATACGGCAAGGACACCTACTACGAGGCAGTCAGTAAGATCGTCGCACCCAGGAACGGCGGCCTGCAGCTTGATCTGGCCTACTTCAAGCCGCTCGGCAGCAATCAGGGTATGCAGGTTCTGCCGGACGGAACGGTGCGCCTCGCCCGCCATTACTCCGACCGGATGGAGAAGTTATTCGGCGAGCCGCGCCGCCCGCACACCGAGATCACGCAGCGCGACATGGACCTGGCCTTCGCCTTGCAGCACCGCTTCGAGGAAATACTCTTCCATCTGCTGAATCAACTGCACAGTCGCGTCCCTGAGGAAGATCTCGCTCTCGCAGGCGGATGCGCGCTCAACAGCGTGGCCAACGGCAAGGTCTTCGATCGCACGCCCTTCCGCCGCACCTACGTTCAGCCCGCGGCGGGCGATGAAGGCCTGGCCATCGGGGCCGCTCTGCACACGTATCATTCCGTGCTCAAGCAGCCGCGCCGGCACGAATTGAAACACTCCTATCTCGGCCCGGAATTTTGCGACTCGCGAGTTCAATCTGCATTGCAGAGTGCTGGTTTGGAATATCGCAAGCTGGATCGCGGTGCTCTACTCGACGAAGTCGCCGAGCAGATTGCCGCCGGGAATGTCATTGGATGGTTCCAGGGCCGTATGGAATGGGGTCCGCGCGCGCTCGGCAATCGCTCCATCGTTGCTCACCCCGGCCTTCCCAACATGAAGGACGTGCTCAACGCCCGCATCAAGCATCGCGAGTGGTTCCGTCCTTTTGCGCCGTCCATCATGGCTGACTATCAGCACGAGTACTTCGAGCACGACCATCCGTCGCCCTTCATGCTGCACGTGTACAAAATCCGGGCGGAGAAACGAAAGTCTCTCTGCGCGGTGAACCACGTTGACGACACCGGACGCCTGCAGACCGTGACTCGCGAAGAAAATCCGATGTACTACGATCTGATTGCGGCGTTCCACCGCAAGACGGGGATTCCGGTAATCCTGAACACCAGCTTCAATGAAAACGAGCCCATCGTGTGTACTCCCGAACAGGCCATAGACTGCTTCCAGCGCACGCGTATGGACGTGCTGGCGATCGGTTCTTTCGTCGTTGTGAAGCCGGGAGGAAACGTGGAAGCCTCGGCCGCCTCTTCTGTACGAAAGGCCAGAAGCGTTTAGGCGCTCAGTGCACTAGAAAGCCGGTAGCGGCCACGACCATCCCGACCACTCCCAGCACAATCCCCAGGGCCCAGAAGAATCTGCGCCCGGAGAGCAGCGTAATCGAAGTAATTACCAACCCAATTTCGAGGAACACTTCGGCAAGGTCAAATCGATCCGCCCGGTTTCTTTCTGTGGCGACCTCCGCCTGCAGTTTGCGGGCTTCGTCTTCGATCTCCTTCTGCTCGTCTTTGTAGCGTGCCGCTTCCTGTGAATACTTGTCGCGCAACTTGGTCAGAGTGGCAGCGTCCGTGGTTGGCTGCACTGAGGTCTGGTCAACGAAAAGCTCGTCGATATGACGTCGAATGTTCTTGGCCTGGTAATAGGCCCACTGATCCGACGACTTTGCCTGGAGCACGACCTCTTCCGTATGCGCACGGTGTCCGAGCAGCGACACCACGGCCACCAGCACAGCCAGGATAGCCATGGTCACCGATATCGGAGCCAGTGTAGGGTCGTGTTTCGCATGCTCGGCATATTCCTGCAATTCGTGTAGTTCCTCCGACATGTGGTCACTCTCCCATGACTTTCACGATCACGCGTTTGTCGCGTTGCCCATCGAACTCAGCATAGAAAATTCGCTGCCATGTGCCCAGATCCAGTTTGCCTGCTGTGATTGGGACGATGACTTCGTGATGGATCAGCATCGCCTTGAGATGCGAATCGCCGTTGTCCTCGCCCGTCTCGTGATGCTTGTAGTTCTTGCGAAACGGCGCCAGATGTTCCAGCCACTGGTCAATATCTTCGATCAGGCCGCTCTCGTTGTCGTTGACATACACGCCCGCTGTGATGTGCATGGCCGAAACCAGCACCATGCCCTCCCGCACTCCGCTCTTGGCGACGATCTCCTCGACCTGGGGCGTGATGTGCACATAGGCGCGATGTGTCTTGGTATGAAATTTCAAATATTCAGTAAGAGCTTTCATTTCCGGAATCCCGATTCGACCGCTTGGCAGAGCTTACCGTACCAGTTCCGCGATTTTCCCGCTCGCAATCAGCGCCGCGATGCGCGCGAAATCCGTGTACATCACCCGGTCTTTCTCCATGGTGGAACACACCGCGCGAATCGCAGCATGCGCCGCCTGCCCGCGCTTCGACGGCTTCAGCGGAGCCAGAAAGTCAATCGCCTGGGCCACCGCCATGGCTTCAATCGCCAACACGTTCCGCGTGTTATCCACGACGCGTTTCAGCTTGGTTGCCGCGGTCATGCCCATCGAGACGAAGTCTTCCTTGTTGCCCGAGGTGGTGATCGAATCGACCGAGGCAGGATGCGCCAGCACTTTGTTCTCGCTCACCAGCGCGGCCGCCGTCACCTGCGGCATCATGAATCCCGAGTTCAATCCTGCGCCCGGCGCAAGAAACGGCGGCAACCCCTCGCTGAGCGCGGGATTCACCAGTCGTTCGATTCGCCGCTCGCTGATTCCTGCCAGTGCGCTCAATGCAATCGCCAGGAAGTCCAGAGCAAAGGCCAGCGGCTCTCCGTGGAAATTGCCGCCCGAGATGACATCGCCCTCAGCGCTCTTCGGGTCGGTGATAAAGACCAGCGGATTGTCGACCGCGGAATTGGCCTCTGTCTCGAACACTCCGCGGCAATGCGCCAGAGTGTCGCGCACCGCGCCGTGGACCTGCGGAATGCACCGCAGCGAGTAAGCGTCCTGCACGCGGCCGCAATCGCGGTGCGACTCGCGGATCTGGCTGCCTTCGAGCATGCGCCGCAGGTTGGCCGCGGTCTTAATCTGTCCGTTATGCGGCCGTGCCTTGTGAATCCGCTCGTCGAATGCCGCGTCGGTTCCCTTGAGGGCGTCGCAGCAGAGCCCGCCCAGCACATCCGCAGTATCTACCAGTGTTTCCGCGGCCAGCAGCGCCAGCGTTCCCACCGCGAGCATGGCTTGCGTCCCGTTAATCAGGGAAATCGTTTCCTTGGCCTCAAGCGCCAGCGGTTTTACCTGCGCGCGCTTCAATGCTTCGGCGCTGGCAACGCGCGCACCCTTTTCGTCGAAGGACTCGCCTTCCCCGATCAGCGCCAGAGCCAGATGCGCCAACGGTGCCAGATCCCCGCTCGCCCCCACACTGCCCTGCGACGGCACCACCGGCGTAACGCCGCGGTTGAGCATCTCGCAGAGCGTGTCGATCACGATCGCCCGCACGCCGGAGTGGCCCTTAGCGAGCGAATTCGCACGTAACAGCATCATGGCGCGCGTCTCGGCAGAGGACAGTGGTTCTCCCACGCCGACCGCGTGCGAGCGGACCAGATTGATTTGCAACTCGCGAATCTGGTCGCCGGCAATCCGCACATCGCTCAGTTTGCCCACGCCGGTAGTGATCGCGTAAGCAACCCGGTTGCTGGCGACAATCTCGTCGACCACCGCTCGCGCCTGGTTAACTGCCTCGCGCGCGTCCGGGGAGAGCAACACCGCGCGGCGGGCCTCCATACTCGCAACCTCGCGGACAGCTTCCAGCGTCAGATCGTTTCCGTTGATGTGGAGTGCGTTCAAAGATTCCCCTATTTCCCCAGCGCTGTTCGGAATGCGTTCAAGTATTTTTCCGGCAAGGTCGAAATCTTTAAACTGGAATCGGTAACGATGTGCGTCGTTTCCCCTTCCGCCAGCAACGTTCCATTCTCTGCCCGCACCAGCTCATAGCTGAAAATCACAACTGACTCGCGTACACTCTTGAGCCGCGTCCGGACCAGGACTTCCTCGTCATAATAAACCGGAGCCCGGTAGCGGCACGTGGCTTCGGCCACGGCAATGAAGCGCCCGTCTTCGCGCTCCATGTCGCGATAGGAGAATCCCATCTGCCGCATCAATTCCACGCGGCCCACCTCGAACCAGATCAGATGGTTCGAGTGGTAAACGACGCCCATCTGATCGGTTTCCGCATAACGCACCCGCAGCCGCGTTTCGTTCAGTGCGTGGTGATGATGTGAGGTCATTTTCCTGTCCACACCGGTCTGCGCTTCTCCAGAAACGACGAAATCCCTTCGCGGAAGTCGGCGGTCGTCCGGATCGCAGCATTCTCGCGCACCGCGGTTTCAATCTGCGCGTCGAGTTCTGCGCGCGCGTGCTCGGTGAGCATCTGCTTGGTAGCCCGCAACGACGCTGGACTGTTTTCCATCAACAGCGCGGCCAACTCGCGGGCCCGCACCATCAGTTTGTCCGGCTCGACGATTTCGCTAATCAGTCCGATGCGCGCCGCTTCCTCCGCCCCGAACAATCTTCCGGTCAAAAGCAGATCGCGCGCCACCTTCTCCCCGACCTGCCGCAACAAGAATGTCGAGACAATGGCAGGCACAAATCCGATGCGCACTTCGGTGTATCCGAACTTCGCCTCCGGCACCGCCAGCGTGAAGTCGCACAGCAGCGCGAGTCCGGTTCCCCCCGCGATCGCCGCCCCGTTGACCGCGGCGATCGTCACCTTAGGAAACTCATAGAGCGAGCGAAACAACCGGACCATGGTCTGCGAATCTCTCAGATTCTGCTCTGGAGATCGGCCCAGCAGAGCCTTCAGATTGTCCAGGTCCAGGCCGGAACAGAAAGCCTTACCCGCGCCCGTCAAGATCAGCACGACCGCCTCGGACTTTGCCGCGTCATCCAACGCACGCAGCAGATCGTCAATCAATTCGAAGCTGATCGCGTTACGTTTCTCCGGACGGTTCAGCGTGATGGTCGCGACTCCGCCGTCGTATGCGAGTTGCACCGTGTTGTATGTCATATCAAAATCCCGCAAAGGAGTATGGTCTTAATCCGCTGCATGCGAACTCAAGTACTTCGCCGCGATTCCACCCGTTGCCTTCAGCAACGCGTCCAGCGGCTTCAGTTGCGGCAACTCGGCGCCGCGTTCGCTGAGCACCTCGATTACTTGCTCCGTCGGGATGTTACCAACCAAAGCGTCTTGCGCAAAGGGACATCCGCCCAGTCCGCCCAAGGCCGAATCAAAACGGCGGCAGCCCGCATCGTACGCGGCCAGAATCTTTTCTGCCGCCTCGTCGGGGCGGCTGTGCAGGTGGACTCCGATTTCGAGGTAGTCGTATTTCGCCATGACCGCGCCCACCAGATCGCTGACCTGCTGTGGCGTGGCCATGCCGACCGTGTCGGCGAGCGAGATCATCCGCAGAGTCTCCACCTCCAGCAGCGCAATTGCCTCGATGACCTCGTCCACATTCCACAAATCGCCATAGGGATTCCCGAACGCCATCGAAATGTAGACGACAACGTCGAGCCCGGCATCATCGGCCGTCTTCTGGATCTTCTGCAGTTCGTCGAGCGCATCCTCCGGCGACTGGTTCTGATTCTTGCGCAGAAACGTTTCGGAAATGGAGTACGGAAATCCCAGTGTCGATACCGCCCGCGTCTCAACCGCCCGCTGCGCGCCCTTCTCGTTGACCACGATGCCGATGATTTCGATATCATCCGGCGGATCGAGTTCCTTCAACACCTCTTCGGAATCCGCCATCTGCGGCACCGCCTTGGGCGACACGAACGACACGGCATCAATATGCTTGAATCCCACGCTGATCAGCGCCTTCAGGTAATCCGCCTTCAAGTCAGCCGGAAGCATCCCCTGCAGCCCCTGCCAGGCATCGCGCGGACACTCGACGAGTTTGACGGCCTTAGACAGTCATTTCACCACGGAGACACGGAGGCACGGAGATCAGCGAACCTTTCTAACAATCCCGCCCCGAGTCAAGACCGGGACATTAAAATTTAGGATGAGCCCGACTCGCTTGCCGGTCATCTTCAAATAGGTTAGAAGCTGGGCTTCATGGACCGGTAGAACATGCTCTAAGCACTTGATTTCCAGTATCAGGGTGTTCTCCACAACAAGATCCAGTCGATAGCCGCAGGCTAGCTTGACGCCTTTGTATTCCACTGGAAGCGGTACATGCCTCTCAAACGAAATTCCCCGCAGATGAAACTCATGGCACAGGCACTCCTCGTATGCCGACTCCAGAAGACCGGGGCCGAGCGCACGATGCACTTCGATTGCCGCGCCGATCACGCGCTCCGTGAGTTCTTCATGAAGAAGTTTACTCCGTGCTTCCGTGTCTCCGTGGTGAATCATGTTTGCAGCACTCCCACCTTGAACTCCGCCACATCCGGGTTCAGCGCCGCCGCCTCCAGCGCCTGCGTAATGGCATCCCGCGTCTCGATCGGATCGATGATCTTGTCAATCCACAAACGCGCCGCGCCGTAACGCGGATCGGTCTGCTCGTCGTAAGTTCGCTTCACCGATTCGTACAGTTCCTTTCTTTCTTCCTCGCTCAGTTTCTTCCCGCCCCGCTCCAGTTGCTTGACTTTGATCTCAACCAGCGTCCCCGCCGCTGAATCACCGCTCATCACCGCGTAGCGCGCGGTCGGCCAGGCAAACACAAAGCGTGGATCAAAGGCCTTCCCGCACATGGCATAATGTCCCGCGCCGAACGATCCGCCAACAATCACCGTAATCTTCGGCACCACGGAATTCGACACGGCGTTCACCATCTTCGCACCGGCTTTAATGATGCCGCTCCACTCCGCATCGCGCCCCACCATGAATCCGTTTACGTCGTGAAAGAACACCAGCGGAATCAAGTTCTGATTGCAGTCCATGATGAAGCGCGCTGCCTTCTCGGCTGACTCGGTATAGATCACGCCGCCGAACTCAATTCGTTTGTGGCCCTCGTGATCGGTCTGGTGCGCGTGCAGTTTCTGATTGGCGACAATCCCCACCGCAAAGCCGCCTATGCGCCCGTACCCACAGATCAGAGTCTTCCCATACTCGGGCTTGTATTCGTCGAAGCGGCTCCCATCGAGCACGCGCCCCAGAATCTCCTTCATGTCATACGGCCGCGCCGGTGATGAATCGTAGATCCCGTAGATTTCCTCCGCAGCCAGTTCCGGTTCGACCGGCTTCTTGCGGTCCCACGGAGAAAGCCGCCGGTATCCCCACTTCTCCACAATCGATCGGATGCGCGCCAGACACGCCTCGTCATTCGGTTCTCGGAAATCCACCGTCCCGCTGATGCCCGCATGCATCGCCGCTCCGCCCAGATCCTCCGCCGAAACCTTCTGCCCGATCGCCGCCTGCACCAGCGCCGGACCGGCCAGAAACAATCCGCTGCCGTCGGTCATCAACACGTGATCGCACATTACCGGCAAGTAGCCCCCGCCGGCCACGCACATGCCCATGATCGCGG
>Ga0075017_100002166_pt1 | contig 12229 bp, 10 predicted proteins | sample AleBraG_ABR_2012_FD_71475 | JGI IMG/M metagenome (GOLD analysis project Ga0075017, IMG submission 71475) | Freshwater sediment microbial communities in response to fracking from Pennsylvania, USA - Alex Branch Run_MetaG_ABR_2012 | ecosystem: Environmental > Aquatic > Freshwater > Creek >...
CAACTTGAGTGCAATTGCGTGATTTGTTCGGACGCCCCGAAGCGGATCGACGTACACCGGTGCGGTCCGGGGGATCGGACCGGGGCAAGGGCGATTCCAACGGCAGCATCCGTGCCTACCGCCACGACGAGGGAGGCGAACATCCCTCAGACCCGGCATCGGCCGGCGCCACTGCATGGTCGAGATGCCCCGAGGTGCAGATCAGTTGCCCCTTGGTTGCAGCGCCCATTGAGGTGACAACAACGGACAGAACCGATTGAAATCGAGACCGATCAGCCCGGGAATCCCGTCGTCAGGTATTTGACGGTCGCCGGCGACCCACTGGTGCGGGGCGTGTTGGCATTGCAGTCGGTCTTCGTGACATCGCCCTTCACCTCCACATAGGACGTTCCCACGATTGTCGGCAGGCCGATGGAGCCGGCCGTGAGCGGCGACGTCCACGCCGGGGTCACCGGGTACGTCCCCAGATACGGGGCGACGCCGATCGAGCCGGGAGACAGGGTCTGGGTGTTGTCGACCACGTAGAAGCAGTTGCCCGGGACGGAGTAGGCGCCCATGACCAGGCCGTTGCCATCGAGTGACACCCCCACCGAGATGCTGGAGAGGACACCTGAGCTTCCCTGGTTGGTCAACGTCCCGGAGGAACCCGCCTTGAAGGCGAGGGACAGCTGGGCCGAGTTCAACGCGGTGGACAGCCCCGCCGGGTCCGAGATGCCACCCACGTCGTAGGTCTGGCCATTGTTCTGGAACTGGATCTTGGCGTCGGTGAAGGCAGTGCTCAGGTTGGCCTGGGCGGAGCGGTCGTCGGCCGTCGCGGTGGTACCGAGGAACGTCGGAATGGCGATGGCGAGCAGAATGGAGAGCACCAGAAGGACCACCATCAGCTCGACCATGCTGAATCCTTCGTCGGTCGATTCCACTCCCGGGTCCCGCTTGGCCCGGAGCACGGGCGGACGGTGCTTCCACCCCCTGGGCCCCGACCATGGGAGGACCCGGAAGGTCGGGCCGGCCATCCGGGTGGGACGGATTGGGGCAGGACCGCCGATGTCGCGCCGGTCCGGATCCAGGGCAGTGGTTCCGGTCGAGTAACTCATGGCATCTGATCGACTCTCGTACCCGGGTTCTTTAGGGTCGATCTGCCGGATCAGTTGTGGATCAGCTTGATGTAGTCGAACATCGGCAGGTAGAGCGCGATGACCATCATGCCGACACCGGCACCCATCACCACCGTCAGCAACGGCTCGAGCAGAGCGGTCAGGTTGTTGACCGTTACCTCGACCTCCTGGTCGTAGAACACCGCGACCTTCTTGAGCATCCCGTCGAGCACACCGGTCTGTTCACCGACCTCGATCATCTGGACCATCAGCGCCGGGATGATGTCCTCGTGCTCGCGCAGGGTGTCGGCCAACGGTCGCCCTTCGCGGACCCCCTGCTTGGCCTCGAGCAGGACGGCGCCGATGGTGACGTTGCCGGCCGTCTCCGCACTGATGTCGAGCGCTTCGAGGATCGGGACGCCGGAGCCGATGAGGGACCCGAGGGTGTTCGTCACCCGGGCCAGGCCGACCTTGTGGAACAGCTGGCCGAACACCGGCGGCTTGAGCATCCACCGGTCCCAGACGCGCCGGCCGTCCTCGGTGGCGATCCACTTCTTGACGCCGATGATGGCACCGATCACTACCGCGATGACCGCGAACACCCAGACACTGGTCATGACGTTCGAGACGTCGATCAGGATCTGCGTCGGGAGAGGGAGTTTGCCGCCGAGAGTCTTGAACAGGTTCTGGAACACCGGCACGATGAAGATGATCATGGCGCTGAAGATCACCATCATCACCGACAGGACCACGGCCGGGTAGGTCATGGCCGACTTGATCGTCTTGTTGAGTGCGGCCTGCTTCTCGATGGTGTCGGCCAGGCTGGTCAGGACGTCGTCCAGGTTTCCGCCGACCTCGCCGGCCTGGATAAGGGTGCAGTAGAGCTTGGAGAAGGCCTTGGGGTGCTTGGCACACGCCGCCGACAACGACGACCCGTGCTCGAGGTCGGTACGCACCTCGTTGATGATGCGCGCCAGTTCGGGGTTGTCGACCTGGGCACCGAGGATTCCGAGGGAGCGGACCACCGACAGGCCGGAGTCCACCATGGTCGACAGCTGCCGGGTCATGACCGCGATCTCGCGGAGCTTGATGCGGCCGGACAAGCCGGGGATCTTGATCTCCGTCTTCAGGTTGACCGCCGACTTCGGGGTCACCGAGATCGGCATGTACCCCATCTCGCGGAGGCGCCGGACGACCAGCGCCATGCTGTCGCCGTCGAGCTGTCCCTCCACCAGGGAGCCGGACCGGTCTCGGACCTTGTAGTCGAATGTCAGTGCCACGTTGTCCTGCCTCGTCTATCGGGGAATGCGTTCATCATCAATGGTGAAGGTGGTTCCGGAGGTCCTCCTCGTTGGAGGACCGGTCGTAGGCGATGGGCTCGGAGATGATCCCCTCCTTGACCATGGTGGCCAGGCCCTGATCCATGGTCTGCATGCCGAACGATCCGCCGACCTGCATCAGGGAGTAGATCTGGTGGGTCTTGGACTGACGGATCAGGTTCCGGATCGCCGACGTGCACACCAGGACCTCGGCACAGGGAGCCCGCCCGGTGCCGTCTGCCGTGGGCACCAGCTGCTGGGTGACGACACCCTCCAGGGTGGCGGCCAGCATCACGCGGATCTGCTCCTGCTGCTGGGTCGGGAACACGTCGATGACGCGGTCGATGGTCTGCGGGGCGTCCTGGGTGTGCAGGGTCCCGAACACCAGGTGACCCGTCTCGGCCGCGGTCAACGCCATGGAGATGGTCTCGAGGTCGCGGAGCTCACCGACCAGGATGACGTCGGGATCCTGACGCAGCACCCGGCGCAGTGCCTCGGAGAACGAATTGGTGTCCTCTCCGATCTCGCGCTGGGTGATGATCGACCGCTTGTGATCGTGCAGGAACTCGATCGGGTCCTCGACGGTCACGATGTGCATGGGCTTCGTCCGGTTGATGATGTCGATCAGCGACGCCAGGGTCGTCGACTTTCCGGAGCCGGTCGGGCCCGTGACGAGCACGAGCCCCCGCCGCAGGTCGGTGAAGGCCCGGATGGAGTCCGGGAGACCGAGGCTGCTGAACACCGGCATCTCGTGCGGGATCGGCCGCAGGGCGGCGGTCACCGTTCCCCGCTGCAGCGCGACGTTCACGCGGAACCGACCCACACCCGGGATGGTGTGTGAGGTGTCCAGCTCGTGCTCGGCCTCGAAGCGCTCGCGCTGGGAGGCCGGCAGGATGCCGAAGATCATGTCCCGGATGGTGTCGTTGGACAGGGGGGGGCACCCCTCGATCGGGCGCATGGCCCCGTGGAGCCGGATGGTCCCCGGCATGGCCACGGTGAGATGGAGGTCGGAGGCACCGACCGACACGGCGTAGCGGAGCAGGTCGTCGACGTGCAGTGGCACCGAGTCGTCGTGGCCGCCGGCGGCCAGACCTGTTTCCAGCAGGTCGTCCACGCTGGCGGCGGGTCCCTTCTGCATCTCGGCGCCGGCTTCGCCCGGATCCTCGGTCCCAGCGGGGTCACCACCGGCAGACGCGGCGGTCACGTGCTGGGCGATCAGGACAGGGTCGGCCAGGACCGGACGGACCCGGTGGGACACCCGCCCGGACAGGACCTCCACCTCTTGGGGAGTGGGGGGCTCGGCGAATGCCACCACGAGCACGTTTCCGTCGAACTGCAGGCCCATGGCCATGGTCTCCCGGGCCAGCGCGGCCGGAAGGGCGGCCACGGCATCGGGCTGGGGGACGAAGGCGGCGAGGTCCACCGCCGGGATCTGGGACAGCTGGGACAGCGTGCCCACCACGACGCTGGGGAGCGCCAGGTTCCGGCTGATGAGCAGGTACGCCAGGGTCTGATCGGTGGCGATGGCCTCGTTGACCAGCGGTTTGAGGTTGGCGTCGGTCTCGTAGCCCGACTGCACCAGGGCCTGGGCCAGGCGGGTCGTCCACTCGTGCCGGGTATCGGGGGTGAGGGTGGTCATGCGACCACCCGCAGGACTTCTTCGAGAGTGGTCTCCCCCTCGATGGCCTTCCGGAGACCGGCTTGGCGGAGTGGCACCATCCCCTGGCTTACCGCCAGTCGATGGATCTCCTCCACGGCTCCTCCTTCGATGATCATGCGTTCGACCTCCTCGGTCATGGGCATCAGTTCGGCAAGGGCAAGGCGTCCCCGGTAGCCGGTCTGCGAGCAGGCCGAGCAGCCGATGGACCGGTACGCCTCGGTGAGCACCCCGGCGTCGGCCACCTCGGCCCTGGTCCATCCGGCCGCCGTGATTTCGGCGTCCGTCGGGACGTAGGGCTCCTTGCAGTGCATGCACAGTCGGCGGGCGAGCCGCTGGGCCACCACACCGGAAAGGGCGGACGTCACCAGGAAGGGCTCGATCCCCATCTCGATCAGGCGCATGGGCGTGGCCGCGGCACTGTTGGTGTGGAGGGTGGACAGCACCATGTGGCCGGTGAGCGCCGCCTCGATGGCGATCGACGCCGTCTCCTTGTCGCGGATCTCCCCGATCAGGACGATGTCGGGGTCGGAACGGAGGATGGCCCGGAGCGCGGAGGCGAAGTTGAGCCCGGCTTTGACGTTGAGCTGGACCTGGTTGACCCCCTTCAGGGGCAGCTCGACCGGGTCCTCCACCGTGATGATGTTCTTCTCGGGTGAGTTGAGGGCGGTGAGGGTCGTGTACAGCGTGGTGGACTTACCTGATCCGGTGGGGCCGCTGACCAGGATGGTTCCGTAGGGCTTCGTGTACAGGTGCTCGTACTTCACCAGCATCTCGGGATCGAAGCCGAGGTCGGCGAAGCCCAGGACGACACTCGACTTGTCGAGCACCCGCATGACGATCTTCTCGCCATAGATGGTGGGCAGGGTGGCCATCCGGAGGTCGATCCCCTTCGCCCCCACATTGAGCGAGATGCGGCCGTCCTGCGGCACCCGGTGCTCGGCGATGTTCATGTCGGCCATCACCTTGAGGCGGGTGGTCACCGCGGCCGCAATGGTCTTGGGGCCGGTGGAGACGTCGTGGAGCACACCATCGATGCGGTAGCGGATGCGCAAGTCGGTCTCGGTCGGCTCGATGTGGACGTCGGAAGCCCGCTCGTTCAGGGCCTGGAGGATCAGGAGGTTGACGTACCGCACGATGGGGGCGGCCTCGGTGATCGTCTGGATGTCGTCGACGCCATTGTCCGGAGTGGCACTGTCGATGCCGAGTGAGGCCTCCATGGCCATGTCGTTGGCGTCACCGCTGTTGAAGGCCCGGCTGATGTAGGCGCTTATCTGTGCCCGTGTGGCCACCACGACGATGAAGTTCGTCCCGATGATCGTGCGCAGGTCGTCCATGGCGAACACGTCGGTGGGGTTCGAGGTGGCCACCACGGGCACCCCGTTGTCGTTGGCGATGACCATCACGTTGTGGTGGCGGGCCGTCGACTCGGGCAGTGCCCCGGCCACCGTGAGGTCGACGCCGGCGGTGTCGAGGTCGACGAACCGCAGGCCCATCTCCTCGGCCATGCCCCACATCAGGTCGGCCTCGGTGACCAGGCTCTGATTGGTCAGGATGCGGGCGACGCTCTGCCCGGTGAGGTGGTGCTCCTCGAGGGCGAGGTTCATCGCCTCCAGCGACACGCGACCCCCGTCCACCAGGGCCTTGGCCAAAGGCGGGAACGACGCCGTGGCCTCGTCCGACCATCCGCTGGTCGCCTCGGGGTGGAGGTCGTGATAGGTGGCGACGGCCTCGGCCACCAGGTCGGCGGCGTCGGCGGCGTCGACCGCGTCGGCGGTCTGGCCGGGGACGATGTCGTCGAGCGCGCCCCCGCCATCGAGGGAGCGGGCCAGGGCGGCCAGCTCGTCGTCCGACCCCAGATCGGGGACCGGACCGATCACCGGGACCGCGGTCGGGCCGGCCACCTCGGTGGGCACGGCCATCGGGGTCGGGATCTCGAGCGTCGGCAGTGTGGGCAGCTGAGGCCCGGCCGCCTCCTGGGTCACCTCGGCCATGGCCTGGTCGAGTGCGTCCACGGTCTGGCCGCCATCGGCCCCGTCCCCGGGCACGGCGGCGGCCGGCCAGCCCGTGCCATCTCCGAACATGAGCTCGATGTAGGCGTCGATCTGCTCCGGAGCGGCGACCACGGAGATGAAGTCGCGACCCAGGATGGCGCGGATGGAGTCCTGGGCGAAGAGGTCGTCGGGGTCCGCCGTGGCGATCACCGGCGTCCCGAACTTACGTTTGACGGCGACGACGCGGTGATGGCGCGACAGGTCAGCGGGCAGGATGGGACCCGCTGCCGGATCGACCCCGTACGTGTCCAGATCGACGAACTCGAGGTCGCGCTCGTTGGCCATATACCTGATGGCCTCGACATCACTCATGGCTGGGTCATCGGCAGACTCCGCGCTGACATTGAACGGGAATCGTCGAGAGGCGCCGGGGACGTATTCGGACCGGCCGGCTCCGCGGGATTCGTGGCCACGGCCACTAGAGTGACCGGCTCCGGACGACCGACCGACGAGGCGCCACCATGCGGGTCCCTGGCAGACACAGCGGCACGAACATGCAGGTCAGGCGGATAGTCCTCGGCGGATGGCCCGATGACCTCCTCGGGACGTCGTGCCGGTCATGACCCAGTCGGGGCCGTCCCTGCAGGCCATCGTCATCCCGGTGGCCGCCGTGGTCGGGCTCTTCGTCGGCTCGTTCCTCAACGTCGTGATCTACCGGGCTCCCCTCGGGCTCTCGGTGTCCACCCCACGGTCCTTCTGCCCGACCTGCGACCGGCAGCTGGCCTGGTGGGAGAACGTGCCCCTCTTGTCGTGGCTGTTCCTGCGGGGACGGTGCCACACCTGCCACCAGCCGATCTCGGCGCGCTACCCCCTCGTCGAGGCCACGACCGCCGCGGTCTTCGGCCTGGTCGGCTGGGCATGGCACGGCACCCTCCCGACGGCCGGCTACTGCGCGTTGGCCGCTACCGCGCTGAGCATCGTCCTCATCGAATGGGGAGGCCAGCGCGCACCCCTGGCCGTCGGCGCCATCGGGACCGGCCTGGGGGCGCTCCTCCTGGTGCCCGGATTCCTGGTGGTGGACCATCGTGCCGGACATCTGGTCTGGGCGCTCGTCGGCCTGGCGGTCGGCACCGTCGCGTTCGGCGTGCTTCGGGTCCTCGACCCGGACTGCCGGGACTTCCGGGGCCACGGCCGGACCGCACTTCCCCTCGCCGGGTTGTGGCTGGGTGGCCTCGGGGGCCGGCCCACGGCTGCGGGGCTCGCCGCCTGGGTCCTCACCTCCTTCGCGTGTCTCGTCGCGCTGTGGGCCGGGCGGCGGGACGGCGCCGACGGTCCCGCCGTGCCGATGGCGACCACACCACTGGTCACCGGGATCGTGGTCGCGCTGGCAGTGTCCCTCGGTGCCGCCGGTTGATCCCCCTACGATGGCGCCATGGGTCATGCCCCACCGGGTGCACCGGGCACCCTGCAGCCGACTCCGGCCGGTGGTCGTGGCCGACCCTGAGGTGACCGTCCGGACCGTCATCGTCGACGATCACGAACTCCTACGCGCCGGTACCCGCCAGATCCTGGAGGACGCCCACGGATTCACGGTGGTCGGGGAGGCGGCCGACGCCGAAGCGGCACGCCAGGTGGTGGCCGACACGGCCCCGGACCTGGTCATCGCAGACATCCGCCTGCCGACCGTCAACGGGATCGAACTGGCCCGCCAGCTGGTGCATGACCATCCGGGCCTGGTGGTGGTGATCCTCAGCGCCTACGACGACCCCGACTACGTCCGGGCCGCCATGGCGGCCGGCGTCGCCGGGTACCTGCTCAAGACCCTGCCCAGCCATGAGCTGGTGGAGGCGCTCCGGGAAGCCTGTGCCGGGAATGCCGAACTCCGGGGGACTCCCCGGGGTCGGGGCGAGAAGGACGTCACCGACCGGCAGGCGTGGCCCGATGACGAGCTCACCATCCGCGAGCTCCAGGTGGTTCGCCTGGTGGCCCGGGGTATGGCCAACAAGGCCATCGCCACCGAGCTCGGGATCAGCCCCCGCACCGTAGAGGGACACCTCAACCACGTGTTCGAGAAGGTGGGTATCCAGTCACGCACGGAGCTGGTCCACTACGCGCTGGCCAACAGCATGTTCGCCCGTGACCCGGTCACCTACCCGATCGAGCGCACACGGGACGGCGGCGGCGCGGGGAACGGCGACCCGGTGGGCGACGACGGCGATGCCGGGAACCACGACCCGGGAGGGAGTCCCGGGTGATGGGGACGGTGGCCGAAGGCCGTACCAACGGACGCCGGGGGACAGCGTCCGCACTGACTCCGTGGGCCGACTCGCGATTCTGGCTCCTCCAACTGGTCGTCCTGGCCCTGGCCCTGATCCGCCTGGCGCTGACGGTGGCCTTCCACCTCGACCCGATGTCGATCGGCGTCGAGTTCTCCACGCTCCTGATCTTCGTGGTACCGGTGGTGGTGGTCTCCCTCAACGACGGGCTGATCGGCGGACTCGTCACCGCTGCGTGGATCGCCGTGCTGTCGATACCCCGCTTCGTGGTCGCCTCCAATCGGGGCGAACCGTCGGCGGTGTGGGCGGAGGCGCTGCAACTCGTCGTCCTCTTCGCTCTGGCCCTCCTCGTCGGACAGCGGGTGACGTCCGAAGCCAGGTCGCGCCAGCAGGCCGACACGTCCCTCGCCGCCCGGCTGCGGGCCGAGGCCCTGTACCAGGACATCTTCGAGTCCAATTCGTCTCCCATCCTGATCGTCGACGCCGACGGCTTCGTCATCCAGTCGAACCGGTCGGCCGACCGGGCATTCGGGACCGGCGGTGCGGCCGGTGCGGCCGGCCGACGCCTGGTCGACGTGGTCGGCGCAGAGGCCTCCGCCCTGGTCCTCGGGAAGCTCGTGGCCGAGGACGTCGTTCCCGGCGGGCCCGCAGTCGTGCGGGCCGGCGGGCGCCAGGACGGACCGGCCGACGATCGCCGGGACCCCGACGCCGACAACGCCGCTGAACGCAGCGTGACCCCGGTGGCGTTCACCATCCACGGCGAGTCGATCCTCTACCGTCCGTCGGCCACCCCGGTCGGACCGCTGGGTGCCGACCGGCGCATGCAGGTGATCTTCGAGGACGTGACCGCCGAGACCCGTCGCCACGACCTCCTGGAGGCCTACGCCAACCAGGTGGTCCTGGGCCAGGAGGAGGAGCGGCGCCACATCGCCCAGGAGCTCCATGACGGTCCGCTGCAGGCACTCATCCACCTTTGCCGCCAGATCGACGCGGTCGACGTGCGGCCCGAGGCCGACGTCGACGCGGCACCGTCGGCCTCGCTGGCATCCATGCGGACGACGGTCGAGGAGACGGTGGCCGAACTCCGCTCCATCGCCCGCGGACTCCGCCCGTCGATCCTCGACGATCTCGGCCTGGTGGCATCCCTCAACCAGGTGGTGGTCGAGGCCACCGGTCGCCAAGGGCTCGCCGGCGAGTTCCAGGTGTCCGGGACGGAGCGGCGCCTTCCACCGGACGTCGAGCTCGCGGTGTTCCGCATCGCCCAGGAGGCCGTCACCAACGTCGAGCGGCACGCATCGGCCCGCCACCTGACCGTCACGCTCGAGTTCAATGATCGATCCCTGCGGCTCCAGGTGGCGGACGACGGGATCGGCTTCTCCCGGCACCAGCAGCGTGACTCCCGTGACGGCTACTCGCTCGGGCTCCCGGGAATGCACGAGCGCGCCCGTCTGGCCGGTGGCCGGTTGGTGGTGCGGTCGACGCCGGGCAACGGCACGGTCGTCGAGGCCAGGATGCCGGTGCCTTCGTCGATGCCGGCCTGAGGCGATGCGCCGAATCACCCAGAGTTGCCCACGACCAGGTGCGCAGCTGCGTCAACACGTGGTGCACCCCTGGCGGCTCCACCAGATCGCAGGCGTGGCGTCCCCAGTTGTCACCGAACCGACATCAAAATGTGAGGGGGCCCCAGCCGAACCATGGGATACTGACCCCGTGGAAGAGATCATCATCGAGTCCTGCCACAGCACGTGGGTGATCGACCGGGCCAACTCGCGCTTCCGGCGGGTGGTCAAGTCGGCACACCGCACCTCGGCCCCGGTGGCAACGGAATGGCAGCCCTGCTACGGCGTGGAGATCGACCCGCAGTCCGAGTCGTTCGTCGTGCTGCTGAATCCCGAGGGCACCCGCCTGCTGCGTAGCTGGCGACATGTAGAGCACTGCGCCCAGTGCGGCGGCGAGGCCACGTCGGAGCTCTCGCTCCACGACCTCCGCTCCGCCGTCCGCAGCTGAGCCACCCGCCGGTCGCCCCGCGGCCGGCTCAGCCTGTCGGTTCCCGCTTCCACATGCCGGAGCTGCCGCCGGTCTTCTCCCACAGCATCAGGTGGCCGATGCTCATGGTCCGGTCGGCCGTCTTGCACATGTCGTAGACCGTGAGTGCGGCGATGGCGCACGCCGTCATGGCCTCCATCTCCACTCCGGTCCGGTCAACCGTCTCGACCTTCGCCTCGACCTCGACGTAGTCGTCCCCGATGGTGAAGTCGACCTGGACCGAGCCGACCAGCAGGGGGTGGCACATCGGGACGAGGTCGGCCGTGCGCTTGGCCGCCTGGATGCCGGCCACCCGGGCAGCCGCCAGGACGTCACCCTTGGTGATCGCGTTGTTGGCCACCTGAGCCGTCGTCTCGGGCTTCATCTCCACCCGACACCGGGCCAGGGCCCGCCGGAGCGTGGCCTCCTTGGGGGATACGTCGACCATGCGCGTGCCCCCGAACGGGTCCAGGTGGCTCAAACTCCGGTCGGTCACAGCTGGCTCGCGTCGCTCACGGTCCCCAGTCTACGGGAGCCCATGCCCCGGGGACGGCATTGGCACTCGCTCGGGTAGACTGCCAGCTCAACGTCAACTCGCCCCGGAAGGACCGTGCGTGCCCACCTACGAATACCGCTGCGATACCTGCGCGAAGAACTTCGACGTGGTCCAGTCCTTCACCGACGACCCGCTGTCCGAGTGCCCCACCTGCGGCTCCCCTGTCCGCAAGGTGTTCGGCAGTGTCGGCATCGTGTTCAAGGGCAGCGGGTTCTACAAGACCGACAGCCGGTCCGGCGGCAGCGCATCGGTCACCAGTGATCCGACCTCGACGACCCCGGACTCGGGCGGATCCGACGCCGGTGGGTCGGACTCGGGTGGGTCGGACTCCTCGTCGAGCAGCCCGTCGTCGGACAAGCCGGCAACGTCGGACAAACCGGCCAAGCCGGACAAACCGGCCAAGCCGGCCCCGGCGTCGTCGGCGCCCGCCTCCAGCGGGAACTCGACCTCGTCGACCTGACCGCCCCCGGCCCCGGCCGCGGCCCCTCGCCGGGGCCGGCCGCCGGTCCGCCCGGCGGACCCGATCGGTCGCCACTCTCCGAAGTTCCTTGTCCGCGGAGAGTGGTCGGGTAGCATGACTGGGATGGACGTTGCAGACCTCGACCGCCTACTGGTCCAACTCGGTGAGCTGGACGGCTCCGATCTCCACATCAAGGCCGGTGCGCCGCCACGGATGCGCATCGCCGGCGCCCTTCGCACCGTGGAGGGCGAGACCGAATTCACGGCTCCGGAGACCCTCCAGATCTCTGAGGCGATCATGACGGAGCCGGTTCGGGAGACGTTCCGCGCCAAGCACGAGGCCGACTTCGCCTACAGCATCCCCGGCGTCGGCCGATTCCGGATCAACGCCTACTTCCAGCGGTCATCGGCCGCCCTGGCCATCCGGCGGGTGCGGGCCACGGCGGCCACCGCCGAGGAGCTCGGACTCCCGACGGTCGTGACCCAACTGGCCGAGGAGCACCGGGGCCTGGTGCTGGTGACCGGCCCGACCGGATCCGGCAAGACCACCACCCTGGCCGCCATGATCGACCACATCAACCATCTGCGGACCTGCCATATCGTGACCATCGAGGACCCGGTGGAGGTCATGCACAAGGACGACCTGGCCGCCATCGACCAACGGGAGGTCGGCTTCGACACCGACTCGTTCTCCTCGGCCATGCGGGTCGTGCTCCGCCAGGACCCCGATGTCATCCTGGTCGGCGAGATGCGGGACCAGGAGACGGTCGCCGCCGCCCTCAGCGCGGCCGAGACCGGCCACCTGGTGTTCTCCACCCTCCACACCATCAACTCGACGGAGACCGTCAA
>Ga0075017_100002167_pt1 | contig 12226 bp, 10 predicted proteins | sample AleBraG_ABR_2012_FD_71475 | JGI IMG/M metagenome (GOLD analysis project Ga0075017, IMG submission 71475) | Freshwater sediment microbial communities in response to fracking from Pennsylvania, USA - Alex Branch Run_MetaG_ABR_2012 | ecosystem: Environmental > Aquatic > Freshwater > Creek >...
GATGGCCGCTTCATCGCCCGCATGGGCGCGCAGGTGGTGGAACTGGGCGTGCCGAACCCGACCATCCACAAGGTCAACGAGTGCGTGCGCGTCGAGGACATCGATACGCTGCACCGCATGTACCTGCAGTCGCTGCGCAACCTGCTGCCTTAGGCGCCGGCCGCGCTCAGCGGCAGCGCCGGTCGCGCTCAGCGGCGCCGGTTCCCCAGGTTGGCGTACAGGCCGAGCGCGCCCAGGGCCGCCGCCGCCAGCAGCACCCAGGTGGGCATCGACAGCGTCAGGAAACTCCAGGTGACCTGATGGCATTCGCCCGAGCCCGTGAGCACCTTGCGGATCACGTCGCTCAGCGGGAACACGTCCAGCATGAACTGCAATGTGGCGCCGCAGGCGGGCACCGCATCGGCAGGCAGGTGCTGGATCCAGATGTGGCGCGCCGCGACGCCGATGGTGAGCAGCGCCGCGCTGCCGATGAGCAGCGCGTAGGCCTGCGCGCCCCACTGCTTCGGTGAGTGCAGCCAGGCGAGCAGGAACAGGGCGCCGCACGCGGCGATGCCCACCCGCTGAAAGATGCACAGCGGGCACGGGTCGATCCCGAGCACGCCCTGGACGTAGTAGGCGTAGCCGAGCAGCCCCGCACAGGCGAGCAGGCCGAGCAGGTTGAGGCTGCGGCGCGTCGCGGGAGCTAGGATACCGAACGACTCCGGATCTCCCGCTCGACCCGCTCGAGCGAGGTATGGCGGATATCCTTGCCGAGCACCATGTAGATCACGTATTCGCACACGTTCTTGGCGTGATCCCCGATGCGCTCGAGCGAACGCACGACCCACATCACGTCGATCGCGCGGCGGATCATGCGCGGGTCCTCCATCATGAAGCTGATGCACTGGCGCTGGATGGACTCGTATTCCTCGTCCACCTTGCGATCGCTGCGCGCGGTCGTGATCGCCAGTTCCGCATCCAGCCGCGCAAAGGCGTCGAGCGTGTTGTGCACCATCGTCTGCGCGATCTGCCCCAGGTGCTTGACCTCGCGGTAACGATTGGCCGGGCGCTCGTCGCTGGCCAGGCGCGCGGCGATCAGCGCGACCTTCTCGCACTCATCGCCAATGCGTTCCAGGTCGGTGATCGTCTTGATCGTGGCGACCACCATCCGCAGGTCGCCGGCCGCCGGGGCGCGCATGGCGAGGATGCGGCTGCATTCCTCGTCAATCGACACTTCCATGCCGTTGACCTTGTAGTCGTTGCTGGCCACCGACCGGCCGAGCGTGCTGTCGCCGTCGATCAGGGCGCCGAGCGCCCCGCTCAGCTGCTCCTCCACCAGGCCGCCCATCGCGAGCACCTTGCTGCGCACGCGCTCCAGGTCCTCGTTGAAGCGGCGTGAGGTGTGATGCAGGAGGTCGGCGGCTTCCATGTCTTCTACTATAGCGCAGCGTTGCGGCGCTTATGTGAACCGAATCGCATTGCGCTCAAGCCGCGCATCCGGCACCGCCGGGTCAGAGGCGCCGCCGCCGGGTCGGGCGCCGCCGGGTCAGGCGACACTGAGCGGCAGGTTCAGTCGCTCGGGCGGAAAATGACAGGTGAAGGTACTGCCCTGTCCCTCCTTGCTGGTCACCTCGAGGGTGCCGCCGTGACGCTGCATGACGTGCTTGACGATGGCCAGCCCGAGCCCCGAGCCGCCGGTCGCGCGGCTGCGACCCGCATCGACGCGGTAGAACCGCTCGGTGAGCCGCGGAATATGCTCGGCGGCAATTCCTATGCCGGTATCGCGCACGGCAAGGTGCCCGCCCGCCGCGTCCTCCCACCAGCGCAGCGTGATGGTTCCGGCCGCCGGCGTGTATTTGGCGGCGTTGTCGACCAGGTTCGCGAACGCGGAATGCACCTGCGTCTCATCGCCCAGCAGCCGGGCCGGGGACTCGATCTGCAGGCGGATGTCGAGCGGATGGCCGGAGCGCGCCAGCGCGTCGCGGCGCAGCTGCTCGAGCATCGGCGCGACCTCGATGAGTTCGCCGTCAACGGCGCCGCCGACCGCTTCGAGGCGCGACAGGGCCAGCAGGTCTTCGATGATGGCCGTCATGCGCGTGGACTGGCGGCGCATCTCGGCGATCGGACCCGCCAGCGCGGGATCCAGGCCCGGCTCCTGGCTCAATGTCTCGAGATAGCCCGCGATCACCGTCAGCGGCGAGCGCAGTTCATGCGAGGCGTTGGCGACGAAATCCTTGCGCATCGCCTCGAGGCGCTCCTGGCGGGTGACGTCGCGGGTCAGCATCAGCAGCTGGCCCGCGCCGTAGGGCACGATCTGGACCTGCAGGTACTGCTCGGCGCCGGCCGCACCCCGCAGCACGACCGGCGCCGCATAGTCGGCCCGGCGCAGGTAGCGGATGAACTCGGGCTGGCGGACCAGGTTCTCGATGCGCAGCCCGACATCGCCGCGCGGTCGCAGGTTCAGGAGCCGCGCCGCGGTGCGGTTGAACCAGAGGATCTCGGTCTGCGGGTTGAGCACCACCACCCCGTCCGGGATCGCGGCCGTCGAGCGGCGCAGCTCGCGCAGCAGCCGCAGCAGGCGGCGCTTGTGGTACTGCTTGCGGCGCTGCAGGCGCGCGATCAGGCCGATCACGTCGCCCCAGGCGCCGCCGGTCTCCGGGGCGGCATCGGGCATGTCGCTGAACAGCCAGCGCCGCAGCCGCTGCAGCTGCCACTGCTCCCGCGCCAGCAGCGCAGCGAGTACCACCGCAGCGCCCAGCGCCGGCCGGCCGACGGGCAGTCCGAGGAGGATCCCGAACAGGACGGCACAGGCCATCCGGGCCGCCGTCATCCATCCGTTGCTCACGCCAGGGAATCCGCCGGGCCGCCGCGGCTCACCCGTCTACGCGCACCGAGAAACGGTAGCCGGCGCCGCGCACCGTCTGGACGTACTGATCACAGGCATATTCTTCCAGCGCCTTGCGCAGCCGGCGGATATGCACGTCGATGGTGCGCTCTTCCACATACACATTGCCTCCCCAGACCCGGTCCAGCAGCTGCTCGCGACTGTATACCCGATCGGGATGCAACATGAAAAACTCCAGCAGCCGGTACTCCGTCGGACCGAGCGGCACCGGACGCCCGTCCGCACTCACGCGGTGACCGGCGCGGTCGAGCGCCAGAGTGCCGTGCTGCACCTCTTCCCCCTCGTCCTGGCCGGCGGACCGGCGCAGCAGCGCATTGACGCGGGCCAGCAGCTCGCGGGGCGAAAAGGGCTTGGTGAGATAATCGTCGGCGCCCCCGTCCAGGCCCGCCACCTTGTCCGTCTCCGTGGCGCGCGCGGTCAGCATGATCACCGGCAGGTCGCGCGTTTCGCGCTCCCGCTTCAGCGAACGCGTCAGCTCCAGGCCGCTGGTATCGGGCAGCATCCAGTCGATCAGCATCAGATCCGGCCGGCGGTCGGCGAGCGCGGACCGCGCGGAGCGGCTGTCCTCGGCCTCCCGCACCTCAAATCCCGCCCGCTTGAGGCCGAACGCGATCATCTCGCGGATCGGGCGCTCATCTTCGACGATTAAAATATGCTTTGGCGTCATTGGGTTGGGCACACGCTGGGCGGCGCCACGTTAACGATCAGGTATGACCGAATGATGACACCATCGCGCCCGCTGAGGTTGAGGTGGGTACAACCGCCACGTCGTTCCGCACGTACACCGGCAGCGCCTGCTCGGGCGGCAGTGCGCTCGCCAGCCCGGCGTGCGCCGCGAGCGCCGCGATCTCGCGCGCGCGCGGATGCAGGTCCGCCCACACGGACCCGAGGTGCGGCGCCAGCCCCAGGGCCAGCGCCGGGTAGGCGGCGAAGCCAGAACCCACGGCACAGGTCGTCGGCGCGTAGGCCGGCGCGCTGGCCGGCGCATCGGCAGGCACGTCGGCCGCGGCTTTGGAACCCAGCCACGCGCGCGCCTCCTCCAGCACGACCTCCGGTTTCGCCACGGCTTCGCGGGTCGACGGGCGTGCGTAGCCCGCAGCGCTGTCATAGCCCGCCCAGTACACCTCGCCCATGCGCGCATCCTGGCACACCAGCACGCGCGCAGCCGGCGGCGCCGGGACGTGCCGCGCCACGGCCTGCTGCGCGGCGGCCTGCTGCGCCAGGGCCTGCAGATCGGACACCGGGATCACCGGCAGCCCCGACGAAAAGGCCAGGCCCTGCGCGATGCTCGCCGCGAGGCGCAGGCCGGTGAAGGCGCCGGGGCCGCGGCCGAAGGCGATGGCATCGAAGCCCTTCAGCGACAGTCCGGCCGCCGCCAGCAGCTCGTCGATCAGGGTGAGGACATGCCCGCCGTGGCCGCGCTCCGCGCGCGCCTCACGGCTCAAGAATTCCCCGTCCCGCCAGATCGCCACGCTGCACCACTCGGTGGCGGTGTCGAGCGCGAGCAGCTTCACGCCGCCACCGGCGCCAGCTCGCGCGCGCAGCGGCGCAGCAGGGCCATGGCCTCGGCCGCTTCGCGCGTCGGGCGCATCGGCGGCAGGCTCGCGAGCAGCGATTTCCCGTAACCGCGCGTGAGCAGCCGCGGATCACAGATCATGACCACGCCGCGATCGGCCTCGCTGCGGATCAGGCGTCCCACGCCCTGCTTCAGCGCCAGGGCCGCTTCCGGCAACTGGTAGTCCCGGAACGCGTTCAGGCCCTGCGACTGCAGGTATTGCGTGCGGGCACGCACCTGCGGGTCATCGGGCGGCGCGAACGGCAGCTTGTCGATCACCACCAGGCGCAGCGCCACGCCCTGAACGTCCACGCCCTCCCAGAAACTGGCGGTGCCCAGCAGCACGGCCCGGCCCGATTCGCGGAAGCGGCGCAGCAGCTGCTCGCGCGGCGCATCGTTCTGCACCAGCAGCGGCCACTCGCCCGGCCAGTCCGCCGTCCGCAGCAGCCGCGCCGCGGCGCGCAGCGCGCGGTGACTGGTGAACAGCAGGAAGGCGCCGCCGGCGCTCGCCTCGAGCAGCGGCCGGACCGCCTCGAGCATGCCCTCCGTAAAGGACGCGGCCCCGGGATCGGGCAGACCCTGGGGCAGGTAGAGCAGCGCCTGGTGTTCATAATCGAAGGGACTGTCGAGGCACAGCGTTGCGGCATCGCTCAAGCCCAAGCGGTTAGCGAAATGCTGGAAATTGCCGGCCAGCGCGAGCGTCGCCGAGGTGAAGATCCAGGCGCTGGGGTGCTGGTCGACCAGGCCGCGGAAGCGGACCGAGATATCGTAGGGCAGCACGCTCAAGCTGAAGCCGCGCGCCGTGACGGCGACGCCGCGCGCGCCGGCGGTAGCGGCGTCCGCCGACCCCGCTTCCGGGGGCTCGGCCATCACCTGGCTGAGATCGGCGGCGAGGGCACGCGCCCGCGCCGCGCATTGCAGCACACCGGGGGCGTCCGAGCGGGTGTCCAGCTCCGCCGCCCAGGCGGCCAGCGCCTCGCGCAGCTGCCCGCAGGCGCTGAGCGCAGCAGCGCCCAGCTCCTCCCAGGCGAGCCGCCGCTCCTGGCGCCCGAGCAGCCCGCCGAGCTCGCGCAGCGGCCGCTCCAGCAGGCCCACGAGCCGCCCGACCTCCGCCTGCGGCACGGCGACGGCCAGCAGCTCGCGCCGCGCGTCGAGCTGCAGCGTTTCCAGCTGCCGGCTCGAGCAGCTCACGCCGAAGAACTCGGCGGCCAGTTCCGGCAGCTGGTGCGCTTCGTCCAGGATCAGCGCATCGACCCCGGGCAGCAGTTCGCCGTAGCCGTCTTCCTTGAGCGCCAGGTCGGCGAGCAGCAGGTGATGGTTCACGACGATGAGGTCCGCCTCGAGCGCCGCGCGCCGTGCCGCGAACACATGGCAGCGTGAAAATTCCGCGCAGCGCTGGCCGGCGCAGGCCTCGCGCGTGCTGGTCAGCTGCGCACGGAGCGGATGCGACTCGCCCAGCGCCGCCACCTCGGCCAGGTCGCCGCTGCGGCTACGCGCCGCCCAGTCGCGCACCTCGGCGACCAGCGTGCGCTCCTCGCCCGCGAACAGCGCTTCCTGCGCGGCACCCTCCCCGAGCTTCAGCCGGCAGAGGTAATTCGCGCGCCCCTTGAGCAGCGCGGTGGTCAGCGGCCGCCCGAGCGCGGCCGCGAGCAGCGGGATGTCGCGCGTGTACAGCTGGTCCTGGAGCGTGCGCGTGCCGGTCGAGATCAGCACCCGGCGCCCCGAGGTCAGGGCCGGCACCAGGTAGGCGAAGGTCTTGCCCGTGCCCGTGCCCGCCTCGACCAGCAGGTGTTCGCGCTCCTCCAGGGCCACGGCAATGCGCTCGGCCATCTGCTGCTGCGAGGGCCGCGCGACGAATCCATCGAGCGCGCGGGAGAGCGACCCGCCCGCGCCGAAGACTTCCTGCAGACGGGACACGTTAAGTCAGGTCGGTCCGACGCCGATCATCTGCAATCGATTGCAAGAAATTCACCCCGGGCGACACCAGATATACTTCGAGGCTCAGTTCCGACAGGATACGCCATGGCGACCGCGCCCCACACCCTCGCTTCTCTGCCCGGAATTTCGAGGAATGTCGCCCTCTGGGTCGCTGAAGTCGCGGCCCTGACCCAGCCCGAACGGATCTACTGGTGCGATGGCTCGCCGGAAGAGTTCCAGCGCCTGCGGGCCGAGCTGACGGCGCGCGGTGAACTGCACGAGCTGAACCCGCAGACCTTTCCCGGCTGTTCGCTGTACCGCTCCGATCCGACGGACGTGGCACGCGTCGAGCACCTGACCTTCGTGTGCACGCAGGCCGAGGAGGATGCCGGCCCCAACAACAACTGGATGGCCCCGGCCGCGGCCCGCGCCAGGATGCGGGAGCTGTTCCGCGGCTGCATGCGCGGCCGGACGCTGTATGTGGTGCCCTACTGCATGGGGCCGATCGATTCGGCTTTTGCGCGCTGCGGCGTGGAAATCACCGACAGCGCCTACGTCGTGCTCAACATGGCGATCATGACGCGCATGGGCCGCCCGGCGCTGGAGCGCATCGCCCTCGATGGCGGCTTCGTGCGCGGCCTGCATTCCACGGGCGAGCTGAATCCGGCGCGCCGCTTCATCATGCACTACCCCGAGGATCTGGCGATCGAGAGCTTCGGCTCCGGCTACGGCGGCAACGCCCTGCTGGGCAAGAAATGCCATGCGCTGCGCATCGCCAGCTGGCAGGCGCGCACCGAGGGCTGGCTCGCCGAGCACATGCTGATCGTCGGCCTGCAGAATCCGGCCGGCGAGACCCATTATGTGGCGGCGGCCTTTCCTTCGGCCTGCGGCAAGACCAATCTCGCCATGCTGATACCGCCGGAGTCGCTGCCGGGCTGGAAGGTGTACACGATCGGCGATGACATCGCCTGGCTGCATCCGGGCAGCGACGGACGGTTGTGGGCCATCAACCCGGAATCGGGCTACTTCGGCGTCGTGCCGGGCACGAACCCGAAGACCAACCGCAATGCCTACGACATGATCCGCCACGACACGCTGTACACCAACGTGGCGGTCACCGCGTCCAATGAGCCCTGGTGGGAGGGCCTCAAGGAGTCCGAACCCGCCACCGACTGGCTCGGCCGCCCCTACAATGCGGCCCACGGACTGGCGGCCCATCCGAATTCGCGCTTTACCGTCAGCGCGCGGCAGAACCCGAGCTATACGGCGGCGGCCGAGGATCCACGCGGCGTGCCGATCTCGGCGCTCATCTTCGGCGGCCGGCGCCGCGAACTGGCCCCGCTCGTCTACGAGGCCCGCGACTGGCAGCACGGCGTGCTGGTGGCCGCCTCCGTGGCCTCCGAAACGACCGCCGCCGCCACCGGTGAGGTGGGCGTGGTGCGCCGCGACCCGATGGCGATGAAGCCGTTCGCCGGCTACAACTTCGGCGACTATTTCGCGCACTGGCTGGAGATGGGCAAGCGCCTGGAGCGGCCGCCGCGGATCTTCCACGTCAACTGGTTCCGCCAGGATGCCAGCGGCCGGTTCCTCTGGCCCGGCTTCGGCGACAATCTGCGGGTCCTCGCGTGGATGCTCGAGCGCTGCGCGGGTCGCGGCGGCGCCCAGGACGCGCCGATCGGCCTGATGCCGCGCCCCCAGGATCTGAACGTCACCGGCCTCGACCTCAATCCGGGCATGCTGATGACGCTGACCTCGGTGCCGCCCGCGGCGCTGCGCCAGGAGATCCGGGACATCCGCAACTATCTGAAGGGCTTCGGCGCGCGCATGCCCGCAGCCCTGTACGCGGAGCTCGACGCCATCGAACGCCGCCTGGCCGGCTGATTCGCCCGGCTCAGTGGCGTGGGCGCCCGCCGCGCCTGGGACGGCCTCAGCTGTCCTCGCAGACGAAGCGGATCGTCTGCGGGGATTCGCTGTCCGGCACGCGGCCCAGGCCGATCATCCCCTCGCCCTTGATCGGGATGCTGTCGCGGCGCACGAACGCTTCCTCCTGGCCGTTGATCTGCACGAAGGTCCCGTTGGTGCTCTGGTCGGTGAGCATGAAGCGGTTGCGGTTGAACTCGATGCGGGCGTGCTGGCGGGAGATCAGGTTGCCGCGGACCACGACGTCGCTTTCATCGGCCCGGCCGATCACCACCTGGGGATGCAGCTGATCGACGATGATCTCGCGCTCCCCGACGCTGAGCCGCAGCCGCAGCGTGCGGCGCTGGTCGCGCGCCGTCAGCGCGATCGCCGGCAGCATGCTGGTGACATCCTCGGTCTGCCACAGCACCTCGTACAGGGCCACCTCGCCGCCCTGGCCCCGGATCGTGGCCACGTCGATCTGGCGCACCGAGGCGCGCCACTCCGGCGACAGGCGTTCCACGGTCGCGGCGGTGGTGATGATCTGGCCCGCCTTCGCCTGGCTGGTCATGCGGTTGGCGGTATGCACGCTGGCCCCGAAGACGTCGCGCGTCTCGAGGACCACCGGCCCGTAGTGGCAGCCGATCCGGATCGCCACCGGCTGGCCGTCCATCTTCAGCTCCGCATGCGCCGTGATCTGCTTCTGCATCTGTCCGGCCGCATTGAGCGCATCGTCCGCGGTCGGGAACGTCGCCATGATCTCATCGCCAATCGTCTTGATGACCGTACCGTTGTGCTGCTCGGTCGCCGTGCGCATCACATCGATGCAGATGGCCACCATGGCCCGCGCCTTCTGGTCCCCCATGACCTCGAACAGCCGGGTGGAGCCCACCACATCGGCGAACAGGATCGCGAGTTCGATATCCTTGGCCATGTTTCAGGAGTACTGCCGGCGAGTTCACATAATGAGCGGAAGAGCCTTTGGGGATTATACGCGAGCGCTTCGCCCTGACCATGCCGTTGAACCCATAAGCCCATGATCGATACAGAAAAAAGGCTGCGGCGGATCGCCCTGATCGTGGCCGGCGCGTTCTTCATGCAGAACCTCGACAGCGCGATCATTAATACCTCATTGCCCCAGATGGCCGCCAGCTTCCATGCCCGCGCGCTCGATCTGTCGGCCGGCATTACCGCCTACGTGATCGCAGCGGCCGCCTTCCTGCCGCTCGCAGGCTGGGCGGCCGACCGGTATGGATCGCGCCGGGTGTTCTCGGGCGCGATCGTGGTGTTCACCGCCGCATCGATCGCCTGCGGCATGGCCGCGACCCTCGACCAGTTCGTCGCCGCGCGCGTCATCCAGGGCGCAGGCGGTGCGCTGATGGCACCGGTCGGGCGCGCGGTGGTCCTGCGCCACACCGAACGCAGCGGGCTGCTGCGGGCCATCGCGCTGCTCACCTGGCCCTCCCTGCTGGCGCCGGTGATCGCTCCGGTGCTGGGCGGTTTCATCACCACCGCCTTCAGCTGGCGCTGGAATTTCCTGCTGAACGCACCGCTGGGCCTGGCGGCGGTCGGGCTCGTGAGTGCCTACGTGCCGGACGAACGTCCGGACCGTCCGCGGCCCCTCGACCTGATCGGACTCGCCCTGTCCTCCGTGGCCCTGATCAGCCTCCTCTATTGCCTGCAGGGCGTCGCCGGCGGGGGTATCGACTGGCGGCTCGGCCTGCTCCTGGGCGCGGCGGGACTGCTCACCGGCGTGGCGGGGTGGCGGCACCTGCGCCGTCATCCTCAACCCCTGCTCGATCTCGATGCCTTGAGCGTCGCCAGCTTCGCCATCTGCAACGCCGGCGCCGGCCTCGTCTTCCGCACCACGATTGCCGCCACGCCCTTCCTGCTGCCGCTGCTGTTCCAGGTCGGCTACGGCCTGTCGCCGCTCGCCTCCGGCGCTCTGGTGATGGTGTACTTCTGCGGCAACGTCGCCATGAAGCCGGCGACCAGTCCGCTGCTGCGGCGTTTCGGCTTCCGCTCCATCCTGGTGGTCAACGGCCTGGCCTCGGGCCTGTGCATCCTGGCGTGCGGCTGGCTCGAGCCGCGCGCGACGGCGCTGTGGCCGCTGCTGCTGCTGTTCGCCACCGGACTGACGCGCTCGATGCAGTTCACCTGCCTGAATACGCTCGGTTTTTCCGACCTCTCGGCCGCGCAGCACACGTCGGGCTCCACGCTCGCCTCGATGCTGGTCCAGGTCTCGATGGCGCTGGGCGTCGGCATCGGAGCGCTGACCCTGCAGGCCTCGCCGCTGCTGCACGGTCGGACGGCCGCGCTGCTGGCCGACTACCGCTGGGCCTTCGCCCTCGTCGGCCTCCTAGGCATGGTCTCGGCGCTGCGGTTCCTGCGGCTCCCGCCCGGTGCCGGCGCCGAAGTCACCGGCCGAGCGCGCTAGCGCCGCGCCGGCCGAGCGCAGCAGGGCGGCGCCGGCCCCGGCGCGCCGCGCGCCTTCGGAGAGCCGCTGGCGATAGGTCCGGGCGCCCGGCTGGCCGGCGTACAGGCCGAACATGTGGCGCGTGATGGCCGCCAGGGGCTCGCCGGCGGCGAGTTCGCGCTCCGCATAGCCGGCCATGCGTTCGAGCAGATCCTGCTCGGCGGGGCGTGGCCACGGCCCCGGATGCAGCGCCTGCTGCAGCTCGCTGAGCACGTACGGACGATGGTAGGCCTCGCGACCCAGCATCACGCCGGCACACCACCGCAGGGCCTCGAGCGCCTCGGGCACGGTGCGCAGTCCGCCGTTGAGGATGAACTGCAGCGCAGGGAATTGCGCGGCGAGCCGTCGCACGACCTCGGGACGCAGCGGCGGCACCTCGCGGTTTTCCTTCGGCGACAATCCACCCAGGACCGCCTGGCGCGCGTGCACGATGAAGATGTCGCAGCCGGCGCCGTGCACGGCCGCGGTGAAGGCACGCAGGCGCGCATAGTCGTCTTCGTCGTAGCAGGCCAGCTGCTCGCGCAGCGGCCGCGGTCCCGCGCCCTGCTCGCCCGGCTCGCCCGAATCGCGGGCCGTGCGGGCATCGCCCGAGTCGCGGGCGATGATGCCGATGCGCATCTTGACGGTGACCGGGATCGCCACCGCGGCGCGCATCGCCGCCACACAATCGGCCACACGCTGTGGCGCCGCCATCAGGCAGGCGCCGAAGGCCCCGGACTGCACCCGGTCGCTGGGGCAGCCGCAGTTGAGGTTGATCTCGACGTAACCGGCCCGCTCCCCCAAGCGGGCGGCCGCGGCCAGGCGCTCGGGCTCCGAACCGCCCAGCTGCAGCGCCACCGGCTGCTCCTCGGGCGCACAGCGCAGCAGCCGCGCGGCATCGCCGCGCAGCAGCGCCTCGGCCGTGATCATCTCGGTGTACAGCAGCGCATCGGGCGAGAAGCCGCGCAGGAAGTAGCGGCAATGCCGGTCGGTCCAGTCCATCATCGGGGCAACGCTGAGCCTGCGGTCGATGGTGGCGCTGGTTTTAGCGGAGGAAATGCCAATTTCTATGGAGTTTTCCATGCAGCGCGTTGCCGTGGGAGTGCTGCGTATTCCGGGGCGTTGATCGGTAGCTGAGAGGACATCGAGGGGACGGGAATGGCTTGTCCCCTCGAAGCTTCATCATGCCAACGACTAAAGCACGCCAGCAAGCCAATGGTTCGACGCGTTATACGGCCGTCGACCCCAAGAGCGCCAGAACGGCGTTCCGGCGCGCCTGTCATCTGCCGGGCATCGATTTCATCCCGCGCGCCGCCGCTCAGTCCGCCAAACCCATGACAAACGCCAGGGCGATGTTGAGTCGGGCGATGTCATGGCCGTCGAGACGTCCGACTCGCTGTCCGATGCGTTCGCGCCGAATCGTCACGGGCCTATCGGCTATCACCTGCGATCGCACTCGCAAGCCGTTCTTGTCGGTCGGATCGATCGTCACCCGAAAATCCGGTGCGTCGCTGCA
>Ga0075017_100002168_pt1 | contig 12219 bp, 7 predicted proteins | sample AleBraG_ABR_2012_FD_71475 | JGI IMG/M metagenome (GOLD analysis project Ga0075017, IMG submission 71475) | Freshwater sediment microbial communities in response to fracking from Pennsylvania, USA - Alex Branch Run_MetaG_ABR_2012 | ecosystem: Environmental > Aquatic > Freshwater > Creek >...
GTAAGTGCGGCCCGCGTGCCCCATGCTGCCAGCAACAGGCCGAGAGCGCCCCCGGCAAGCGCTAGAACAATGCTTTCCGTCAGTAATTGCCTGAGCACGCGGCTTTGGCTCGCGCCTAGCGCAGAGCGAATGGCAAACTCACGCGTTCGGCCGGTCGAGCGGGCCAGCAGGAGATTCGCAACGTTGACACATGCAATCAGCAGAACGAAACCCACGCCACAGAGGAGCAGCACCAGGAAAGGCCTCACGCTGCCTACCATCCGCTGCTTCAGCGGAATGAGTTTGGCGCCGATACCTTTGTCAGCATCGGGAAACGCGGCTGCCAGGTTGTCTGTGACCCTTTCAATGTCGGCCATCGCCTGCTCAATCGTGACGCCCGGCTTTAGTCGTCCGATCCCGTTGATTCCCAATCCCGCGCCTCGCGACGTGAGCAGATTGTTCCTCCACTGACCAATGGGGACAAACACTTCCCGAGGAGCGCGCAAACCGGTCGAAGGGAAATGAAAGCTTGCAGGAATGACGCCAACGATCGTGTAGGTCCTTCCGTCCAGCGTGATGCCCTGGCTGATAATGTCCTGTGCGGAATCGAACTTGCGGCGCCACAAACCTTCACTGATCAGGGCGACGGGGCCGGCTCCAATTTCATCCTCACCCGGCGCGAAGGTTCGGCCGATCGTCGGCTTGACACCCAGAATCGTGAAGAAATCTGACGATACGTACTCGCCGGTTACCTGCACCGCTTCACCAACTCCAGTCAGGCTAAAGGCATAGCTGCGAGAAACAGCTAGTGAAGAAAATGTGTGATTGTCCTTCTGCCAGTCACGGAAATTCGGATAGGAAACTGAACCCCACTCGAAATTTGGCTTGCTCTCGCGCAGGGTGACAAGTTGTTCCGGCTGCGGATAAGGCAAGGGGTTAAGCAAGACTCCATTCACGACAGAGAACAGTGCTGTGTTCGCGCCCACACCGAGCGCAATCGTGATCAGGACTACAGCGGTGAGCCCGGGCGCTTTCACAAGCTGGCGCAGGGCATATCGTAAGTCTTGAAGTAGTCCGCTCATCGGTTCCAATCTCCTACTCGTAGCGTAACGCGATCATCGGCTGAACCCGGGTAGCACGGCGAGCAGGTGCCCACGCCGCAAGTAAGGCGACAGCTCCGATCACGAGCGTCATTAAAACCAGAGTCGCAGGGTCCCGGTCAGAAACGCCGAACAGTTGGCTCCTTACAAACCTGCTCAGAGCTACTGAAAGGGGCAATGCCACCACCAGGCTGATGCCAGTAAGGACAAACACCTCGCGCAAGACCATTTTCACAACCGAACGCCGGGTTGCCCCAAGAGCCATCCGGATGCCGATCTCGCGAGTGCGCTGGGCGATGGAGTAGGCCAGCACTCCGTACAGGCCGATGGCAGTAACAAAGATGGCTACGATCCCAAACCCACTCGCCAGAAACGAAAGCATGCGTTCCGAGCCCAGCGTTCCATCGATTTGCGCATCCATTGACTGCAACGAGTCAATGACAAGCCTTGAATCGATACCGGCGGCGGCTGCGCGAATCGTGGCCGCGGCGGCATCCGGAACTTGATGGGTCCGGACGTAGACTTCGACAGCATCAGGTTCGGCTGTCTGAAAAATTGGCGAATAAATGATCCCCTTAGGAGGATCGTGCAGGCTGAAATGCTTGGCGTCCTTCACAACTCCCACAATCGAGAACGTCTTCTTACCCCTCCTGTTTCCACCCTCTGAGAAGACCCGTCCCAGAGCTTGGTCGGCACTGCCGAAGAACTTACGCACAAAACTCTCGTTGACAACGACGACTTTGGGAGCAGAAGGGTCATCCTGATCGCCGAAGCTGCGGCCGGTCAAAACGGGGATCTGCAGCGTCGCAAAATAATCAGGACTCACGTGCTCCCACTCGAAACTCAAGCGCTCCCCTTCCTGTGCCTGGTAACCCGGTACGTCGATGGAAAACGTATCGTCACTCTGCGCCAGATCTGGATCATCGGTCATGGCCACCGATTGCGCCCCAGGCTGCCCGCCAAGTGTTGCCAACAGGCGTTTGTACAGCGAACTCACTTCCTTCGGCGCGTATCCTGCCATTCGCGGGTCGAGGCGGAATGTCAGCAGATGATCGGTGGCAAAACCGACGTCCACGGATTTCAGGTTTCTAAGCGTGCGCGTGAATAGCCCCGCCCCGACCAGCAGCAGCAGGCTCAGGCCGATCTGGACACCGACTGTGACGCGGCGGAATCTTGCATGTCCACCGTCCGCCGTGACGGTTTGTTGTTTGAGTGCCGGAGTCACCTGCGCACGATAGAACTGGAGAATGGGTGCAAGGCTGAACAGAATGCTGGCGAACACGGAAACCGCGAAACCGAACACAAGAACGTTCGAGTCAGGAGTCGCGGAAAGCGAGGTCATACCTGCGCTGGTTGCAGCTGGGTTCACGAACTGGATGAGAATCGATGTCAACGCGGGAGCGATTGCACTCCCGAGGATTCCACCCGTCAATCCCAGGACCAGCCCTTCCACCAGCAATTGACGGGTGACTCTGACGGGGGAGGCGCCAAGAGCGTAGCGTACCGACATCTCACGAATCCGAGCGGCAGCACGCACCAACAAGAGGCTGGCGACGTTCGCCGTTGCCATCAGGGCCAGCAACCCGACCATCCCGCTCAGAATAAGGAGGGGAACTCGCAGATTCTGGCGGAGGGGTGAAAAACCTTTGGAGCCGTCGAGCAATGTCAAATAGCTCTGTGCCACAAACTGGTCGCGGAAGCGCTGGCTGCGGGCGGGAATGCTCTGGAGTTCCATCGCGCGAATCGATTTCCAGAGCGGGTTGATTCCAGCTTCAGCTTGTCGGGTGGTCACGCCCGGCTTCAGGCGCGCAACTATGTTCAGCCACCTTGACCTGCGATCTTCGAGTTCGTCCCATGAGGGCGTCATCTGGGCCTTCATCGTGATCGGCACGAAGAAGTCGGGTGCCGTGCCCGCGATCACGCTGTCAAACCCGGGCTGAGCGACGCCGATGATGGTGAACGGATTTCCGTTAACCAGGATCGTCTGGTTAATCACCCCGGGGTCAGAGTTCCATCGCTCTTTCCAGTAGCGATAAGCAAGAACCACGTAAGGAGAAGCTCCCGCGGTAGCGCTATCCGCAGGGACGAACACGCGACCGAGAGTCGGTTTCACGCCAAGCAGCGCGAAATAGTTGCCGCTGACGAGTTCGCTGTTGGCCAGGCTGGGCGTGTTGCGCCACCGGATTCCGACCTGTGCCGGAAACATCGTCATCATTCCCGAAAACACGCTGTTCTGGTCGCGCAGGTCGCGATACATCGGATAAGAGAAGAATTGGTCCGCGTCACCGCCGTAAGCACTGGTGTGACCCGTATCCGAGCCCGTGTACTTAAGCATCACCAGGCTGCCAGGGTCATCCACCGGCAGGCGTTTCAGCAGCACCTGATGAACCAACGAGAAGATGGCCGCATTAGCGCCGATTCCCAGCGCAAGCGTGATGACAGCCACGACCGTAAAGCCCGGTGCGCGGCCAAACTGGCGTAGAGAGTAGCGCAGATCTTGGAAGAGTCCAGTCATCCTCATCACCGTTCAATCATTTACTCATTCACATCGCAGGGCTTGCATCGGATCGACCCTGGTGGCCCAGCGCGCGGGTATATACGCCGCCACGACCGCCACTGTCGCCAAAACCAGCGTCAACAGGGCAAATATCGCCGTGTCCATCCGAATCACACCGAAGAGCAAGCTTGAGAGCGCACGGGTCAAAATCAGCGCGACGCATATCCCGATCCCCAGTCCAATGCTTGCCATCCTGACCGCACCGTTAACCACTAGTCGCAGAACGTCAATACGGCGAGCCCCCAAGGCCATCCGAACCCCAATCTCGTGAGTGCGCTGTCCAACCGAGTAAGCCATAACAGCGAAGATTCCCGCGGCCGCCAGCGTCAGGGCAACAAGTCCGAAGATCAGCATCATGCGCGCGGAGAATTCCACTCCGCTGACGTTGTCTGAAATCATTTGCTCCAGACTCCGCACATCGTAGGTTGGTACGTCGGGATCGATGTTCCTTATTTGTGCCGTTACGGCCGAAGCCAGGCTCACGGGATCGCCGGCACTGCGCACCACGAATGCCGACGTGCTCGGCAGCATCTGGGCAAGGGCCGTATAGGTGGTCGGGTCAGGCCGGAAGTCAAATGGAGACGATCGAACTTCGCCCACAACACCTACGATCAGGCGCTCCGCTTCCCGACCGTCGCGAGGACCCAACTTCAAGTGTTTTCCGATTGGGTTCTGTCCGGGCCAGTTAGAACGCGCCAGGCTCTCGCTAACCACCGCGACTGGCGGCGCATCGGGACCGTCCTGAGCGGAGATGAAACGTCCTTTCAGGACCGGCACTCGTAAGGTCGCGAAGAAGTCTGGCGTGACGACCTGCGAAAGAGTGGACGGCAACTCTCCGAGAGAAGCTGGAGGTTGTCCCTCCGCACTGTATTCGATCCAGTTCCAGGTCCAGCCGGAAGGTATGTTGCTCACGCAAGCCGCGGACTCAACCCCTGGCAGGGACTGAATCCCGCGTATAACGCGGTCGTAGTAGTTGCGAATTTGGTCTTGCGTTCGATACTTCTCTCCCGCCAAAGCCACGCGGAACGTCAAAACGTGAGTGCGATCGAATCCCATCTCCGTGGTGATGAGATTGCCGAAGCCCTTCACCATGAGTCCCGCTCCCACCAACAACACGAGAGCCAGAGCAACTTCGGAAACTACCAGGAGAGCGCGGAGACGTCCTGCGCTGGGACTCGCGGTGGCCGCCCGCGTGTTCTCTTTCAGAGCGTCGCTTAGCTCAGATCGTGAGAATCGCAAGGCGGGGACAAGTCCGGCCAGAATTCCCGTCACCAAGGCGACTGCCAGCGTGAACCACAATACCCGGGAGTCAACCTCCAGATTCTTCAGTCCCGGAACATGCGCCAGAATGAACGGCGGGAGATTTCGCATAAGAAGGCGCATTCCCCAACTGGACAGGAGAAGTCCGGCGGCTCCCCCTGCAATGGACAGCAGCATACTTTCTACCAGCAGCTGTCGCACCAGCTGCCACCGGCTGGCGCCAAGCCCAATGCGCACCGCCATTTCTTTTTGCCGGCTTGAGACCCGAGCCAACTGGAGATTCGCTACATTTACGCAGGCAAGCAGAAGTACAAAAAACGCCGCTCCCATCAACACCAGTACAAACTGTCGGGTGCCAGTCGTGGCATCCTCGGCCAATCGCGCTACCCTCGTGCCATGACCGCCATTGGTGTTCGGAAACTGCACTGCAAGCCGCCCGGCGATTGCTTGGAGGTCGGCGGTTGCTTGTTTAACGGAAGTATCTTTCTTAAGCCGCCCCAGCACCTGCAAATAGTGGTTGCTGCGATCCACGCCCCCTGCGGAAATCAAATCAAGGGGAGTCCAAATCTCCGCTCCGGCGGGAAACTCGAGATCCCGGCCCGCCACGCCCACGACTGTGAACTTCTGTCCATTGAGGAGCAAGCTTTTGCCGATGACACTGGTGTCGCCGCCCAGGTGCCTTTGCCAGAACCCGTGACTGATTACGACAACGGGGGCAGTTCCATGCTGAAAATCTATGCCACCGATATTTCGACCGAGCTGCGAGGGTACCCCCGCGAGCGAAAAGAAGTCTGGCGTCACCTGGTACCCTTCCACACGCTCGGCCACCCCATCGCCCGTCAAGTTGGCGTTCCAGCCGTTGATCGCTGCGAGATGTTCGAAGGACGCACTCTGCTCCGTCCAGTCCCGGAAATTGGCTGGAGCGGCTTTGACGCTGGTTGCCTCTTGCTTGGGAACTGTTTCCCACACGGCAACCACGCGATCGAGGTCCGGAAGCGCGAATGGCCGGAGGAGCAAGGCGTTTACGTTACTGAAGATCGCTGTGTTGGCGCCGATGCCGAGCGCCAGAGTGATTACGGCTAGTACCGTGAAACCCCGACTCTTGCGCAATTGCCGCAGGGCATACCGCAGATCTTGGAGCAACCCGCTCACGCGCTCGTCTCCTGCATCAACTTCTTCAGCTCTTCTTCAGCCACAACCTTGCCGTCGAAGAGGTGGACTTCCCGCTGCGCGTGTTTTGCGAACCGCGGATCATGCGTCACCATGCAGATCGTCGCCCCCTCCCGGTGCAAATTTTGCAGGAGTTCCATGACAGCCTCGCCGTTGCGCGAATCAAGGTTCCCCGTCGGCTCGTCGGCCAGCAAGATGGAGGGCTTTCCGCCCAGCGCGCGTGCCACGGCAACACGCTGCTGTTGGCCTCCTGACAGTTGGGACGGATAGTGCCGCACGCGATGCGCCATGCCCACCCGCTCCAGCGCCTCCATCACCCGCGTCTTGCGGTCCGCCGTCGGCATCTTCTGCCGATAGGTCAACGGCAGTTCGACGTTTTCGTACACCGTCAAATCGCCGATCAAATTGAAGCTCTGGAAGATAAACCCGATCTCCTGGTTCCGGATGCGTGAACGCTCGGCAAAGTCGAGGTTCTCGACCGTCTTGCTGTTCAGCGAATAGCGCCCTGAGGTTGGGGTATCCAGCAGCCCGATGATCGACAGCAGCGTGGACTTGCCACAACCCGAGGGTCCTGACATAGCCACGTACTCGCCTTTGTTCACCGTCAAGTGAATACCCGAAAGAGCGTGCGTTTCGATCTCATCGGTGTAAAAAACTTTAGTTAATTCTTCAATGTGAATGAGTGGCTCTCCTGCTTCCGTCATTCCAAGCTCCCTCGTTGTGATTTTGCGTTTGTGTTTCTTATTCGAGACGGACTCGGTCGGTATTGTCCCAGCGAGACATGTCGGACAAAATCACTGTGTCTCCTTCGTGCAGACCTTCGATGATCTGAATCGAATTTACGGACGCTCGCCCAACCTTGACCGGAGTCCGCGTCGCTTCCTGGCCTCCGGCACCAAGCCTGAACAGGCTGATGGTGCTGTTCTCCTGCCCGAATGCCGGCCGCCCCACATACAAAACGTTCTCCAGGCGTTCCAGATCGATCGTCCCATCCACACTGAGGTCGGGACGGGCACCCTTGGGAAGTTCTCCGGTTATCTTTACGTCGACGGTGACGGTTCCGTTCTGCACAGCAGGGTCGACACGCATCACCGTGCCGGCAACCACTCCATTGTGCGTGTCAATTGAGGCGGGCTCCCCAATCTGGACGTCCCGCGCCTGGGTCTCCGCGACCTTCAGCGTGGCCATCAGATGATCCGGTTCCACCACCTTCGCGAGCATGGTTCCGGGGAGGACATGTTGGCCGACTTGCAGCGGCAGATCCACCAGCACCCCGTCGATCCCGGCCCGAACTCTCAGCGCATCCAGCTGTTTCTGTTTGAGCTGCGCCAGTGTTCGCATCTGATCGACCTTCGCTTGCTGCTGCGCCATCTGCGACTCAATGGCTCGCTGATTCGCTGTCAGCCTCTGACCTTCGAGGTCGTTCCTGGTGGTCAGCTCGTCCGCCTTGTCCTTGGAGGATCGGTAGGCCAACCCCGAAATGACCCCGAGCTGGTAGAGAGCCTTGTCCGTCTCCTCTTGCCTCTGGGCTTGCGCGTGGTCTGCGCTGACCGTAGCCGCGCCGGCCTTCTGGTTCATCAGGTCGCTTTCCAGCTTCACTCGAAGACTTTGATATTCAGCGTCCGCCGCCTTCAATTGAAGCTGCGCATCGACCGCAGCTTGCTCGGTCTGCGGATTGCTCATCTCCAATAGGACGGTATCCGCCTTCACCTGTGAGCCGGGCAGCATGCGAATTCGGACAACTGTCGCCTCAGTCTCCGCGGGAATCTGGCGCACCGATTCCTGAGTGGGCACCAGCGAACCCAGGCCCCGAACCTGGCGCAACATGGGACCGCGCTTGACCGTGTCGGTCCAAACGCTTCCACGCTCCACGGTCGGGGCCGCCGGCTTGAGTCGCGAAACACCAACTGAGACCGCGGCCACCGCGAGAACCGCAAACACCACAATGATCGTCTGGCGACGACGTTTCTGGGCCTTGAACTCGGGTCGAGCGATATCCATCGCTTAAGTCAATGGCAACTCGAGCGCCACTGTCAGAGGAGCCGCAAGTGATAAGAAACAGGATGGATAGTGCTCTCGAAGGAACCGGGTAATCAGGCGGTCATGTCCTGTACCGGGCGTCGATGTCCAAGAATGGACAGGGTCAGACCTCAGGTTGTGACAACGACACATTTCCACACCAGCAGTCGCAAGGCGATTTTGTCGGTACGTTTTCGCTCTGACGATGAGAATTCCAAAGCGAGGCAGGCTTTGTCTGTAGCTTCTGGATCTACGGTTACTTAGCGTTAGGGCAAACGCAGACCGGGGCGCGAAGCGGTGTCCCCTAATTCCTATTTCGAACCGGCAGCTGCGTTAGTCTTCGGCGGGACCGCATCCTGCAATTCCTTGATGAGGGACTCCAGGCGCTTCCAGTCTTCGACCGTTGTGCCATTCGTAAACCGTATTCCCAAGCCGTTTGCATCGCGGCGTTGTACCACACCCCAGAGATCGGCGTGGATGTCAGAGGTCTGGAGTACAACTCGAACCCGGGCATGCTCCCGGATCTGGCGGGGTGTCTCGAGGTAGCACCCACTCAGACTGATGTTCCCCAGCCGGGCTAGGATCGCTGCTCCCGTTCCCGATTCTCGCACCACTACCGTAGCGGCAAGAGCGAATCGGGGACGCGTGAGGATCGGTTCGGAACCCATGGCTTGTAAGGACTGGCTATGACGCTACCGAGCCACGGCAGACCGGGCAAATTACCAGGGTAATGCGCTGGCCCTCGAACCGCTCACCTGACAAATGCAGCGTACGCCCTTCCATTTATTACTATGTGGTTGCTATAGCAAGTACACGAGGTTTCATCGAGCCGCCGATAGCTGATACCGTATCGGATAGCACCTTGGCAGGAATTCGGCTGATCTGAGAAGCTTCTTGTATCGCGCAACAAGTTGCCTCGAACCTCAACCACTCTGGAGGACGCGATTTGCCTTTGAAGCAGGATGTGCTCTGGTACAAGGATGCAATCATCTACCAGGTCCACGTCCGCACCTTCTGCGATAGCAATGGAGACGGAATCGGCGACTTCCAGGGGCTGGAGCAAAAGCTTGATTACCTGCAAGAGCTCGGCGTCAACGCCATCTGGCTGATGCCGTTCTTCCCTTCCCCTTTGCGCGACGACGGCTACGATATCGCCGAACACAGGTCAGTCCACGCCAGCTATGGAAACCTCGAGGATTTCAAAAGCTTCCTCAACTCCGCCCATGAGCGCGGGCTCCGCGTGATTATCGAGATGGTGCTGAATCACACTTCCGATCAGCACGCCTGGTTCCAGCAGTCCCGCAGCTCGCGGGACAATCCTTACCGCGACTGGTACGTTTGGAACGAAACCGACACGAAGTACAAGGGCGCGCGGATCATCTTCCTCGATACTGAGATGTCCAATTGGGCATGGGACCCGATTTCCAAGTCCTATTACTGGCACCGCTTCTTCAGTCACCAGCCGGACCTCAATTACGACAATCCCGCCGTCCGCGAAGAGATGTGGAACGTGATGAAGTTCTGGCTGGAAATGGGGATCGACGGCTTCCGGCTGGACGCGGTTCCTTACCTCGTGGAACGGGAAGGCACGAATTGCGAAAATCTGCCCGAGACTCATGCCGTCATTAAGGATTTACGGCGCCGGCTCGATGAACAATTTCCCGGCCGCATGCTGCTGGCGGAAGCCAATCAGTGGCCTTCGGACCTCCGCCCCTACTTCGCTGACGGCGACGAGTTCAACATGGCGTTTCATTTCCCTTTGATGCCCAGGATGTTCATGGGCGTGAAGCTCGAAGACCGTAAGCCGATCACCGAGATCCTGCAGCAAACGCCTGAGATTCCAGCTTCGTGCCAGTGGTGCCTGTTCCTCCGCAACCATGACGAATTGACCCTGGAAATGGTCACGGATCTGGAGCGGGACTACATGTACGACGCCTACGCAGAAAACAAAACCATGCGGCTGAACCTGGGAATCCGGCGGCGGCTCGCTCCCTTGCTGGACAATGACCGCAGGCGCATCGAGTTGATGAACGGTATGTTGATGTCCTTTCCGGGCACTCCCATCGTTTATTACGGGGATGAAATTGGAATGGGTGACAACATCAATCTCGGCGACCGCAACGGAGTACGAACTCCGATGCAATGGAGCGGAGGCTGGAACGGCGGCTTCTCCATAGCCGATCCCGAGAACTTGTATGCCCCCTTGATCCTCAACCCGGTCTATGGGTACCCTGCCATCAACGTGTTGTCGCAGCGCCGAACTCCGCATTCATTACTCTCGTGGATGCGGCGAATCATCGAGGTACGGCGGTCGACAAAGGTTTTTGGCAACGGATCGATAGAATTTCTCTATCCCGCCAACCACAGGATTCTGGCCTACGTGCGCCGCTTCGAGAATGAGACGGTCCTGGTAGTTAACAATCTTTCCAGCGCCGCGCAGGCAGTAGAACTCGACTTGCGGCGCTTCAAAGGAAATATTCTGATCGAGATGTTTGGCAAGAACATTTTTCCGCGGGTAGGCGAATTGCCTTACCTGCTAACCCTGGGCCCCTACCAGTTCTACTGGTTTCGGCTGCGAAGAATCTGAACCGGCACACAAGGTAGGCTGCGAAAGCAATGCCAGAAGTGTCCACCCAAGAGCGCTCTCCTGCATTTCGCACCGACGTCAAGTTGACGGAGGAGAGCCTGCTTACCGATGATTTCGTTCGCCAACTGATCAATGTCGGCGAAGTAGACATCCTGGTGGGCCTGCCCACACACAACAATTCCAAGACCATTGGCCCCGTTGTTGCCGCGATTCAGGGAGGTCTCCTGCAATGGTTTCCACGGGAGAGAGCCGCAATCATCAATGCCGACGCTGGATCGCGGGATGGCACTCCTGACCTGGTGGCGAACGCCGCTATTGACGACATGCAGAGGCGCGCCTTCAATCGTTCGGCACTGCGAACACTTCACTCGATCAGCACGCAGTACGGGAGCAGCATCGCGCCGGGGGCCGCCTTGCGAACCATTTTGGCCGCTGCCGAATTGCTGCGCGCCAGGGCTTGTGCAGTTATTTCACCCGAGTCCACGAGCATCCAGCCCGAGTGGCTTCGGGCCCTTTTGAAGCCCATCTATAAGGAAGATTCCGACCTTGTATTGCCCACCTATGCTCGCCACAAGTTCGATGGACTCCTTATCACCAACCTTCTGTATCCGATGACCCGCGCCCTATATGGGTTAAGAATCCGGGAACCGTATGCATCGGAATTCGCCTTCTCCGGCCGGATGGGTAGCCAGTTTCTTGCGCAAACCTCCTGGAACGACGATGGTGTACGCGACGGTTGTGAGGTCCGCTTCACTCTGGCCGCCATTGCGAGTGGTTTCCGTGTCAGCCAGTCCTTCGTGGGAACCAAACCTCATGTTGAGCGACATGCGGCGGATCTAGTGCCGGCCTTGCGACAAACGATTGGCGTCTTGTTCTCCTCCATGGAGCCGAATTTTTCGTTGTGGAGTGGCAAGACCGGTTCCCAGGCGGTTCCGACCACAGGCGCTGAGCAGCAATTCACCCTCGAGCCGCTGCGTGTGAATCGGAAGCGGCTGCATGAAGGATTCCGCACCGGAGTGGCCGAACTGGGATCCATATTTCAGTCCATCCTCTTGCCTGACACGCTGGCCGAACTCCAGCGGCTCGCCCATCAGGAGGAAGACGATTTTCATTACCCCGCTGATTTGTGGGTCAAAACCATCTACGAGTTCGCCGCGGCGCATCATAGAGCAGTCATCAGCCGGGACCATGTGATCCAGGCGCTCGCTCCACTCTTCCGCGGCCGCGCATTCACATTCCTGGTGGAAAACCGGGACAGTTCTGCGTCAGAAGTCGAAAGCCACATCGAAACCCTGTGTCTGGAGTTTGAGCGACAAAAACCGTATCTGCTGGAAATGTGGAACGGCAGAAAGTGAGGTCGTCATGCGGGAAATGATCGTCAGCGAACTGACTCAGGCGGCGCAGGAGTTCGCCAGGGGATTCGCGCGTTTACTCCCCCGGCTGATCGTGTTGGTAATCATCGCATTTGTGGGATGGCTGATCGCGTACCTGTTAAAAGTCATTGTGCGCAGCATCTTGCGGCTGATCAAGTTTGACCGGCTCTCCGA
>Ga0075017_100002169_pt1 | contig 12218 bp, 11 predicted proteins | sample AleBraG_ABR_2012_FD_71475 | JGI IMG/M metagenome (GOLD analysis project Ga0075017, IMG submission 71475) | Freshwater sediment microbial communities in response to fracking from Pennsylvania, USA - Alex Branch Run_MetaG_ABR_2012 | ecosystem: Environmental > Aquatic > Freshwater > Creek >...
CCCGCCATGAGCGTGAGGCTCGCGGGCTGCGCCGGATGCTTGCCCTGGGCCATCACCGACGCGGCAACCAGCGCCGGGACGCACGGCTGGCACACCGCCATGAGGTGGGTGCCCGGCCCGAGCAGCTCCAACCAGTCGATGATCTGCTGCACGTACTCGTCGAAGCCGAAACGGCCGTGCTCGAGTCCGACGTCGCGCGCGTTGTGCCAGTCGGTGACGTAGACGTCGTGCTCGGTGAGCATCGTGCGCACCGTGCCCCGCAGGAGCGTGGCGAAGTGCCCCGACAGCGGCGCGACGAGCAGCACCTTCGGCTGGGGGAGACGGTTGTCCTTCTCGAAGTGGAGCAGGGAGCCGAACGGCTGCACGTCGGTCGCCTCTTCGCGCACGTTCATCGTGCGGCGGCGGCCCTTGACCGCGTCGATGCCGAAGGGCGGACGCGAGTGCGTCAGGTGCGCGCGCTCGAGCAGTTCGCACCCGGCCGCGAGGTTGCGGGCGACCAGCGAATCGGCGAACGGTGCAGGCAGCTGACGGAACCCTTGCCGGAGGATGTCGGCGACGGCGCGCACGGGAGTCATGAGGTCGGCCTGCGCCTGGTACGCCATGTACATCATGCGTCCCTCACACACTCACTCGTTCGCAACGCGGGGATCGCACTGCCGAAGAGTGAGGCTGAACACTAGACAACCGCGATCCCACCAGGCACGATCCGAGCATCGCGGTGTTCCAGCGGGCACAATCGAACCCGGCACGCCCACTCCCCCCGAGGTGACGCCATGGCCACGGCCACGCTGACCATCAACAGCAGGAACTACGGCGCGTGGTCACTGCGCGGCTGGTTGCTCTGCCGATTCTCCGGGATCGAGTTCGAGGAGCAGATCGTCGCCCACGACGATCCCGACACCCGCGCCGAACTGCTCATGCTCTCGTCGTCGTACCGGGTGCCGCGCCTCGAGTTCGGCGGGTTCTACGTGTGGGACACGCTGGCCATCGGCGAGTTCCTCCACGAGCGCTTCCCCCAGGCGAAGCTGCTGCCCGACGACGCCGGCATGCGCTCGCACTGCCGGTCGGTCAGCGGTGAGATGCACGCAGGCTTCGCCAACCTGCGCGCCGGACTGCCCATGAACATCCGTGCCCGCTACGCGAACTATCCGGTGTGGGCGGGGGTGCAGGCCGACATCGACCGCATCATCGAGACGTGGCTGGGCGCGTTCGAGCACTGGGGTGGTCCGTACCTGATCGGCGACCGCCTCACGATGGCCGACGCGATGTACGCGCCGGTGTGCACGCGCTTCCGCACCTACGACGTGAAGCTCGACGACGCCTGCGCCGACTACTCCGCGCGCATCCTCGCCCTGCCCGAGATGCAGGAGTGGGAGCGCAAGGCCCTCGAAGAGCCCGAGGAGATGGAAGAGCTCGACGTCGAGTTCTGACTTCTCCGCGACGTCGCGTCGTGCACATCCGCTCTCGGCATTCCCACGACGCAAGTGCGAGGGTGACCGGTGGTTCAGCCCAGGATGGCCTCGGCGAAGGCGCGCATCTCACGCTCGATGTCGCCGGCGGGTGTGAAGAGGATCTCCTTCGTGCCCCCGGCCTCGGCCGCGTGGGCCCGGGCGCGCAGCTCGTCGCGCGTACCGACCCAACCGGTCGTCGCGAGCGCGTCGCGCGCGGCGTCGAGCGCCACGCGGTCGCGCGGCATCACGTTGGTGACGTGACCCTCGTGGACCGCGAGGTGCCGCTGCCCCTCCTGGCGCTCAGCGTTCACGCCTGCGAGCCACGCCTCACCCTCGGGGAGACCGGCCACGCCCTCGGGGAACATCTGCCAGATGCCGTGGTAGCGCACGACGTACCACGGTCCCAGCGCCTGCTTCACCCGTTCGTCGGTGATCGTCTCCCCGCCTTCGAGCACCGTGCCCGCGCACATCACGATGCGCCAGTCGATCGGCACGTCGACGTCGGCCATCGCGAACAAGCCCTGGATCGTGCCGGCGGCCGCCATCTCACCCGCGACCTCGAGGCCCTTCGGCCCGAACGCGGAGACGAGCATCGGCGTGTCGATCGGGCGCGCCCGGGCCCAGTCGGGGTGGTGGATCATCTGACAGTCCTCGCCGTCGATCTCGACGACCTCACCCTGCAGGAGCGCGCGCACCTGCTCGACGTACCGGCGCGTGGTCGCCCACGAGAGCGCACCCTTGTTGAGGACCCAGCGTGCGGTGGCCCCGGTGCCGAAGCCGACCGCGAGCCGACCGGGTGCGAGCTCCTCGACCGTCGCGATCGCCGACGCCGTGGTCATCGGGTGGCGCAGGTTCGGCACGAGCACCGCGGTGCCGACCTGCATCGACGTGTGCTCGACGATGCGGGCCAACCAGATCCAGATGTCCTCGTACAGCGCGGCGGAGTCGTAGAGCCAGACGCGTTCGTAGCCGAGCTCGTCGGCGAGGCGCGCGTACTCGAGCGCGTTCGGCCCGGGCGGCATGCCCACCGACAGCTTCACGTTGTGGTCGATCATCTCGTCAGCCTTCAGAAATCAGGGATGTGCATGTCGAGGTTGGGGGCCTCGAGCCCACCGTCGACCTCGAGGATCTTGCCGGTCACGAACGCCCCCGCGTCGGACACGAGGTAGAGCGCAGCCGCGGCGATGTCGTCGGCGACGCCGAGACGCTTGAGCGGCGTCTTGGCGACCATCTCGTCACGCAGCTCGTCCATCGTCAGCACCATCTCCAGCGCCGAGGTGGCGATGGAGCCGGGCGCGATCCCGTTCACCCGCACCTTCGGCGCGACGTCACTTGCCATGAGCCGGGTCATGTGCGCGAGCGCGGCCTTTGCGGTGCCGTAGGCCGCGAAGCCGCGGTCGCTGAGGCGGCCGACCAGCGACGTGATGTTCACGACCGCACCGTTCCCGGTGGCGACGAGGTGGGGGAGCGCGGCCTTGGTGAGCTGGAACGCGGTGCTCACGTTGAAGTGGAACGCCTGCTCGAGCGCGCGCACATCGGTCGTGGCGAGCGGCGCGGGCATCGACCCTCCCACGTTGTTGATCACGATGTCGATCCGTCCGAGCTCGTCCGCCGTTCGTTGCGCCAGGGCGTCGAGGTTCGAGAGGTCGTCGAGGTCGGCGGGCACCACCAGGCAGCGCCGGCCGAGCGCACGCACGTCGGCGGCGACCGCCTCGAGCTGCTCCTCGGTACGGGCGGAGATGGCGACGTCGGCGCCCGCCTCGGCGAACGCGCGCGCACACGCGGCACCGATGCCGCGGCCACCCGCGGTGACGACGGCGACCTTGCCGTCCAGGCGGAACAGATCGAGGATCACGGACGGCTCCAGGGGTCACGGGCACGGGGGACGGATCGGACAGGCAGAAGCTACCGCTCCGGAGATACGCAATCGGGTTGAGGATATTGCACAACCGAGTTGCGTATCCTGGCGTCATGAAGTCACGACGTCCGCCCCCACCCGAGCCACCCGACGTCGGTGCACTGGCACGCGTGATCGCGGAGTACGGAGAGTCCGGCGAGCGTGCGGGCCTCGGAGCCGAGGGCTTCGGAGCCGTCGCCGCGCACCAGGGGCGCCTGCTCGCCGCGCTGGCCGGGGGACCGTCGTCGGTGCGTGCGCTGACCGGACAGCTCGGTGTCACCGCACAGGCGATCTCGAAGGTGGCGATCGACCTCGCCGGTCGCGGCTACCTCACCGTGTCGCCCGACCCCGCCGACGGCAGGGCACGGGTGCTCCGGCTCACCGCCCTCGGGGAGGCGTTCCTCGCGGCCCGCCGGAAGGTCCGCGGTGCAGCGGCCCGCGAGCAGCAGCGGTGGTTGGGGACTCGCGACTTCGCGGAGCTCGTCCGCCTGCTGCAGGCGCTCGGCGAGCTGTACGAGCCGCCCGACCGCCGCGCCTGAGTCAGCCGGGGTCGCGCTCCATCGTGGCGCGGTCGACGGCCTCCTGCTCGTGTCTCGCTGCGGCGATCTCCCCGGGATCCGCCGCCTCGACCGCCGCGGGAAACTCGTCGACGCGGGCGAGCGCCGGGAAGATGCGGAACCACAGCCCCGACACCGCGAGCGTGCCGACGCCACCGAGCACGATCGCGGCGGCCGGCCCGAGGAGCTGCCCCACCACGCCCGACTCGAAGGCACCCAACTCGTTCGACGCGCCGATGAACACCATCTCCACCGCGAGGACACGGCCGCGCTTGTCGTGCGGGGTCACGAGCGGCACGAGGGTGGAGCGGATGAACACGCTGATCGCGTCGGCGCCCGACAGGACCATCAACGCGACGAACGCGACGACGAAGCTCGTGGTGACGCCGAGCACGATCGTCCCCACACCGAACAACGCCACCGACGCGAGGAGTATCGGGCCCACTCGCCGGCGGAGGGGCCGCACCGCGAGCACGAGGGTGACGCTCGCGGCGCCGATGCCGATGGCCGCGCGCAACCATCCGAGCCCGACCGCGCCCACACCGAGGCGGTCCTCGGCGATGGCCGGGAGCAGTGCCACCGCGCCGCCGAAGAGCACGGCGAAGAGGTCGAGGGTGATCGCGCCGAACAGGATCGGCTCGGAGCGCACGAAGCGCAGGCCCTCCATCGCATCCTTGAGACCGGGGCGGGGGCGCTCGGGTCCGGGCGCCACCGGGCGGGGCTTCACGAACAGCACCACGCACGCGCCCACGACGACGAGCGCCGCGCCGACGGCGAAGGGGATCCCGACCCCGGCGACGTAGAGGAACCCGCCGAGGACCGGCCCGAAGATGGACGATGCCTGCCAGGTGATCGACTGACGGGCGACGAGCCACGGCAGGCGGTCGCTGCCCACCGTGTCGGCCGGCAGGGAGCGGGTGGCCGGGTTGGCGAACGCCCGGAACACCCCGAAGGCGAACACCATCGCGAACAGCGGCCCGGCCGATGTCGGGTCGGAGGCCGCGTAGAGCGCCATCCCCGCGATGGTCGCGGCCTCGAGCAGCAGGGCCACGAAGGCGATCCGGCGCCGGTCGAGACGGTCGGCCACCGACCCGGTCACGAACACGAGGAGCGCGGCGGGGGCGAACTCGGCCAGTCCGAGGAGGCCGAGCGCCAGCTCGCTGCCGGTGAGATCGAACACGAGCTTGCCGAGCACCGTCGTGACGAGCGTGACCGCCGTCGACGAGCACAGCGTCGACACGATGAGGGCGACGACGGAACGGTTCTCGGTCGATCGCGAAGCCGACATCCTCGATTCGGGCGGGTCTGGCACCGGCGCACCGTACCCCCGTCGGTACCGTGCTGCGATGCGTCGAGCAGGCGATCACACTCGCCGTGGTCGTGGCCGAAGGACTCCCTGGAGGAGCGTCGGAGCGCGAGCGCCCGGAGAGCCGCGAGCGCCTAGAGAGCGAGTGGACGCGTCGGCTGCATCACCAGCTGCGGGTCGTCGCGCCACGCGTCGGCCGGCAACACGTCGACGAACAGCTCGATCTCGTTGCCGTCGGGGTCGAGCACGTAGAGGGAGTGGGTGACCGCGTGGTCCGCGGCGCCCACGATCGTGACCCCCGCCGCCTGCAGGTCCGCGACGGCGCCGCGCAGCTCGTCGTCGGTGGTGCCGATCTTGAAGCCGAGGTGGTAGAGGCCCACCCGCCGACCCGCGGGCAACGGCGCCGCGTCGGGGCCGACCTCGATGAGCAGCAGCTCGTGGTGGGTGCGGCCGCCCGAGAACGCGCGGGTGCCGGGCCAGGCCTCGCCGATCGCGGGGAGGCCGAGGACGTCGCCGTAGAAGTGCACCGACGACTCGAGGTCGCGGACGTAGAGGACGGCGTGGCCGAGCTCCTGGACCTTCATGACTGCACGCTCCTCTGAGATGCCGGTGGCACGGACCCGCAGGTGCCCGCCACCACCGTAGAGCCGGATCAGGGCTTGCCGGCCTTGGTCCTCGCTTCAACTCGTTTGTGGGCGCAAGTATTCCGTGATAAGGTTGCGCTGTCAACAGTTGTGAGAGCGGAGCTTCCTGGTACCATTCGACCATGACCACGAACGCACCGCGCACCCAGCCGCGTTGGCTCGACGACGAGGAGATGCGCGCCTGGCGCGGCCTCGTCGAGCTCACCATCAACCTGCAGGCCGAGCTCGACGCCGAACTCGTCCCGTTCGGTCTCGCCGAGGGTGACTACGGCGTCTTGGTGAGCCTGTCCGAGGCGCCCGACCGCCGGATGCGGATGTGCGACCTCGCCGGCCGCCTGCACCTCTCGCCGAGCGGGCTCACCCGCCGACTCGACGGCCTCGTCCGCGACGGTCTCGTGGTGCGTGAGCCCAGCCCCGACGACCGCCGGGTGAGCCTGGCCGTCCTCACCGACGCCGGCCTCGCCCGGCTCGAGGAGGCCGCGCCCGCCCACGTCGAGAGCGTGCGCCGCCACCTGCTCGACCACCTCACGCGGGCGCAGATCCGTCAGCTCGGCGCCGCGTTCGAGTCGGTGCAGCGCCGCCGGTCCGGCATCGGCGACGCCGTCGCCTCCTGAGTCTCGCCTAGAGGCTCGCGGCGAAGAACTCCGTCATCGCGCGCGATGCCTGCGCCAGCGCGTCGCCGTCGTAGTCCACGAAGTGGTGACCCTCGACGACCTCGAGCTGCTTCGGCTCACCCGCCCGCGCGTACGCCGCGAGGGCGACATCGGTCGCCGCGAGCGTGTCGTCGGACGCCACCACCATGAGCAACGCCGTGGGCGCGACGTGCGCCACGGCCACGCCGGGATCGAAGGCGGGCGCGCCCTCCGGCGCACCGGCGAGCCACACCCGGTTCTCCCAACGCGTGCCCGCGCCGCCGACGCGGAGGAACCACTCGCTGCTCTCGGGCTGGGGCATCACCACCGGCAACTCGTTGCCGGGCGCGTGCACCGGCGCGAGCGGGCCGGTCAGCTCCACTCCGCACGCCGCGGACGCCGCGGTGCCCGGACCGTTCGGGTCGTCGAGCGCGTCGCGCAGCGCCGTGAACGCAGCCGCGTTCGCTGCCGGATCGGAGTAGTCGACCCCGGGGAATCCGGCGAGCGGCACGTTGGCGACGACCGCTCGCACGCGCCGGTCGACCGCCGCGGTCACCAGCACGACGCCGCCCGAGAAGCTCGACCCCCAGATGCCGACGCGGTCGGGGTCCACCTCAGGGCGCTGGGTCAGCCAGTCGAGCGCGGCGCGGTAACCACGCACCTGGGCGTACGGGTCGATCACCTGACGCGGCTCGCCGTCGCTCGCGCCGAGCCCCCGGTGGTCGTAGGCGAGCACGGTGATGCCGGCCGCGGCGAATGCGTCGGCGAACGGACCGAGACCCATCTCCTTGGTGGCGGAGAAGCCGTGGGCCATGACGATGCCCGGTCCGGGTGCGTTCCCGCTCTCGGCCGGGTAGAGCCAGCCGCGGAGTGTCGCACCCTCGTGGTCGGGCTCTCGGCCGGGGAACGCGACGTCTTCGCGGGCCTTGCTCACGGGCGGCGGCCCGTGAGGTCGAGCAGGCGCTGCTGCACTGGCGCGTCCTCGCCGACGGTACCGCTGGGGCCTTCGCCGAACACCCCCACCGAGCCCATCACCGCGGCCATGGGCAGCAGACCCTCGAGCAGGAACGCCGCCAGCTCGGGGTCGATGGCGTCGTCGGCGCCGACCGCGCGCGCGAGATCCCAGCCGTGGAGGGTGAGATCGCTGGTGCGGAATTGCAGCAGCTGCGTGGCGGGGATGTCACCCATCACGTGGTGCACGGTGCGGCCGAGCGCGCCCTCCTCGGCGAACGCCGCCCGCGAGTCGGCGATGCTGTCCTCGTAGGCGACCAGGTAGTCGTCGCCGACGAGGTCCTCGCCGAAGAGGGCCATGACGTCGTCGCGCGATCCGCCCTCCAACAGCATCACGCTGGCGCGGTTGCCGCCGATCACGTGGTTGAGCAGGCCGCGGACGTCCCAGCCTTCACAGGGCGTGGGCTTGTCGAGGTCGTCGACCACGACCGTTCGGATCACTCGGGCGAACTGGGCATCGGCGCGGGTGAGGGCTTCCATGGGCTCCATATCCCGCGGAGCCTAATGGGGGTCGACCATCGAGGCCCCCGTCGCCGTAGCCTCGACCGCATGAGCACCTCCGACCGCGACGGGCCCGCATACACCCACGGGCACCACGAGAGCGTGCTGCGCTCGCACCGCTGGCGCACCGCGGAGAACTCCGCCGCGTACCTGCTGGCGCACCTGACTCCGGGGCTGCGGGTGCTCGACATCGGCTGCGGTCCCGGCACCATCACGCTCGACCTCGCGCGTCTCGTCGCACCCGGCGCCGTGGTGGGCATCGATCTGCCGTCCGAGATCGTCGCTGCCGCCGCCCGCGACGCCGCCGCGCAGGGCGTCGACAACGCGACCTTCACCGTCGGCGACGTGTACGCGCTCGACCTCGACGCCCTCGACCCGGAAGGCCGCCCGTTCGACGTCGTGCACGCGCACCAGGTGCTCCAGCACCTCCCCGATCCGGTCGGCGCGTTGCGGGCGATGCGCGCCGCGTGCGCACCCGACGGAGTGGTCGCGGCGCGCGACTCCGACTACCACGCATTCACCTGGTATCCCGCCGACCCCCGCCTCGACCGGTGGCTCGAGCTCTACCAGCAGGTGGCCCGGGCCGACGGCGGCGAGCCCGACGCCGGGCGGATGCTCGGCGCGTGGGCGCACGCCGCCGGGTTCGCCGAGGTCACGAGCAGCGCGTCGGTGTGGTGCTTCGCGAGCGACGACGACCGCGCCTGGTGGGGCGGCCTCTGGGCCGACCGCGTCACCTCGTCACGCCTCGCCACCCGCGCCCAGGAGCTCGGCCTCGCCGACGAGCGCGAGCTCGCCCACCTCGCGGCCGCGTGGCGCGCCTGGTCCGCCCACCCCGACGGCTGGTTCGCCGTCCTCCACGGCGAGATCATCTGCCGCCCTGACCCTCACCGCCGAACTTGCGTCGCTCGACCCGGTATAGCCGGGCGCGCTGACGCAAGTTCGGTAGAGGGGCGGTCAGGAAGGGGGAGTGAAGGCGGGGCCGGTGCAGGAGTCGACGGTAGTGAAGTCGTCGACCGGGTTGCGGCGGAGCTTCGTGGCGCGCTTCCCGGCGGGGTGGCCCAACGCGATCAGCCCGGCCATCGCGTACTCGGGCGGGGCGCCCAGCAGCGCCTCGGCCGCGCCCTCCTCGCGGATCGCGGCAGTCGTGAGCACGCCGCCGAGTCCCTCGCCGTGGGCGGCCAGGAGCAGACTCCAGACGAAGGGGTAGATCGAGGCGCCCCCGACCATCGTGTAGCGGGAGAAGCCGCGATCCATGGCCGCGAGGTACCGCTGGTCGGCGAGCACGGCGAGCAGCGCCGGGGCGCGGTCGATCTGCTCGGCGAACCCGGCCGCGCCGGCGTGCGCGGCGGCCCGGAACTCCGGCTCGCGTTCGAGCGCGGCCGCCTCGGCCACGGGGTCGTGGAGCGGCGCGAACGGGGTGAGCCCGGCAGCGCGGAGCGCGAGGTACTCGTACCAGTGGAGGAGGTAGAGGTCGCGCATGCGGGCCCGTACGCCCGCGTCACGCAGGATCACCACCTTCCAGGCCTGGCGATTCCCCCCATTCGGTGCGAACCGGGCGGTGTCGAGCAACCGGTACAGCACCTCGTCCGGCACGGGATCGTCGGTGAACTCGCGCACGGCTCCGGTGCTGCGCAGGGCGTGGGTCAGGTCCATGGGGGGCGACTGTAGGGGCGGCGGGAGGGTCGCAGGCAGGTCTACGCTCGGAAGTCGCACGCGGAAACGGCCGCGACAGACGACCGTGCAACGGGGGAGACCGACATGCTCGACGTGGTGATCAGGGGTGGCGAGGTCGTCGACGGCACCGGGGCCGCACGGAGGAAGGCCGACGTCGGGATCCAGGGCGACCGCGTCGTCGCGATCGGCACGGTCGAGGGCGAGGCCGCGACCACCATCGACGCCACCGGGAAGGTGGTCACGCCCGGCTTCGTCGACGTGCACACGCACTACGACGCGCAGGTGTTCTGGGACGACGCGATGACGCCGTCGCCGCTCCACGGTGTCACCACCGCGTTCGCCGGCAACTGCGGCTTCACCATCGCGCCGCTCTCCGACGACCCCTCCGACGGCGAGTACCTCATGAAGATGCTCGCCCGGGTCGAGGGCATGCCGCTCGAGTCGCTGCGCACCGGCGTGCCGTGGAGCTGGAAGTCCACCGGCGAGTACCTCGCTGCGATCGACGGGCATGTCGGCATCAACATCGGCTTCTCCGTCGGCCACTCCGCGATCCGCCGCGTCGTCATGGGCACCGAGTCCACCGTTCGCGAGGCCAAGCCCGAGGAGCTCGAGGCCATGCGCGCGCTCCTGCGCGACGGGCTCGAGGCCGGTGGCCTCGGGTTCACGTCGTCGTACGCGCGCACGCACAACGACCCCGACGGCAACATGGTCCCGTCGCGCTACGCGTCCACCGAGGAGCTCGTGGAGCTCGCCCGCGTCTGCAGCGAATTCGAGGGCACCTCGCTGGAGCTCATCCCGATGGTGGGCCCGGCGTTCGAGCCATGGGCGGTGCAGCTGATGACCGACATGTCGGCGGCGGCGCAACGCCCGATCAACTGGAACGTGATGGCGGTGAATGCCGCCAACCTCGGCGACTGCGAGGGCAAGCTCGACGCCGGCACCTTCGCCGCGAAGCACGGCGCCCGCGTCGTCGCGCTGACGATCCCGATGAGTTTCCCGTTGCGCCTCTCGTTCCGCTCCGGCTTCGTGCTCGACGCGATGCCCAGTTGGGAGTCGGTGATGCTCCTGCCGGTGGAGGAGAAGCTCGCGGTGTTCCGCGACCCCGATCAGCGTCGCGCACTGAACGACGCGGCACAGAGCGACGCCAACCCCCTGAAGGGCCTCGCGCAGTGGGAGCGGATGCGCATCTTCGACGTGTTCGCCGCGGAGAACGAGCAGTACCGCGGCAAGACGGTCGGCGAGATCGCCGAAGCCGAGGGACGCGACCCGTGGGACGTGCTCACGTCGATCGCGCTCGCCGACGACCTCAACACCGGCTTCGGCACCACGCCGCTCCCGGAGTCGGCCGACGACTGGAAGGCCCGCGTGCAGGTGTGGCGGGACCGCCGTGCGCTCATCGGCGCCTCCGACGCCGGCGCGCACCTCGACATGTTCTCGACCGCCAACTACGCGACGCGATTCCTCGGCGCAGTGCGCGACCACTCACTCATGCCGCTCGAGGAGGCGGTGTCGCTCATCACGCAGGTGCCCGCCGAGCTCTACGGCCTGCGCGAGCGCGGCGAGGTGCGCGAGGGCTGGAAGGCCGACCTCACGGTGTTCGATCCGGCGCGCATCGACAGCGACCCGGTCGCCATGCGGTATGACCTGCCCGGCGGCGCCGGGCGGCTGTTCGCCGATGCGATCGGCGTACGCGACGTCCTCGTCAACGGCACGCCCATCGTGCGCGACGGCGCGCTCACCTCCGACCGTCCCGGCACGGTGCTGCGCTCCGGGCGCGACACCACCAATGGCGCGATGGCATAGCCGGCGTCCTGCGGCCACGCCGACGACCACGTCACCAGCACCAGGGGGGAGCCACCACATGCACGACCTCGTCGTGAGAGGAGCACTGCTCGTCGACGGTAACGGCGTACCGCCGCGGCCCGCCGACGTCGCCGTCGACGCCGGCGTGGTCAGCGAGGTCACCGCGCCCGGCGCGCTCGCCGACGGCCGCGCGCACCGCGCCGTCGACGCCGACGGCTTGCTGCTCACGCCCGGCTTCGTCGACCTGCACACGCACTACGACGGCCAGGCCACCTGGGACCCGCTGCTCACGCCGTCGTGCTGGCACGGGGTGACGACAGTGGTCATGGGCAACTGCGGCGTGGGCTTCGCTCCCGTACGCCCCGACGCCCACGACTTCCTCATCCAGCTCATGGAAGGCGTGGAGGACATCCCCGGCACTGCGCTCTCGGAGGGGATCACCTGGGGCTGGGAGACCTTCCCCGAGTTCCTCGACGCGCTCGACGCGATGCCCCGATCGATCGACATCGGCGCGCAGGTCCCGCACGGCGCAGTGCGGGCGTACGTGATGGGCGAGCGGGGCGCGCGCAACGAGCCTGCCACCCCCGACGACATCGAGGCCATGGCCGCGATCGTGCGCGACGGCATCCGCGCCGGCGCACTCGGGTTCTCCACCTCGCGCACGATCATGCATCGCGCCGTCGACGGCGCGATGCATGATCGTGCGCGAGGTGGAGAACCCGAGTGCGCCGGCGCGGATGCC
>Ga0075017_100002170_pt1 | contig 12215 bp, 11 predicted proteins | sample AleBraG_ABR_2012_FD_71475 | JGI IMG/M metagenome (GOLD analysis project Ga0075017, IMG submission 71475) | Freshwater sediment microbial communities in response to fracking from Pennsylvania, USA - Alex Branch Run_MetaG_ABR_2012 | ecosystem: Environmental > Aquatic > Freshwater > Creek >...
GCCCATCGCAGTCGGGCCGCTGGCGCCGTGGGAGGCACCGGGGGCAATGGGGGTATATGTCGCGCCGCGTTGAGTCCGCCACGTGGTCCCCAGGGGGCTTGCGTGGCCAGTTCCGTGCGCCCGGACCGGTAGAATTGAGCGTCGATGAAGAGTGGATCCGGGGGAGCCGTTTCGATCGTGCCGGAACACTCGATTCGATGATCGCTCGAGCCGCTCCGGCTCGGGGCTGGTCCCCACTCGCGTAGACCCGACAGGAGCCGCGCACCCGTGTCTTACGACGCAACGTCGATCACCGTCCTGGAAGGTCTCGACGCGGTCCGCAAGCGTCCAGGCATGTACATCGGCTCGACCGGCGAACGCGGCCTGCATCACCTCGTCTACGAAGTGGTGGACAACTCGGTGGACGAGGCCCTGGCCGGGTACTGCGACTCGATAGAGGTGGTCCTGGGGGCCGACGGCGGAGTCCGGGTCGAGGACAACGGTCGCGGCATCCCGGTCGATCTGATGGAAGGGGAGGGCCGCCCGGCGGTCGAAGTCGTGCTGACGGTCCTGCACGCGGGAGGAAAGTTCGGCGGCGGCGGTTACACGGTGTCCGGCGGCCTGCACGGTGTCGGCGTCTCGGTGGTCAACGCCCTGTCGAGTCGGCTCGAGGTCGAGATTCACCTGCACGGTTTCGTCTGGCGCCAGGCCTACGAGCGCGGAGTCCCGGTCGCCCCGCTGGCGAAGGGCGAGGCTACAGATCGGACCGGAACGATCGTGACCTTCTGGGCCGACGACGAGATCTTCGAGACGACGGACTACGACTTCGAGACGCTCTCACGCCGTTTCCAGGAGATGGCGTTCCTCAACAAGGGCCTGACGATTTCGTTGGCGGACGCCCGCCCTGAACATGCCGATCCGATGATGCCGCCGGGCAGCGAGCGGGTCGTGACTTACTGCTACGGCGGCGGCATCGTCGATTTCGTCAAGCATTTGAACAGCAGCAAGGGTGAGGCGCACAAGACGATCATCGATTTCGAATCCGAAGACCCGAGCGGCCGCATGGCTCTCGAACTGGCTATGCAGTGGAACACCGGCTTCAGCGAGTCCGTGTACACGTTCGCGAACACGATTGCCACGATCGAAGGCGGCACACACGAAGAAGGCTTTCGGGCGGCGCTCACGACGACGGTCAACAAGTTCGCCCGCGAATGGGGCGTCCTCAAGGAAAAGGACCAGAACCTTTCGGGCGAGGATTGCCGCGAGGGTCTCACTGCCATTCTCTCGATCAAGCTGGCCGAACCCCAGTTCGAGGGCCAGACGAAGACGAAGCTCGGCAATACCGAAGCGAAGACCTTCGTGCAGAAGGTCTGCAACGATCAAATCGGAGCCTGGTTCGAGCAGAATCCCGCTGAGGGCAAAGAGATCGCGCGAAAGGCGGTCGCCGCCGCGAGTGCGCGCATGGCGGCCAGGAAGGCCCGCGACCTGGCTCGCGGGCGGAAGGGCCTGCTCGAGTCGGGCGGCCTGCCCGGGAAGCTGGCCGACTGCCAGTGGACCGACCCGGAGAAATGCGAGCTCTACATCGTCGAGGGTGACTCGGCCGGGGGCTCGGCGAAGGGCGGCCGCGACTCTCGATTCCAGGCGATCCTCCCGATCCGCGGCAAGATCCTCAACGTCGAGAAGGCGAGAATCGACAGGGTCTTGCAGAACAACGAGGTGCAGGCCCTGATTTCGGCTCTCGGCACCGGCATTTACGACGAGTTCGACCTCGCTCGACTCCGGTACCACAAAATCATTCTGATGGCCGACGCCGATGTCGACGGCCAGCACATCAGGACTCTGCTGCTGACCTTCCTTTTCCGGTTCATGCGCCCGCTGGTCGAGGCCGGCCACGTGTTCCTCGCGCAGCCCCCCCTGTACAAGATCAAGTGGTCCGGGAAGGAACCGGTGCAGTACGCGTATTCGGACCGCGAACGGGACGGTTTTCTGAAGCTCGGGGTCGAGGCCGGCAAACGCGTGCCGAAGGACGACGGCATCCAACGCTTCAAGGGTCTCGGAGAGATGCCGGCCAAAGAATTGTGGGAGACCACGATGGATCCATCGGCTCGTGTTCTCCTGCAGGTCACGCTCGACGACGCCGCGGCGGCCGACGACCTGTTCTCCGTGCTCATGGGCGAGGACGTCGAGCAGCGGCGTTCCTTCATCCAGCGCAATGCCAAGGACGTGAGATTCCTGGACATCTAGTCCCGGGAACGTCCAGCCTCCGCCGAAGGGAACCCGTACGTGTCTGACGACATCTCCACCGCTGCGCCGCCAGGCGAGCCGCGCGATCGCATCGAGCCCGTCGACCTCCAGGTCGAGATGCAGCGGTCATACCTCGACTACGCGATGAGCGTGATCGTCGGGCGTGCTCTTCCGGATGTGCGCGACGGGCTGAAGCCGGTTCACCGGCGGGTTCTCTACGCCATGTTCGACGGCGGCTACCGGCCCGACCGTGGATATTCGAAATGCGCTCGCGTGGTCGGCGCTGTCATGGGTGATTACCACCCCCACGGTGACTCGGCCATCTACGACACCTTGGTGCGGCTGGCGCAGGCGTGGTCGCTGAGGTACCCGTTGGTGGACGGGAACGGGAACTTCGGCTCGCCCGGTAACGACCCGGCCGCCGCCATGCGGTACACCGAGTGCAGGCTTGCATCGCTCGCCATGGAGATGATGCGGGACATCGACGAGGACACCGTCGACTTCTCGCCGAACTACGACGGGCGCACGCAGGAGCCGGACATCCTGCCGAGCCGCTTCCCGAACCTGCTGGTCAACGGTTCCGCCGGCATCGCGGTCGGTATGGCGACGAACATCCCCCCGCACAACTTGCGAGAAGTCGCCGACGGCGTGCAGTGGCTGCTGAGCAATCCGGATGCGAGCAGCGAGGAGCTGCTCGACGCTCTGCTCGCGCGGGTGAAGGGCCCTGACTTCCCGACCCGCGGGCTCATCGTCGGACGGCGTGGCATCGACGACGCCTACCGCACCGGTCGCGGCTCGATCACCATGCGGGCCGTCGTCGAGGTCGAGGAGATCAACGGCCGTGCCTGCCTCGTCGTCACCGAGCTGCCCTACCAGGTCAATCCGGACAACCTCGCCCTGAAGATCGCGGACCTGGTCAAGGACGGCCGGATCGCGGGGATCGCAGACGTCCGTGACGAGGGCAACGAGCGACTTGGTCAACGCCTGGTCATCGTGCTCAAGCGCGACGCGGTGGCCAAGGTGGTGCTGAACAACCTTTACAAGCACACCCAGCTGCAGGAAACGTTCGGCGCGAACATGCTCGCGCTCGTCGATGGCGTGCCTCGTACGCTCCGGCTCGACGAGTTCGTCCGGCACTACGTCGTCCACCAGGTCGACGTCATCCGCCGGCGCACGACGTTCCGGCTGCGGAAGGCCGAGGAGCGCGCCCACATCTTGCGGGCCCTGGTCAAGGCGCTCGACCAGCTCGACGCCGTCATCCAGCTCATCCGCAACTCGCCCTCCGCCGAGGAGGCCCGCGGCGGCCTCATGCAACTGCTGGACATCGACGAGATCCAGGCAACCGCGATCCTCGACATGCAGTTGCGCAGGCTGGCCGCCCTCGAGCGGCAGCGCATCATCGACGACCTTGCGGACATCGAGACACAGATCGCGGAGCTGCTGGCAATCCTCGCGAGTGACGAGCGTCAGCGCACGATCGTGTCCGAGGAGCTGGCCACGATCGTCGAGAAGTTCGGCGACGAGCGACGCACCCAGATCGTTGCCGCCGAGGGTGAGATGTCCATGGAGGACCTCATCGCCGACGAGGATGTGGTTGTCACCATCACGCGCGGTGGGTACGCCAAGCGGACCAAGACGGACCTGTACCGCTCGCAACGGCGCGGCGGCAAGGGCGTGCGTGGCGCACAGCTTCGCGAAGACGACATCGTCGAGCACTTCTTCGTCACGTCGACGCATGATTGGATCCTGTTCTTCACGAACATGGGTCGCGTCTATCGAGCGAAGGCGTACGAACTTCCTGAGCTGGCGCGGGATGCCCGAGGCCAGCACGTGGCCAACCTGCTCGCATTCCAGCCCGACGAACGCATCGCGCAAGTGCTTGACCTGCGCAGCTACGACGTCGCGCCGTATCTGGTGCTGGCCACCAAGCAGGGCTTGGTGAAGAAGACCCGCCTGGCCGAATACGACTCGCCGCGAACGGGGGGCGTCATCGCGATCAACTTGCGCGAGGGCGATGAAGTCCTGTCCGCACGGCTGACCGGTGAATCAGATGACCTTCTGTTGGTGAGCCGGAAGGGACAATCGGTCCGGTTCACCGCAAGCGACGACGCCTTGCGACCGATGGGACGTGCGACCTCGGGTGTGATCGGAATGCGTTTCCGGAGCGGCGACGAACTGCTAGCGATGGATGTCGTACGCGACTCCGGCGCCGGCCTGCTGACCGTCACCGATGGCGGCTATGCCAAGCGGACCGCGATGGACGCCTGGACACCCAAGGGTCGCGGTGGCCTCGGCGTCATCGCGATGCGGATCGTCGAGGAGCGGGGCTCACTCGTCGGCGCGATCGTCGTGCAAGAAGGTGACGAGGTTCTGGCGATAACGGCCGGGGGCGGGGTAATCCGTACCCCGATCGACACCGACTCGCTACGGTTTACCGGACGGGACACGATGGGCGTGCGCTTGATGAACCTCGGAGAGGGTGACACCGTCGTGGCTGTGGCGGTGAATGCTGAGAGCGTCGACGAGATAGCCGACGGGCTGGACGACGCGTCCGAGGCCCCGGATTCGGGTGGCGAGGCCCCGGACTCGGGTGCGGGTCCCGGCGACGGAGCTGAAACGTGACGACGGGGTCAACGGTCACCGGGCCGCTGTTGCCGCCCGAGCCTGGAACAGTGGTGGCACCAGCGGGCGGCCAGCCTGTTCGGACCGTCCGTCGGGCCCGCGTCTCGGTGACTCGGGTGGACCCCTGGTCGGTGATGAAGCTGTCATTCATCCTGACGGTGTCGCTCGCAGTCGTCAGCCTTGTGGCGACGTCGATCCTCTATTGGGTGTTGTCCGCTTCGGGAGTCTTCGACCAGCTTCAGTCGACGATCCTGTCCGTCACCGGGCCCGATACCAGTTTCCGCTTGGTCAACTTCGTCTCGTACGGCCGGGTGCTCGCAGTGACGACCATCATCGCGATCATCGACATCATCTTGCTGACCGCCCTGGCCACATTGGGGGCGTTCCTTTTCAACCTCACGACCGGTCTCGTCGGGGGCGTCGATGTCGTCCTCACCGAGTCGGACTGATCCCGCGGGTCCGGTAACCTGAAGCCGCACCATCGCGGGCCTATAGCTCAGACGGTTAGAGCGCTTCCCTGATAAGGAAGAGGTCGGAAGTTCAAGTCTTCCTAGGCCCACCCACATCTACTCCGGTTGTGTTCCTCGCCGAGGATTTATAGAGCTGCCGCTGCCGTCAGCCGGCAAGAATTCTGGCCTTCTGGGCTTGGAACTCGTCCTCCGTCAGCACACCGTTGGCTCTGAGCTCGCCCAGTTGCGTCAGCTGGTCGAGGGTGCTCGGCCCCGCGGCAGCGGCCGGTGGCTGAACCGTGGGTGACGCGACCGGAGCATTTCCGGTAGGAGCTCCCGCTGGCGCCATAGCAGTTGGCGCACCATACGCAGGAGCGGGTCCCGCAGGTGCACCTGCCGGGTTGCCCTGGGCCGCCCACTGAGCTTGTTGCCTTCGCTCGATCCGGTCGTGAACGACGTGCGCCGTCTTCACGAACACCGCAGCCTTCAAGCCGGTCTTGATCAGGCCCATCTGATTGCCTCCGGTCTTCGGTGACGTGAGTTCGGCTACGTGGGCTCAGTCTCGTCCAGCGCCTGAAGCAGGTCCTCGCCGCCGATCCGTCCGCTGCCCAGGAGGTGAGCTTCACTTCGGTCCAGAGCCGACATCAGCGGGACGGCCCACGTGTTCTCGTAGACCAGGATCCCCGCCAAGCTGTCCGGCTCGGCTACGGACGCGACTTCGTCGAGATCGGACTGGTCGAGCAAACCCGAGTACGCGGTCCGCCACATCGTTATGTCGATGTCGCCGCCGTGCTCGACCTCTCCGAGCGGCACCCGCCGGACAGTTCCGTCCGCCGACTTCGCGACGAACTGGAGGTCGAGGACTCGGATGATCCCGCGCTCGACCAAGTCCAAAAGCAGGCCGAAACCTTCACCGGTCACCCGGCCGCCAGGAAAATCAACGGCCAGGTAGTCGATCGGTCCGAGTATCTCGTCGTCAGCCATGACCCGCCTTTCGGCTCAGTCGCGCACGAACGTTGGACGATCGAAACTGTATTGCCGAGGGCCAGCGGTGCACAGCCCTCGCCGACGAGCGTCCGGGGTGGTCCGGCACGACGGCAGACATGGCCGGCCCGGCGCCCGCGTCGCAGACTGCTGCGAACGAGCCCCGCCTGTCCGAGTGCAAAGTCCAGTGCCGTGATCGAGAAGCCACCACCGTTTCGGCCGTCCTAGATATTCTCCAGACATGAAGAGCCCTTTGAGCGGACTCGTCTGGGTTCTTCTCTACCTGTTCTTCTGTCTGGCCCCGCTTGTTCTTGCGATCGGCCAGCCGAATCCGCCCGGGCGTCCGTTCCTCGTTGAGTTCTCGGTAGCGCTCGGATTTGTCGGTCTTTCCATTCTGGCGCTTCAATTCGCTTTGGTCGCGCGCTTCAAGGCCGTTGCGGCACCGTTCGGGATCGACGCACTCCTGCGCTATCACAAGCAGATCTCTTACGTGGCGCTGGGTTTCGTCGTCGCACATCCTCTGCTTCTCTTCATCGCGGACAGCCAGTATCTGCAGTTACTCAAGCTATGGACTGCTCCGTGGCGTGCGCGTTTCGCAGTAACGAGCGTCGTCGCCCTGCTTGTGTTGGTGGTGTTATCGGTTTGGCGCCAGCGTTTGCGACTCGGGTACGAGGCGTGGCAGGCATCCCACGGCATCATCGCCGTAGTCGTCGTTCTCCTAGCTCTGTTGCACGCGAGCCTCGTGGGCTACTACGTCACCGGACTTGTGCGCCACGTCGTCTACGACGGCTATATCGGCTTTCTGATCTTCCTCCTCGCGTGGATCCGAATCATCAGTCCGCTGATCAGGCTTCGCCGACCCTGGCGCGTGGTGCGGGTAGATGTGCAACGTGGCAATGCGAGCACGCTGGTGATCGAGCCGGTCGGCCACCGCGGATTCAGCTTCGATCCCGGTCAATTCGGCTGGATCGCCGTCGACCGCTCCCCGTTCTCGATCACGCAGCACCCGTTCTCGTTCTCGTCGGCCGGGGACACTCCGGCAGGTGGAGCCGTCGCCATGACCATCAAGGCGGCGGGCGACTTCACGCAGTCGATCCCAGACATCGCGCCCGGCGCCCGGGTCTACGTCGACGGTCCACACGGCGTGTTCTCGATGGATCGCCGGCAGGCTCCCGGCTACGTCTTCATCGGCGGCGGCATCGGCGTAACGCCGCTTTACAGCATGTTGCTGACCATGCGCGAGCGCGAGGACGTGCGGCCGGTAACTCTCTTCTACGCGAATGCGACTCTGGACGACATCGTCTTCTACGAGGAGCTCGAGGCGCTGAACGCTTCGATGCCCAATCTCGAAATTGTTTACGTGCTGGCGCAGCCGCCCGAGGGCTGGAACGGGGAGTCCGGCCGCATCACGTCCGACGTTCTCTTGCGGAATCTTCCGCGCCAGTATCGTCGCTACGAGTACCTGGTCTGCGGGCCGAGCGCGATGATGGACGCCATGGAAGAGGCGTTGATCGCCGCGGGCGTACCGTTCCGGCAGGTCAGCACCGAGCGCCTCGACATGGTCTGAGGAATCGATATGCGCCAGATCTGGGCCACCCGCCTCGTGGTATTCGTCGGCGCGCTTCTGCTCGTATCGAGCGTTCTCTTCGCCATCGCCCGAAGTTAGGAGGGATCGCGCGTCGGTAGTCCGGCCCAGTCGCGGGAAGCCTCAGTGCTTGACGGTGAATTCCTTCGTATCCGGCCATCTGACCGAGCCGTCCTTGGGCGAAATGGCGAACGCCCGCACGATGTAGCGGCCCTTCGGAAGCGGAACCCGGAATGACCAGGACCCCCGGGCCGGGGAAGCGATCGTTGCCAGCGTGTTGCCGTGTGCGACCACGCTGCCGTCCGGGAGGGCTATCTCCCAGGTGACTGTGGCCTCGAACACGGAGGCGTAGCCGGCCACCAGCACGGGCGAAGCCACGGTCGCGTTCTGAGTCGGAGCCGTGATCCACACTGGAGCCAGGATGTCCGCGGCCGACGCCCTCGCGGTGGGTCCCGCGCTTCCGCCCGGGTAGCTGACGCTGACGGTGTGAATCGCCGGATCTGCGCCCGTCACGGTGTAGACGAGTTCTTGCAGAGCCGTCGCGATAGGACCGGACGGCGCACTCGGCATCGCCACGCTCGCAGTGGACCCGCTGATCGTGACGACCGGTTGACCCGTGCCCGACTGGCCCCAAAGGACGCGGTAATCAGAGTCCGAAGAGCCCCCGAGCATCGACTCAACAGCGGCTGTGACCGCGCCGAGCGCGCCGTCCCCATTTTGTGTGGTCACCGGTCGGTACTCCCGGTACAGCAGGGTGGAACCGGTGTAGCTGGCCGCGAAGTAGACCGGCACGACTGAACTCGTTCCGGCGCCGGTCGTGGGGGCATGGCTCGTGGAGCGCGTCGGCGTGCTCGACACTGCTGATGTGGCGGGTGTCAGCGACGTATGGCCCGCTGGAAGGCTGCCCAGGGACTGGGGTGTGGCGTGTGGCCGGTTGGCGAGCACGATCGCGCTGGCCAACCCGATGACCGCAACCGCAGCGGCCGCGGCCATTACGGGGGCAACCCAGGAGCTTCTGCGGTGCGGATCGTGCGCACGGGCCAGGATGGCGTCGAGCGATCCGTCTGTCGCCTCGACGGTCCTCGCCTCGTCCTCGAGTGCCGTTCGAAGCCGGCTCTCGGCGTTGTCGTCGGTGTCGCTCATCGGGGCTGCTCCATCGTCGGGCGAAGCGCGGCTAGCCCGCGCGAGGCATGAGTTTTGACCGAACCGCGACTGATCCCGAGCGTCTGTGCGATCGCCGCCTCGCTCAGATCCGCGTAGTACCGCAGCACCAGAACCTCGCGCTGGCGCTCGGGCAAACGGCCGAGCGCGGCCATTACGGCCTGCCTTTCGGCGATGCCTGCCGCGGGGTCAGGCGCGTCGGAGGCGATCGCGAGGATCGGTGCGTGCTTGCGAGCGGTCGCGGACCGGCGTCCGACGGAGCGCGCGCCGTTCACGGTGCAGGTTCGGAGGTAGTGCACCGCTCGATCCGGGTCCCGCAGCCGACGCCAGTTCCGGTGCAGCCCGACGAACGCGTCCTGGACGACCTCCTCGGCGGCGGACCGATCGTGCAGGAGCAGCGCGGCCAACCGCACGAGGCGGTGGTAGTGCTCCGCGTGCAGCACGGTGACGGCCTCGTCGGCATCCCAGGACGACGCGCCGCCAGAGCCGGCACCGGTCCGGCCGGATGACGCTGGGATGACCATGAGCGGCTCCACACAGATGGGACGCGGAACGGGGCGGGTCGGTTGACGTGGGCGAAACCTTTCGCCCAGCCGACCCTCAGCGAGCGGCGACTATGCTCCTCGTGAAGGGCGTTCCGCGTACTCCGGGTGCCGGCCGGGGGCTCCGCCCACTGAGGAGGTCAGGGCCGTGAAGAAGCTTGTCCTGTTGTTGATCATCGCCGCGGCGGGGTTCGCCGTGTGGAAGAAGATCCAGTCCGACCAGGCCGAGCAGGACCTGTGGACCGAGGCAACCAACGAGTTCGCCGACCTGAGGTAGCAACGACGCCGCCCTGCGGGGCGGCCTCGGGGGACGTAGCTCAATTGGCAGAGCACCGCCTTTGCAAGGCGGGGGTTAGGGGTTCGATTCCCCTCGTCTCCACCCAGGTATTGAACGTGTGCGACGAAATCACGGATAATGACATGCGTGGTGCGCGTGGCACTGGTGGGTGCCGGGTCGGTCGAGTTCACGCGTGATCTTGTTCGCGACTTGTTCTCGTTCCCGGAGTTAAGTGAGATCGAGCTCTCACTGCACGATATCGACGAGGGCCGACTGGCGGTTGCCGAGCAAGTCACGAGGCTTGCCGCCGAGAAACACGGCGCCCGTCCCACGGTGACCGTGTCCACCGACCGCCGGAAAGCCCTCGATGGTGCCGACGCCGTCATCAACATGATCGCTGTCGGAGGTCACGCCGCGACGTCGATCGACTTCGACATACCGGAGCGATACGGACTGAGCCAGACGATCGGTGACACGCTTGGCATTGGCGGCATCTTTCGGGCGCTGCGCACGTTCCCGATTCTGGCCGGTATTGCTGATGACATTTCGGCCGTCGCACCGCAAGCGTGGCTCCTGAACTACACCAACCCGATGGCGATGAACGTTCAGTACTTGGCGGCCGTCGCACCGCAGGTCAAGACCGCGGGAATGTGCCACTCCGTCCACTGGACGGTCCACGATCTTTGCGAGCTGGTCGATGTGCCGTTCGGAGAAGTCCGTTTCATGAGCGCGGGAGTGAACCATCAGGCGTGGCTCCTGCGATGGGAGCATGACGGCGTCGACCTGTACCCGCGTCTGGACTCGGTGATCGAGGCGAACCCCCAGCTCAAACGGCGCGTTCGTGTTGATATGTACCGGCGGCTCGGGTACTACCCGACTGAAACGTCCGAACACTCGAGCGAGTACGTGCCCTGGTACCTGGATCGGCCAGGTGAGGTCGAGCGGCTGCGCATCCCGCTCCGTGAATACGTGGACATCTCAGCTGGACATGTGCGCGAATACGAGGCGCTTCGCGAGCAGCTCGGCAGAGGCGAATACATCGAGAGTGCTGAGAACGCCACCGAATACGCGCCGCAGGTCGTACACAGCCTGGCGACCGGGACGCTACGGAGCATTCAGGTAACCACCGCCAACGACAGCCTCATCGACGATCTTCCGCACGGCGCCGGCGTGGAGGTGCCGGCACTGGTCGACGGGCTAGGCGTCCACCCGCTGCGCGTCGGCCCGCTGCCGGTCCAACTCGCCGCGCTGAATCGGCAATTTCTGAACGTCGTCGAGCTGACGGTGCGCGCCGCTGTCGATGCGGATCCCCATCTGATCAGGCAGGCCGCGATGCTGGACCCGCATACAGCGGCAACGCTGACAGTCGACCAGATCTGGAGTCTGTGCGACGACATGGTCGCTGCCCACGGTGACGCCCTGTTCCCAGCCTTGCGCGGGCCGCTCCGCCCAGGAACCTCCCGCCGCGCACCCATGCCCTCGCTGTCAGACTCGAAAGTCGCGGCTATTCCCGCACCCTGACCACGCGAACTCCCGCATCCCGGATTCTGCTGCACTCGTCGGGATCGGCGCTGCCGTCGGTGATGAGGTCGGTGATTTCGTTCAGGCCCGCGATCGCGGCGAAGGCGCGGCGCCCGACCTTCGACCCGTCGGCGACGACGACGACTCGTGACGCCATGCGGATCATGGCGCGGTTCGTGGCCGCCTCGACCTCGTGATGGGTGGTGAGGCCGGCGCCGGTGATGCCGTCCACCCCGACAAAAGCGATATCCACGTTGAGCATCGTCAGTGTCTGCTCGGCCAACGGCCCGACCAGCTCGTGTGACTCCGGCCTGGCGGTGCCACCGCAGACCACGAGGCTCAAAGACGGGCGCAAGGCGAGTTCCGCCGCGATGTTGATGGCATTTGTAACGACCTTCAATCCCGATCGGATGGCCAGCACACGCGCGACCTCGGAGGTCGTTGTGCCTCCGCTGAGGGCGACAGACTTCACACCATCGGCCACCATGTCCGCCGCGGCGTGGGCGATCCAGCGCTTCTGTTCCTGATTTCGGCCACCGCGGTAGCGCATGGGGAGCTCGTACAACACGCCGCTGGAGATCGCACCTCCATGTGTGCGGGTGAGCAGGTGTTGTTCCTCCAGCAGCTGCAGGTCGCGCCGCACGGATGCCACCGACACTCCCAGCTCGGCGGAAAGCTCGGCGACACCTACGGTGCCGTTGGTATTCAGGCGGTCAAGGATCACTCCGAGCCGATCCTCCTGACGCCTAGCCACCGTCGACCTCGACAATGACCGACGCCGCCAGGCGTCCGGCCTCGGAGGCATCGGGCTGGCCGTCCGCGCCGCCGACTCGACGCGTGGACAGCGTCCC
>Ga0075017_100002172_pt1 | contig 12214 bp, 11 predicted proteins | sample AleBraG_ABR_2012_FD_71475 | JGI IMG/M metagenome (GOLD analysis project Ga0075017, IMG submission 71475) | Freshwater sediment microbial communities in response to fracking from Pennsylvania, USA - Alex Branch Run_MetaG_ABR_2012 | ecosystem: Environmental > Aquatic > Freshwater > Creek >...
ATCGCGGGCGCCGAGTCGGTGCTGTTGGCCCTCGACGACGACCTCACGCCGACCGCGGCGATGGCCGAGGCGCCCCACGGGACCGCGCCGTCGCTCGAGGGAAAGAACGTCGCCAATCCGATGGCCATGTTGCTGGCGTGCGCCGCGGTCCTCGAGCACGCCGGGATCCACGGTGACGAGCGATGCGTCGACGTCGCCCACGAACTGCGTGCGGCGACCCTGGGCGCGGCGCTCGACGGCATCCGGTGCTTCGACCTGGGCGGCCAGGCCACGACCTCCGAGGTGGTCGACGAGGTCGTGGCGCGCATGCGAGCGCGCTGACCTTGGCGCTGCGGACTAGTTCGCCGGCTTGCCCGCGCTGACCCGCTGGGTCAGGTTCTCTCCACCGGTGAGTCGCGCGGCGATCAGAATCGGAATGAACATGAGCACGACCACCATGGTCACGACGACGTTGACCTCGGGGAGTTGCTGGCCGAGTCGGATCGCACCGAAGATCCAGATCGGCAGCGTGTTCTGGGCACCCGCGGTGAACGTCGTCACGATGACCTCGTCGAAGCTCAGCGCGAACGCGAGCAGCGCGCCCGAGACGAGCGCGGTGGCGATCGTCGGGAGGGTGACGAATCGGAACGTCTGGATGCCCGTCGCCCCGAGGTCGGCCGAGGCCTCGAGCAGCGTGTTCGAGGTCCGACGGAGCCGGGCGATCACGTTGTTGTAGATGACGACGATGCAGAACGTCGTGTGGCCGACGATGATCGTCCACACCGACAGGGTGATGCCGGCCCACTGGAAGGCGGAGTTCAGCGCGACACCGGTGATGATGCCCGGCAACGCGAGCGGCAGGATCAGCAGCAGCGAGATCGAGTCGCGCCCGAAGAACCGGGCCCGGTGCACGCCGAAGGCGGCCATCGAACCGAGGATCAGCGAGAGGATCGTGGCGGCGACGGCCGCCTTCAACGACAGGACGAACGCGGAACGCACCTGCGGGTCGTTCCACGCCACCGAGTACCAGTGCAGGGTCCAACTGCGAATCGGCCAGGTCTCGATGACCGAGCCGTCGAAACCGAACAGGACGATGGTGAAGATGGGCGCGAAGAGGAAGAAGAGCACGGCCCACACCCAGAGCCACAACCCCACGCGACCGAGCCGGAGCCGCCTCATAGTGCCTCGAAGGCGCCGAGGCGCTTGGCGATGCCGAGGTAGACGACCATGATGACGATCGGCACGACCGACAGGGCCGCCGCGAGCGGCAGGTTGCCGCCGGTGAGCAGGTTCTCGTAGATCGCGTTGCCGATCAAGGTGGAGTTCGACCCGCCGATGAGCAGCGGCGTGACGTAGTCGCCGAGCGTCAGCGAGAAGGTGAAGATGGATCCCGCCATCAGTCCCGGCAGCGCCAGGGGAAGGATGACGCGTCGAAACGTCGACCACGACGAGGCGCCGAGGTCGGACGACGCGTCGATCAACGACGAGGGGATGCGCTCGAGCGCGCCGTAGATGGGCACGATCATGTAGGGCAGCCAGATGTAGCAGAAGACGATCCACATCGCGCCGTTGGTGAAGCCGAGATTGGGCGCCGGGAGCCCGAGCCGGGCGAACGTCCAGTTGAGCGCACCGCCCTTTTCGAGGATCGAGATCCACGCGTAGACCTTGGCGAGATAACTCGCCCACAAGGGCAGCAGGACCGCCCCGAGCAGGAGCCGTTGGGTCGTGCGAGTGGCGACCCGGGCCATCACGAATGCGAAGGGGAAGGCGACCACGGCGTCGGTGACCGTGACGAGCGCCGCCAGCAGCACCGTTCGCAAGATGATCGCCGGGTAGGACCCCGTGGCGATCTGGTGGAAGTTCTCACCCGTGAATTGGTGCTGGATCTCGCCGGTGAAGCCGTTCACGCTCCAGAACGACGTCACCAGCATCAGCACCAGAGAGGCGAAGTAGATCACGAGGAACCACAGCATCGGCGGTGTCAGCATGAACGCCGTTCGCCACTGGGACCGGCGCACATTCGACGAGTGGGGGGCGCGAGGCCCCCCACTCGTCGTCACATCGCTGACCGGAGCCGTCATCCGGTGATTTGGGTCCACGCATTCGTCCACTGGAGGTACGGCACACAGTTGTTCTTGCCGTTGTCACAGGTAGACAGTGGCGTCTTCCAGAACTTGATCGACTTGAAGTACGAGTCGGGCTGGTTGGCGTGGTAGGCCGCGCACGAGCCCGCCTGCAACTTGTTCATGATCGGGCAGGCCTGTGAGTTGTCGGGGGTCTCGCCGAAGCTGATGGCCTGTTGGGCCTGCACGGTCGGCGTCGAGACCCACTTCATCCAGTCGTACGCACAGTTCGGGTGCGGCGCGTTCTTCGCCAGCAGCCACGAGTCGGCCCAGCCGGTCGCCCCTTCCTTGGGGATCGTGTCGGCGACGGCCACGTGGTTGCCCTTCAGCACGTTGGTCTGGTACGGCCAGGCCGCTCCGGCCACCGTCGTCTGGCTCTGGAAGAGGTTGATCTCCTGGCTCGCGGTGTTCCAGTACAGCTTCACGTACTTCTTCTGCTGCTTCAACAGGTTGACCGCGGCGTTGAACTGCGGCTGGGTCAGTTCGTACGGATCGGTGATGCCCAGCGACGGCTTGGCCTTCTCCAGGTAGAGCGCCGCGTCGGCGATCTGGATCGGGTTGTTGGGCACCGTCACCTTGCCCGAGTACTGCTTCGAGTAGAGGACGCCCCACGACGTCGGGGCGCTCTTGAAGGTCTTGGTCGAGTAGAGCAAGACATTCGGCCCGAACTGAAGGCTGACGCCGTAGTGGATGCCGTTGATGGTGTTGAAACTGGGCGACTGGAGGAACGGACGGAACTGCTTCCACGACGGGATGAGCTTCACGTTCACGGGCTTGACGTCGCCACCGTAGATGAGTCGCAGGTCCGCGTCACCCGAGGCCGAGACGAGGTCGTACTGACCACCGCCGCCGTTGGCCATCAGTGACACCATCTCGCCCGACGAACCCGCGTACTTCGCGCTCACGACGCACCCGGTCGACTTCTCGAAGGGCTTGACCCACTGGGGTTGGGCGTAGCCCTCCCACGCGATCAGGTTGAGATGCCCCTCACCCTTGCCGATCGACTGCAGCGGCTTCATTCCGGCGGTCGGCACGGTCAGTCCCGACGACGCACTCGACGGGATCACGCCGAGGCCGAGCACGACGACCGACGCGGTCATCAGGCCAATCGCCGAGCGGCGCATCAGCCCATTCTTCATTCGATTCCTCATTAATCCCCCTTGATTAACTGTTTCGCTGGTTCAGACTAGTTCGGCGGCGAGCTCAAAGGCATCCGCCGTGCGCCACGCGACGATCACCTTCTCGCCCGGGGCGACGGGCGCCTGGCCGACGATCGAGGAGTCGTTGGCGCGCGCCGCGACGACGTCGTCGCCACTGTCGAGGTGGACGTAGATCCGCGTCATCATCCCCAGGTAGACGACGTCGGACACCGTTCCGGCCTCGCCGTGCAGTTGGTCGTCGACCGTCGTGCCGCTGGCGAACACCTGGAGTCGCTCGGGACGCAGGGACTGGGTGCGACCGTCTCGGACCATGACGTTCGAAGTGCCGATGAAGCCCGCCACGAACGCCGACGCCGGCAGTTCGTAGATCTCCTTGGGTGAGCCGACCTGTTCGATGACTCCCTTGTTCATGATCGCGATACGGTCACTCATCGCCATCGCCTCTTCCTGATCGTGCGTCACGTAGAGGAAAGTGATCCCAATACGGCGCTGGATCGCCTTCAACTCGGTCTGCATCTCCTGGCGAAGCTTCAGGTCGAGTGCGCCGAGCGGTTCGTCGAGCAACAGGACGCTCGGCTCGTTGACGATGGCGCGCGCGAGCGCGACGCGCTGGCGTTGTCCCCCCGACAACTGAGCGGGTCGGCGGTCGGCGAAACCTTCGAGGCGCACCATCGCGAGGGCCTCCACCGCGCGCCGGCGACGCTCCTCACGTCGCACTCGAGCCACGCGAAGTCCGTACTCGACGTTGGTCACCACGTCCATGTGCGGGAAGAGTGCGTAGTCCTGGAAGACCGTGTTCACCGGCCGCTGGTGTGGCGCCAGATTGACGACCTCGGTGCCGTGCAGCTTGATCGATCCGGCGTCGGGACTCTCGAATCCCGCCACCATCCGCAACAGCGTGGTCTTGCCCGATCCCGATGGACCGAGCATCGTGAAGAACTCGCCGTCACCGATCTCGAGGTTGATGTCGTGCAGCACCGTGGTGGACGCGAAGGCCTTCGCCACGCCACGAATGTCGATCGCCGACTTGTCGCTCATCCCGCCCCCGCAGTCGCCTCGTTCTACGACCATCACGGTACTCGCACTCCCAGCGTCGGTGCAGACCGCGACGACCCACGACCACGACCCGTCGGATCCGCGCGAGCCGACGCGCGCGGTGGCCGACACACCTGACTTTGCCTGCTGCCCATCAACCGCGCGGAGTGCTTCCTTATACTGAGGGACGACCGGGGTCAGTCGGCCCGCCGACTCGACGACCTCCGAGCTCGGCGAGCCACGGGCCCAGGGACGACGATCGAGCGACGGGAGACAGCGGATGAAGCACCTGCGCCACATCGCCGTCGTCACGTTGGCGGTGCTCGCGCTCGGGCTCCAGGGTGACGTGGCCGGGGCGTCGACCACGTGGCAGAGTGCTCGGGTCGTCCACCTCCCCAGTGGCGCGACGAGCCTGCCGTCGGGCTACCTCCCGGCACTGTCGTGCGCATCCGCGGGCAACTGCAGCGCGGGAGGCGCCTTCTCCGATACGAAGGGGCGCGTCGAAGGGCTCCTGCTTCGCGAGGTCCACGGCGTCTGGCGTGCGCCGGTGACGCTCGTCACCCCCGCGGGCGCCGCCGCCGATCCCCAGGTCACCATCACGTCGATCTCGTGCGCGACCGCAACGTCGTGCGGTGTGGTGGGGAGCTACCAGGACAGGCACGGCAACTCTGAGAGTTTCGTCGCGAGCGAAGTACGCGGCACGTGGACGCGCGCGCGTCAGGTCGTCCTGCCCGCCAACGCTGCGCGATCGAACCAGTACAGCTCGTTGCACTCGGTGTCGTGCGCCTCGACCGGCAACTGCAGCGCGGTCGGAACCTACGTCGACCTCGCCAAGGGTGGTCCCGGCGAGGCGATGGTCGTGACGCAGGTTCGCGGCACGTGGCGCCGAGCGAGCGAGCTCCGGCTTCCCCCGTCGGCCAACCTGAACCCCTTCGTCAACATCGAACAGATCGACTGCGCGCACGTCGGCTACTGCAGTGCCGTCGGTTCGTTCACCGACGCCAACAGCGTCGAGCAAGGACTCGTGTTCGATCAGGTCGCCGGCACGTGGAGCGCCGGCGCGGCCGTCGCGCTGCCGGGCGACGCGAGCGCGTACGCCGGTGCCTCGTTGAGCGAGATCGGCTGCAGCGGAGTGGACAGCTGCGCCGCACTCGGCACCTACCGAGACCAGGCGGGCCACCTCGAGGGCATGAGCGTCACCCAGTCCGGTGGTTCGTGGGGGCGCGGCGTGCGACTGGTCATGCCCGCGGGCGCGGCCGCGAATCCCCACGTGACCTTCTACGGCTACGACGGTATCTCGTGTCCGTCAACGTCCGACTGCAGCGCCGGTGGGCAGTACCTGGACACCTCGGGTGCCTATCAGGGCTTCGTGGTCAGCGAGGTCGCGGGCGTCTGGACTCCCGCGGCGGCGCCGGTGCTGCCGATCGGCGCACAACAGGGAGGTCAGTACGGGGGCGTCGTCTCGGTCTCGTGTCGATCGGCCGGCAACTGCAGCGCGGGCGGCGCCTACGTCGACGCGTCGGGCAACTACCAGGCACTCATCGTCAACGAGGTCGCCAACGTCTGGCAGACCGGCCAGAAGGTCCTCCTCCCCGGTGGAGCGACCACCATCGGAGTCGACGGTGGTGTCTACGGCCTCGTCTGTCACGCCAGCGGACCGTGCACCGCCATCGGCAGCTTCGAGAAGAATCCGACGACGTACCAGGGCTTCACCGTCACCACCCGCTAGGACCGATTCGGCGTCGGTGACGTCCGAACGGCCCCAGCGCCGCGGTCACACGGCCATTCGATCGCGCGCGGGTGAGAAGGATTCATCTGCGGTCCACCTGGCGATAGCCCGCGAATCACCTTGCGGTAACCCACCCTCCCTACGTTGGCTTCGTGGCACGTCGACGATCTCTCCGCCCCCTCGTTGGATCGAGTCGTGCCGCACTACGCGCGAGTGTTCCCGACCGGGGAACCCGTTGACCGATACCGACAGCCGCAGCGTGATCCTCGTCGTCGAGGACGAGGAGAGCTACCAGGACGCACTCAACGTCGGTCTGACCGTCGAGGGCTTCGTCGTGGTCGGCGCCACGAACATCGCCCAGGCCCGCGAGCTCATGCGCAGCGCCAAGCCCGACATCGTCCTGCTCGACGTGATGCTGCCCGACGGGTCGGGCATCGACTACTGCCGCGAGCTCTACGACTCGACGCGAACGCCCGTGATCATGGTGACCGCGCGAACGAGCGAGGTCGACGTCGTCCTCGGACTGGAGATCGGCGCCGCCGACTACGTCACCAAGCCCTACCGGTTGCGCGAACTCATCGCGCGGATCCGAGCGGTGCTGCGTCGTCCGGCGTCGAACGACGTCGACGAGATCGTCACGTTCGGCGACATCCGTATCGACATGATCCGTCGCAGCGTCACCCGGCGGGGCCTCGAGATCGAGCTCAGCCGCAAGGAGTTCGACCTGCTGGCGCTCTTCGCGTCACGGCTCAACCAGGTCGTCACCCGCGAGGTCTGTCTCGACACGCTGTGGTGGGGTCTCGAGCTGTCCGACACGCGCACGCTCGACACGCACGTCAAGCGACTTCGCCAGAAGATCGAGGACGATCCGGCCACGCCTCGCCACCTCTTGACGATTCGCGGCGTGGGCTTCCGTCTCGACGCGTAGTCTGCAGCCATGCGAAATGGCGACGTGGCCCCCGATTTCACCCTGCCGGACCAGAACGGCGTCGAACGCACGCTGTCCGAACTCGTCACCCACGGCCCGGTCGTCCTGTTCTTCTACCCCGCGGCGATGACCAAGGGGTGCACGAAGGAGTCGTGCCACTTCCGCGACCTGGCGAGCGAGTTCTCGTCGGCCGGCGCCCAGCGGATCGGCGTCTCCATGGACGACGTCCAGCGCCAGGCGCAGTTCGCCGAGAAGAACACGCTCGACTACCCGCTGCTCGCCGACGTGGGCGGCACGGTCGCCGCCCTGTACGGCGTCAAGCGATCGATGGACTTCTTGAAGGTCCGCCGCTGCACGTTCGTGATCGGACGCGACCGACGGATCATCGACGTCATCACCAGTGAGACCAACATGAACGCCCACGCCGACCAGGCGTTGCGAATGGTCCGCGACGCCGCCTAACCCGCGATGATGCGCGGCGCCGGGTCGTGCAGGTAGTCCGCCATGTGGCGCAACACCGTCGACGCCAACGCCCCGTCGATATGACGATGGTCGAAGGCCATGGACAACTCGACCACGTGTCGCACGACCACCTGGTCGTCGACGACCCACGGTGACTTCGCGACCTGGCCCACGCACACGATGGCGCCCGTGCCCGGGGGCAGGATCGGCACCGCGCCGTCGACCCCGAAGGGCCCGACGTTCGTGATCGTGAGGGTCGTGCCGATCATGTCCGCGGGCGTGGCCGTGCCGGCCCGTGCCGTGTCGACGAGCGAGTTGATGGCCGACGTCATCGAAACCAGGTCGAGGGTGTCGGCACCCTTGATCGACGGCACGACGAGACCCCGGTCGGTGTTTGCCGCGATCCCCAGGTTGACGCGACGCCGTACGACCACCTCCGCGGCGTCGGCGTCGAAGCAGGAGTTGATGCCGGGGTAGTGACGGGCTGCGTCGCACAGCGCCATCGCCACGATCGTGAGCGGTGACAGTCGTAGGCCGGCGAGCCGCTCCTGGCGTCGTAGCGAGTCCAACAGTTCGACGGTCCGGGTGGCGTCGACGCGCACCCACGCCGCCGCCCGCGGCACGCTGAACGCGCTCGTGGTCATCGCCTCGGCCATGGAGCGAAGGACCCCGCGTACGGGGATTCGCTCTTCGAGTGGCCCGCTGGACCACGCTTCGATGTCCCGGCCCGCGAAATGTGACGGTCGGTCGGCACCTACAGACGGTGAAATCACTGGCAAAGTGACATCGGGGCCGTGAAGGGCCCTTTCGACGTCACTGCGGGTGATGAGACCGTCGCGCCCCGACCCGTGGAGCCCACCGAGGTCGACCCCGTGCTGTTTGGCGTAGAGGCGCACCGGGGGCGTCGACCTCGGTGCCATCGCCCGCGGCGCGACCACCGTCGTCGTTGCCACGACCTCGGCGCTCGCGCGTCGACGTCGTTGCCGCGTCACGGGGGCGTCCTCGTCGGCCACGCCGTAACCGATCAGGACGGCCTGGCGACCTTCGCCGACCGGTGCCTCGACCGGTGGTGTCGCTGGAGCGACAGGCGATGGTGCGCCACCCGTGACGTCGAAGGTGATCAGCGGGGCGTCCACCAGGATGATGTCACCGACCTCGCCGTGCAGCGCCACGACGGTCCCGGCGTACGGACTCGGGAGCTCTACCGTGGCCTTGGCGGTCTCGATGTCGATCAGCGGCTGGTTGAGCGCGACGACGTCGCCCACGGCCACCTTCCAGGTGACGATCTCTGCCTCCACCAGTCCTTCGCCGACGTCGGGGAGATGGAAGACGGCCTCGCTCACGCGAACTCCATCACCCGGTCGACCGCGTCCATGATCCGGTCCACGTTCGGGCGGAAGTCGTCTTCGATCCGCGACGGTGGGTACGGCACGTGATAGCCGCCCACGCGAAGGCCCGGGGCGCGCAGTGAGTAGAAGCAGCGCTGGGTCAGCTCGGCGACGATCTCGGACCCGATCGAGGCCGTGTTCGGAGACTCCTGGACGACGATCAGGCGCCCCGTCTTGGTGAGCGACGACGCCAGCGTGCCCACGTCGAGCGGCGCGATCGAGCGGGCGTCGATCACCTCGAGCGACACGCCCTCGGCGGCGGCGGTGTCGGCCGCGCGCAGCATGGTCTTGACCGACGATCCCCACCCGACCACCGTCACGTCGGTTCCCTCACGACGCACCACCGCGTCGAACAGGCCGGCCGGCGCGACGTCCAGGTCGACGTCGCCCTTCTCCCAGTAACGGCTCTTGGGCTCGCAGAAGACGATCGGGTCGTCGTGCTCGACGGACTGCTGGATCATCCAGTACGCGTCGTTGGCCGTCGAGCACGACACCACCCGAAGGCCGGCGGTGTGCGCGAAGTACGCCTCGGGGCTCTCCGAGTGGTGCTCGATCGCCCCGATCCCACCCTGGAACGGGAGGCGGATCACCAGACCCATTGTGTAGACGCCGTCCGAACGCTTGTGCAGCTTGGCGACCTGCGAGACGATCTGGTCGAACGCCGGATAGACGAAGCCGTCGAACTGGATCTCACAGACCGTGCGGAACCCGCGTATCGCGAGACCGACGGCCGTGCCGACGATGGCCGATTCCGCCAGCGGCGCGTCGATGACCCGGTCCTCGCCGAAGTCCTTCTGCAGCCCGTCGGTGATGCGAAAGACCCCGCCGAGGCGTCCGATGTCCTCGCCCATCAACAAGACGCGCGAGTTCTTCTCCATCGAACGCCGTAGTCCCTCGTTGAGGGCCTTGGCCATGGTCATGGTCGTCGTCGCCATCAGCGCCCGCCCCCGAGGAGTTCGGCCAGTTCGAGCCGACCCTCGTCGATCAGCGGGTGCGGCGCCGCGTAGACGTCGTCGAACATGGACTGGGGATCGGGGCGGCCCATGGCCAGCACGTCGTCGCGCAGCTTCAGCGCCAGGGTCTCGGCCTCGGCGGCCACCTCGTCGAAGGCCGTGACCTTGGCCCGGAACTCACGCACCAGCAGCGACTTCACTCGTTCGATCGGGTCGCGGTGCTTCCACACCTCGACCTCGGCGTCGATGCGGTACCTCGTCGGGTCGTCCGAGGTCGTGTGCGCGCCGATGCGGTAGGTGAACGCCTCGATCAGGGTCGGACCGCCCCCCACGCGCGCGTTGTCCAGCGCACGCTTGGTGACCTCGTAGACCGCGAGCACGTCGTTGCCGTCGACGCGCACCCCCGCGAAGCCGAAGCCGGGCCCGCGGTGGTACAACGGGATCCGCGACTGCACCGACGAGGGGGTCGAGATCCCCCACTGGTTGTTCTGACAGAAGAACACGACGGGTGCGTTGAACGAGGCTGCCCAGACGAACGACTCGAGGACGTCGCCCTGACTCGAGGCGCCGTCACCGAAGAACGTGAGGACGGCCTCCTCCGCGCCGTCGCGCTGCACGCCCATCGCGTAGCCGACCGCGTGCAGGGTCTGGTTGCCCAGCACGACGGTGGGCACCGAGTGACGGTAGCGCTGCGGGTCCCAGCCGCCGGTCGTCACGGCGCGAAAGATCCGCAACATGTCCTCGGGCGGCACCCCGCGGCACCAGGCCACACCGTGTTCACGGTACGACGGGAAGGAGAAGTCCATGGGTGCGAGCGCCCGGCCGGCGCCGATCTGCGCGGCCTCCTGGCCCTGCACCGGCGCCCAGAGGGCCAGTTGCCCCTGGCGCTGGAGCGACGTCGACTCGTTGCACAGTCGCCGGATGATCACCATGTCGCGGTAGAAGGAGAAGATCTCGTCGCCGCTCAGGGTGGACTCGTACTCCGTGTTGGCAACGCGCTCGCCCTCGGGGGTGAGCAATTGGACAAGTTCATCGTCGATCATCGACTCTCCTTGGTCACCAACTTCGTCGAACTTTACCCTCTTACGATGGGCGGATGCCCAAGTTGTTGGTCGACATCGGACCACTGAAGAGAAATCGTAACTTCCGATTGCTCTACGTGGGACAACTCATCTCGATACTTGGCAGCAACCTCACCATCGTGGCCATTCCCTATCAGGTCTATCGTGATACGCACTCGAGCCTGTGGGTCGGTCTCGCCAGCCTGATCCAGTTGCCTTTCCTCATCATGGGCTCGCTGTGGGGCGGCGCCTTCGGCGACCGGTTCGACAAACGATCACTGATGATCATCAGCGCCTTGGTCCTGGCGATCACGTCGGGCGGCCTCGCACTCAACGCGCGACTCGACGATCCCTACCTCGCGCCTCTGCTCCTGCTCGGCGCCGTCGCCGCCGGCCTCGCGGGCTTCTCGGGGCCTCTGCGCACCGCCGCCATCCCCACCCTCGTCACGCCCGACGAGTTGATCGGCGCGTACTCGCTCAATCAGGTCGCCATGAACACCGCCACCATCGTCGGCCCGGCCGTCGCGGGCGTGCTCATCGCCACCGTCGGCCTCTACTCGTGCTACGCGATCGACGCGTTGAGCTTCCTCGTCTCGATGGTGATGTGCTGGACCATGTCGGCGATGCCCGCGTCCGGCGAGCACACCGAGACCGCCTTGCTTCGGGCCATCGCCGACGGCTTCGGTTACGTGCGCCGCCACGCCGTCGCCCAGGCCGTCTACCTGGTCGACCTCAACGCGATGGTGTTCGGACTGCCCCGGGCGCTCTTTCCCGCCGTCGCCCTGACGCTCTACCACGGTGGCCCCAAGACGCTCGGCCTGCTCTACGCGGCGCCGGGCGCCGGCGCGTTCGTCATGGCGCTCTTCACCGGGTGGATCGGCCACGTGCGCCGCCAGGGCCGCCTGGTGGCGCTGGTCGTAATGGCCTGGGGGGCGGCGATGGCCGTCTTCGGCCTGGTGCACCTGCTCACGATCGGACTGATCTGCCTCGGCGTCGCGGGCGCGATGGACGTGATCTCGACGGTACTTCGCAACACCATCCTCCAGAACGCCATCACCGACGAGTTCCGCAGTCGCATCTCGGCGATCCAGATGGCGGTGGTCACCGGGGGTCCCCGACTGGGCGACCTCGAGTCCGGCGTCGTGGCGACCCTGACCTCGACGGAGTTCTCCATCGTCTCGGGCGGCGTCGCGTGCATCGTCGGGGTGTGCGCATTGATCCGCTGGCGTCCGACGTTCTGGCGGGTGGAGGCCCTCTAGCGGGTGCCGACGACGCCTCGGACCGCGATCGACCGGTGCCGACCATTGGTCACCGCGGCGAGCTGACCGCACGCGGCGTCGATCGACCGACCCCGGGTGTTGCGGACCGTGGCGTTCACGCCGCGCGCCACGAGCCC